>Ga0190313_1000057_pt1 | contig 76562 bp, 89 predicted proteins | sample 4870071011_MG_FD_169989 | JGI IMG/M metagenome (GOLD analysis project Ga0190313, IMG submission 169989) | Hydrothermal vent sediment bacterial communities from Southern Trench, Guaymas Basin, Mexico - 4870-07-10-11_MG | ecosystem: Environmental > Aquatic > Marine > Hydrothermal vents > Sediment ...
GGGAGCGAACCGGATTAGATACCCGGGTAGTCCTGGCTGTAAAGGATGCGGGCTAGGTGTCGGGCGAGCTCCGAGCTCGCCCGGTGCCGTAGGGAAGCCGTTAAGCCCGCCGCCTGGGGAGTACGGCCGCAAGGCTGAAACTTAAAGGAATTGGCGGGGGAGCACTACAAGGGGTGGAGCGTGCGGTTTAATTGGATTCAACGCCGGGAACCTCACCGGGGGCGACGGCAGGATGAAGGCCAGGCTGAAGGTCTTGCCGGACACGCCGAGAGGAGGTGCATGGCCGCCGTCAGCTCGTACCGTGAGGCGTCCACTTAAGTGTGGTAACGAGCGAGACCCGCGCCCCCAGTTGCCAGTCCCTCCCGTAGGGAGGGAGGCACTCTGGGGGGACCGCCGGCGATAAGCCGGAGGAAGGAGCGGGCGACGGTAGGTCAGTATGCCCCGAAACCCCCGGGCTACACGCGCGCTACAATGGGCGGGACAATGGGATCCGACCCCGAAAGGGGAAGGGAATCCCCTAAACCCGCCCTCAGTTCGGATCGCGGGCTGCAACTCGCCCGCGTGAAGCTGGAATCCCTAGTACCCGCGTGTCATCATCGCGCGGCGAATACGTCCCTGCTCCTTGCACACACCGCCCGTCACTCCACCCGAGCGGGGTCCGGATGAGGCCTCGTCGTCGGCTCTGACCGAATGGCGGGGTCGAGTCCGGGCTCCGTGAGGGGGGAGAAGTCGTAACAAGGTAGCCGTAGGGGAACCTACGGCTCGATCACCTCCTATCGCCGGAAACCCATCCGGGGGGTTTAAGGGGTGTTGGGCCTGCTTTAACGTGGGCCGGTAGCTCAGCCTGGGAGAGCGCCGGCTTTGCAAGCCGGAGGCCCCGGGTTCAAATCCCGGCCGGTCCACCACGAAGAGGTGCACATCCCGAGCAACGCTCGGGGTGGAAGGGCCTTAGACCCCGAATAGGGGTTACGATGAGGGCCGTGCATAGGCGGATTGGCCCAAAAAATGCCCAGCCCCTTGAGTAAGGGGCAAGAAACCTAAGCCGCCTGGTGGATGGCTCGGCTCGGGGCGCCGACGAAGGGCGTGGCAAGCTGCGATAAGCCCCGGTGAGGCGCAGGCAGCCGTCGAGCCGGGGATTCCCGAATGGGACCTCCTGCGGCTTTTGCCGCACTCCCGTCAGGGAGGGGGAACGCGGGGAATTGAAACATCTTAGTACCCGCAGGAAAAGAAAGCAAAAGCGATGCCGTGAGTAGGGGCGACCGAAAGCGGCACAGGGCAAACTGAACCCTGGGTGGAAACACCCAGGGGATGTGGTGTTGTAGGGCCCTGCGTTGGAGCCTCGGGGGTGAAGCCGAAGTCCGCTGGAACGCGGCGCCGAAGAGGGTGATAGCCCCGTAGGCGTAAGCCCCCAGGCTCCTGCAGGGTTCCTGAGTACCGTCGGTCGGATATCCGGCGGGAAGCTGGGAGGCATCGGCTCCCAACCCTAAATACGTCCCGAGACCGATAGCGAACTAGTACCGTGAGGGAAAGCTGAAAAGCACCCCGGAAGGGGGGTGAAAAGAGCCTGAAACCAGGCGGCGATAGGTGGGTGCGGCCCGAAAGGAGTGAGCCTTCCCGAAGGAAACCCCGGCGACGGGGGAGTACGAGGGAAGGGGACCGGGGTTGCACCGTCCGTCTTGAAACACGGGGCAGGGAGTTCACGGCCGTGGCGAGGTTAAGGGGTAAAACCCCGAAGCCGTAGGGAAACCGACAGGTCCGCAGCCCGTAAGGGTGAGGGACGGGGTGTGAAAGCGCCCGAAGTCACGGCCGTGAGACCCGAAACCGGTCGATCTAGCCCGGGGCAGGGCGAAGTCCCTCAACAGAGGGATGGAGGCCCGATAGGGGTGCTGACGTGCAATTCGCTCCCGTGACCCCGGGCTAGGGGTGAAAGGCCAATCGAGGCCGGAGATAGCTGGTTCCCGCCGAATTATCCCGCAGGATAGCCTCCCCGGAGGTAGGCGGTGGGGTAGAGCACTGATTGGAGGTTTAGGGGGAGAAATCCCCCGGCCTCCTGTCAAACTCCGAACCCACCGCCGCCGTAGATGGGGGGAGTAGGGCGACGGCGTAAGTCGTCGGCCGAGAGGGGAACAACCCAGACCGGGGTTAAGGCCCCAAAGTGCCGGCTAAGTGTTACTCCAAAGGGTGTCCCTGGCCTTAGACAGCGGGGAGGTAGGCTTAGAAGCAGCCATCCTTTAAAGAGTGCGTAACAGCTCACCCGTCGAGGTCAGGGGCCCCGAAAATGGACGGGGCTTAAGCCGGCCGCCGAGACCCCGGCGCACGGACCGATTGGTCCGTGATCGGGTAGGCGGGCGTCCCGGTGGGGTAGAAGCCGGGCCGTAAGGTCCGGTGGACCCGTCGGGATTGCGGATCCTGCCGGGAGTAGCAGCATAGCCGGGTGAGAATCCCGGCCGCCGAAGGGGCCAGGGTTCCACGGCAATGTTCGTCAGCCGTGGGTTAGTCGGTCCTAACTCGGCCCGTAACTCGGTGCCGAGGAAAGGGAAACGGGTTTATATTCCCGTACCGCGGAGGTAGGTGCGGCAACGCAAGCCCGGAGGGTGACGCCTCGGGGTAGGCGGACCGGTCGATAAGGCCGGCTAAGCGTATAAGCCCGGGGAGTACCGTAATGGTGAGAACCGGGTGAAAGCGCGAATGGCCTCCCGTAAGGGGGGTTCCGCCGATCCCTGGGGCCCGTGAAAAGCCCTCCGGGAACGATCCTCCGCGACCGTACCGAGAACCGACACTGGTGCCCCTGGGTGAGAAGCCTAAGGCGTGTCGGGGGAAACCCAGCCGAGGGAACTCGGCAAATTGGCCCCGTAACTTCGGGAGAAGGGGTGCCTGCGGGTGCGTAACCCGCAGGTCGCAGTGACTAGGGGGGCCCGACTGTTTAATAAAAACACAGGTCCCAGCTAGCCCGAAAGGGTTTGTACTGGGGCCGACGCCTGCCCAGTGCCGGTATGTGAAGCCCGGGTACAACCGGGTGAAGCACCGGTAAACGGCGGGGGTAACTATAACCCTCTTAAGGTAGCGAAATTCCTTGTCGGTTAAATGCCGACCTGCATGAATGGCGTAACGAGGTCCCCACTGTCCCCGGCTGGGGCCCGGCGAAACCACTGCCTGGCGCATATGCCAGGGACCCCCGGTGGGAAGCGAAGACCCCATGGAGCTTTACTGCAGCCTGCCGTTGCCGTACGGCAGGGGGTGCGCAGTGTAGGCGGGAGGCGTCGAAGCCCGGTCTCCGGGCCGGGTGGAGCCGTCCATGAGACACCGCCCACCTCCTGCCGTACGGCTAACCCCCGAATGGGGGGACAGCGGTAGGTGGGCAGTTTGGCTGGGGCGGCACGCCCCTGAAAAGGTATCAGGGGCGCCCTAAGGTCGGCTCAGGCGGGTCAGGAATCCGCCGTAGAGTGCAAGGGCAAAAGCCGGCCTGACTGGACCCGTAACAGAGGCGGGTCCAGCCCCGAAAGGGTGGCCTAGCGAACCCCAGTGCCTCCCCGGTGGGGGCCTGGGATGACAGAAAAGCTACCCTGGGGATAACAGAGTCGTCTCGGGCGAGAGCCCATATCGACCCCGAGGCTTGCTACCTCGCTGTCGGCTCTTCCCATCCTGGCCCTGCAGCAGGGGCCAAGGGTGGGGGTGTTCACCCATTAAAGGGGAACGTGAGCTGGGTTTAGACCGTCGTGAGACAGGTCGGATGCTATCTACCGGGGGTGTTGGCCGCCTGAGGGGAAGGTGCCCCCAGTACGAGAGGAACAGGGTGCCGCGGCCTCTGGTCTACCGGTTGTCCTACAGGGCATAGCCGGGCAGCTACGCCGCGTCCGATAAGGCCTGAAGGCATCTAAGGCCGAAGCGGTCCCCGAAAATAGGCGGCCACTCCCTGGCGCAGGGCCTGGGTGACCGGCCCATGCCAGGGACGAGGGCGCCCGCAGAAGACGGGTTTGATGGGGCGGGGATGTAAGCGGGAAGGGAAACCGACCCGTTTAGTCTGCCGCTCCCAACAGCCCGAGTTTCTTGCCCCTGAAAAAGGGGCTGGGCATTTGATAGGCCAAATCCGCCTATGCACGGTCCTCAAGAATCATCTTTTCTACAAGAGATTCCAAGATTTTGAAACTGGAAACTGTGCTAAAGTAAGATAGTTTTATAGGTTACTTCCATAATTTGTTAGGGTGGTTAAATGAAGCTGTTGATTTTAGATTTGGATGGCACTTTATGGGATCATGAGGATGCTTCTCAGCTTGTACCACCTTTTGAAGTTCATGACGATACTGTGATTGATACCTATGGTAATGAGCTTTCACTGTTCCCAGGCGTTAGAGAATTCTTAAACTGGGCAAAGGATAAGTTCATCCTAAGTATAGCAAGCTGGAATATGGAAGAACTTGTTAGACCAATTCTTGAAGCTCTTGGGCTCTGGAATTACTTCCTCTTCCCTAAAATTGAGAATCACCCAGACAAGGCAAGCATGATTTCAAGAACAGTTGAACAACTCAGGAATATAGGGTATGAAATTGATGAGATAATTTATATTGACGACAGAACGCTTCATATTAAAGACATAAAAATGGAAATCCCAAATGTAAAGTTCATTCAAATGTGGGTTGATGTAAAAAGTTTTGAAGATTTGAGAAAAGTCTTGGAGGGTCTATAATGGAACTTCTGGTTGTTAAAGACAAAAGAATTGATTACGATGGCTCCGCAATAAGAAGCCATTGGGCTTATAGAAATTTTGGGATTCTTGGAAACTCCATAGTTGTTTTCAGGGGCAAGTGTGATGTGAAAGTCGAAGAGATGATTGACATTGAAGACGTGAGAGCCCAAAAGGAAATCAAAAGCGATGATATGGTTCACTACGTAATCGAGGTTTTTGACTTTCCCAACGTCCTACTTGCATCAGCATTGCAAAAGCTGTTTATAGCAAAGATCTGCGAGCTTCTGTCTGAATACGGTGTGAAAACCAGACGAAAAGGAGACGACATATATATTAAAGACAGAAAGCTCAGTATCTCAATAGCAACTGTCTCTCCAGTCAGCATTAAAATCCACATAGGCATAAACGTTGAAGCCAAAGGAATACCCAAAGATGTCAACGCTATTGGCCTAAGGGAAATCGGAATTGACGACATCGAAGCATTTATGGAAAAGACCGGGAAGGCTTTACAGGAAGAGTTCAACAAGGTGAAAAAAGACAGCTTAAAGGTTAGATGGGCTGAGTAATTACAAGATCCCCTTTATTAAAACTCCAACAAGAGGAACTGCTAAGTTATCATCAAGAAACCCTTGATACTCCGCCAATGTGAGTATCCCAGCCCAAATAACCTTTGATACAATCGAAGATTGTGGAAAAATAATTGCCACTATTATGAGCGCGGAAATTAAGTAGCCTACGCTACCAATCCAATGCTTTCTGAGCCTAACATTGAATCCCTTTGCCCTAAAGTAGAAAAACCTCAGTATTCCAGTGACACCATCACTTATTGCCATCACAAGAAGGATTACAATGGCATATTCTTTCTCAATGAACCAAACAACAGCTGCCGCTGAAAATGCAAAGAAAACATCTCCATAGTTATTTCTTATTTGATACCAAGAAAGCTCATCCCTTCTTATATGGGTGAGCAACTGAAAAGCTCCAAATAACAATGCAGATACTGCAAAAATTTCTCGAGCAATTAGCCCAGCATTATAAAACAATATAGCTGGAACAATGCTAAAATGAATTATCTTCCTGTTTATCCATGCATATTCTTCCCCAAGATACCTCGTTATCCATATTGCGAAGAGGATAAACGCCGCGGCAATCCCAGCATAGAGCATGATTCCACCAAATGAAAAATTTAATAAGATATTAATATACTTTTCGTCTGACGCCTAACATTAGGTAGCTAAAAGCCGAAAGCATTCTTGATATTTAAAAGAGCCCAATAGAAGTCATTGGAATGAACTATAACAAAGTGCTCTTTTTCCTTACTGAGCTCTCCTCTTGACTTTCCTTCCAGCTCTCCATAAAGCCCGACAATCTTAATTTTTGGATATGTTGTTGAAAGCTTAAGCGTTATTCTTTCTGCCTTTCCTTCTCTCCATACTATGCCAACTTTTAAGCCAGCTTTTGTTTCCTTTCTCTTTTTCAAGCCCAACTTAAGATATGGTAAAACTTCCTTGTTTACTCTATTTTGCTCTGCCTTTTCGTTTAGGTACTCTTTAACCAGCTCAAATGACTCTAAGCTCAGATTGTAGCCAAAAACTGGGATGCCAAGATTTTTGGCTTTCCTTCCTTTATAGGAATAAACCTCAATCTCTTTCCCATTGCTTTTTGATGCAAAATACATGCCTTTTGGTCTTCCATTAGCAAATTGTTCGAGTTTTTCAATTATATCTCCAAAAGTATCAATAGGCAACGAAAAGCTGGCCCAAGTACTCCAGATTCTTGGAGGTACCCTCACAAAGCCTAAATCCTCAAGATGATATTGCTCAACTTCAAATCCCAATTTCAAGAACCCTTTCTCATTTATTAGCAGTTTCAATAATGCTCTTTCTGGACTAATTTCAACAAAATTACCGTTCTCTTTAATTTTCTTGCCCTTTAACAGCTTATCTTTTCTGAGTTTTCTACCTGTTTTAAATGCTGTTACAACCGGTATTGGAGTTGCAAAGCCCTTTTCTTTGTCATAGGGCACTTTAAATCCTGCTTTTAGAAGTTCTTCCTGGATTTCCAAAGATGCCGGAAAGAACACTTGAAAACTTTCAAGCTCATAGCTTCCCAGCTCTTTCCAAACCATTTTCATCAACACCTTTGGTCTTATTTTTACTTTTTTTATTAGTCATGCACCTGCAACTTTATAAAGTTTTCGGAGAAAGAGCCAAAGCTTAAAAAACTATCTCTCATATTTACCAGCAGGTGGTGAGAATGGTTCATTGGGCAGATTATATGGCTGAAAAGATAATACGAGAGAGAGGTTACAAAGAGGAATATGTTGTTGAAAGCGGCATAACCCCAAGTGGATATGTCCATATCGGCAATTTTAGGGAGCTTTTTACCGCTTACATTGTCGGTCATGCATTAAAAGATAAAGGGAAAAAGGTTAGGCACATTCACATGTGGGATGATTACGATAGATTCAGAAAAGTTCCAAAGAATGTTCCAAGCGAATGGAAAGAATACTTGACAATGCCGGTCAGTGAAGTCCCCGATCCTTGGGGATGTCACAACAGCTATGCAGAGCATTTCATGGAGCTCTTTGAAAGTGAAGTTGAAAAACTCGGCATAGAAGTTGATTTCCTGAGGGCGAGCAAGCTTTACAAGAGTGGAGAATATGCCAATGATATAAGAAAGGCTCTTGAGAATAGAGACAAGATAGTTGCAATTCTTAACAAATTCCGCGACATGGCAAAACAGCCTCATTTAGAAGAGAGATGGCAACCTGTTCAAATTTACTGTCCAAAGTGTAGAAAAGAGGCAGATTTTATCCAATGGGACGGTGAATGGAAGGTAAAATACAAATGCCCACGTTGTGGAAGTGAAGGAGAGACAGACATAAGGAAAGGAAATGTAAAGCTGAGGTGGCGTGTGGATTGGCCCATGAGATGGGCACACTTTGGAGTTGACTTTGAACCTGCAGGAAAAGATCACCTGGCAGCTGGTTCGAGCTTTGATACTGGAAGGGAAATTATCAAAGCAGTTTATGGCAAAGAGCCTCCACTGACACTCATGTACGAGTTTGTTGGAATAAAAGGACAAAAAGGTAAAATGAGCGGTTCAAAGGGCAACGTTATCTTACTTAGTGATCTCTATGAAGTTCTTGAGCCTGGAGTGATAAGATTCCTCTATGCCAGACACAGGCCAAATAAGGAAATTAAAATTGACCTCGGCTTAGGTTTGTTGAACCTCTACGATGAATTCGACAAAGTCGAGCGCATATACTTTGGTCTCGAAAAGGCAAAAAATGAGGAAGAAGAAATTGAGCTCAAAAGAACATATAAACTCTCAATGCCAAAGATTCCAGAACAGTTAGTCGCCCAGGCACCATTTAGATTCCTTGTCGTCCTTGTGCAGATGCCTCATTTGGATGAGGATAAAATTATTGAAATCCTTAAAAAGCAAGGCCATGTTCCACAAAATCTTACGGAAGAAGATACTGAAAGAATTAAACTTAGGATTACGCTTGCAAAGAATTGGGTAAGCAAATACGCTCCAGACGCAGTGAAATTCTCAATCCTTCAAGAGCCTCCAAAAATCGAGGTAAGTGAGGAAATTAAAGAAGCTCTCAAGGAAGTTGCCGGATGGTTGGAGAAGAGAGAAGAGTTCAGCGTTGATGCGCTTAACAATATAATTTTTGATGCAGCTAAAAAGAGGAACATTCCAAGCAAACAGTGGTTCAAAGTTCTCTATCAGCTGTTCATCGGCAAAGACAGAGGACCGAGATTGGCAAGCTTCTTGGCTTCTCTTGACAGGGAATTCGTAATCAGAAGGCTTAAGCTTGAAGCTTAATTTTCTGTTTTCGATTATATTTTGCTCAAAGAGAAGGAAAATCTCAAAATTTTCAGAAAATCCCACATTTAACTCTGCAGTAGCTTTTTTAACACTACATTCTCAAATTTTTATGGTGATAATGATGGAGTTTAATCTCATAATAGCTGGAGTTGGCGGTCAGGGAGGGTTAACTCTTTCAAGGATAATCGGAAGTGCTGCAATGCATGAAGGTTACAAGGTCAGAATAGGGGAAACACTTGGCATGAGCCAGCGATATGGTAGTGTTCTCTCATATCTGCGCTTTGGTGAAGACGTTTATTCTCCACTCATTGAAGAAGGTGAGGCTGATTTAATGCTCGCTTTAGAACCAGCAGAAGCCCTAAGAAATGCACGTTTCTTAAGCAAAAAGAGCTATGCAATTGTAAACGCCTACCCAATACACACAGCAACAACACTGGTAGGAAAAGAAAGGTACCCGGATTTAGATGAAATAAAAGAAGCGCTCCTAAAGATTTGTCCTACTGACATGCTCAACTTCCAGGAGGTGGCAGATAAAATAAATCCAAGAACTATGGGTGTTGTAATGCTTGGCTATGCCTATGGAAAGGGTCTCATTCCGCTTAAGAAGGACAGTTTGAAAGAGGGAATAAAGGAGACACTCAAAGAAAAACTCTGGGAAATCAACTTTAGGGCTCTTGAAGAGGGTATAAAATTAGTTCGTTAACTTTGCTTTTCTCATAATCTTTATATATTCTGTCCAATCTATATAGACATTGACTGCTGATAATCCTGATATTGAGGAGAATTGTGAAAATATTTACAAAACGATTGTAAGATAGTTCTCAAGGTGGTGAAAATGGAGTTTAGAAAAATTCAATTTACTGGTAGGAGCTCCTACATAATTTCTCTTCCAAAAAAATGGATTAAGGAAAACAACTTAAAACAAGGAGATGTTGTGCCGCTGATTATTAACCCCGATGGCTCAATAACGATATTCCCCAAAGAACCTAAGGAAATTAGCGAAAAGAAGGAACTAATAATCTCGGAGGAATACTCATCGGATATGGCTGTCAGACTAATTATTTCAGCATACATTCAAGGCTATGATGTTCTTGAAGTCAAATTTACAAAGGAACTGCCTCACTACAAAGTCAAAATTAGAAAGGTGATTCAAAGCCTTCCAGGAGTGGAAATAATACTTGATGAACCTACAAGAATAGTTAGTAAAAGCTTGCTTGCCGATGAAGAAATAAACCTCAGGGAGATACTGGAGAGGATAAACTCAATAATAGTCTCCATGCTTGAGGATTTATACTTCATGAAAAAATCCCAGACAAAAGAATTAATCAGAGACATCAACGACCTTGAAAACGAGCTTGATAGATTTTATTTCCTCACAATTAGGGCTGTCAATAAGATACTTTCCAAAAGGAGTTTAATTGAAGAAAGTGGAATTGTCAAGAGGAGTTTTGACTTAATTGGAATCCTATTCATAGTCCGCAACATTGAAAGAATTGGAGATCACATCATCAGGATTGCTGAAAACTTTGATGATGACATTGATGTCGAGTACATAAAAGAGATGTACACTGAGATGCTCAGTCAAATAACCAAGAGGGATTTGAAGAAAATAGACTCCCTCATGCTTGCTCTAAAGGAAAAAATCGGACAGATTGACTACAAAAAGTCCATTGCAATGGACAGCTATCGCAGAATTCTCGAATACTTGGAGAATATAGGGGAGACTATAATCAACATGGCACTAAGCTAATCATCTTCCCGCTTCCACAACTTTTTTAACATTCTTAAATTCATTAAATAGCGGTGGTTTTGATGGTTGCGATTATTGTTCATGGTGGAGCCGGCACTATCAAAAAGGAAGAAAAAATTCCAAAGGCCATTGAAGGAGTAAGAGAGGCAGCTTTAGCAGGGTGGAAAGAACTTAAGAGAGGTTCAGCATTAGATGCCGTTGAAGAAGCTATTAAAGCTCTGGAAGACAACCCGGTCTTTAACGCTGGGACGGGGAGTGTGCTGACTTTAGATGGCAAGGTCGAGATGGACGCCGCTATTATGAGAGGCAAGACCCTTGAAGCCGGAGCCGTTGCCAGCATATGGGGGGTTAAAAACCCAATAAGCGTCGCAAGGAAAGTTATGGAAAAGACTGATCATGTCCTCTTGGTAGGCGAAGGAGCTCTCAAATTTGCCCGTATAATGGGTTTTGAAGAATACGATCCTACAACTGAAGAGAGAATAGAGCAATGGAAAAAGCTTAGGGAAAAACTCCTAAAAGAGGGCACAATTCCATACTGGAAGAAAATCAGCGAACTGATCAAAGAATATCCCGAAGTTCTGAGGAGCACAGTCGGAGCTGTTGCTTTTGATGGAGAAGAAATTGTTGCCGGGACTTCAACAGGAGGAGTTTTCTTAAAAATATTTGGTAGAGTTGGGGATACCCCAATAATCGGCGCTGGTACTTATGCCAATGAATTCGCTGGAGCATCTTGCACTGGACTTGGGGAAGTTGCAATAAAGCTGTCTCTGGCAAAAACAGCAGTTGATTTTGTCAGACTTGGGCTGAATGCACAGAAGGCAAGTGAAGCTGCAATTGAGTTGGCAACCAAATACTTTGGAAAAGACACTATGGGAATAATCATGATTGACCGCGAAGGAAATGTGGGATTCGCAAAAAACACAAAACATATGAGTGTTGCATATTTGAAAGACGGTATGGATGAACCCTTTGCAGGGATATAACCATGCTAAAGGACTTTCCAAAAGACATATGGTTGTTGCATTTTTCAACGTTTTTCTTCTTCCTTGGCATTGCATTAGTTTCTCCTCTAATTTCTCCTTTGGCAATCCTCTTAGGTGCAACTCCAATTATTGTAGGCTCAATAACATCAGTTTCCTCGATAGTATCATTTTTCATGAAACCTTTTGGAGGTTTTCTTGGAGACCGGGGTTGGAAGTTTCATGTTATGACGCTAGGTAGCATTTTAGGCGCTGTTGCTGGAGTCTTGTATGTACTGTCTGTCTCATTTGAAAATTTAACACTGTTTGCAGTTGGAAGAGGTATTCACGGTTTTGCTATGGCTTTATTTTTCCCCTCCTCACTTGCAACAGCAATCGAATTAGCTCCCAAAGGTCGTGTTGGAGAAACCCTTGGTTGGCGTGGGATGATGTTTTCTTTCAGCAATTTAATTGGACCAGCAGTCGGAGGTATAGTTGCAGATTATTTCGGCTTTCAATGGGCATTTGCTTTTACAGTCCTCCTTTCCTTGATTGCTGTCTTTTTTGTCTTGATAGTAGCCAGAATTGCTAAACATAACGATAGCAAAGTGTACAGAGACAGAAAACAAAAACTTTCATACAGACTCATTTTAAATACCTTCTTTATCGTATCTTGTTTCTCCTTATTCTTCATGTCCCTAACATACAGTGGAACATTTACATTTCTCCCCGCATTTTATAAAGTGATAGGACTTGGAACCAGTGCTTTTGGAATATATGCAAGTATTATGGGTGGTTTTAGCCTTCTCACAAGAGTTTTCGGAGGAAGAGAAGCTGATAGGAGAGGTCCAACTCCCGTTGCAACTTTTGGATTTTCACTGCTCTTATTGGCCTATATCTTGTTAGCATTAAATCCAACTCCACCCAAAGCATATCTAAGCGCAATTCCTCTCGGAATGGGCTTTGGTTTTGCCGTTCCTTCCCTCCAAATGATGGCATTAGCTAAATTACCTCAGAAGATTAGGACATTTGGATCAAGCATCTACACAATGTTCTTTGACCTCGGATATTTAGCCGGTCCCCTTGTTTTCGGATACATCTCTCAAATCAAACACAGCTATGAAGTCGTGTTTCCTATTTTTCCAGTAGTTACGTTGATACCTCTAATACTTCTGCAACTCCTAAGATTTTTAAAGGGAGAAATCAATCTAAGAGTAAGAAAGGTGTAAGGAAAATGCTGATAAGGGTTTCATATGGAACAGCTGTTGCAATGGGACTCCTAAAAGCAAAGATGCTTGCAAAACCAACAACAGCATACTTAATGACCTATCATAATGGAAGATGCATAAATAACTGTGCTTTTTGTCCGCAAGCAAGGGAAAGTAAAGCGGATTTAAAAAAACTTTCTCGTATAACTTGGCCCGTTTTTGATCTCAGAACCGTCTTAAAAAAGCTTAAAGAGGGGGGATTCACAAGAATATGTCTTCAAACCATTGATTATGATGGACTGGAAGAAGATGTATTAGTGCTTCTTGGAGCTTTTTACAATCTAAATTTGCCAATCTCTGTTTCTATAACCCCAGTTGATAAAAGGTATCTTAGGAAGTTCAAAGAGCTTGGAGTTGACTACATTGGAGTTGGACTGGATGCCGCAAGTAAGAGAATTTACACGGAAATCAAAGAGTCCCTATATTCTTGGGAAGAGATGTGGAAGTTTGCGGAGGAAATCATAAACATTTTTGGCGAGAAAAAAGCCTTCATTCATCTTATAATCGGATTGGGTGAAACTGACAGAGAGGCTTTTGAAACGATCCAGAGAGCATACGATCTCGGAGCAGAAGTATCACTTTTTGCTTTTACACCAATTAAGGGAACAAGGCTTGAGAATTCCAAACCTCCCAGCTTAAATAGATACAGAAAGATACAAATCGGGCATTATCTGATCAAGAATTGCATAAAACAATTTGAGGAATTTGAATTCGATGAAGATGGCAATTTGTTAAACTTTGGGATAGACAAAAAGGATCTTGCAAACATTATTAAAGAGGAGACATTCATGACATATGGCTGTCCAGGATGCAATAGACCATACTACAATGAGAAGCCAAGTAAAGAACCCTACAATTATCCCATTAAGCCAGAAAAAGAGTATTTAACTGGTATCATTGAAAAACTGTTTAATGAGGTGTGACTAATAATTTAAGTGCATCTTTCAACTCTGGAGTGGATATCTGCTTTAGAAATTCTGACACATCTTTTGTCCCTTTTGCTATTGCAATTAGTCCTTTTACGAAGGCTTGTAGCTCTTTGTTATCTTCAAAGCTTCTACAAATCACATCCATATCTTTACTGAAGACTCCCACATTTCCCTGTTCCCTCAATATAAAGAGCATATCTCTAACCCTGCAGATGCCAAGGAGATAAAGCTCTCTGGTTGGAGCATTGTACAAAGCTCTTAAAGCACACTTTACACTTCCTCTATAGTTATCTTCCTCAAAAAATGTTTCAGCGAGCTTGAAACATGCTTCAAAGTATATTTCAGGGAGTTCATCCTTTGAAAGTTCCATTATCTTGTCAAGTTTTTTCTTCGCCTTTTCAAAATCCCGCTTATTGATAGCCTCTAAAGCTTCTCTAAAGAGTACAGCTATCTCACGTCTCTTCTCCCACACCTCAAACTTCTTTAAAAACTTTGGTCTCTCATTCATCCTGCTTCGCCACATTATTAATACTCATAGTCCTTATTATCTTTTTCTCTTCTACTCTCAAGTCTACTCTCAAGCCAAGCTTCATAAAATTCACTCCAGACCTCATCAAAGTTCCTTCTAACTCTCCATCTTCTGTGAAACGCATTTAACAAAACAGATATATCCCTTTTTAAGTATTCAAGACTCTCTGGATATGCAGTTGGGAGATATTGAGGCCAGTCAATAATTAAAATATCATCATCTTCTGTTAAAACTATGTTAAATTCACTCATGTCAGAATGAACAATTCCAAAGCGCACTATCTTAAGGTATTCTTCTAAAACCTTATTGAGAATGTCCTCAGCCTCCTCTTTTGTCAAATCATCATCTCTAAGCTCACTTAGTTCAACACCTTCAACGAATTCCATCACTATTGCATGTCTGTTCCATGCTATGGGCTTTGGAACTTTAGCTATAGGGGAAAGCAATTGCAAAGCCTCATGTTCTCTCTCAGCAACTAACCGTGAAATATAGAGCCAGCTTATGTGGTGTTTGTCAATGAAATCTCTCCGATAAAGCTTAATTCTGGTAAAACTTGTTCTTCCAATGCGATTAAACTTCACCGCAACTTTTTCTCCTTGAGGAGTTATCCCAACATAAACATCAGCCTCTTTCCCAACACCAATCTGTGTCTGGCTTATTGCCTCGATAACACCTTTTCTTGCAAAGGCTCTAATTGCTAAAACATCATACCCATGAATTGTAAGTTGATAACCAATATAACCAATATCACTCCTCCTCCTTACAAGCATCCAGTTATCGAGTTTTCCTAAGCGATAAGAGGCAGTTTCAACATCAGTTCTCGCAAACTTGGCAATATCCTCTAAAGGCACCCATTGGTGATAACGCATATTCAGCTCTACCCCTCTCAATATTCGGAAATCTATATCTCTAAGATTATGATAAACTTCAAGAGCTATTAATTTGCTTACCATTTTTACCCCAGTAGGACTTTGGGGATTTATTTTTAAACTCTTGCCTACATCTAAGATAAATTTTTAAACGCTTAGCTTTCTATCTAAAAGCGTGCGGAAGAAGCTTCTGCTGCCCTTTCCCTTGCTGGATATTTAACCATGCCCATAGAATGGCTGTTCCACCCTTATTCCAATAATAAAGACCGAATTTGAAATCAACAACGCAGAAGCAAGACTTTTAATGACTGCCCTCCTTCTGCCTTATGCTCTAATCCAGTTAATATTCTTAGTTATTCACTTGCAAGTGCACTTTCTATTCAGTTGGACCAATACTCACAGCTTATACTGCAGATTAACCGACACATGAAAACAGGGGAAGTGTAATGGGGGTTTTGGAGCAACTCTCGATCCATATCTCCTTATTGACACCTTAAGCCATAAAGAAGCAATTCCATTGATGTATATAACCGCACTAATAATAATAGGAGCACAAAAGAAAAGATCAACCATACATAACCTCATGCATAGCTATTTGTTGGGCCAATCTCTGCTCTGAGCCAAATACCTTCTCCACAGCCTTCAGGAAATCCTCATGTGTTACGTACTCCCTTCTATCCCTAATGGCAAACATTCCAGCTTCTGTTGCTATAGCTTTAAGATCCGCGCCACTCGCTCCCTCTGTCATCTCCGCTATACTCCTAAGATCAACATTTCTGAGATTCATCTTCCTTGTATGAACCTTAAGTATCTCCAACCTTCCTCCGAAATCTGGCAGGGGCACTTCAATTAATCTGTCAAACCTTCCCGGTCTAAGTAAAGCAGGATCTAAAATGTCCGGCCGGTTTGTGGCTGCTATAACTTTTACATTTCCTCTTGGATCAAAACCATCCAGCTCAGCTAATAGTTGCATTAGAGTCCTATTGACTTCCCTTTCTCCTCCGGTAGTCTCTTCCAATCTTTTGGCTCCAATAGCATCAATTTCATCTATGAAGATTATAGTGGGGGCTTTCTCTTTTGCCAGCTCAAACAGTTCATGTACCAATCGAGCACCTTCTCCAATGTATTTCCTCACAAGCTCACTACCGACAACACGGATAAAGGTTGCATTAACTTCCCTTGCAAGAGCTTTGGCCATTAGTGTTTTTCCACATCCAGGAGGCCCATAAAGGAGAACACCCTTAGGTGGTTCAATTCCAACCTTTTCAAACAGTTTTGGATGTTTAAGTGGAAGTTCAACTGCTTCTCTGAGTTCCTGAAGCTGCTTCTTTAATCCACCAATATCATTATACGTCACATTTGGTCTGTCAATAACCTCAAACCCAAGAACAGAGGGATCCTTCGGTGATGGCAGAATTTCAACAACAGCCATTGTCCTTTGGTCAAGGGCCACTCTACTACCCGGTTTCAGCTTTTCCTTTTCAATCCATGGAGCTATTCTAACAACAAATCTCGGTCCATTGTAATTCTGGACTATTGCCCTATCATCGTCAAGTATCTCAAGCAATGTTCCGGCAAAAGCCGGGGGTTGTCTTAATCTTGACATTTCCATTCTCAGGCGGGAAAGTTCTCTTTCAAGTCTCTCCTTATCTGCCTCAAGAGTTCTCACTTGAAGTTCAAGCTGTCTGATCCTTCTTTTTAGATAGATGATGTAATCATCATACTCGTCATGAGACTTAAGTCCCACATCATTAATGTCACTCATAACTTATCCCCCCATAACTAATTTGGTGAGAAGAACTTTTAACTCTATTCCCGATTACCATTAGATTCGCCTAACCTTCACTTCTTAAGCTTCTTTATAAAGTTATTGGTATTATTTCAGTATATACTAACTCGACTCGAAATTCTTATTAAAGATGAATGCGTATATTTTAATGCTTAATCAGGAGGGTGGTTTAATGAGAATAGAACTCAAGCTCAAACCCAGAGACGAAGGGACAATTCTTCCATTTAACTACAACTATGACGTCTATGTTCAAATTATTCAAAAAGTAGCCATAACCTCCCCTGAGCTTGCAAGATTGCTGGAAACTACTCATAAAGACTATTTCACATTTTCCAGGATTATGGTAAGAAAGAGAGAGCTAATCCCCGATAAGGGAATTAAAATCCTATCGGATGAGGTATGCCTCTACATCTCTTCTTCAGTTATTGATGTAATAAAATCTATAGTCGAGGGATTTATTGAAAATCCCGTGCTCCAGATTGAAAATTCAACATTTATCATGGATGGAGTCAAGATTCTTCGAGAGCCCAAGATAAAAGATGGTACTCTCTTCTCCACTTTAAGCCCTATAATAGTGCGAACGGTAAAGCTTGAAGGCAATAGAATGAAAATTTGGGATCTGTACCCCAGTGAAGAGACATTTCATGACAAGCTCAGGAAGATAATGCTAATGCGTTTTTCTGAAATTGAGGAGAGAATGCCCGAAGATAAAGATTTTAGAATCGATGTTATAAAGTACAAACCTGTTAGGATTAAAGTCAAAGATACATACTTTAGGGGTTCTCTCATGGTATTTAGATATTATGGATCAAAAGAAATAGCAAAATTTGCTTATGAAAATGGATTTGGTGAAAAAACAAAATATGGATTTGGAATGGTCAAAGTGATTGATGAAGAAGAAGCACAAAGAAGCCAAGAATAGTCTCAATTGCCCAGACAATCGCAACAAGTTCATATTCCCTTACCCTTTTTGCCCTCATTATTAAGCCTAAGAAGCTTAGATACGGTGGTGCTTTTAAGGTGCCATCTTCTAAGATCTCCGTTCTGCCCAGTGGTCGCCCCTTGAACTTTATTTTTGTCTTTAGAAGAAAATCAATCATATGGGGGACAAGGAGAATTGCCGCAAAGACCTCGACTTTGCCGAGTATCCCGACTAATCCTATAAGGGCACCCAGACTCAGGGTTCCAGTGTCCCCCGGGAATATCTTTGCTGGATATTTGTTCCACCATAAGAACCCAAGAGCTACAGCAAAACCAACAAAAGCTACTATTCTTGCATCTCCTGACGTTATCATTCCAAGAAAAAGTAACGCTATCGCAGAAGTTCCAACTTCAAGCCCATTAAAACCCGCAAGCATGTTAACAAGATTTGCAGAAGCCGTCACAAATAGAACAGCAAACAGATAGTATAGTGTTTTTAAATTGATTGTAAAAAGTAGGAGATTGATATCTTTGCTGATCTTTAAACTCAATAGAGGTAAAGAGACCAACAGAGACAGTAGAACTTTATGAGACTGTCTGAGATTCGTTAAATCATCAATGATTCCCACCACTCCAAAAAGGAGAAATACCAGCAGCACTGTCGGCAGATTACCAGTTAAAACAGGTGCCAAGGCTACTGAAAGAGATATTAAAATCGCAATTCCACCCATTTCAGGAATTTCTGGCTTATCCAGCTTATGTATGTCCTTCCCAACTATTCCCGCTTTTTTCATTATATCAGCAATATACAATGTCAAAATCAGCGAGAGGGATAACCCTATAAATGCCAATGCCCAAATCATCTCTGATCCCCAAAAGAATGAGACAGCATAAAAGATAAACCCTTCGGTGATTTCATATGGACATAAAATTAGCGATCTTTGATCTCGATGGAACTCTTATAGGTGCTCCCATGACTTTCATGGAAATCAAGGAAAAGCTGAGAGAAAAACTTCTCGAAATCGGTATTTCCCAAGAAATAATAGGTGATCTCACACCTATGTATGAAAGCCTTTTCAGGATTGCAAAAGAAACAGGAAAAGACGTTAATGAACTGAAAAAGTTGCTTGAGGAACTGGAAGTTAAAAGAGTACATGAAAGCTTTCTGTTTGAGGGCACAAAAGATGTTTTGGACTTTTTAAAAACTAAGGGGATAAAGCTGGCAATTATGACAAGAAACTGCAGAAGTGCAACACTTAAAGCCTTAAAAATGCATGAGATAGAGGAATACTTTGAGCTCATCCTTACAAGAGATGATCTCCCATGGAATGAAGTCAAACCAAATGAGATGCACATTAAAAGGATTCTTGAACATTTCAAAGTCCCACCAACAAAGGCCATGGTCATTGGAGACCATGGATATGACATCATTCCAGCAAAAAAAGTTGGAGCTTTAAGCATTCTGATAACGAGGCATGAAAGTGGAAGAATGAGCTTTTCCATTGAAGAAAAAGCAGATTTTGAAGTTCCAACTATGAGAGAACTTCTACAACTTTTTCGTAGGATTCTGAATACTTATGTTGTCGTTCCGGCATATAACGAGGAACACACAATCGGTAAAGTCCTCGATAGCCTTCTTATGTACTTTAAGCCAGAGCACATCATTGTAGTTAATGATGGTAGCAGAGACAAGACAAGGGAAATAGCGAAAAATAAAGGCGTCAGAGTTCTAACACATCTCGTTAACAGGGGACTTGGAGGAGCACTTGGAACAGGAATAAGATACGCTCTCCTTAAAGGAGCAGAGCTTATAATAACTTTCGATGCAGATGGACAGCACTTGATTGAAGATGCACTCAGGGTTATGAAGCCTGTAGCTGAAGGAAAAGCTGATTTAGCTATTGGCTCGAGACTTAGGGGAGATGTAAGCCAAATGCCTTTTATAAAACGTTTTGGAAACTTTATTCTTGATGCAATAACTGCGGTCTTTGCTGGCAGATATGTCAGTGATTCCCAAAGCGGATTAAGGTGCTTTAATAAAGGGTGCGCCTCTAAAATTAAAATAACATGTGATCGCTATGCAGTATCAAGTGAAATAATAATTGAAGCAAGCAAAAACAAGTGCAGAATTGTGGAGGTGCCCATTAGGGCCATTTATACTGAATATGCTATGAAGAAAGGGACAAATGTGTTTGAAGGCATTAAAATAGCTTTAAATCTGCTTTTTGACAAACTGAGGTGATGGAGATGTTAGCAGTCCAATATATAGCTCTCGCAACAATACTTGGCCTGATGATTTATGTTCTGAGCAAATATGGAAGAAAAGAATTAGAGTGGAGAGATTTCATGTTCTGGGAAATCCTGCTTGTGATAATGCTGATAATTACCCTTAAACCAGTTGAAATTTCACTTGAGGTCAAGCGAATTCTTGGACTTGGCAGGGGTTTGGATGCACTCTTCGTGGTTGCAATCGGAATAGGCTACTTAATGATATTCAGAGTTTATCTTGCAGTTGATAGAGCAGAAAGAGAGATAACAGAACTCACGAGAAAGCTTGCAATAGAGCTGGGAGAAATCAATGAAAAGCTGGAGAAGATAAAAGAAAAAAGCTAACTCTTGCCGCAAAACTCATTTGCAAAAAGTTCCTCCAGAAACATCTTGACTCTCTCTTTAGGAAGTCTGAACTGCCTTATTTTTATCATTCCCTTTTCCTGGGCCTCTTTAAGTAGTATCTCAGTTGCTTTATTTGGGTACATTTCTTCATAGACTATTTCTTTTATCCCAGCATTTATCAAAAGCTTAAAGCATGTATCGCATGGAAAGTGAGTAACGTAAAGTGTTGCTCCTTCGAGGCTTATTCCCTTTCTTGCCGCCATTGCTATGACGTTCTGTTCAGCATGAACTGCTCTGTGACAATGCCCATCCACTATCAAACAACCAACATCAATGCAGTGATCCATTCCTCTTGGAGCTCCATTATAACCCGTTGCAAGAATGTATCCATCTTTTACAGCAACAGCACCAACTCTTAGTCTCGGGCAGGTGGCTCTAAGCGAAACAAGCTTTGCTATTAGCATGAAATATTCGTCCTTAGTAGGACGAATCTTCTTGATCCGTTCCGCTTTTTTCTCATCAAGAACGATTTCAACGTTCACACTCTCACCCAAAGGAAATTAAGAAATGAGTTTTAAAAGAATTTTGAATCACTTAAGAGTATCTCTAAATGCTCTTCCTTCAATTTCGGCAAGTATTTTCCATATCCTTTCATCATAAGTTGGGTGAGTATCCATAAGGCTTCTTTTTTGTTTCCTTTCAATATTAGGCTCTATTCCTGGCAAAGCTGAAGCTCTAACGTTTATTCTCAAATCTTCGTAGTATTTAAGTTCTTCAAGGGCTTCTTTAAGCGAGAAAGGTCTGTCCAGTAAGTATAAAGCAGTTTCATCAGCTTTAAACTCCCTTCTTTTTAAAAATTTGACTCTTTCAATTTCGTAGAGGATGCATAATCCAAAAGAGATGAGTGCAGCCATGGTGGTGTGAACAAAGACTGTAATTATAGAGCTCAGAAAGAGCATGAGGTACCTCCCATATGCCACTAAGGGAAATATCACCGTGTCCCCGTTTTTTATATGTCCAATTTCATGAGCAGCAACACCTAAAATCTGCTCTTCGTCAAGAACCTCAAAGAGACCCAACGATAAAACTATGGAACTTCCGAAGGAATAAGCGTTGGGAATGTAATCATCAAGGATGTAAACATAGGGCATCCCTATTCCGGCTTTACTCGCCATTCTTGCTATACCCTCGTAAAGCCAAGGCATTTCCTCCCATTTAAGTCTGGAATAGTCCTTTGGAAGGGAATGTCTTGTTATCCAAATATACATTAAAAACAAGAACATGGCAGTAAAGAACACAACAGCTAACCCAAACTTGCCAAGATAAAACACTGTAATGAGCAGCTGGGCAAGTACAATAAATCTCAACATCTAAATCACTTCTTTATCTTCGACAGATATGCAAATGTCGCCTCTTTGAAGTTGCTCATTAATGCATTTAGTATTGTTTCAACAATCTTTTTCTCAAACTCCTCCCTTGTTGTTGTTATGCTATAGACATACCTCATTCCACCTCTTCCTGTCTCAACACTCCTCTCCAAGAGTCCTCTCTCACACAAACGGTTCATCAGTATGCTGACTGTTGAGCGTCTCATATCTGGGTGCTTTTGCTTCATATATTCATAAACCTCTCCGGCTGTGGCTATTTTTACCTTCCACATATATTCCATAATTTCTGCTTCTAACGGTGGTAGAACTGCTTTTAGTCCCTCTTCATTCAACTTAAATTCATGAGGCTCCATTATTCATCACTCTCCTAAAAGTTATCTCGTATAGAGGATAAATAAACTTTATGTTTATATAGGTGAGCCAAGAATCTTTGTCATTCTGACAATTTGACAAATTTAGGGCTAAGAAAAAGTTATAAAGCCTGCTGGATTAACTTCGTGAGGGTCGTCATGAGGATAGTCTTTGATATTGGAGGTTCTGTTCTTGTTCCCGATAAACCCGATATTGATTTTATCAAAAAGCTTGCTTACCAGCTCGTCAAGATAAGCGAAGATCATGAAGTTGCCATCGTCGTTGGTGGAGGAAGGGTTTCAAGAGAATACATTAAAGCGGCAAAAACATTTACCCCAAACGAGACATTCAAAGATTACATAGGAATTCACATCACAAGGGCAAATGCTATGCTTTTGATAGCGGCTCTTGGGGAGAAGGCTTACCCATTCGTTGTTCAGGACTTCAGAAAAGCCTGGGAGGTTATACAGCTCAAGAAAATCCCAATCATGGGAGGAACCCATCCGGGACATACAACAGATGCCGTTGCCGCTCTTTTGGCTGAATATCTGCAGGCAGACCTTTTGGTTGTAATAACAAATGTCGACGGCGTTTACGACAGCGACCCAAGGGAGAATCCAAACGCCAAGAAGCTCAGGGAGATTACAACTGCTCAACTCGTTGAAATTGCCATGCAGGGAGAAAGCAAAGCTGGAGGGAGCAGTGTAGTTGATGCCTTGGCAGCAAAGTTCATCCAGAGAGGGAAGATCAGGACATATGTTGTTGGCAAAGAGGATGCCGTAAGGCTGTTTGATGTCATCAGAGGAAAGCACAACGGAACGATTGTTGAGCCTGAAGACTGAATTTCCATTTTTTGCTTAATTTTTGATAAAACTTTTATAGTTTTGCAGAGTAACATACATTCATGTGCAAGATGGCTCATTTTGGGAACTGCGACCCTGAAACAGCTGACCAAGAGTACTGCATTTTTCATAAACCGGATAAAGATGAAAAAGAAGCAAGGGAGTTTTACAATAAGCTAGTTCTGAAGTTTTTTGGTTATGTACTTGATATCAAAAGCATTGCAGTAAGAAAATTAGAGAATTTTGAATACAACCTTCATTTCTCTAAGAGTATTCCTGTGGGTGGCACTACATACTCCCACAGGGTAAACTACAGATTCGGGTTGTCCCTACGTTGTGAAAAGTTTGTATTCCCCCAGATTCCTGTAGATGTGGAATTTTCCTTTAAGTATGCAATTTTTGAAAAGAAAGCAAACTTTAGATTGGCAACATTTATTGGCTACACTACATTTGAAGGAGTTATATTCAAAAATGAGGCAATATTTGACTCTGCAATATTTAAAGGAAACACAATCTTTGAAAAAGCACAGTTCAATGGAGTAAGTAGATTTTCAGATGCAACGTTTGAAATGCCAGCGTACTTTGAGAATTCAGTATTTAATGGGAACGCTATTTTTGAGAGAACTGAATTTCGTAGAGAAACGTATTTTGAAAATACAACTTTTGGTAAAACAGCAAATTTTGATGAGATAATGTTCTTTAGCAAAGCAAACTTCCAGAAGTGCAGATTTCTGGAGGATGCAAAATTTTCTGAGGCGTATTTTGAATTAAGTAGTGACTTTGAAGGATGTATCTTTGAAAAATCCGCAGATTTTTCAGCAGCTACTTTCAACGGGTATGTATATTTTGACAGAACAATATTCAAAGATGATGTTTCATTCGAGGGCGTTACTTTTAATGAGCCCATTTCATTCAAAGGAAAGCCTGAAGAATACAAATACAAATTCTACGGCAAACTTGATTTTTCTCATGCGGATATTAGAAAAGGCATCGATATTGACATTCCAAGCAAATGGTTTAAACTTCCAGAGGCAGAAATCGAAGCCCGCCGTGTTCAGAGGATTAGCTATGAAAAAGAAGGAAAAAGGTACGAAGCTGACGAAATGTTTGTTCTTGAACGTCGTACTCTACGTAAATGGTTAAAGAGACATGCTAAAGAAAGATTCAAAAATGCAGAGGGGATTTATTCAAAATTTGAATCGTTTTTGTACCTTTTATACGTATATTTCGCAACTATAACGGAAGCAGTCCTAGCGGATTGGATTTCTCGGTATGGAACTAAGTGGAGCCTTATACTGCTTAACTCCTTTGGAGTCATTGGAATAAATGCAATTTTGTACTGGGTACTCTCAGGATTTGCTAAGAAAACATTTTTGGGCATTCCAATAGGAACGATCTATACAGATGCTTCATCTCAGGGGCTTATTGGGTTCCTCAACGCTCTCTACTACAGCCTCGTCACCTTCACCACATTAGGCTACGGTGACATGCACCCAACAGGTTGGTTAAAAATTGTTAGTGGTCTTGAAGCCCTCACAGGCGCAGTCTTCATGGCACTTATAGTTGCAGTCATCGCAAGAAAGTGGATGTGCTGAATAGATTTTTATATCCCTTCTTGCAATTTTCTTTTTGGTGATACCTATGAGAATAGTTGTTGTTGGTTCTGGAACTGCTGGAAGCAACTTCGCGCTTTTTGCAAGGAAAATTGACAGAAAGGCTGAGATTATTGTCATTGGGAAGGAAAAGACCATGCAGTACTCACCCTGTGCTCTGCCCTTCGTTCTTAGCGGAAAAATACCAAAGCTTGAGAACATAGTCATCTTTCCAAACAGCTTTTATGAGAAGCAGAAAATCCAACTGATGCTTGAAACAGAAGCAAAGGAAATTGACAGAGAAAGAAAGGTTGTAATAACAGACAAAGGTGAAGTTCCTTACGATAAGCTCATCTTGGCAACAGGTTCAAGGGCTTTTGTGCCTCCAATAAAAGGTGTTGAAAACGAGGGAGTTTTCACTCTAAAAAGCATGGATGACGTGAGAAAAATCAAAGCCTACATCAAGGAGAGAAAACCGAAGAAAGCTGTTGTTATCGGTGCTGGCCTTATAGGGTTGGAAGGAGCTGTTGCTTTTAGAGAGCTTGGCATGGATGTTTTGGTCGTAGAGCTTTTGGAACATCTATTGCCAACTATGCTCGATAAGGACATGGCAAGAATTGTGCAACAGTACTTAGAAGAGAAAGGCATAAGCTTCAGGTTTGGCATTGGGGTAAGCGAGATAATTGGAAGCCCAGTCAGAGCTGTCAAGGTTGGAGACGAAGAAATCGAGGCCGACCTCGTTCTTGTGGCTACTGGAGTTAGAGCCAACGTTGATTTAGCCAAAAAAGCAGGTCTCGAAGTCAATAAAGGGATAGTTGTAAATGAGTATCTACAAACCAGCGATCCAGACATTTATGCCATAGGAGACTGTGCAGAGGTCTTTGATGCTGTGACAGGTCAGAGAACCTTAAGTCAGCTCGGCACTACTGCTGTGAGAATGGCAAAGGTTGCTGCTGAGAATGTCTTCGGCAAAAACGTGAAGTTCAAGCCCGTGTTTAACACAGCAATAACAGAGCTTTTTGATCTTGAAATTGGAACCTTCGGAATGACAGAGGAGAGAGCTAAGAGAGAGGGTATGAACATTGTTGTTGGAAAGTTCAAAGGTTCAACGAAGCCAGAATATTATCCAGGAGGAAAGCCAATTCACATTAAGCTGATTTTCAGAAAAGAGGATAGAAGACTTATTGGAGCCCAGATAGTCGGCGGCGAGAGAGTTTGGGGCAGGATAATGACTCTTTCTGCTTTAGCACAGAAAAATGCCACAGTTGAGGACATCGTTTACCTTGAAACTGCTTACGCTCCGCCGATAAGCCCAACCGTTGATCCAATAACCGTTGCAGCGGAGATGGCCTTGAGGAGGTTTAAGTGATTTTTCTCTTCTTTCTACACTCTCTTCTGGTGAACCTTCAATGAGGGACATCTACATTCACAACGGCAAATTCACAGAAGAGCATAAAGGTAAGCTGTTCTTGGACGGTCGGAGAAGGGTAAAGTTAAGCAAGCTCATGACTTACATTTTGAGACACTCTCCGTGGGAATTCAACCTCAATCCAGATGATTTCGGTTTTATTGAGCTTGACGAGTTCATTAAAGCCCTCAAAAGTGTTTATCCTTGGGTTGAAGAAGAGCACGTCAGAGCTGTTGTTGAGCTCGATCCAAAAGGGAGATTTGAAATCAGAGATGATAAAATTAGAGCACGCTATGGGCACAGCTATGAAGTGTTTTTAGACCACGAGGAAGATACGGAAAGCAGAATCCTTTATCACGGAACACCGCAGAAAAATCTGGACAGCATTCTGAAAGAAGGATTAAAGCCCATGAAGAGGAGGTTTGTTCATCTAACAAAGGATAAAACCGAAGCATACTACACAGGCTTAAGACACGGCAAAGATGTTGTGATTCTGGTCATTGATGCAGAATGCTTAAGAAGAAAGGGCTACAAGATATACAAAGCCGGTAAAAACGTTAGAATAGTTAAATACGTTCCGCCCGAGTGCATAGTGCTGTGGGAATGATTGATTTCTGAAGTCTGAGCGTCAGAAAAAGGCAACCCGAGGGGAACCAAAGTTGATAGGAACATGATCCTAAAGCTGATTCCAGCCAAATATCCTTTAACATGAAACCAATGACCCATCCAGGGCTCATCATGGCATTTAGAAGTCCCATCGCCTGTGTTTTTCACTTGTCTTGACCTTCAACTACGTATGTCGAAGCGGAGCTGAGGCTCATTGACCACTTCCAGAGAACACACAAACTATAATCATAAGCCAAAGACTCGTGGCGAATGCATGCCCAACAAAGCTTGCATAACCGCCTTTTCTCTCTTCATTGCTCTCAATTTTCAAAAACGTTTTATAAACCTTTGAACATTCAAAGAGAAATTTCATGGCGTAATTTAAGGAACTATTCTGCCCTGGTATATTTAGGCTTGCCTCAGAAACCTTTAAATATCCAGCACATTTCATTAATGCTGGGCGGGGGTTGCCGAGCCTGGTCAAAGGCGCGGGATTTAGGGTCCCGTCCCGCAGGGGTTCCCGGGTTCAAATCCCGGCCCCCGCACCAGAAACTTTTCTGACTTCTCCCCAACCCTTCTCCACTACCGGGGAAACTACGTTCCCCACACCCTCTTAACTTACTGGGAGCTAAGTCCCACAACCCCCAATATTTTACGGTTAGGAATAACTCCCAAAGGGGAAATAAACCCAAAAAGAAAAACTAAAAGGAATCAACCAATCTGGAACGCTGCACTTCTTAATTCTCCACGCTCGAATCTGTGTGGGTCATACCAGTCCCAATCAAGTGGTACCTTTGACTTTCCTTTTACAATCAATTCTGCTATGGCCTCACCGACTCCTGGTGCCATCATGAAACCGTGCCCGCTAAAGCCAGCAGCGATATAAAATCCATCAATGTAATTAATCTTCCCAATTGCTGGATTGCTGTCTGGCGTTTTTGCATAAAACCCAGCCCACTGCCTGATAACGTGAACATACTTCAGAGCAGGGATAATTTTTGTTGCCCACTTAAGGACTTCCCGCATAAAGTCATATGTAGGTTGAACATCATCTAAATGAGTGAGCTTCTCAAGCCCCGTTCCGCAGAGAACACCTCCATCTTCACCGTCTTGAATGACATAAGAGTCATTCCATGCAGGGGGACATGTTAAAGGTTCAATCTGACCGGGAGCTATTGGCTCAGTTTTAACAAGCTGATGTTTGTACGGCTTTATTGGAACAAAATCTCTGCTTAACCCAGCCATTTCATTTATTATCGGTGCCCATACATTTGCAGCATTGACCACCGTTTCAGTCTCTATCATGCCTCTCTCAGTTTTGACTCCTTTTATCTCGCAATTTTCCACTATTATATCAACTGCCGGTGTATATTCATAAATCTCAACACCAAATTCTTTTGCTTTCTTTGCAAACCCGTAAACAACGTGGAACGGACTTGCTTTGCCATCTTCAGGGTTCCATGCACCTGCTAAGAAAGCTTCTGCATTCAAGGGAGGGACGATTTCTTTGGCTTCCTCAGGTGTTATGAGTCTTGTAGGAACTCCAAACTTGTTCTGGAGCTTTATATTTTTCTTAAATACTTCAACTTCTTCCTCACTTGTTGCTAAGAATAGATATCCGCTCTGTTTGAAGTTTATATCATGCTCAAGCTCATCACTAAGCCTCTTCCATCTCTCGATGTTGTACTTTTGAAGCTTTATATTTGCTTCATCGGTAAATTGTGCTCTAATTCCAGAGGCACATCTGAACGTTGAACCTGAACCTATGTAGTTCTTCTCAAGGACAACAACGTCTTCAACACCAAGCTTTCCTAAATGGTAAGCTATTGAGAGTCCGATGACACCCCCACCAATAATGACAACTTCAGCTCTGCTCTTCATTCTCATCACTCTCCATCTCCCCCACCAATACTCCGGCTGGAACAGGTCTCACAGGAATTCTTGTTGCAGGAAGCTTGATCTCATCTGGTTTTTTACCAGTTTTCCTTGCAAGGATTGAAACTACCATTGGAAGGCAAGTCCTCCCTTGGCACGGCCCCATACCAATTCTCAAAAGCCTCTTTAGCATCTCGATGTCAGTGACTCCCTGGTCTATTAGAGCCTCGATTTCCTCTTGAGTTACTTCATTACAGCGACAAATTATGATGTTTTTCTTATCGCTCATTCTCTCACCACCTTGACAGCCCTAACATCCCAAGCGAGCTCAATTGGCATCTCTACGGTTATTATTGGCGTATCTCCCTTGCTCTTCTCCCTTGGCACCACTGTAACCACTTTCCCCTTTCCCACTTCTTCTCCAACTCTATTGAGCAAAATCACTTCCTCCCCAACCTTTGGAACTGGTAAAAGCTCATATGGCATGGTCACTCTGGCTTTATCACCAACGTAGTGAATCATGAAGAATGCCAAGCCGGGACAAATCTGCACACACAAAGAACAGCCAATGCATTTTTCGTAATCAACGATTGGAATTGCATTTGGATTTTCCATAAGAACAGCGTTTGTAGGACAGATTTCTTTACACGGCGTGCACGGAATTTCCTGAGGACACTCTGGAATTGCAACAGGTCTTTTTCTCAAGCGCTCCTCACTGGGAAGCTCTATAAACTGCTTGAGCTCCTCAACTGTTATGAACCCTTCTCTGAGGTAGTGTGGAATTTCACTCATTCTACCACCACCTTCTTAATACCCTCAAGAACTTTCCTACCAAACGGTCCGGCTCTAAACTCATCAAGCTCTTTCTGGGCTTTTTCTATCTCTTTGAGCCATCCTGGTGAAGCAATGCCAATTTCCAGAGCAGCAGCAATTCCAGCTATCTTTCCTTCAAGCATTGCCGTTGTTGCCTCTTCAATTCCTGCCGAATCTCCAGCAACAAATATACCCTTAATTGTCGTTTCCATTCTGCTGTCTCTAATCACAACGTGCCCTCCAAGTTCTGGGACATATTTAATCTGACAGCCAGCCTGGTGAAGGAGCTCTATGCTCGGCCTTAGTCCAACAGCTAAGGCAATTACATCAACATCAAATACTTTTTCGGTTCCCGGAATTGGTCTCCATTTTTCGTCAATTTGGGCGACAACTGCTCTTTCAACCTTTTCTTTCCCTTCAGCTCTAAGAATAGTGTGTCTTGTTAGGGTTGGAATCCCTAATCTTCTAACCTTTGCTGCGTGAACGAAATAGCCTCCAATCTTTGGCATGGCCTCAACTATCGCTTTTACTTCAACACCAGCTTGGATTAGCTGATAAGCTAAGATTAATCCAACGTTTCCGGCACCAACAATGAGAACTCTATCTCCTGGTTTGACTCCATATGTGTTCATTAATGTCTGAATGGCTCCAGCTCCATAAACACCGGGCAAATCATTGCCTTCAAAGGGTATCATCTTTTCCATTGCTCCAGTTGCCACAATAACGGCTTTTCCTCTAAACTCAATGAGCTCTTTATTTTTTCTAACCCCAACTACAAGCTTTTCATCTCCATCTTGGAGAAGCATTATCGCTGAGGTTTCAAGGAAAATCTCAATGTTTTCTCTTTTTCTAACCTCTTCCTCTAAAATTTCTGCTATCTTGACTCCCCTAACTCCTGCAAACTGCTCTCTCTTTCCAAAGAACTTATGAGTCTGCTTTACCAACTGACCTCCGAGCATTGGGTTTTCATCAAGAAGGATAACTTTGGCTCCAGCATCGGCAGCATTTATTGCGGCCATTAAACCTGCTGGACCACCACCAATAATTACAATATCTCCAGAAACTTTTTTAGCTTCCTTGAATTTAGGTGGTTTAACCGTTGGGGGAAGCTTTGGTTTGCCTTTCTGTCTCTCTATTTTCATGCCATCTTCAACAAGGGTTATACAAGTTCTTATGTTTGGAATTCCATTCACTGTCATCAAACATGAGGAGCACTTTCCAATTGCACAGAAAAGCCCTCTTGGCCTGTGTTTGTTGGGAGTGTATCCAAGGACTCTTATACCGGCAGCATGTAAGGCCATGACTATTGTTTCTCCTTCATATGCCTCAATTGGTTGTCCTTCAAAATAGATTGTGATTTTTCTGCCACGTTTTTCTTGAAAATTTAGAATAGGGTGTTCACTGAGCCTCATAAGTTTCACCAGCATGAAATATGTAAAACTTGTTTATGAGGATTTTTTGATAAAAAAGTTTTGCACCTTTGGTTGCCTTTCTTTTGCCTAATTAAGATTTCAGAATATAATAATGTCCAATTAATCTGAGAATAGACGAAAATTTTTCAATAAAAAGGATTATAAAGGCAAAAATTATCCCATCGAAAGTGCGGTTTCCCTCAATTCTCCACGCTCTTTGTTTTTCCCTTGTTATTAAATCTGCAAGCATCTCAGCAACAGCTGGTGCCATCCCCACTAAAGCCAGCAGCAATATAAAACCTACCAATCACCGGATTACTGTCTGGCATTTTTGCATAAAGTCACCAACACGAAAGACACCAAAAACAAATGCTTCTCCCGTGTCCACTTTGCGAGCAGTGCAACGTTCGTATGCTTCTAAGGGATCTCCTTTTGTAAGTTTTTAGAGGGATCTTTCTTATACAAATCCAAAAGATGCATAATATCGCCTTAATGTTAAAACCTATAGCTTTACACTAAAAAAGTTAAAAAGAAGAGAAAATCAAGCAAGACCCTTAGCTTTAATGAAAGCAACAACATTTTCAACCTGACTTTTTGCTCTTGCCTCCATGACCTTCTTACCACTTTCCTGAATTGGAACTTTCTTGAAGAGCTGGTCATGGAGCTTAACGACATCTTCTGGTGGCTTCGTTAATAGGCTGACAATGATTATTATGAACAGTGTAACGAAGAAGTTTATGAAAAACACCGGGACTCCATTAAAGATTGAGCCGAGAGTTCCAAAGAATCCTGGAGCATCTGGATTGAATGCCCAGCCATAAATCTTTGACTCAAGGATTACTTCAGAGATTAAACCATACGCCATTCCTACAATTCCAGCTTCTTTTGTAACACGCTTCCACCACAGGCTTAGGGTCAATATTGGGCCAAATCCAACAGCCAAGCCACCCCATGCAGTCGCAACCATACCGTAGATGAATTTACTCCCCGTCAGTGCTCCATAGAGAGCAAAGAGTGCAACGCCCAAGACCACTACTCTACCAATGTTGACTACCTGCTTCTTCCCAAGCTCCTTTCCAAGAACTTTGTGATATAAATCTCTCGTAACTGCTGAAGATGCCACCAGCAATTGAGAATCAGCTGTACTCATTATTGCTGAAATTATACCTGCGATAACAAATCCAGCCAGCCAAGACGGCATGAGCTCAACAGCCATTGCTGGAATGACTCTCTCTGGGTCACTGACTTGTAAAATACCTGCCTTCACCATAGCATATCCGAGGAATCCAGCAAAGAATGCACCCCAAAGCACGATAATTGTCCATATACCGCTGATAAAGATACCCGGCCTTCTGAGCTTTCTTGGGTCTTCAACACTCATGTATCTTGTAACTATGTGGGGCTGGCCTAAATAACCAACAATCCATGAAGCGTAACCAATGGCGAAGATTAATGCAGCGAAGCCAACAGCACCTCCGAATGGATGTAGCTTTGCAGGTTCCATATACTGGGTTGCCTTATCAAGCCCACCAATCTTTACAAGGGCTAAAATAGGCACTATAATGAGTGTTAATACCATGAACAATGCCTGCACTACGTCAGTCCATACAACTGCAAAGAATCCTCCCGTAATAACATAGGCGGTCAGTATAATCACAGTTATTAGTATACCGGTGTTTACACTGATATCAAACGCCTGAGCTAATGCTTTTCCACCCGCTGCAAATTGTGCTGCCACATAAGCTGTCATGAAAACCAATATAATTGCAGCACCAAGGATTCTAATCAGCTTTGTATCATCTTTAAGTCTTGCTTCTAAGTAATCTGGAACTGTAATTGCCCTGAATTTACCTGCATAAATTCTCAATCTTGGACCAATTAGCACATAGTCTGCCAAGGTTCCAAAGAGACATCCAATTCCTGCCCAAAATGCACCTAAACCCGCTTTAAATGCACTTCCTGGATAACCAAGCATCAGCCAGCCAGAGAAGTCACTTGCTTTATCACTGAGAGCAGCCGCAAGAATGTGGATTTTTCTTCCACCAACGAAATACTGGTCTTCGGTTTTTGTAAATCTGTTTGCCCACCAACCGATATACGCCAAAATGCCCAAGTACACCAAGAAACCAATCAGTATGCCAGCGTTCATCTCTTACCCCCCTCAAGTTCTTTTAGCAACTCCTCGTCGTATGCCAGTATTTCATCGTCTACATAGTATTCTTTGCCTGTTATTTTGTCCCAGAAACCATACAGCACCATTACCAAAATTCCCAAAAGGGTCGGTACAATCAACGTTGCCCAAGCTGCACCACTGAGACCCATTTTTTGTCACCTCCATAATGAAGTGCAGCATCGGTGTACTGCAATTTTCATTTATGCGCTTTACATATATAAAATTAACGCCGTAGAAAATTTGGATGTATGCAATATATCTACATGAACTATGGTCTATACAATTAGGGTTATAAGTAACAAAAATTAAATTGCTATGAGGGTCGTCAAATGAAGCAAATATCGGTTAAAGTCATGAAGCCAATATTTAAACCAAAAGAGGAAGAGCATGCAAAATTTATTCTCTACCCCTACAGGGTATATCACATAAGGCTTTTTTACAAACGCCTGAAAATGCCCGATAGAATTATGGATTATTTTGCATATGTCGACTGCTATCGCTTTGGAGTTGAAAGAGGAGATAAGATTATAGACATCCAAGAATGGAAAGTCCCGGAGGACACCATTATGCCAGCAAATATAACAGAGGAGGAAGCAAAACAAAAAGCTGTAGAAAGCGCATTTAATTGGGGAAACCTGATGGTCATAAGCTGGTGGACGCCAAAAGTGGAAGTAGTAAAAGAAGTAGAGGCATATAAGATATTTTGGATATTTGAAGAAGAGGGAGAGGTTTATGTGATGGACAGCCTGACCGGGGATAGATTTAAACTTAGGGATTTAGTTTAATTTCTTTGTTAAATCTTAGAACATTACCTGGCATGAATCTCAACTATATCGCCATCCTCTAATACATGGTCAGCTCCAACCCTCTGCCCCGGGAATTTCACGCTCTTACCCCACACTCGAGCATATTTAAAGTTCTTAGCAAAATCCTTGTGAATTCTCTTTGCAACATCCAAAACAGTTGAACCCTTCTTAAGAGCAATTGGAGGATAAGCTGGCTCTTCTCCTGGGGATTTTGTGAAAACCCTGATTATATCGGCCAACTCATAGAGAGCATCCTTAACTACATCAATGTTTATTCCCTTCTTTGCTGAAACGGGAACTATTTTAAAGCGGTCTCCATATTCTCTAACCAATTTTTCATAGTTTTCTCTGCTTCCAGGAGCATCTCCCTTGTTCGCTATGATGATGGCTCTCCTCCATACTAAGCTCTCATCCAGAGCATCAGCAAACTCTTCAAGCGTTACCGGTTCTTTAACAGTTATTTCTGCACTGTGTATCTTTTCTTCTCTTAACATTTTCATAACTTCGCCGATATCCCCTTTTATGTTCTCCTGTCCATTTATTACGATGCCTCCCGTGGGTGTCCTCTTTATCTCAATCCTGGGCCTTCTCTTGTTGAGTTTTATTCCAGCTCTTTCGAATTCCTTCAAAATTATCTCCATCTGTCTGATTGGATCCTGTGAGAGATCAATAACAATGGCAATTGCATCAGCATTCCTAATCACAGCCAAGAGCTGAGTCCCCATACCTTTCCCCAGTGCTGCACCTTCAACTAAACCAGGAACTTCAACCAGCTGGATTTGAACATCTTTGTGCTTCATCATCCCTGGAATTGGCTCAACAGTTGTGAATGGATAATCAGCAACATCAGTATCTACTCCAGTAAGCTGCCTTAGGAGGAATGATTTACCTACATTCGGCAGACCAGCAAGAACTATTTGAGCTGCACCTTCTTTTTTAACACTGAAAGAATACCCACCTCCTCTCCCCTGGGCTTGTTGCTTTTCGAGTTCCTTTCTAAGCTCTGCCAATCTTCGCTTTATTTGGAGTCTGAGCTTTTCTGTTCCTTTATGCTTTGGAACAGTTGCATACATTTTTTCAAGTGCTTTGATTTTTTCTGTGATTGTTTTTGCATTCCTATATTCCTCTTCTGCCGCAAGATATTCTGCTGTAACGTTGGTCGGCATAGAAACCACCTCTCTAAAAACGCTACTCTCGCCATTAGATGTTAATGGGGTGATTTTTATAAAGATATGGTTTTCATATGCCTCGTTCAAATATCATCAAATTTATATACTTTGCCGAAAAATTTTAGAAGGGTGGAGGATGGTGAGAGCTACTCTTGATGATACTGACAAAAAGATTTTAGGGATACTTCAGAAGAACAGCCGAACTCCCTTAAGGGAAATATCCAAAGCAGTTGGTCTGGCTGAATCGACGATTTACGAAAGGATAAAAAAGCTTAAAGAAAACGGCGTGATCAAAAGGTTCACTGTGATCCTCGATCCTGAGGCACTTGGATTTACAATGCTGTCGTTTATTTTAATTAAAGCAAAAGCTGGAAAGTATGCTTATGTTGCCAAAGAACTCGTTAAATACCCCGAAATTGTAGAAATCTACGAGACCACAGGAGACTATGACATGATAGTTAAAATTAGAACAAAAGGAAGTGAAGAGCTTAATGAGTTCCTTGACAAAATTGGAGAGATTGATGGCGTTGAAGCAACACATACTATGGTCGTTCTGAAAGTGCATAAGGAAACTACAGAACTTCCACTCTAACTTGAGTTCTTTACCCATTTTTGTCCATTTTTAGATACTGTCAGGATAAGCAGTAGGGCGTTAGGTTTAAGCGTCTGATAATACTTCAGAAAAGAAGGGGGGAAGCATGAAGGCTGAAACCATTATTTACTGCTTGTTTTCAGCCTTAAAACCTTTTCGCCGGAACAAGATTCCGCCAGAAAAGAAAGTCAGGGCAGCAGAATTATACTTGAGAGGCCTCAGTTACAGGCAAGTCGCAGAAATCCTGGAAATCAGCCACACGACAGTCTGGGAGACAGTACAAAAACTAGCTAAAGCAGTTTACCGGCCAAAACTCCTCGCAGTGAAAAAACAGAGGAATTTTATTGCAGTTGACGAGACGGTAATAAAAATCAACGGGGAGAAAAGATACCTTTGGGCTGCCATTGACGTTGAAAGCAGGGAAGTTTTGGCAGTCTGGATTACAACAAGCAGAAATTATTGGATTGCTAGGGAGTTTATTCTGGTTGTTTTAAAATCCTGTGAGGGGCAGCCTGTTTTTCTGGTTGATGGAGCAAAGTGGTACAAGTCTGCTTTTAAGTCTCTGGGGCTGGATTTTGTTCACGTAACTTTCGGGCCGAGGAATAGTATTGAACGCTGGTTCAGGACTGTTAAGGAACGGACAAAGCGCTTCTGGAACAATTTCAGGAGTAAGAACTGGCGTAGGGTTCACAAGTTTGTTTTCCTGTTTGCCTTCTGGTATAATTTTGTTCGAACCCATTCTCGATTTGGTTCTCCTCCCAGTGACATTTCTGAATGGCTCCAGGAGGTGATGCCACAGTTATCCTGACAGTATCCATTTTTAAGTGAAAATGTTTATAAAGATGCCCTTCTAATTCTATCTAAACGTTATTATGGAGGTTGTCAAAAATGAAAGTAGTGTTTTTGAGTGCAGATGACTTTGAGGACATTGAATTGATTTATCCCCTTCACCGCATAAGGGAAGAAGGACACGAAGTGTTTATAGCAAGCAATAAGAAGGATTACATAACCGGAAAGCATGGATACAGGGTTAAGGTTGATCTAAGTTTCGATGAAGTTGATCCAGATGAATTTGATGCTCTTGTTCTTCCGGGAGGAAAAGCACCAGAAAGAATTAGAATTAACGAAAAAGCCGTAGCAATAGCAAGAAAAATGTTTAATGAAGGGAAGCCAGTGGCGACAATCTGTCATGGACCTCAAATTCTAATCTCAGCTGGAGTTTTAAAAGGCAGGAAGGGGACATGCGTAATAACAATTAAAGACGACTTAATCAATGCCGGTGCGGAGTTCATTGACAAAGAAGTTGTCGTCGACGGAAATTGGGTAAGCTCAAGACATCCTGGTGACTTATATGCGTGGATGAGAGAGTTTATTAAATTATTAAGGTGATCTTTTTCTGACGTTTCTTAATAGTAATTCTTATATACTCTTTATGAGATTCTGTGATTAAGAGTAACCATTGTTTATATAAACTATAAACATCCATGCTCCATATGGAGGTGCAGAAATGAGGAAGAGGCTTTATCGTGCAAAGGATGAGAAAATATTTTTGGGTGTTTTAGGAGGGATAGCAAAGTATCTTGAAGTTGACCCCACAATTGTAAGGATAATCTATATTGTCCTACTCTTTTTGGCTCCCGTAACAGCAATACTGCTTTATTTCGTTTTAGCTCTCATAATGCCAGAAGAGCCTGAAGAAGAGATATCTCTTAACAAACTCCCTGAAAAAGCAGAAAAAATTGCAAAAGAAATTGATGAAACACTGACACAAGCATTTAGCTCTAAAAAGCCAGCTCCAACGGTTAAAGATCACAACAATGAGAAACTCCTTGCATTAATTTTAATAATTCTCGGTGGAGTTTTGATTCTAAGAAAGATAGCTCCCTTCATGTGGTATCTTCAGGAAGATGTTCTCTTAGCAACCTTACTGCTCCTATTCGGAGTATATTTGCTGATCAGGGGGTGAAAACATGGGGAGAGCACTTGGACTTTTCCTTTTGTTCCTTGGAGCATTAATACTTCTCAAAAAGTTCTACCCTGAGACGCTAACATATATAGCTCCCTATGCTCATTACATAAAGGCATCATTTTGGGGTGTTGCTCTTATCTGCTTTGGTTTATACCTGCTTTCAAAGAACAAAGCTTGGAGAACTACAATTAGTGCAATCTTTATTCTCTATGTTGCCCTTTACTTAGTAGTTCCTGATGTTGGCACCACTTCTTGGTACTCGATAGGAGATTGGTTTGAGGAGAAAATTGAGGGAGAAATACATACCGTTGGAGAATTCCAAGCCTCTGAGCTGATTATTCAAGACATCGTAGCTGAAACTAAAATAATAAGCACTGATAGGAACTCAATAAAAGTCACCTCAAATCTTCCTGTTCAGGCAGAAATAAGTGGAAATACCCTTATTCTGAAATGTACTGAGGTATGTAGCAAATATAAAAACGGCAAGCTGATTGTGGAAGTAGGCAAAGGACTCTTAAAAAGCCTTGAAATAAGCAATACTGTTGGGGATTATTACATAAACCTTGAAGATAACATGAGCCAAATCATGATAAAAAACACCGTTGGAAGATTCAGCATTTCACAAATGAAAAGTGAAGAGCTTTACCTGAGCGACTTCGTTGGGGATTTCAACATAGAGATTGAGGATTGCTCCCAGATTATCATGGAAGATGGAATCGGAGATGTAACAATTGATGTACCATCGGAATATAAAGTGATTCCAGTCATAAGGGATTCCGCAACAAAACTTGAAGTCAATTCCAATGAAAACGGCACAAAGACATTAGAACTAATCGTTGATAGCATAATAGGGAGAGTAAAGGTGAGCTGAGAGAGATGGAGAGGTGGAAGATAATAAAAGCCTTCACACTTGGCCCTTTGCTTGAAGCTGTGACTCCAAAACCTGGCAATGTAAACCGCTTTAGAGATTTCGAGGATTTAACCCTTTATCATTTTCTCTTTGGAAATGTTGCCGTTGTGGATATCCTTTATGAGGCAACAGAAGTTGGTAAATTAATTAGACGGGGAGATTATCAGCTGAGTGAAGCTAATATCGGAGAAATGATTAAGAGGGCAGTCCAAAATGCAAAAGCCGTGCAAGATGCAAATCCCAATTTTGGAATAATAGCACTGGAAATTCCCCTTGTAATTGCTCTGGTTATTTCAAGACATATCTATGATGCCAGAGAAATTGCAAAAAGGTTAATTGAACACTCAACAGTTAGAGACACAATGGAGTTCTATAAAGCCATAAGAATAGCTAATCCCAAAGGAGTAAAGAGCGGAGTTAAATACGACGTTTATGATGAGAATGTTTTTGATGAGCTTTTTAAAAACAGGATTAACCTCAAGAGGTTAGCGGAAATCAGCTGTGAAAGAGAGTTAATCTTTTGTGAATGGATAAATGGCTATGAGCTTAGTTACAAAACATTCCTAAGACTCAAAGAACTAACTGAAGAATTCAGCCTTGAAGAAGCTGTTGTAAGGGTATTTATTAAGCTCTTAGCATCAACACCGGACACGCTAATTATAAGAAAAGCGGGAAAGGCTGAGGCTGAACTCGTAATGAGAAAAGCAAGAGAAGTGCTGGAGGAAAATCTCAGCATTGATGAATTCGATTCATTCCTAAGAGAAAAAGGAGATTTGAGGAATCCTGGGAGTTTGGCAGATATAATGGCAATTGCTTTGAGTTTGCTGATCCTTGATGGCTACAAACTTAATCTTTAATCACCCTTATCCTTCTTGCTCCTCCCAGTCCAATTCCAAGCATCTTAGAATCTATAACGACAGCATCTCTACCAAGCTCTTCAAGGAGTCTAACCTTCAAACCTGAAACTTCTGTAATTCTCTCATCTCCACCAAATTCCTCATCCACTTGAGCCTTTAAGAGCTCATAGGCCTCCTTTCCAAAGAGAACGATATCGGGTTCAAAGCCATCCATTCTGAGCTCATTGGCTTTTTCTTCAACTGCACTTAAGATTCTAATTAAATCCCCTCTCATTCAGTTCACCTTGAAATACTCTATAAACTTCAAACATTTAAGGTTTTTCATACTTGTAAAACTTTATTCAGGGATGATTTCAAAAGTATATGAAACTTCAGTCCCGCTAAGCTTCAAATGAGCTGAGGCCGAACAGTACTTATCTTGGCTGAGTTCGATTGCTCTTTTGGCTTTTTCTGGTTTTACGTGCCCGTAGATTTTATAGTGGATATTAACCCTTTTGTAGATTCTCGGATATTCGTCTTTCCTTTCCCCGCTTATCTCAACTTCAAGCCCCTTGAGTGGTTCCCTCATCTTTTGAAGTATCATGACGACATCAATGGCTGTACATCCAGCAGCAGCTAAGAGAAGGGTTCTCATTGGAGAGATGCCCTTTTCTCCAAAGATTATCTTTCCTCCCTCTTCAACACTTGCTTCAAATTTTTCATCTCCAAGCCACTTAACTTCTCCTTTTATCATTTTTACCACCCGGATATCAATTAGGGAAAATTCTTTTTAAATAGCGTTGTAAACTTTATCTCATGTATATACGACCCTTTGATCCATGGAAATCAAAGCTCTGCACGTGTCCCTTTAAATATACACTAAACGTTTATACAGGTTGCGACCATGCTTGCGTTTACTGCTACATAACAGCTTACATTCCCAAAGCTTTTAAGGTCAGAATTAAGGAGAACCTTCTTCTTAATCTTGAGAAAGAGCTTAGAAAATTTGATAAAAGGTTTATAATCTCGCTCTCCTACTCCTCCGATCCGTATCCAACAATTGAGAGGCAATTTGGCATTACACGAAAAGTTCTCCAGCTCTTCAAAAAATACAACGTAAGGTGCATGATTTTAACAAAATCGGATTTATTTGAACGCGATTTGGATATTCTCAGAGGACTTAGATGTGCTGTTGGCATAACGGTGACGACAATAGATGAAGAAAAAGCCAAGGCATTAGAACCAAATGCCCCTCTACCCAAAGACAGAATAAAAGCTTTGAAAAAGGCAAAAGAGAGTGGAATTCCAGTTTATGCGAGGGTAGATCCAATCGTACCCTTTTACACATGGGAAGACTTTGAGGAAACTGTCAATGCACTGGACTTTGTTTCACATATAACAGTTTCAACTCTGAAGCTCAGAGCGGATTCATGGAAAAGAATGAGGGCAAAATTTCCAGAGCTTATGAAAAAGCTTGAGCCATTATATAGAAGGGGAGAAAGAATTGGTGGATATTATTACCTGCCAAGAAATTTCAGATTAAAGATTCTGGAAGAAGCAAGAGGAATCATTGAAGAAAAGGGCATTACCTTTGGTTCATGCAGGGAAGGCTATTATTCCTATCCTACGTGCGATGGTTCTCACTTAGTTCCTCCATAATCCTCCTGCAAATTATAATTTTCTTATGATTTCTTCTTTTAGTTCCTCTCTAAGTTTACCTTTTTTATATTCCAAAGCCTTTTCAACTAGGGCATCAAAGAGGGGCTGCATTTCATCCATGTATTCTGCAAGCCACTGAACCCCAATGGCAAACTTCTCCGGAATCTCAATCCCTTCAATTATACCATCATCAGCATAAGCAACCGGTTTAATACCATCTCCAAGCTTTCTGATAGCCTGATGGTGGAAACTGTTAACGCCAATAAAGACTTCATTTGTCCCTTCAATCTCTAACTTTTTCTTTAGAATCTCAAACAGCATTGAGTTAGTTTTTATTCTGACTTCATGAACTTTACAACTTGGATGAACCAAGAATCTGCCTTCTCTCGTCCAATCATGCTTTATAGCTTTTGGAATTTCACTAACGACATCTTGATATAAGCTGCCTCCAAGGGCAACGTTTAGGGCTTGGGCACCTCTCCCAATTCCCAAGATGGGAAGGTTTCGCTCAAGACCAGCTCTGATTAAAGTAAGCTCAAATTCATCCCTTTGCACATCCAAACTCCTTATTTTTGTCGTTAGCTCGCCCCCATAGTATTTAGGATGAATATCTGGCCCTTCAGGGAAAATCAATCCATCTATTGCTTCAAGAACATCTGTTATTCCAACAAGGGGAGGAATTGCTACGGGTATTCCCCCAGCTTTTTTAATTCTCTTAACATACATATCATTTATAGTAAGGGCACCTGTTTCCCAGTTAAATTGTGCCACAATGCCTACAATGGGTTTCATGGCTACACCACCAGATGATGACTACATAATTAGGTATAAAAACTCAACTGCATAAAATGACAAGAAAAGTGAAAAGAATAAAGAGAATCACTCTTTCTTCTTAAGCTTCTCGCATTTCTCGACGAAGTCCTTGAGGATGTCGTAGAGCTTTGGCTGTCCAATTTCCTCGAGCTCATACCTAACACGGACAGCTGGCTTGTTGATGTTGAGGATTCTTCTCAAATCAATTGGTGTTCCGATGACAACGACATCAGCATCAGCTCTGTTGATTGTCTCCTCAAGCTCCTTAATCTGCTTCTTACCATATCCCATTGCTGGGAGGATAACATCCAAGTGTGGATACTTCCTGTAGGTCTCAACGATAGAACCAACTGCATATGGTCTTGGGTCAATAATTTCCTTAGCTCCAAACTTCTTGGCAGCAACGTAACCTGCTCCATACTTCATGCCACCGTGGGTGAGTGTTGGTCCATCTTCAACGACAAGAACTCTCTTATCTTTGATCAATTCTGGCTTGTCAACGAAGATTGGGGAAGCTGCTTCAATAACGATAGCATTTGGATTAACCTTTTCGATGTTTTCTCTAACTTTCTGCACGTTCTCTGGGTATGCTGTCTCAACCTTGTTTATGATTATGACATCGGCCGAGCGGAAGTTCGTCTCACCTGGGTGGTACTTGAGCTCGTGTCCGGGTCTGTGGGGATCAGCTACAACAATCCAGAGATCTGGCTCATAGAACGGGAAGTCGTTGTTTCCTCCATCCCAGAGGATTATGTCAGCTTCTTTCTCCGCCTCCCTGAGAATCTTTTCGTAGTCAACACCCGCATAAACTATGTGACCGTAATCAATGTGTGGCTCGTATTCCTCTCTCTCTTCGATTGTACATTCGTACTTGTCAAGGTCCTCATAGGTTGCAAATCTCTGGACGATTTGTTTCCTCAAGTCACCATAAGGCATTGGGTGTCTTATGACGGCAACCTTGTATCCAAGCTCCTTCAAAATCTTAGCAACTTTTCTTGATGTCTGGCTCTTTCCAGAACCGGTTCTGACAGCTGTAACAGCTATAACCGGTTTGCTTGACTTGAGCATTGTGCTCTTAGGTCCAAGAAGCCAGAAGTCGGCACCAGCGGCATGGGCTCTTGATGCCAAGTGCATAACATGTTCGTGTGATACGTCAGAGTAAGCAAAAACTGCAATGTCAATGTCGTGCTCTTTGATGATTTTCTCTAAGTCATCTTCGCTCCAGATTGGGATTCCATTTGGGTAAAGCTCGCCTGCCAATTCTGGTGGGTAAATTCTACCTTCAATATCTGGGATCTGGGTAGCTGTAAATGCTACGACTTCATAATCGGGGTTGTCTCTAAAGAAGACGTTGAAGTTGTGGAAGTCTCTTCCAGCAGCTCCCAGAATAATAACTCTTTTTCTTTTCTTCTCGGCCATTTCAATCACCTCAAAAATTCATATTGACAAAAAGGTATCAATTTTGGCATTTATAACCATTTTCGTTGAATAATGAAAGAGTTTGGCAAAAATTCTTTGGATGTGCATTTTTAAATTGGAAGAAGCTTCGAAAATCAAGTGCAGATTTTTGATTCACAATTACCAGCAAACTTAATAAATTTTAAAACCTCTCTAATTTCTGGTGTCTCTAATGAATGAGATTGAAGTCAGAACTCACACTGCCCTTCATATTGTTAAGGGTGCAGTTGTTAAAGTGCTTGGAGAAAAAGCTAAGTGGACTGCAAGTGTCTACGTCAGCGGAAATCATGGAAGGTTAACAGTTAAATTTGATAGAAAGCCTACTCCAGAGGAGATCACTGAAATTGAGAGGCTGGCAAATGAGAAAGTTAAGGAAAATGTCCCCATTCATGTATATGAACTGCCAAGAGAAGAAGCTGAAAGGAGATTTGGTGAGGATATGTATGATTTATTTCCAATTCCTCCAGAGATTAAGACACTAAAAGTAGTTGTTATTGAAAACTGGAATGTAAATGCATGCAATAAACAGCACACAAAAACAACGGGAGAAGTTGGGGAAATAAAAATCAAGAAGGTGAGATTCAGAAAGAGCAAAGAGTTGCTCGAAATTAGCTTTGATGTGAGTTAGCTTTCCAATAGACATTCTTCCAGCTTTTCCATTTTACATTCTCTAACCTCAAATCCCTCCAACTGATGCAGTGTTTTGAGTCCAGCTCCCGTTAGTATGCTCACAACTCTTTCATTCCCCTTGATTCTGCCTTCTTCTCTGAGCTTTTTCACAGCTGCTATACCAGTTGCAGAGGCTGGCTGGACAAATACACCCTCTTGAGCAAGCGTTCTCTGGGCTTTAAGAATTTCCTTATCACTGACAGCAATACAAATACCATTAAGTTTTTTCAAAAGCCTCAATACAGCATTCCCGCTCGGCGGATATGGATTTTCAATTGCATGTGCTATTGTGTGCGGATTTTCAAATCTCCCAATTTTCTCTTTCCCATCAATAAAAGCTTTGTAAATCGGTGAGCAGCCTTCAGCTTGGACACAAACAAATGTAGGCAGCCTACCAATAAGCTCACTCTTTTTAAGCTCAAGGAAGCCCTTTATGATTCCCCTGATCAGTCCACCAGAGCTTGTTGGAACTACAACGTAATCTGGCATTATCTCCTCAACAATCTCAAAGCTCATGCTCTTATATCCCTCTATGCGGAATGGATCGTCAGAATTTATGAAGTAAACCCCAAGTTTTTGTCCAAGCTTAAGGCTTTCATAGTAGAGCTTCCCATAATCACCTCTAACTTTTATAACTTCAGCTCCATAAACAGCAATCTGCTTGAGCTTTTCCTCTGCTATATTTGAAGAGACGAGAATGTAAGCCTTCAACCCTGCTCTTGATGCATAAGCTGCAACACTTGCAGCCATATTGCCCGTTGAAACAGTTCCAACTTTGTCAAAACCCAGCTGTAGAGCCCTATGGATTCCTAAAAACGTCCCCCTATCCTTAAAGCTCCAAGTCGGATTAACGGTTTCGTTTTTTAAATAAAGCTGAACTCCAAGCTTTTTTGAGAGTTTTCTTGCTCTTATAAGTGGAGTATCTCCCTCCCCGAGACTTAAATCCAAGTCAAGTTCAAAAGGAAAGAACTGAACAAAGCGCTCCCAAACACTTTTCCCGATTCCAGCAAAGCCTTCAAAAAGCTCAAGCTCTAAAGGCTCTCCACATTCACACCTCTGATATGGCTTTCTCAAAGAATATTCTCTACCACAAGCTGTACATCTAAGCATTCTTCAGCCTCCTAACCGCTGTAAAAATAACATATCTTCCTTCTTGCTTAATTGTAAACGATAACTCAAATTCTGGATGTGCCTTAACATAGTTATCTCCGATTGTCTTGAGTGCATTATAGAACTCCTTAGCACTGCTCTCATCTTTCCAAGCAGTTTTCCAAGCTAAGATTAAGCTTGTAGAATTTTGAGCCAAAATTAACTTATCCCCCTTCCATCCATCTGCAATCTCCTTCGCTTCTTTTTCCTCATAATTGTGAACAAGTAAGAGCAAATAGACATAAAATTCTCCCATCGTGTCTTCATGGATTACCCCACCATTTCTAACGCTTAAACTCACATTTTCTGGCAATGTATAGCTCAGATACATTTCTGGGTTCATTACTTGCTGGGTTGTGACTGGTAACTTTAAGTAAGCCCTATTGACCAAGTCCCACCCCCCTTTCTCATAAAGATACTGCACAAATTTATCTCCAAAAACGTAAGGGAAAGCGTTTAAGCTCCAAACGGGGTCTTCGAGGTATAGAGCTGTTATCTTCTCTATTGGAATGTGGTGCCTTTTGCAGTATAAATCAGCGACTAAGTCAGCATCCCCTTCAACCAAGGCCCTTATAGCGAGGGTCGAATCTAAAGTTGGCCCAGAATAAGGAGCATTAAAATTCTGCTTCTGCAAAACATGGATTAACTCATGAGCAACAACTCTATAAGCAGTTTCTCCACTTTCCAAGAAGTTCTCTTCAATGATATAGACTTTGTTCCCTATGGTTGCAGCAATCCATGAAGCTGTTTGCTCTTTTCTCTCTTTTGTTAAATTATAGCTTGGAGGAACAAGAAAAGTCATTTTATAAATTGCCTCCCACATTCTAAGTTCATATATATTCCCCTCTGAAGGGCCCCATTTTTCTAAAGCTTCTTGCCTTGTAATCACAATTATTTTAGGCGATTCTTTGAATGTGAGATTTCTAATCTCCTGAACTTCACCCTTAATCTCTTGAACCTTCTGAAGTACTTGTTTTGCCCTCTCATCTATTGAACCAACTCTGATTTGATAAAATGATGCAATAAGAATGACAATTAATGTCAATGCTATTAACCCAGATTTCTTTTTCACATCACTCACCTTCGAAAGGTTATTTAGTGAAATACTCTTATAATCCATTTGGTGTCGCTACATGGGAAAGATTGTGGAGGTAAATGAGGCAATTGATGAAATTCCAGACAATTCAGTGATAGCTGTTTCAGGATTTAACTTACTTGTTGCCCCAGAGTATCTGCTTCTTAAACTGTTCGAGCACTACAAAGAAACAGGACATCCGAAGAATATTTTCTTGGAGGTCAATCCAATTCCAACAGCCCCCAATGGTGTTCTCGACAGGATAATGGAAGAACTCTACAATGATCCAGATCAAGATTTCCTCTCAGGAATACTTGTTACATATCCAGGCTGGTCTCCCTATCTGCAAAAGCTGATTCAAGAAAACAGAATTGAAGGATACACATGGTCAATTGGAACGGCTTCGTGGTTTTTCAGAGAAGTTGCAAGAGGTTTTCCGGGAGTTATAACGAAAGTTGGAATAGGGACGTTCCTTGATGGAAGACAAGATGCCGGGTATTTAAATGACCTCGCAAAAGAAAAGAAGAGATGTAAGGTTCAGCTGATCGAAATTAACGGAGATGAATATCTCTTATACACCGCTCCGAAGCCAAATGTTGCATTTATAAGAGGAACAACGAGCGATGAGATTGGAAACATAACAACAGAGAGAGAAGGAGCATTTACAGACATTTTGAATATGGCTCAGGCTGCTAAATCTCTACCAAATCCGGGAATTGTAATAGCCCAAGTTGAAAGGATTGCAAGATTTGGCTCTCTTCACCCTCAAGATGTGAAAGTTCCAGCACCTTTAGTGGATTATGTAGTCATCGCTCCAAAAGAATACCACAAGCAGAGTGCAAACATTCAGTATGACCCAAGAATTTCCGGTGAGATTATACCTCCGGCTAAGCCAGGAGTTTCAGAGATCCCACTAAATATCCGAAAAGTCATTGCAAGAAGAATCCTGCTTGAGATGGTTGAGATCATCAAAAAGCTTGGTAGACCAATCTTAGTCAACTTAGGAATTGGCGTCCCATCAGAGGTAGCAGCAATTGCAACTGAAGAAGGGGTTCAAGATTATCTCTTCACTACAGTCGAATCAGGCCCTTTTGGAGGTGTCGCACTGGGTGGGCCAGATTTTGGAGCATCAATAGGGCCATTTGCAATAATCTCCATGGCAGACCAGTTTGCCAATTATGAAGGTGGCGTTATTGATGCTGCGAGCTTAGGATTCATGCAAGTAGATAAATGTGGAAATGTCAATCCCTCAATCTTGCCAGGTAGATTGCCCGGACCTGGAGGCTTTCCAGTGATATCATTTGGCTCTCCAAGGATAATCTTTGCCGGAGGATTTACTGCAGGAAAGAGGGATATCAGAGTTGAAGATGGACAATTGAAAATCATTAAAGATGGCAGCATTATCAAATTCGTAAATCAAGTTTACAAGATAGTTTACAACGGTAAAGTTGGCTTAGAAAGGGGTCAGAAAGTCATATATGTAACAGAAAGGGCTGTGTTCAGGCTTACAAAAGAGGGATTAATCCTTGAGGAAATTGCTCAGGGTGTGGATGTAGAAAAAGATGTCTTGGCAAAAATGGAATTTGAGCCTAAAGTGAGCTCGAAGCTGGGAGAAATGGACAAAAGGTTGTTCTTAGCAGGAAAAATGGGATTGAAAGAGGAAATCAAAGAAGCACTCAGCTAAGTGCTTTTGTTTTATCTTTGTTCTTTGAACTCCACAAACTCCTCTCTCATACCGTCTTTTGTAATTACAACCACTTGGATTTTCCTATCTCCAGTGTAAACGTCTCTCTTACCAGCCGTCCTGATAGCTCTAATTGCCAATTCTCTTGCCTCTTCAATGCCCATATCCTTCTTGTATCCTTCTTCAAGAATGGCTATTGCAAAAGGTGAACCTGAGCCAGTTGCTGTGTAGTCATCAAATATTAAGCCCCCAAGTGGGTCGAGATTTGCTAAGGTTGGCTCCACGACATATCCACCGATAATTATTTGCACTATGTATGGGAACCCTTTATTTTCATTCAATATATTGCTTAAGAGATTTGCCATTGCTTTTGCAGTCATTGGTCTTCCCCATGTGAACTGGTAATAACGAGCCTCTGCCTCAAGCCTCCTTGCAAGCATCTGAACATCTCCAACGCTCCCTGCAGTTGTTATTGCAATTCTATCTGTGATTGGGAGAATTTTCTTTATATTGAGTGTTTCAACCATATGGTCAAGTGAAGCTTGGGTATCAGCTGCTAAAACAACACCCTCTTTAACTTTAATACCGACTGTTGTTGTTCCAGTTTTTTTCTCCATAATTTTCACCCCCTAACATTTGGATATACAAAAAAGTTTTTAAAGTTTGGCTTGAACGGGAGTACTTCAGAAAGAAAAACAAGAAATCCGCTAACCTTGGGATAATTAAAAAGCCATATCCAAAAATTCACTGCTCTATGGAGTCCTTACAGTTTTCACAGACCCATTTTTCTTGCCCGCCAATGTATACTTTGTAAAGCGGTCCATACTGCCCGCACACTTCACATATGCCGTACACTTCCGCTTCCTCAATGTTTTCTGCTTCCTGTTCTTCACTGTTGTACATTGCCAATGCAGCAAGCAAGTCTGCTGCAGTTACGAATCCTATTGGCTTACCCAATTTTGTAACAAGTATCCTTCTAACTCCTTTATCCATCATTAGCTCAATGGCATCCTGGATATCATAGTCATATTCGATCCTTACAGGATTTTTGGTCATAATATCTTTGATCTTGATGTGTTTTGGATTTCTACCTTTGGCGACAACCTTATCCAAGATATCTCTATCGGTTACTATACCCACTATCTCTTCATTTTCAACAATCACTGCACTGCTAACTTTATTTTTAGCCAATATTTTTGCAACCTTATCAACGCTATCTTCCGGCTTAACCACCACTGCCTTCCTTTTAAGCACTTGCTCCACAGTTATTTTTGGCATCATTGCTATTCCCTCCTATTCATGTGGTGATATGAGAAGAAACTTAAAAATGTTTTGGGATTTAGAGGTTTCTTCTTGCAAACCAGTGTGTAAACGCTAAGAAAAGTATTACAAACGTTATAATTCCAATTATATAGGAGAGATATGCCAAGTGTGGAGTTACAGCCTTCTGGAGTGTTGGTACAGTGGTAGAAGTCACGGTGGTTGTTGTGGTTGTGGCTTCAGGAACTCTTTCTATCGTCATCACTCGAGTGACATTTTCAGCTGCAGTTTGAGTAATGTTCCCAGTAAGCCCTTCTTTCATAACTTTCGGAGCTTGCCCAACAGGAGCAAGCACTGCTTTTGATAGAGTATAAACTCCATAAGCAATTAAACCTGCAATACTCAAGCTGATAATCTGAATTTTCTCAAAAGTTCTCAATATTCTATCCTTTATAGATACCTTCCTCGGGAGAAGAAGTATCGGTTTTGGAGATGCACGATAAAGTTTAACTTCCTGCAGTCTTTTTCCATACTTTTTGCCTACGACTTCAACTAATCCTACTTTGACCATCTTATCAATATGATATGAAACCGTTGAGAGGGGAAGATCCAACTCTTTGGCAATCTCGGAAAGGGAGAGTGTTTTCTCTTGAAGAAGCTTCAGAATGGCCAATGATTTCTCATTCATAAGTATTTGAGCAAGCTCTTTAGCCTTCTCATCATCAACGCTGATCGTCTCAAATTCCACAAAACTCACCAATAGAATTAAGCAAACAATAAATATTAAGATTTCCTTTCACTTCAAATAAGCTGGAATTAAAACTTAGAAATCCAGTAAAGTGATGAAAAGGAAAGAAAAGTTAAATTCATGGCTTCTCCAAAATGATCTCAATTGTTGAGGTGTTTGCTGTTCTTCCGTCTGCAGTTGGAAGCTCCTCTGTGCCGATCTTGATCTCCTTAACTCTAACCTCTGGCAAGAACCTGTTCCTGACAATTTCTGCAACGTCAACAGCTCTGCTAATAGCCCTTCCCCTTGCTTTAATTGAGACCTCCTTTGCACCCTCGTTGAACTGGGTTATAACGGCAAGGACGTAGTTCATAACAGGCTTCTTTCCGATGTAAACAACATGCTCTTCTGCCATCTTTGGCACCTCCGAAAGTTTTGTCATAGCCTTTTCGTGGTTTTTACGTTAAATACTTTTCGGTTGGGTTGAATATTCAGCAAAAATGTATCATGAATTCCTTCATCGCTTAGACACAAGAATGTTCATGGCAAATGCTTTTAAGATGGAATTACTACATCAATTTGGTGATATCATGGCCGTTCATCCGATTGATTATCGTTATGGCAGCGAAGAAATGAGAAAGATCTGGGAAGAAGAAAATAAGCTGCAAAAACTACTTGATGTTGAGGCGGCTCTGGCGAGAGCACATGCAAAAGTTGGAAATATTCCAGAGAAAAGTGCGGAAGTAATAAGCGAAAAGGCCAATATAAAACACGTCAAACTTGAAAGGGTGAAAGAAATTGAGGCGGAAATCCATCATGATATTATGGCTGTAGTAAAAGCTTTAAGCGAAGTTTGCGGTGAGCATGGCAAGTACGTTCACCTTGGAGCCACTTCAAATGATATAATTGACACTGCAAATGCTCTTCTTATCAAAGACTCTCTGGAGATAGTTCTTAAAGATCTAAGGGAACTGAGAACAATCCTAAAAGAACTCGCAAAAGAGCATAAATACACCGTTTGTATTGGGAGAACTCATGGACAGCATGCTGTTCCTACAACTTACGGGATGAAGTTTGCTATATGGCTTGATGAGATACAGAGACACATTGAAAGAATAGAGCAAGTAAAAGAAAGAATTTTAGTGGGACAGATGAGCGGTGCTGTTGGAACTATGGCATCTTTCGGAGAAAAAGGGTTAGAAATCCAACGCTTAGTTATGGAAGATTTAGGACTGAAACCTGCGAGGGTAAGCAATCAGATAATCCAGAGGGATATATATGCTGAGCTAATAATGATTTTAGCTTTAATTGCATCCACTCTTGATAAAATTGCTCTCGAGATTAGAAATCTCCAAAGAACTGAAATCCTTGAAGTTAGCGAGCCTTTTGGAAAGAAGCAAGTTGGTTCATCAACAATGCCACACAAAAGAAATCCAATAAGGAGCGAAAAAATCTGTGGACTTGCAAGAATTATATACTCTAACGTCATCCCAGCACTTCTGAACAACCCACTATGGCACGAGAGAGACTTAACGAACTCTTCGGTGGAGAGAGTAATCCTTCCAGAAACATTCATGTTGTTGGATGAAATGCTAAAAAATATGAAAAAAGTGCTCTCTGGCTTGGAGTTTTTCCCGGAAAACATAAAACGCAACCTCTACTTAACAAACAACCTTATAATGGCAGAACCATTGATGCTAAAGCTAACAGAGAAGGGGATGGGAAGACAAGAAGCCCATGAAATTGTTAGGCAAATCGCCATGAAAGCATTCTATGAAAAAAGAGACTTAATCGAGGTTGCCAGAGAAAATGAAGTTGTAAAGGAATACTTAGATGATAAGGATTTTGAGGAGCTAAAACCGGAGAACTACATTGGACTTGCTCCTCGGATAGTAGATGATGTAATTCACTATATAGAGGAAATTGAACAAAAAGAAGCCCAAAAATCTTAGGCATCTGTTTTCTTGCTGTATTCATTTTTATTAACTTTTTGTTATTTTAAGTCTCATTATTAGGCATCTCTCAATATTTCCAGAGAATTTTTACGTATAATAATTGTTTAGTTTATATTTCTATGAATTTTAATTGGAAACTTATATTTAGGGTATTTACAAATTTTGATGAAATATAGAAATCAAATCTTATAATTTAGTATAAAATATTGAATTTAAAATAGTAAAAAATCCGAGAAAATTACGACATGAAAATATTAAACTTAACAAAAAGAGTTAATAAATGCCCAAAAACTCAAAAATGAGGAAGAGAACATGGAGGATATGCAAAGAGAGGCGTTAAAAACATCATAATATTATTAGGACATCTTTGATAAACTCATTAACTATAAACAGAGTAGATTATGAATTATGATAACTTCCGATTAATATCATTAAACGGCCATATGAGAACTCCCCACTGCTGAAAGGTAACATGAGAGCACATCCACATAGGCATGATACTATAGGATTCTTCTATGCTCTCTTAGAAAAGTTAAATGAACATGCATAATGGATAAAGTTAAAAATGTAATCATCAATGAAATTAAGGTGCCAAAGATGCTGGAGATATTGGGCTTCATATTTTATGCAGGAGCTGCTTTGGTGATTCTTTTCATTGGAGCCTTTTCTGGAGGAATATCAAGAATATTAGCATTACCAGTAGCAATAGGATACATACTACTTGCTTTTTGGTCAATAGAACAAGTAGGATCGGATATCATCTCAAAGGATCGGAATAGAGATAAAAGGCTAATGCTTGCATTGAACATAATTTCCTTCACTCTTGGAGCAGTATCGTTCTATATTTATATGGAGAGCATTGCAACACCCTCCTTGGGCCTGCCTTTGTGATTGGGCTTTGGAAGAGCTATAAAGGCCATTGATCTGTTTTCTTTCAGCATTGTTTATCCACATGCTTCTTTGTATTCATCTGTTCAAGAATTTTAGATATAATGAACCTTATATGACAATTATGTATAGTGGTAAAAGTAACAAAGTTTAAAAAGATGTAAAAATCATCATGACTTAGGGGATATGTACCAGGTGAGCACCATGACCAGCACTATAAAGTATGCCCACCTTGGCCCTCTTGCAATGGAAATAATCACGACAAAGCTCCAACAGGCCGTTCTCTATCGGAATACGACCCAACCATTTTTCAGAGAAAATCAGAAAAATGGATATCTTGAACTGGTGATTCCCATTAACTGCCTCTCTCCACTGGAAAAATACGTTTTGGAAGAGGCTGGTTATCCAAAAAAGCCTGTGCGGCTTGGAGATAGCATCATCAGAGCGTTTATAATAAATGTCCGTCACATAGAACAGGACAATCCAGAACTATCGAAGAAGATAATCGATATCTATAATAAACGTCTGGAAGAGAGTTGCGTTGGCCCGTGTTACAAATATTAAAAATAACCACCATGAATCGTAATCAATTTTTGTGGTGTTAAAGCGGGGGTTAGAGAATAAAAATATGCAATAATGCGACATGAACATATGACTCCCTACTGATGTCTGTGTGCAGGAAACAAATAATATTGTCTAAAACTTCCAAAATGTAAAAGAATTATTATTGCTATTTGTAAAATTTCTGTAATTTTTACCATTTAGATAAATTCAATTCTATAATCTACTATAATGAATCAAAAATTACATATTTAAATACTAATTTAATAGACATCATATTTCATAAATAGTACAAGATTATTATAGATGTCAAAAATTACTTACAATTAACGTCAAAACTATCATAAAATTCTGAGAGATGGCTTCATAATTTTTGCATACGCACAAAATTTTTAAACTTTTAGGCTTCCCTAATTCTGGAGGTGTTGTGATGCAGATAGCAGTCAGCGGAGGAAAAGGAGGAACTGGGAAGTCAACAATTGCAATTAACTTAGCTATTGCTCTGAGGAATTACTTTGACCTGACTTTGGCGGATTTGGATGTAGAAGCCCCCAACGACCATATACTCTTAGGAATAGAACTTCAAAATGAAGAGCCTGTCGAGCTTTTTATGCCACGTTTTGACTATTCCAAATGTATCAGGTGCAGAAAATGTGCTGAGGTTTGTGAAGAGCATGCAATAGTCACTATGAGAGATGGAACACCCTTTTTAATGCCTACACTATGTTCCGGCTGTGGTGCCTGTCAGATAGTCTGTCCCGTTGAAGGAGCAATTTTGGAAGGTAAAAAGCTGATGGGTCACACATATCTAACCGAAACCCCATATGGGTTCCCTCTAATTACGGGTAAACTGTTGGAAGGTGAAGAGAGAGCGATGCCTATCGTTGTTGCAGCAAAGAAAAAGGCAAAAGCACTAAATAAAGAACTTTTGATTGTTGATACTGCCGCAGGAACGAGCAACACTGTTTCTAAAGCTTTAGAGGATTCCCAGCTTATTATTGCTGTCACCGAACCTACGCCATTAGGTCTTCATGACTTAGAGCTAATTCTCAAGCTCGCAGAGACTATGGGAATTAAGGCATGGGTTGTCATCAACAGAAGTGATTTAGGAAAGAAAGATGACGTAAAAGAACTCGCAAAAAGATATAATACCAGAATTATTGCTGAGATTCCCTATAGTGAGAACATACTAAAGACCTACATTGAAGGAAAGCCAATTGTTTTGAGCGAGTATAAGGAAGCGGAAATTTTCAAAAAGCTTGCCGAAGAGGTTGCCAACTATTTGAGGTGATTAAAATGCAGATTGTCATTGCAAGCGGTAAAGGCGGGGTTGGAAAATCAACAGTTGCGGCTTCACTCATATATCTGATTAAAGACAAGTACAAGCTTATAGCGGTTGATGCGGATGCTGATGCTCCAAACCTTCACTTGCTCTTTGGAGTCAACAAGTGGGAAGAAGAGAAAGAGCTAACAGGGGCTAAAGTTGCAAGGATAAATCAGGATACGTGCATTAGATGCGGTATTTGCTATGAGAGATGTCCCTATGAAAGCATAAAGCTTGTGGATGGAAAATACGTTGTAAATGAGCTTACATGTGAAGGCTGTGGAGTGTGTAAACTTGTGTGTCCAGTTAGAGGGACAATAACTCTTGAAGAAGTTCGCTCTGGAGTAATTATGAAGACAACAACAAGGTATGGATTTCCATTGATTTCGGCTCAATTAGATGTGGGAAGACCAAACTCTGGAAAGCTCGTTACAGAGGAAAAAGAGTGGGCAAAGAAGATAATGAAGGAGCGGGAGCTGGATCACATGATAGTTGATTCAGCGGCTGGAATTGGATGTCAAGTGATTGCCAGCGTTGGCGGAGCAGATGTTGCTATCCTTGTTGCAGAGCCTACTCCAGCATCACTGAGTGACGTTAAAAGGGTTTACAAGGTTGTCCAACACTTCAGAGAGCCTGCTTACTTGATAATAAACAAAGCGGACATAAACCCAGGTTTTGAAGGACTTTATGAGTTTGCAGAGCAGGAGGGAATACCAATTCTGGGTGAAATTCCCTACGATAGGGCAATTCCATATAGTATGGCTATGCTTAAGCCCTTTGTTGAAGCATTTCCAGAGTCAAAAGCCAGCAAAGCTCTTAAGGAAATTGCAGAAGCTGTGGAAAATGAGATTTTGGAGTAGTCTTAAGTTTTATTCTTTAAGTCTTAGTCGTCAGACACTACCGATAAGCCTAAAGCCATATTATGACAATATTACATGAAATGACAAAGTGCAAGTTGTGTGGTTATGAGTCCGAAGAGATAAGCAAATCAATTGGAGTATGTATTAACTGCCTTAGAAAAGATGATCAAGCTTTGAAAACAGCAATGAAAAGCCACTTCAAGTGGCGTGAGCTTATAGGGCTTCCTCCAGAACCGCCAAAGGATGGAGAACTCCAATGCAAAATCTGTGTTAATGAGTGCAAGATTCCAAGAGGCAGTTCAGGTTACTGCGGAATAATATGGAACAAAGGTGGAAGGTTAACCACAATAACTGGGACATTTGACAAAGCTTATCTTCACTGGTATCTCGACCCTCATCCAACAAATTGCGTTGCCGAGCCTGTCTGCCCTGAACGGGAGCATTACGGCTTTTACAACTTAGCTGTATTTTTCGCTGGATGCAACTTGGACTGCCTCTTTTGCCAGAACATCCATCACAAATACATGATAAAAGAGGGTAGAATTAACCTAAGGGAAGGCATTGTATTAAGTACAAATGAGCTTGCAAATATCGCTATGCAGAGACGGGTTACTTGTGTCTGCTACTTCGGAGGCGATCCAACACCGCACAGCATTTATGCTCTAAAGGTCTCAAGGAAAATTCTAAAGCGGGCTAAAGAGAGTAAGGAAACAAAAAGAATCTGCTGGGAGACAAACGGCTTGGAAAATCCAAAGATTATAATGAAAATGGCAGAGCTCAGCCTTAAAAGTGGAGGAATTGTTAAGATTGACTGGAAAGCATATACACCAAGTGTTTATCAGGCTCTGACAGGTATAAATGGAGAAAAAGCCATCAAAAGGATAAAAGAGAACGTTAAGCTTATCTTGAAGATGGGAGAAGGAAGAGAGCTACCTCTTTTGGTTGTCAGCACTCTTGTAGTTCCCCACTATGTCGATGAACATGAAGTGTTTAATATTGCGAGGTATATAGTTGAAATAAATCCAGAAACGCCTTATGTGTTGTTAGCTTTTGCTCCCCAGCATTTAATGTATGATGTCTTAACAACAAGCAGGAGGCAAATGAAGAAGGTCTACAAAGCAGCTCAAGAAGCAGGGTTGGAAAACATTTACATCGGAAATCCGTGGCTACTGAGATAACTATTCCTCGTCATCTAAGCTTTGAGTCTTTGGCACCTCGTTTCCCTGAGCCAAAATTATCAGCTCTCTACCCTCAACGAGCATTTGTGCAACTTTCTTCCTCGCTGAGCTTAAAGCTCTCCAGACCGTTCCTCTTGAAACACCCATCCTCTTTCCTGCCTCCTCTTGAGTCAATCCTTCATAGTCCACTAATCTCAACGCCTCAAATTCCTCATACGTCATAAAAATCGGTGGCTGAGGGGGTCCAATAGGCGGGCGCGCTGGATGGAAGTGCTTAATCTCCGGAATAAGACCAATAAAGCGCATTTTTCTCCTTCGTCCTCTGCCTCTACCTCTCCCCATTCCCCAAGGCATTTTAACACCAAACAAGAATTCTCATTGAGATTTATAGGGATTTCCCTTTAAGTTTGTCTTGGAGTCTTGGAGTACTCATGCAAGTTAACACCAACGAAAATGTTAAAGAGAGATGAGGCAGAATTAATTTTGATGATGGCAATGAGAAAATTTACAAAGCCTCAGAGCTTTGAGTTTGTGTGTCCTTTCTGTGGATATAGAGCAAAGAGCCTTGAAGAGCTTAAACAGCATATTTTAGAAAGGCACACCCTCAATAGAGAAGATATCAGAGGTCTTAAATTCATCAGAATTTAATGAAAAGTTCTTAGAAAGATTAATAACTTCTCAAAAAGAACTTTCTGTGGTGAGTGAAATGGAATTTAAAGTTGTAGAGAGAAAGATAGGATGGCATAAGGACTTTGACAGCTCACATTTTTTAGCTCTGCCCTATGACAGCAAATGTTTAAGAATTCATGGGCATACTTACAATGTTGATGTCGAGATTTGGGGAGATTTAGATGAGAGGGGTATGATTTTTGACTTCAATCACTTAAGCAATCTCATTAAGGAAGTTGACCATCGTATTTTAACAAGTATTGAGTGGATCAAAGAGGATGGAAACTACATAATCATAGTTCAAAATGACAAAGAGCTCAAACTTCCAAAAAAAGAAGTAGTTCTAATTGATGCTCCCAATGTTACTGCTGAGATCATAGCGGAGTGGTTTGCCAGAAAGATAGCAGAAAAAGCTGGAAAAAATGTAAAAAGGATAAAAGTCAAAGTTTGGGAAGACCCAAGAAGCTATGCTGAAATAGTATTAGAACGTTAATATTTGTTTTCAGCATCCATTTTAGTTATTTATTCCAAAAAAATTAAATCTTGTTTATCTTATTTCTTTTGAGGTGAAAAGAACATGAGATTCTCAAGGGGAAGAAACTTTATGTTTAGAATCCCTGAAGGTGAAGAGTTCCTAACATTCATTGACAAATTTGCAGAAAAGAACAACATCCTTATCGGAACCGTGAGTGCAATCGGGACAGTTAAAAATCCAAAAATCGGATATTTTGAAGAGGAAAAGGGCAAATATGAGGTAATTGAATTAAACGGCACTTATGAACTCCTTTCTGCGCTAGGCAACATCAGCCTGAAAGATGGGAAGCCATATGCTCATATTCATGTAACTTTGGGAGACAAAGAAGGAAAGGTATGGGGTGGCCACTTAATTGAAGGAGAAGTATTTGCCGCCGAAGTCATCATTCACGAACTGCTTGGAGAACCTCTGGAAAGAAAGCTTCAAAAGACTGGATTAGCACTTTGGGATGCGGAAAAAATTTAAAGAGAGCAGAAAACCTTCTTCTCTTCCTTTAAGATTTTTGCGAGTATCATGTAATGCCACGTAATCATTCCAAAGATGCCTATGAACTCTGAAACTGCCACTCCTTTAAAGACTTTCATTGCCCAAAGTGCAAGGATCCAGCTGAAAACAAGTATTATGGCAGTTATAATCCCAAGTTGTTTCTCTCCTCCAAGATATAACCCAACTCCAGCCACCATTATCCCAAGACTTGCCGTAATGAAGAAACCCCAACTGACATAGTAGTGAGGGGAAGTCCCTTCAGGGAAAATCCCAATTCCCGCCAAGAATACCAAGCCAAGGATAAAAATACAAATTCCAAGCTTCATTGTAGGGTGTTTTGCCTCCTTGAAAAGCCCTATGGCATAATAGATACCCAAAATCGCTGTAACTACAAGTGAGACGTTCATCACCCAGTTATAGGGCAGGTTTACTTTTCCAAGGTCGCTTATGGCATTGTCTGTGAGGCTCCACCAAGAGCGATGTATGAATATTGCCGTGAATATCCCACCTAATCCTATCAATGGTGCACCGAGACCAGCTAATTGTTGACTTCTTTTCATTGGCATCACTGAATACTCTCCTTTTATCTATAATCCCACCTATTAGAGCCCTGATAGGGCTTCAAATCCACAGCACGCATTACTTCTCATAGAACACCTTGTAGTGCTGAACGTATTTCTCCTTTTCCAATAGAAAGTCGTTGTCTTCTGGGCAGTACTTCTCAAGTTCAGGATTTTCACCCGTGAACTTTTTAATTGACTCCATTGAGTCCCAGATGGTTACAAGAAGGAAATGTGCCACCTCTTCTTCCTCTCTCCGCGTGAAACATGGTTTTATCAAACCATCAACAGAGCCATAATCTGGTACCGCCCTTTCAATCAAAAACTTCTCATATTCATTAGCTTTTGCAATTGGAGCTTTTCCATGCCATAACCTCATAATAGTCAAAAATATCACCCACTTTACCTATGTGAACTTTATGATATTAAAAACTAATGCCGCCTCAGTAAAAAGAAAGAGAAAAGCTTGTTTCACCAGTCGCTCATGCCACGCCCTCTACCCATACCACGTCCCATTCCTTTTCCTCGACCTCTTCCCATACCTCTTCCTGGACCAATCCCCCCACCTTTAGCTCCAAGGATTGGCTGTGTTAATTCCCCTCTGAGATAAGCCTGAACAGCTTGTTCAACCGTCATAGTTGGTGGTGCTGAGACAAACTTTATGCCCGCGGCTTGAAGAACCCGTGATGAATTTGGACCAAACTGCCCAGCTATAACAACATCTGCACCTTCATTTATACAAAATTGGGCTACTTGAACTCCTGCGCCTCCTGGAGCGCTGTAAGCGGGATTTTGAACCACTTGAACGTTTATTATGCTCCCATTCTCGTCAACATCAACGATTGTGAATGTTGGAGCCCTCCCAAATGCTCGGCTCACAAAATCCTTCAATCCTCCATCTATTGTGGCTATGATAAACCTCATATCTTCACCTCCGCTCAGAATTAGGATAGCCTAACTTAAAAAGTTTTGCATATGCAAAAACAAATTAAAACCACATTCTTGGTCTTAAAAGCTCCCTCAGCAGAAGCAGAACTACCAGGGCTATCACATACGGTGCTGCAACGAGGAACAGCTTAATTAAAATGTACAGTATCGCAATTAGGAGCAAAAGGTCTATGATTCCAAAGAATCCGCCAAATCTTCTATGTCCCCTTCCGTATCCTCCACTCATCCATCTCGGCATTTTATCACCTCAAAATGGAAAAAATAGGGAATCACCACCAGCCATAAAGCCACCTAAGTGTTCTCCTGCTGGGCATTCCTGTCCACGGACAGTATCCTAAGCGAGCTCCCCATCCTCTTCCTCCTCTGCCGCCACCTCTTCTTCCCCAACCACGGCCTCTGCCCCAACCGTAGCCAAAGCCATAAGCTGGGATTGGGTAAGCTGGCCCATAAGCTGGTGCTGGAGGAACTGGATATGTTGGTGCCGCAATTTGAGGCTGAGCCGTTTGAGGAGCGCCCTTAATCACGCTCTCAACGGCTTCTCTAATTGGTATTCCTGGTGGGAATGTGTAAACATTAATTCCTGCAGCTTGGATTGCTCCTAAAGTGTTTGGCCCAAGTTGGGGGGCAATTACTGTATCAACGCCTTCATTTATGAGCATTTGCACAACCATTGGACCTGCTCCACTGGGAGCAGTAGCTGCTGAATTCTGAATCGTTTTTACGTTCTTAATTTCACCATTCTCAACTTCGATTATAGTGAAAACTGGTGCTCTGGCGAAAACCGGTGCAACTGTGTCCTCTAACCCACCATTAGCTGAGCTTGGAACTGCAATTTTCATCCTCACCACCTCCAGATTCTTACCCATTTTGTGCATATGCACAAAATCTTAAAAGCTTTTCGATTGACCTAACATACTGGTTTATAAATACCGAGTAGGAGAAAATAATTGAGATAACCATGTATTTGCGAAGGGATTTAATTCAACCCCGTGTCTATCAGGAAGTCATCTATGCTAAGTGCAAGGATAAGAATAGTTTAATTGTTCTTCCAACCGGTTTAGGAAAAACGCTCATTGCAATGATGATTGCTGATTATAGACTGTCAAAATACGGTGGGAAGGTTTTAATGCTTGCTCCAACGAAACCTCTCGCCCTGCAACACAGAGAAAGCTTCATTAGGCTTTTTAACCTGCCACCTGAGAAAATCAACGTTTTAACTGGCGAGCTTCCACCAGAGCAACGAACCAAAATCTGGGAGAGGAGCATAATCATCACGGCGACTCCTCAAACGATTGAAAATGATCTCCTCGTTGGAAGAATAAGCTTAGAAGATGTTGTTCTGCTTGTCTTTGACGAAGCTCATAGGGCTGTTGGCAACTATGCATATGTTTACATTGCCAAAGAATACATACAACAGGCAAAACACCCTCTCATTTTAGGTCTAACAGCTTCACCAGGTAATGATGAGGAGAAAATAAGACAAGTTCTAAAGAATTTGTACATCGAGCATGTTGAGGTGAGAACTGAGAACTCTCCAGATGTTAGACCTTATGTTCAGGGCATCAGATTTGAGTGGATTAAAGTTGAACTGCCCGGGATTTACAAGGAGGTTAGAAAGCTCTTGAGGGAGATGCTTAAAGATGCCCTAAAACCTTTGGCCGAAGCTGGCTTAGTTGATTCCTACTCTCCAGACATACCAAAGAAAGACGTCCTCAAAGCGGGGCAGATAATCAATGCCGAAGTCGCAAAAGGGAATTACGAAATTGGGAAGCTCATGCTCTATCAAGCTAAAGCTATGAAGCTTCACCATGCCATTGAGCTTTTGGAGACGCAGGGATTAACAGCACTGAGAGCTTATCTAAAAAGGCTTTACGAAGAAAGGCAAACAAAATCAAACAAAGAACTTATAAGCGATCCAAGAATGAAGAAGGCAATATCGCTCTTAATTCAAGCCAGGGATTTAGGATTGGATCATCCAAAAATGGATAAGCTAAAGGATCTTATAGAAGAGCAGCTTGAGAAAAAACCAAACTCAAAGATAATTGTTTTCACGAATTATAGAGACACCGCGAAGAAAATAGTTAAGGAGTTAGCTGATATGGGGATTAAAGTTTCACGCTTCGTTGGACAAGCAAGCAGAGAGGATGACAAGGGAATGAGCCAGAAGAAGCAGAAAGAAATTCTTGACCTCTTCTCTCAGGGAGTGTTTAACGTCCTTGTTGCTACAAGTGTCGGTGAGGAAGGTTTGGATGTTCCAGAAGTTGATTTGGTTGTATTCTATGAGCCGGTGCCCTCAGCAATTAGAAGCATACAGAGAAGGGGAAGGACTGGAAGGCACAAGCCCGGCAGAGTTGTGATTTTAATGGCAAAAGGAACGAGAGATGAAGCCTACTACTGGAGTTCATGGCACAAGGAAAAGCAGATGGTAGCTGTCCTTAAGAAGGTGGGTGAGATGGTTAAAAAAGAGAAGCAGGCTTCCCTTTTGGGATTTGTTAAGCCCAAAAAGGAGGAAGAAAAAGGGGAAATTATTGTTAGAGAAGAGAAAGAACAGCAGAAAGCCGAAGTTTCAAAAGAGGAAATCTATGAAGAACTTCCAGTTAAGCCAATTTTTGTGAGAAAGCCCAAAGGGATCGTTATCTATGTTGATTCCCGTGAGCTGAAGAGTCAAGTGCCCAAGTATCTTAAGGAACTTGGAGCTCACATTGAAGTCAAAACTCTGGATGTCGGTGACTACATAGTCAGCGAGGATGTGGCTGTTGAAAGAAAGTCGGCAAATGATTTCATTCAGTCCATAATTGACGGACGTCTCTTTGACCAAGTGAGGAGATTAACAGAGGCCTATGCGAGACCTGTGATAATCATTGAGGGACAGCTTTATGGAATTAGGAATGTTCATCCCAATGCAATTAGAGGGGCTTTAGCTGCCGTAACCATCGATTGGGGTGTGCCAATCCTCTTTTCTGCTGATGCTAAAGAGACAGCACAGTTCATCTACTTAATCGCAAAGAGAGAGCAGGAGGAAAGGAAAAAGGAAGTGGCTGTTAGGAGCGAGAAGAAGGCATTGACTTTAGCGGATAGGCAGAGACTGATAGTTGAAGGCTTACCTTATGTTTCAGCAACTTTAGCGAAGCGTTTACTCAAACATTTTGGAAGCGTTGAAAGGGTTTTCACAGCAAAAGAAAGCGAGCTCATGGAAGTTGAAGGAATTGGAGAGAAAATAGCAAGGGAAATTAGGAAGGTTATTACTGCCCCGTACATGGAGGAGGAGTAGCATTTGATCAAAATGTCTATAGGAGTTCAGTGCATTCCTCTTAGTGTAGCGGGCTTATAATGAATTTCACTCCAGTTAGAAGTCCTTACTTGAGTTCACATTTTTAGATGCCCGAAGGGCGTCAGTTTTCAGAAACTCCACCTAAAAATGGCACTGATAAGTGAATTCAAATAAAATAGCTTGCTCAAGCAAGGGCTGAAATGTGCCCCGGGGGAGCGGAGGGAACTCACAGCTCGCCTCCGCGCTCATTCCCCACGGTTGCCCGGGGCATTATAAATTCCACGCATTCAAACTTAAGCTTTTTTCATAACCTTCAGGAATATTCATGAAGGAGGGTAATAATTACGGCTCATGAAAAAGGTTATATAGAGCTTTTTTCTTAAAATAGAGTGGTGATATGTATGAAAATCGTCGAATTAAGCATTAGACTCCCATATGATAAAAGAGGAAAAATTCTGAGCAGATTGTGTGATAGGGTTAGGGGTAAGATCAAGGATATACACTTCTTCCCTCCTACAGCTTCTGGAATAAGCGAAATAATAATGGAAGTTGAGACTGAAAACGTTCAAAAACTTCTCCAAGACTTGAAGAGAATCATAAAAGAAGGGAAAATAAGCTTTAAAATCTTGGCTGAGGCTTAACTTTAACGCTGAACTATCGCCCTAACTCCTGCCGCTGCAAACACTAAAAGCTCAAAGAGCTTGTATGCCTCTTCTACATTCTTTGCTTCAAACTCCACAGTTTTTCCATCAATTCTCTTCACAGTAGGTAAGAGCTCAGCCGTGTCTGCCATCTCACTTCCTAAGAAGCGAAGCTTAACCTTCACGGGCTCTTCTGTTTTTAACGGTTTAGTTTCTCCACGCTTAAACTTCTCAACAGCTCTATCTACTGCTTCCCTCAGCTTCTTTTCAAGCTTCGCTAAGCTTGGACTTTTAGCTGAGCATCTTGATAAAGCGTTTTTGAAAATAACTCCTTCAGCCCAAGGGGTGAAACTTTTCACGTCTTCTTCAATCAGCTTTGCATCTCCACCAACAAGAACAACTGGAATGTCCCAGCTACCTAAGAGGTAACTGTTGAGGAGAAATTCACTTACTTTGACACCATTTATCTCAAGATAATCAACTGTTGCACCACTGTAAGTGTGATCAAAAGTTGCATAGGGAGTTCCTGCTTTTGCATGATAGCCCAAGAACATTGCAATGTCACTTCCCTTGGCAAAAGCCACCATACTTAAAGGCCTTGGAAATCCCCTCACAAGCTCAACATATTCTGGGAGTTCTTCAACTAAGAGGTTGACCATAGGGTCATGACTGTCTGCTATGACAATTTCATCAAAACCTTTTTCGTGAAGTGCTTCTGCAACAATCAACGTTATTTTGGTAGCTATCTTTCTTGCCTCATTATATAAGGCTCCTTTAACAAAGAGATGCTCTCTGCTGACGACAAAAGGCATGCCCTCTAAATCTATAGAAATGAAGGCTTTCACTTACATCACCAAGACAAATATCGAAACGATAAAAGAAAAGTTTTGTGGTTGCTTTGTCATAATCTTTAGCTGATAAAATGAGGGCATCAAGAGGAAAGGAGTATAGCAATGGAAAGTGGCTTTTTATATGTAATTCTACTCTCGAATGAGTATCCATTTTAGTACTAATGGAAACGGAGAAAGAAGTATAATCATGCCAATTCCACATATCATTCCATGCTTCGATGATGTTGGAGAGGGTTCCTTTTTCAATTTCGATGTTTTCGTTTCAAAAACGAGCTTGTGATATTTAACTGGAGGTGCCAGCACCTTCACCCCGCTCACTGAAACCTGAAGAAGTGGCAGTTCCTTAAGGGTTCTGTTCTCATAGAGATACAGGGAAAGGTTTAGAGGTTTTTGAGGAATACCTTTTCCCGGGTACAGGACTATATTGGCTATCCCAAAGTGGTAGTTACATCCAATTTGTACCCACATACTCTTGTTGGCAAAGCCCACCCCAATGCTTGGAGGGATTACTAAGAGACCATCACCAAGAGGAACGGCACATGATTGGTTAATGCAGTCAGAACAACCAAAACTTTGCTCAAGAGATTTAAACGGAATTCGGAAGCGAGACGGCGAGTACAGCACGTAGCTCCCATTAAGTATTGGACGGAGGCATTTTTTATTCCGAAGGTTGCCGGGATCAAAGGGAAGCTTACGCAACCACGACTCGTAAGGCTCACTTTTGAGGGTTAGATTCCTCTCATTGCCAACGGCTACGAGTTTAATTGAGTCATCAATTTTGTACAAGATTCTTTTCCCTTTTGGCCACTCGTAGAGCAGGAGGTAAGGCATTGAAACGTTTGTCTCACCAATTAATGTCACCTCTCCGAGCTTCTGGAGCACTCCCTCCCGGTAGCGGATTATGGTGACCCTGTCAGAGACTGGAAGATTCTTCATTGGAAAGCTTGTATTGGTTGAGGTGAGGAGGAAAAGATAGAGCCATCCTTTGTAAAAGGCTAAAGGTGGGAGCTCATATCCAGAAAACCCCATAAAATCAACGTAGTACGCACCGCTTTGGTTAACGTAAAAGATGAAGTAAGTCCAAAGCTCCATTGGTTTAAGAACTCCCTCCGAAAAATGGCCTGCTTCCTCGTAGTAACCGTAGTCAACTCCAATAAGAGCACCTTTTGAGTCCGCATAGAGGACGAATGGCTGAAGTGCGATACCCCATGGATTGGGGCTGGAATCCTGTAATGCTGATACCAGCGGAAGAGCTAAAAAGAGGAGCAAGAGTATTAGAATGACTTCTTTCATGAGAACTCCCTCCTGAGGAGTAGGAATGCTATGACTATTAAAACAATAAGGATAAACTTCAGAGACTGAGGATATGAAGATGGTGCATATTTTGCCGAGCACTCTCTAAGAGTCAAATTTCCTTTGACATAGAAAATGTCAATATATTTCGCTCTCTGTCTCATGGTATCCACGTCATAAATCCAGTAAAGTACTGGGAGTGCTTCCAGCTTTTTCCCATCATACAAAAAGACGGAGAGAGGTTTAAGAGAGCTTCTAACACCCTCTGCCACTTTATATGGAGGGGAATACAGACTGACTAAAAAGCTACCGTTCTTAAGTACCAATATCTCTTTCTGAAGTGGTGAATATATTAGTAGGCTGTTTCCCAAAACAACTCCTTTTAAGTACTTGCTTTCCTCGTCAATCCACAGATACGGCTTAACTTGCATTAGAGGAATTTTCCATGTTCTATTTTCGTCAGAAAATATTATAGTGTTATCAGAGAGAGCCCCATCAATTTCTTTGCCAGAATGGATAAGAGGTATAGAGCCAGTGATGTTGTATAGTAGAGTGAGGCATTTTGACGTTAGATTAACTGAATAAACCGTGTAATGGTTGTAATTTTGATATTTCTCCATTATCCACGAATCATTTTCGTAGTAGAACCATACATCACCAGAGTAAATCCCGACTAAAAACGCTCCAGTTTTGTTCAGATAAAAAACATAAATTTTCTGAGATGCAGGAGCCATTGTACACTGATATCTCAAATCTCTACTCCAATTTATCCCTGGACACTTAACATAATCAAGAGGTTGTACATCAATCAAAAGAAAAGCATCAGACTCTCCACCATTAACAAACAGCTTTAAGCTAACCCCATTAGCGCTCCAACCATAACCTAAAGCTAATGGACTAAAAAGGAACAAAATAAAAATTAACAAGAATTCTTCATAGATACTTTTCACCAAGCCTCACCTGACAGTAACTATTCAAACTGTCTATGACCTCAAGACTTACTCCAAAATAGTAAAGTCTGTGATAGAACTTTCTACCTAAAATTTCTTTTTGTGCTTTTATGTAATGGGACGCAAGTTCCTTACATTCCTCTGGTGAATTAAGAGTGCACTGTCTACACTTCCCACAACCAGTGATTACCCCCTCATCAGCTTCCATTGTTATGTATAATCCATTGTTGTGTATCCATCTGATGTATTCCTTTAATTCACTGTAGGTATATGGTATTTCCTTATTGCTCTCTGTGGCAATTGTGAGGTATTGATAATAATTTGGCTGAACAAAGATGTAATCAAATAGACCGTCCCTGTGAATTGATGGTATGTCCGTATTGTCTCTTTCTGTTGTTCGAGCATAGGGTGCCCAGATAAATTTCAAGCCATATGAATGAACTATATCAGATAGAATCTCAATGGTTTGAGGATTAATTTGAGGATCTTTGTTCTTTCTATAGTTTGCAAACATCCACCCATTTTCTAATGACCAGTAGAATCCTTTTAAATTAGAACCCGCAAATTTTAAGACACCTTCAATCCAGTCTGACCAGTATTTATGACTCCCTCTGGGATTATCTCTTGGTTCTGAACTTCTATATTGGTAATATGGGATTGTCACATAGAGTGGAATTGTATGTATTACTCTAAATACATCCTCTGCAAAAGTTTCTCCATCTAATTTTCCATTTCCGGTATACTGAATAGACACTCCCGCTAACCCCTCAGCTATTGCATAGTTAAAACCTCTGCGTTTGAAATCACTCCAATCTGCTGTTCCTTCTTTGTCTTCAACACTTTCTTTAAGTCTTGATTTGTGATATTCTCCGTCCCAGCTGAAATACCACAATCCAAACGTTGCCATATTAACACCTCCAAGGATTTCTCGTTGATTACTATAGTCTATTAATTTTATAATTCTTTCTCTTCAGATTTTGCATACTTTATAAAATAGTAAGCAAAATCTGGAGAATGTTACTCTTTAACACCCTTAATTAAGCTTTCAAGCCTTTTTCTTGCTTCTTCCAAAGAACCAGCTTTTTCGATGGCTGTCCCAGTAACAATAATATCTGCTCCACTTTGAGCAACCTCTCTGGCATCTTCATAAGTTCTTATTCCACCTCCCACTATGAGTGGAACATCAATAACGCTCTTGACAACTCTGATCATCTCATTTGGAACATGCTTTGGTGCACCACTTCCAGCCTCAAGGTATACCAATCTCATCCCCAGGTATTGACCAGCCAAAGCATAAGCTGCTGCTATCTTCGGCTTGTGTCTCGGGATTGGCTTTGCATCTCCAACCCAGCCAACAGTTTCACCGGGCTCAATTATTAAGTAAGCCATCGGAATCGGCTCAATGCCATATCTTTTTACGGTAAATGCACCTAAAGCTTGAGCACCCGTAATAAAGAATGGATTTCTCGAATTGAGAAGGCTCATGAAAAAGATTGCATCAGCGTATTTCGTAATCCCTCCATGTGAACCGGGGAAAAGTATTACGGGTAGAGAGGAGCTTTCTTTTATTGCTTTGACTACTTCATCAAGAACCTCACCTTCGGCACCAGTCGAGCCTCCTACCATTATTGCATCTACCCCGACTTCCTCGCACATTTGAGCTATTTTTGAAGCCTCTTCTGGTGAAACATCATCTGGATCAAGCAGAACAAAGTGCAGCTTTTCTTTTTCAAGCTTTTCGTGAATATATAATTCAACCTTTCCAAGCTTCAGTTTCATTTCTCTCCCTCCAATAAACTTTGCATTTCACTCAAAGATTTTTGTCGTACTAAAATGGAAGGTATTCCCAATGTTTCAGCATGCTTCACCATTTTTTCGTCATCACTAATTAGCAGTGTGCCAAACATTTTTGCTACTGCCAGAAAATATGTATCCAATCCCGAAGCACCGGTTTTACATGCAATGTCAAGAGCAATTTCCTTAATTTCCGCTTCTTCAATTATGGTAAATGAATTCTCTATACCCGTAGCAAACTCTTTTGCAATTTCCTCATTCCTAATCAATCGTTTTATGACACTTGCTGTCTCTATGACAATTGGATATGGGACATAAACATCAAAGGACATAATCTTCCTGAGGATCAATCTGCATTTTTCATGAGTTTCCAGCCCACGCTCTATTACATGAGAAGGAATATTTTTTGGTTTAAAAAATGCCTTGATTATTATATTGGTATCAACAGTAAACTTTTTTTCGCCCCCTAACATCCTCAAGCACTTCCTCAATGTTTTCAGAAGTTTCAAATTGGTATTTTTTAGAAGGTCAACTATTGTAGGCCCAATAATAACCTTAACTTTTGCCCCTTTTGGTAGGTTTACTCTTTTTAAAGGTTTGAATACCTCCCCATCATATACGGCCTCAACTACCTTAGTCATCTTTCTCCCTCCAATTCTCTAACTTCATCAGGACTTTTAACACTTTTCCACTTTAATCCCAATTTTTGGAGAATATCAGTTAAGATTTTATCCGGTTCATCTTTGAAATAATAGAGATTTGAGCCTATTTTTAAATCGCTCGCCCCAAATCCTTCAACGGGCTTTCCGAATTTAGAAACCTCCATTGAGAGCTCCTCTTCGATTTTTACATTACTTGGAATTATATAAGCCCTCAGAAGCTCGGATTCTTTAAGAAGAAAATCAATATGCCAGTGAAGCTTTTTGTCTTTTTTAAAGTGCCTCTCAACTCTCTTCTCAAGGGAGTTCATTGCAGAGCCCACATAGACATAATACCCTGCTTTAAGGGGAAACTCTTTTCTTTTGGTTCGTACAATCATGTCTCTTTCGACTTTAATGACTAAGAAATATGAGCCCCTCATAATATCACCTTACAAAGAAGATTTTATAAACTAACCTCCAACCCATTATTAGGTGGAATTAATGGACAAGAAAAAGAAGAAACCTGTTGATGAATTCGCTTGGCAGGAATATGATAAGGAGGAGTTTAGAGAAAAATTCCCCGCCTTAGCTGAAGAGCTTGAAGAAAGGGAAGGTATTGTTATTAAAGGTTATCGTATAGATGAATTCCAAGTTCTTGAAGAGGAGGAGCTAGAAGATGAGAAGATAAATTTTTCAGGGTATAACCCTACAGTGATTGATTTCTTAAGAAGATGTGAAACCGATGAAGAGGCTTTAGAAATTATCAACTGGCTTGAGGAAAGGGGGGAAATAACTCACGAGATGGCTAAGGACTTAAGGATTACCCTTGTCAAGAAAGGAGTCAGAGCTTTTGGACCAAAGAAGGAGTGGGGCTGGTACGAAAGACATGGAAAGCATTAAAAGAGGGAAAGAAGCTAAATATTTCCTATCCTCTGGAGAACCATCCCTTCAATTCTTATTGGCTCTGTCCTTCTTGCGTAGACAATTGCCTGCTCAAGTCTTGCTTCACTTTCTGCGTAAATTTTGAACAATGGGTCACCTTCCTTGACTTTCTCTCCAACCTTAACATAAAGTTCAAGTCCAGCTCCCTTGTCTTCTGGTGCTCCAGCCGCTCTTGCAATTCCTGTTATAGCTTTGTTGTCAATAAACGTTATATATCCGCTTGTTGGTGCTGTGAATGTGTACGTTTTGTCCCCAATCGGAATTTCCTCTGGCTTAATATCTGGATTTCCTCCCTGTTCTTCAATGATTTCTCTCATCTTCTGGTATGCTTTTCCGCTCCCGAGAATTTCTTTTGCCATTTTCTTACCCATTCCAGCTGGTGCAACACCACCCATCTCTAATAGGATTCCTGCCAAGCCCGTTGCCTTCTCAACGAGGCTTCCAGGGCCTTTTCCGGTCATGAGTGTCTGCAGTGCTTCTTTAGCCTCAAGGGCTGGACCAACTGTGTGTCCAACTGGCTGTCCGCCATAAGTTATTGCAACCTCAACATACTGTCCCAATCTCTTTCCAAGCTCAATGAAGTCTCTTGCTAATGACCTGGCTTCCTCCATTGTTTCAACTTTAACTCCCTTACCGGTTGGAATGTCAATTAAAATGTACTGAGAACCCATTGCGTACTTCTTTGACATGATACTTGCAAGCATTAATCCTCTTGGGTCAATGCTTAGGGCTCTCTCTGCCTTAATTGTTATATCATCAGCTGGGGCTAAGTTCAATGCTCCTCCCCACACGAGGCAAGCGCCGATCTTTTCAACAATTCTCTTAATCTCGTCCAAGCTAAATGATACGTTTGTAAGCACTTCAACAACATCAGCTGTTCCTGCCGCACTTGTGATGGCTCTTGATGATGTCTTTGGAATTGTTAATCCAGCGGCGGCAACAATTGGAACAACAAGAATGTTTGTCTTGTTTCCTGGAACTCCCCCAATGCTGTGAACGTCCATAATCGGCTTTCTGTCTATGTCCAGCATATCACCTGTCTCTGCCATTGCAACGGTGAGTGCGGCAATTTCATCCATGTCAAGACCATTAACCTCAAGAGCAGTGACAAATGCGCTGATTTCAATTTCTCTAAGCTTTCTATCAACAATATCCTTAATTACGCTCTCAATCTCAACTTTTCTCAGCTTTGCTCCATGCATCTTTTTCTTTATGTAACGTATGCTTTCTGGGGTTCCTGCTGGGGCTATGTTAACAATCTCTCCCTGAGAAAAGCTATGTACTTGGAGAATATCCTTGCTTAATCCAATTTCCCCTTCTTCAACCATATTGCTTATCACAACATCTCCATATACTGTTTTTTTGCCACTCTCAATTCTAACTAAATCTTCTGGATGTAATTTAACTTTTTTAGCATCCTTCTCATTTATAACCACAACAAATCTCCCGGTGTATACATCGAGAATCCTTATCTTCGCCTTCATATTCATCCCTCCAAAAGGCTGGCAATACTTCATATTGAAAAAAACACTACTTAAAGATTTTTAACTAACTTATGAAAAATTTTGAAGCTATTGAAAAGAATAGACACAAAAATCTGTAAAGGAACAAAGGTATGCTCTAAGCAGTAATGCCCTTTGAAAAGTTTGGTAATGCGAATTTCAGCAAGTTTGTATCTCTGGAGAGAAGCGTAAACACCTTCAGAACGTCATGTGCCACTTTTTTTAATTCCTCTGGAAGAACAGCATCCTTTCCGTATGCATAATATATCACCTCATCAAGGGGGGCGCTTATAAGCTTACCATTAAAGAGATATACTTCTTTCTCTGTTATTTCTACCTGATATTCGGGATATGCTAACTTTACTTTCATAGCGCCCCACCTCCAATATATAATAACAATAAGGCTACATTTTTAAAATTAACGCTGTAAAATCTTTAGTTACTATATTAAAATTAAAAATCATAATAAATCAAAGAATTAAAAGTGAAGTAGAAGGGTAATTCACTTCTCTTCTATTTCTTTTTCAAGCTTTTTCTTAGCGATTTCTGATGTGTCAGCCAGGCTTCTGAAGAGCTTGAGCATTTCCATAGGAAGTGTTAGAAGTATAACATTGCTTTTGTCACTCGCAACATCGCTGATTGTTTGCAATGTTCTCAATTGCAATGCCATTGGATGTTCTGAGATTATCTCAGCGGCTTCTCTGAGCTTCTCTGCTGCTTGCCTTTCTGCTTCAGCAAGTGTTATTCTTGCTCTTCTTTCTCTCTCTGCTTCAGCCTGTCTTGCCATTGCCCTCTGCATTCCACTTGGCAACTCAACGTCTTTTATCTCAACGGTTGTTACCTTAATTCCCCAAGGGTCAGTTGCTTCGTCTATAATCCTCTGCAATTCTCTGTTTAATTTTTCTCTCTCACTCAAAAGCTCATCCAAATGTGCCTGGCCTATTACACTTCTCAAGGTCGTCTGGGCAATTTGTGAGGTTGCCATGATGTAGTTCTTAACTTGTGTAACTGCCTTAATTGGATCCACAACCCTGAAATATACAACCGCATTAACTCTAACTGGAACGTTGTCTTTGGTTATTGTTTCCTGCACTGGAACGTCTAAAACTTGAGTTCTTAAGTCCACTATAACTGCTTTTTCAAAAATTGGGATTATGAAGAACAGACCCGGCCCTCTTGCTCCAACAACTCTTCCTAAACGGAATATCACTGCTCTTTCGTATTCCTTGACTATTTTCAGTGCTGAACTCAAAAACACTAAAATAAACAACAAAACAATTGCCGTTACGATAAAGCTTCCACCAATAAAGCCTACCATTTTCATCCACCACCTTTGCTTCCTTCTTTAAGCCTTTTCTCTTTTTCTCTAACAACAATGAGTTTTAACCCCTCCATTCCAACAACTCTAACTTTTTCACCAATATCTATTTTCTCTCCGGTTTTGCTGACTGCTCTCCAAAGTTCGCCTCTAACCTTTATCATGCCCTCTGGAACAAGTGGCTCAATGACCTCCCCCTCAAGATCTATCATCTCTTCTTTTCCTGTTTGGGCCTTTCTCCTATGAGCTCTTATCACTGTAGCCATTCCAAAGGTGAAAAAGACCGCCAATAGAATGCCTATTGTTATTATTACTACTCTGAGCTGGCTGTAAACTTCCTTGCTTACTAAATAATCCACGCCACCACCTCCACTGAATAGGAATATGCTCCCTAAAACAAACGATATGAAGCCCGCAACAGTAAAGAGACCGAAGGTCGGAGTTAACGCTTCAGCTATGAAGAAAATAATTGCAAGGAATATCAGCAAAAGCCCAGCACTTCTGTAGCCGAAGTATCCCAAGCCAATTATTGCAAGAGCAATCATTATTGCCCCAGCAGTTTCTGGAACATGCCATCCTGGACTTAAGAATCCCAGAATCAGCGCCCAAATTCCGAGAGTTAAGAGAACATATGCTACCACTGGATCAGTTATGTATGTAATCAACTTGTCCTTAAATGTTGGTTTCAGATAAACTACCTGAGCACCCTTTAAACTGAGTGTCACGTATTTGCCGTTAACAGGTAGTTTAGTTTTCATTCCATCAGCTTTGTTAAGGAGATCATTCAGATCATGCGCTATGACCTCGATGACATGATATTTTAATGCTTCCTCAGGTGTTAAACTTAAATCCTCGGTTATGAATTTTTCAACAATTGTTGCGTTTCTTCCACTTGCCTCTGCTAAACTCTTGATATAGGCTACATAAAAATTTGTTATCTTAGCCGGTGCCTCAATTATGCTTCCGTTTTGAGAATAACCGAGGATTGGTCTACAGGCCCCAATACCTGTCCCTGGTGCCATTGCTATTAAGTGAGATCCCAATGCTATGTAGGTTCCAGCAGAGGCTGCCATGGCTCCAGAAGGATAAACGTATATTATTACTGGAACTTTTGCAGTTTGAATTCTCTGTATTATATTCTGCATGGCATCTCCTCTTCCTCCAGGTGTGTCAAGCTCAATGATTACAGCATTAGCATTGGCTTTTTCTGCCTCACTTATGTATCTATCAAACTGGTCATAGGTATATGAGGTTATTTGACCCTTAATCTGAGCCACATAAACCGTCTTAGCCTGAGCAAATCCAGGTGTGAGAAGGATAAGGAATGCTATGACCAGTAAAACTTTTCGCATTTATCACCACCTTGTATAAAATTTGTTTCTTCGACCTAATTAAAGTTTTCTCTCAGATTCTCTAATTAGCGTTTAGATTCATGTTGAAATTTAGGCCAAAATCTCGAAAAAACTAATAAAGAAAGAGCGAGATTTTTTACTGATGGATTATGAGAGAAGAAATCAAGAAGTTTAAGGTTGTTAGAGGGAATGAAAAAATTAAAATCGCATGGAAGGTTGTACGAAGTGCGGCAAAGTACTCGAATAAAGAACCATTTTGGGAATTCCTAAGGAAACAGTTTGGAATAAAAGACAGAGAAATCAAAGAGATTATGCTGTTCTTGGAGGAAGTGGGTGAATTGGAAATTAAGCGTTCTCAAGATGGAAAACACCTTTATGTATCTACCCTAAAGGATATAAAGGAAAATCCAGTCAAACTTGATCAATGGTTGAAATGATAGACCTCAAAAAAGTAACCCACGAGATGATAAAGAACAAAACTTGGAAATATGAGAGGGGAGTATTCTGGCAGGCTTTAGATCATGGCATAGCTGGTTTTGATGGAGAGAACTTTTATTTGCCATATTATCTCTCATCGAAAGAAAAGAAAGATGCAAAAGAGAAAATTAGGTTCATTCTTGGGCTTAATACTGATTTGGAGAAATTTTATGGTGAAATTCAGGATTCAAAGTTTGCATTCCTTATTGAGGAGTTTTATGGATTAACAATTCCAGCTGCTCCATATAAGTATCAAGCTCTGGTTGAGACAATAGCTCAACAACAAGTTAGCTTTGAATTTGCCATGAGAACTATTAGGAACCTGGTCGAGTTAGCCGGTAAGAAAATTGGAAGCCTGTATGTTTTTCCAAAGCCAGAAAATATAGCAAAGCTGAGTGTTGAAGAGCTAAAGAAAGCGAAACTCGGATATAGAGCAGAATACATCAAAGAACTTTCTGAGCTTTACCTAAGGGGGAAGCTTAATTTAAGCCTTGAACATTTGACAGAGCAAGAAGCAATAAAGTATCTTACAAAGTTTCGAGGAATTGGAAAGTGGAGCGCTGAGCTTTTCCTACTGTATGGACTCAGAAAGAATGTTTATCCAGCTGGAGATTTGGGTCTGAGAAGAGGGATTGCCAAAATTTTTGGAAAGAGAACTAAAGAAGTAAAAGAGAAGGATGTGAGAGAAGTTATAGAGCCCTATGGAAAGTGGAAGAGCTTATTAGCATTCTACATCTTATGTTATGACAGGAAGACTGAAATGAAAAGAAAAAGGTGAACCTGATGGAAATAATTCTTCCAAAAGAGAAGTTCAAAGAGCTTAAAAAGCTCAGCGGGACGGAAATCATAAAATTAATCGAAGAAAATCTCAAAAAAGCTGAAGAAACCCTAAAAGCTGAACGAGAAGCCTTTCTTAATGAGAAAAAAGCTAAGCTTGAGGAAAAGCTAAAAGAGATCGAAGAACAGCTTGAGGTTCTAGAGAGGTTTTATGAAAAAGCTCTGAAAGATAGAGAGTTCATGCGTGAGATGAGTGAAAAATTAAGAAAAGAAAACAGGGCTTTGAGAAAAGAGCTGGAGGAGAGAAAGCGTGCGCTTGAAAATAAAACCTGAAAGAGGATTTGGAAAAATCGAGGTTGAGATTAATGAAGATCTCTGGAAGAAAATAAAAGATCTCGGCGAAAAATACAAGGTTAGTGAGGAGCACATCTTGAGGATAATTCTTACTGAAAACTTCAAAACCCCAAATGGAAACGTGCAGAATCTTGAGAGAGAAGTGCAAGAGCTCGAAAAAAGAGTATATGAACTTGAAAAGAAGTGGGCACCTCTCAGATATAAAGCCTATGGAGTTAGTGAAGACAACAAAATTTTGGCTATAGAGCTGAGCGGACTTTTAGCTGAAAACACGCAGCTTAGAAGGTTTTTAAGGAAAAAGGTCAAGCCAAATTTTGAGCTTAGAAAACTTATTGAATACTACATCCGATAAAATTATAGCGGATGATGAGTAAATTTAAGCGGAGCGATGAAGAACCCTATGAGCGCTGACGCTTTTTTCTCTTTTTCATTGGGAGCAACCTAACAGGGCTCCCACAATCAGGGCAGATGCCTCCTGGTGGCTCACGGTCAAATTTTTTGTTACATCCGATGCATACATATCTCCAGCGGATTACTTTTCTTATGCCTCTTTTAAGCGTTTTAAACTTTATTCCAAGAGTTTTGGCAATATTCTGGAGATTGTAATCATCAGTAAAAAGGACAGCTTTTAGCTCATAAGCAAGTGCAAGAACTTCAATATCTGCTTCGCTCAGCTCATCTAATTCTCCTGTCTCGAGGGCTTTCGTCTTAATAACCTCAATGCTCTCCTCTGAAGGCATCAAAACTTTTACTTTGCCAGCACTGATTAAGCTCTCCAGAAAGAGCTTCGACTCAGGGTCTTTCACTTCTTCCACTACTTTTGGTGTGGTATAACCTTCAACATCAATTCCTTGAATGAATATCGCTGCATCAATGACAAACATGATAAGAGTTCAACGTTAGGGTTAAAGATTTATCTATTAAGTGTGATGTATCTTTGGTGATGCTCATGAAAGTTGACCTCAATTCTGATCTCGGAGAAAGTTTTGGAAGATACAAACTCGGCATGGATGAGGAAGTTATGAAATACATTACATCAGCCAACATT
>Ga0190313_1000058_pt1 | contig 76423 bp, 97 predicted proteins | sample 4870071011_MG_FD_169989 | JGI IMG/M metagenome (GOLD analysis project Ga0190313, IMG submission 169989) | Hydrothermal vent sediment bacterial communities from Southern Trench, Guaymas Basin, Mexico - 4870-07-10-11_MG | ecosystem: Environmental > Aquatic > Marine > Hydrothermal vents > Sediment ...
GTGATGGGTCATGGCTCCAGCTAGGGATTCTGTATAGTGCTATTATGGCTTTAGCTGCGTTTTCAGCGCATAGCTGGGATGATACTACTGTGTTTCTGTAGTCTTTGCGTTTAATTGCTTCTTCAGCTTCTTTCAAATATCTTGTTGCGAGCTCTACTTTGTACTGTACTTCGCTTTGCGGGTTAAGTTTCAAGTTTCTACAGCCTCTAATGGTTTCCCATTAGCTCTTTTCCATCCGTACTTTCCGTTAGGTGTTTTATATCTTACCAGTTGTGCTTTCTTAACTAGTTTGAGAACATCGTTTTTAAGTTTCTCTAAGATTCCTGTTTCATCGTAGATTATTATGCCGTCGTAAAGCATGTTGATGAGTAGGGGGTTTGCTTCTAGGTCTTTCCTGGAAACCTCTTCTAACCCAACATCTACGAGTGTTATGGGTTTTTTAACGTGTTCTGCTAGAATGGAGTATATTTTACTTCTAGCTTTAAAACCTTTTAACCCATGTAGGACTATGAGGACATCGACATCGCTTTCTTCGGAAGCTTCACCTCTAGCATAGCTTCCGAAAAGCATTAACCCTACAAACCTGTTTCCAAGAGTTCTCTTTAAATCCTTAGAAGCTTGTTGGAGGCGGTTAACTAGTTCTTTAAGCGGCAACATACTCTTACTGTCCTCCTTGATATATGGTGCGTATGTTTCACCTTATGTTATACGTGGGTAGGTTTATATTTTTGTATTACATTTTTGTTTTACGGTGGTTGTATGTCGGCTGTTGTATGTGTTAGGGTTTCTAAGGAGTTGAAGGAGAGGATGAGGAGGTTGAGGAATGTTAATTGGAGTGAGGTTATTAGGAGGTTTATTGAGGATACTGTGTCTCGTTATGAGGCTGAGGAGGTTCTTAAGAAGATTGAGGAAGATTTGAAGGATGTTCCTGAACTTCCTGCGGGGACGGTGTCGGGGTGGGTTAGGCTTGACAGGGAGGGTCATTGATTCTTCAGCTATTGCAAAGTTTCTTTTGAAGGAGGAGGGGTGGTTGCGGGTTAAAGGGTTTCTTCTTGAGAAACCATATACTCTAGAGTTGGCTGTGAAGGAGGTTGCAAATGCTATTTGGAGAAGAGTTATGTTGTTGAGAGATATAAGTGTTGGGAAAGCCTTCATAATTCTAAACGATCTTCTAGAGTTGAAAAAGTATTTGCTCGTAGTTGAGCCGCAAACCCCATACTTAAGCCAAGCACTTAAAATAGCTATTGAGAACAAGGTAACAGTTTACGATGCACTATTTATTGCTCAAGCATTAGCTAAGCAGGCAGTACTCATTACATCTGATGAGAAGCAGTGTAAACTAGCAGAAAACCTCAATATAGAAACAGTGTACATCTAGGATACTCCCAACTACTTCGACTACTATGAAACTGCATTACTTCTCTACCCATCTTACCCGGTAATAGTTTATTTCGACGTAGAACATTCAGCGCTAATGGGTGAATAATGTTAGTGTTTTTCAATAGCCGTGGATGGTTTGAGGTTATGGTGGTTTTACGTCCTTAAACTTCTCGCTTGCCTGTTCTCCCTCGACTCCCCAGTTTTCCTTTGGTATTTCATGTATTACTACTTCGACTCCGTGCGGTGATATTCCGAGTTCCTCAAATACTTTGGTAATCCCCTTTATTATCTTAGCTTTAGCTTTTCTTGAAACCCCGCTCCACATGTAGACATGTACTATGGGCATAAAGACCACGCTACTGTATTATGTTGCGCCGATAAAATAAGTTGTCGCTAATACGGTTTCGAGAAGTCTCATAGTACATGGAAACATCTGCAATAGCGTAAACGCAGCCGGCTCCTCGAAGTTTCTGAATGTTTCTTCAGCAAAGAGGCTTAAACCCGGGTAGAAATGATTGTGTAATAGCTGCTGCCCATGGAGAGCTGTACCGCTTAGCACGGTGAGAAAAGGTTCCGTTAGCAACTACTTCACCTAAGCTAATTAGAGTTAAGAACTATGGCTTTCCTGTAATAGTTTTTGATTCTTATTGTTAGCTATTTTCAATAATGTTTTAGTGTTTTGGATAATGCTGTAACTAGCTTTTCTACTTCTTTTAATACGTCTTCTACGTCTTCTCTCGTTGCTAGGTTTTCATAGAAGTTTTTATGCATAGAATCTGCTTGTCTAAATACTGTTCTAACCCATTCTCCAAGTTCCCTAGCAACTTCGTTCTTATAAATCCATAAGTCTCTATGAGATTCAAGTTTTATACCTTTTTTAGCAAGAGCATGTGCTTTAATTGCTAACGCGCATGCACCCCATATCTTTTCGCTTGCCTGTCTAAGATCGTTTTTCTTGAGTTCTTGTCTTGCTTGCTCTATGAGTTCTTCAGCTCCTCTAATATACTTGCTTGCTCCTTCAACAGGATCAATATCTTCCACTAGTATGTCGAGTAAGTATTCTTCAACCGTTACTCCAGCTCTACCAGCTCTCTCCTTAAGTTCTTCAATAATAAATTTAGGTAATGTCACTTCAGCCACTTCCCGCACTCAACCATATAGGTATAGTGTTTATTAAGTATAGTTATACTTTAGTCTTGGAAGTTCCCCGTAAAGGTTAATTTAATTCTCTTCAAACTCATGTTAATAGTTAATGGTGGTGTTTAAGGCTTTTTAATGGCTTCCCTATGTAGTGGTGTTTACACTAGTTTAGATGTCTTTCTCAGCGTGTTAAGTAGGGTATTGGAGCTGTTTCTTGTTTTAAGTGCATACGGGGTTCTTAGGAACCTTGTCTACTAGGTGTATTATTCACGCGGTTTTTGCTGTGTTTCTATTATTCTATGTTGTTCGTTTATGTCTAGTATTTCTAAGTATTTTCTGTAAAGGTAGTTTAGTGCTTCTTCTCTGTTTCCATGTATTAGTTTGCCTTCTAACAGTATTGTGTAAACTATGTTTAGAGGTGCTGTGTTTAAATGTACTAGGTCTATTTTGTCTTCGCTTACTCCTAGGGCTTCAGCAATATCGACTATGAGCCCTCCTAGTTCTAGCAGGTTTTCTAGATCCATGTATACTGCTATGTCATAGTCTCTTCCAAAACCTTTCCTAGCTATGGAGCCGAATAGGAATGCGAATTTAACATTGTGTTTTCTAAAAACTTTTTCAAGCTTACGGCTAAGCTCGGTAGTTTGAGGATCTACGCTTATTTTCCCTACATAGTTTCCTATTTTCGAAACTATTTTCGGTATTTTCTCCTCTATTTCGCTAAATGTTTTCTCCTCAAGCCCCCTATCTATTTTTGTGTAAGCGTGAACAAGTATGTTTCTGAAACCAGCTAGTTTTACGAGAAATTCCTGGTCGGATCTACTTAACCCTAGTTTCTCAGCTAATAGCTTCATAACTCCCCTGTATGTTTCAGGTTTCTCCAACCCCATGTAGACTGCTAGCATTGCTCCAAAACCTAGGATTGACTGTATAAGTAGCTGGGCTAGTCTTTCAATAGCATACACGGATTTTCCTGTACGACGATACTCAATAAACTCTTTAAGATAGTTTCTAATAGTTTCTGCTTGCTTTTTAAGTCTCAAAACCCTAACCTAGAAATTGCGGTTACGGTGTTTTGCGGAAGTTGGAGAATATAAGCTCTGTGTTTAATAGCTTCTACTTTTCCGCTGTTCATAGTACGGTGTTTTCCACGTCTATGAGAAAACTAATGTTTTGTTGCATTTTAAGTGGCTGGTTAGGCTATTTTCGTTAGTTTTGCTTTTTTCCTGTAGTTTTCGAGCATTTCTTTAGTGATCACATGTATTTCGAATGGGTCTTTTATTCCTTTTTCCCACAGGGTTGAAATTATTTTTCCTGGAGGCTGGTTTGTGATTACGAGTACGTCTATGTCGCTTGATAGTAGGTGTTTTCCTTCTGCTACGCTTCCGAAAAGGTATATTTCAGCGTTTTTGTCGAGTTCTTTAACTGTTTTAGCGATTATTTGCAAGTATTTGTTGAGGTTTTTAAATATTTCGGCTTTACGCTTTGCCTCCTTAACTAGTAGCTTCTCTGACAACATGTTTAACCTCTTCTACAACTTTTCTAAGTCTTTCAACCTCTTCTAAACTGTATTCTCTAGCTACGTATCTGGAGGTTATGTAGGCGTCTTCTAGGGAGCCTAGTTCAACACTAAACCTTGATGTTAGTTCTTTAACTTTCCCATTTTTGGTTACTTCATATATTAGTTCTAGTACTCTTAACACTATGGGTTCTAGGATAGTCTAAGCCTAGTTTAAGTAGGTGTGCTTTAAGGTATAGTTGGAGAGATTGTTCTAGACTGAAAGCGGCTAAGTCGTAGAACCTTCTACTTATCTGCATAAGTGCTGTTTCGTAAAACCTCCTAGATCTTTCAAGAAGAAGCTTATATTCTTCGAGCTTGGTCAAAACTTATCTCCTACTCTAATATCGGTATTTTCTTTCCTTTGTACATGCTGTTTCCTTTCTCTTCTACTATATGTATTTCGACTGGGGCGTCCCATGGTAGTTGGTAGGTGTTTATAGCTTTTTCCAGTATGTTTACTCTAAGGTTTTTTCTCATTGATTTTTTAGGAACTACTATGAGTATGTCTATGTCGCTTAGAACTGTTAGCCTTTTTTCCGCTGCCCCCCCGATAACGTATACTTTTGCTTCAGGTACTATGTCTTTAGCTGCTTTAGCTATTTTTTCAGCGTATTCTCTCCATTTTTTCAAGTGTTTCACATGGTATTTAGCCCAGTACATTTTCCTCAACTTCATCTAGTAGTTTGAAGAGCTTCTCAGCTATTTCAAACATGTTCTTGACAGAGTTTGCAGTGGGTACTGCTATGCTATATCTTGATTCTGTATAAGCTGATTCTATGTCTATTAGTGTTTCCCTATGCTCTCTTACGAATATCCTAATCTTCTCAGCTACATGTTTGAACTCTAGTTCGTCCAGGGTGTTTGTGAGAAGCCCTATAAGCTCTCTAATACCGTGTATTCTGGGTATTGTTCCTCTTAAGCGTAGTAGTGTAGCTTTAAGTCTTAGCTGGCATGCTTGGTGTATATTGAAGGATGCTATGTCTGGAATGTTTCTAGATAGAAGTTCTTTAGCTAATTCCAAGAACACTCTAGCTCTACGTTTGATGGCTTCTACTCTTTCACCGCTCATATGGGATTCTAACTTTCTGCTGTAAGTATGCTCAGTATTGAGCCTATTTTCTCTATTATTTTCTCTGCTGCTTGCTTCGGAGCTACTGCCTTAATTATTTCTTCAATGTCTTTCCTTGTTAGTGTTTTCTGTTTAATGTTTACTACTAAGGTTAGCGCTATTATTGTTAGTGCTCCTATTGGCCATAAGCTACGGGGTAGAAGCATGAATATCATTGCTAGGGTTAATGGTGTTACTAATGTTTTCCCTATTTTCCCCCAATTTAGCTTTAATCCTACATGGTTTGCTATTCTTGTTGCTTGGGTTAGCCCTGTTATTGAGCCTGTTAGGTAGGCTATTGCTGTTCCTAGTCCTCCAAGTATTGGTGTTATTGTTAGGTACAGAATTATTCTCGGTATGTTCTGAGCTAAACCTATTTTTAATACTTGAAAGTAGTTTCCGTAAGCGTAAACCAGGTTTGTTATTGGGAATGTTATTGCTAAAGGTATTGTTGATAGGGCGAGAACGAGCATTGTTGGTGCTATGTTAGGGTATTTTCCTCCTAAAACTAAGGTTGGTAGCCACGGGTACGCTATTAGAACTGCTGCTATTGGTGCCATTAGTGATAGTCCTATTTTCAGTATTCTCCAACACATTCTCTTCCTACCATCGCTCATAGCGCTTAGTGTTGGTAGTAAGGGTGTGCTTAGACATGTTGATATCATTAGTATTAGGTTTGCTATTGCGAACGCTATGTAGTATTGTCCTGTTTCAACCGCTCCTGAGAATCCGAAGACTGCTAGTACTCCTAGCCACTGTCCTGTAAGCATAATTACTCCTGGCAGCCAACTGGCTATTCCTGCTTTTAGTACTTCTGTGAGGTGTTTTGTGTTGAATGTTAGGCTTGGCCCTATTGTTTTTAGTGCGTAGGTTAAGCCTATTGTTAGGTTTGCGGCAGAGACCATTGCGTATCCTAGGGCTGCTCCTACCCAGTCGTAGCCTAGTAGTACTAGGGTTACTCCTAGTGCGAATTTAAGTGCGTTTCCTGCTATTGATGCTGCAAGTATGAATTCTGTTCTCAGATATGTTATTAGTAGTGCTGAGAAAGAGGTTGATACTCCTAGGAATACTAGGATTGATGCTACTTGGAACATTTGTGGTTTATAGTTTCCAAACACTAGCCCTAGGGAGCCTAGAGTGTACATTGCTATGGCTGCTACTGTGTAGGTTGCTAGTAGGAAGTAGGTTGTTGTCCAGAAGTAGGTTTTTAGTTCTTGTATGTTGTTTTGCCCTAGTGTTTTCCCTAGGAATCTCTGTACCCCCCTTGTTACTCCGAAGCTCAGTATCCCTGTAGTTAGGGTTGCTAGTCCTACTGTTGTTGATGTGTATCCTAGGATTTCTGAGCCTCCTATGGTTAGGATTACTAGCCAGTATAGGAATCCTGCTGCGTTGTTAACTATGCTTGTAAGGTATAGGTAGAATCCTCCTCTAACGACTCTGCTTATACCTACTTCTTCAACATGGTTTTGAACGTTGGAATTCATGTTTTACGGTGTTATGTTTTTTATTTCTTGTTTAAACTGCGTGTATGCCGCTGTGTTCACGTATTTTCTTGCTTTCTCTCTTAATTCTCTATCTTCCGTTACCAGTGTTGCTTCAGTTGTTTCTGAGGCTACTATGTATGATGCGTCATAGAATGTTATTTTCTCATTAGTGGCTAGCTCTAATATTTTGTATGGGCTTAGTTGGTTAAAGTGTATTGTTTTAACTATTTCTTTCTCTGTAATATTTTTTAAGACACCCATAATGTCTTTTGCATCTTTTAAATCTATTGTGTTTAAGTACACTACAAGTTTCCATAAGCTATTACCAGTTTCATATATGCTTAAATCTAGTGTGTATAATGTGACTTTAGTAGCTATGTTGAGAAGTTTTTCACCATAATCTAGTAGTAGAGGAACTAGAACTGATGCGTCTAGAAGATATTTTGTCATCTTCTGTTTCTGTCTTCTCTTATAAGCCTAGCTATGGTGGCGGGATCTATTTTTCCCGCTAATTTTTCTCTAAGTTTTTTAAGGTTTTCTTCAAGTATTTTCATTTCTACTTCTTCAACATATTCTTCAAGAAGTTTCCTAGTAACTTCGCTAACGTTAATATTGAGTTTTTCAAGTTTCTCTTTAAGCTTCCTAGGCACTCTAATAGAGATTACTACGCTAGGCAAGTAAGCCACCGTATTACACTCTGTAATACAATTTTATTGAGTTTTTTAGTTAGGTTGTTTATGTATGACAAGTCCATGTAAAGTGTTTCAGCAGAGTTTTGAACATTAGAACCTGCAGTTACTGGTCTTGTCCTGTCTTTATTGGTTGTTTGAGTGTTTTGGTTCTGTTAGTACTTCGTTTATGAAGGTAGTATTAGACGTTGGATTTCATTGATTTTTCTCGATTACTTCTTGTGTTTCTTTCATGAATTCTTCGATTGATGGTTTTTGAAGGGGGTTTATTGTTTCTTTTACGTGTTTATGATGCGGGTAGGTAGATATGTGGGGGTAGTGTGGCGAGTTATCGTATCTGAGTAAGGGTTTGTTTTTGTGGAGAAGCGTGTAGGAGTATTTTGTAATGTTTCCGTCTAGTATGAGTTCTGTTACATATATTTTGTACGTGTTTTTGGAGGCTACTATTCTAAACCATCCAGAGTAAGGGCTTATACTAGGTTTATATTTTTGTAAAACTATGTTTTCGAATCTGTGTTGCCGTAGAATTCTAGTTACATGGGCTATTCTATCGGCTAACTTCCACTTTGCTGACAATTTATTTTCCAATAATTTTGCTTAGCTTTTTCTCTAGTTCTCTCAACTCCTCTACGAGGCCAGCCCATACTATGAAGTCTCCGTGGATTTCAGGGTCGGAAGGCTCCGGTATGTCTCCTTGAGACCATTTTTCATAAAAATCACCGCTTTTCATAGAGTATTTTTGTTCAAACTTTTTTAGTTCCTCAAGTATCCATCTTCGTTTCTTCACAATTTCCTCTACTTCAACTATTATAGCTTCCATTACCTAGGCTTACCTCGTGGGACTTTCTTTATTTTCCTATATTTCTCTGTTAGTAAAGATAGTTTACGGATACTCATTATTTCTGAATTTGCTGTGTTTCTTTTACTCGATTATGTGTAAGCGTGTTTTTGCTATGTTTTCTATTTGGTTTTTGGATTTTTTGAAGTTTTTATCTACTGATTATTTTACGTATTGGTTGTCCTTTGTTTTTGAGTATTTTAACGTATGCTATGTGTAGTGTGTTTAGTGTTTTGAGTTTAAGTTTTGACGATAATTTTATTGCTTCAGCTATTGGTGCGTATGTTTCGCCTAGTGGTGGTGTTTTCGAGAATTCCCTTGTGCTCCCGTAGTTTAGTTTAAACTTTCTCGTTATGTAAAGTATTATCGTTATTACTGCCAGTTCCCTGGTTAAACCTAGTTTCGATGCTATGTTTGCTACTAGTTCTTCTCTCCTAGAAATAACGTTGGCTAGTTCTGCTAATGCTAGTTCGGAAATTACTTTATATTCCTCTTCTTCAAGTATTTTTCTTGTTCTATGGTATCTAGGGTCTTCGGGATCTAATGCAGCTACTATGGTGCTTGTATCAATATATGACATTTTAGAATCTTTCTCTCTCCTTTAGTAGTTGTTTTAGGGCGCCGGTAAGTTTGATTGGTGTTTCTCCTGTTTTCTTCTCTATCTCTAGTAGCTTATTTGCTCCCTCAATAATCTTAACTATCCACTTAGCTTCTTCAATACCTGCTTTGATAAGTTCTCTTAGCGCTTCACTTCTAGAACTATATACGCCTTGTTCTACTAAGAAGTCTATGAAGGATAATGTTTCGTAATCTAAGCGTACGGGAACAGTTTGACTTACCATTAAATGCTTCCTAACAAGTATACGTATTCGTATACGTATAAAAATTCTGTTTTTCTACTAGTTGTTTGAGTGTTTTGTTTCATGTTTGTTATGGTCTTGGATAGCTTTGTCTGATTACGTGTGGTGGGTCGTTTATGTGTTTCCATAGTCCTTTTTTAAATTTTATTATTTGTATTCCGAGTTCGTCTATGGTTGCATCTGTTATTAGTGGTTCTGTTAGGTTTTCGTCTACTGTTATGTAGGCGTGTGTTTGGGAGAGTTTGTTGCCCTTTCTGTCTAGGAGTTCTATTTTTACTTTCTCCTTAGATATTAGGTTGTGTGTTTTTCCTGAGGCTAACTCTACTTCTACGAGTTCAAAATCTTTAATTGTAAAACCTAGGGCTGATGCCGTTTCAGGGTCTACGGCTACTACGGGTTCTTCGCTTTCAGCTCCGCTATTAACCAATACTATGACTTCCTTAGATTTTCCCGTATGTTCTCGTGTTATTTTTATCTTAACTCTTACTACCAAGGTTCTCTTGCTCCTTAGCTACATATCTTCTAACGATTCTGTATTTTCCATATCTTAGCTTTTTGCCTTTAACTAAGCTCATTTTACCTTCTATGATTAGCTTAAGTATGTTTTCGCTTAAAACAACTCTCCTACTTTTCGCCTTAGATTTTTCCATGAAATACTCTCCCACACGGATATGTAATGTGAATAGTGTGTATTGAAAATTTTTGTTTGCCTATTTTACTCATTAGCGTAGTAATTAGTGTTCTAGACTATTACTGTTCTAGGTAGGGTTTATGTTGAACTTGTATCTTGTAAACTTAGCTGATAGAGGCTTTAAATTATCCATATATTCTGTATGTTGGTGGGTTGTTTATGTACGATAAGCCTATGTAGAGTGTTTCTACTAGGTTTCTTACTGTTTCTTCTATTTTCTTTGCTTTTTTAAGTAGGATTAGTATTCCGTAGTATAGTGCTTTTCCTCTGGTTGTTGCTAACTCTATTTTTAGGAGTATTTGTTGAACTATTTTCTTTAAAATGAGGCTTTTAACTGTGGGGACTATTTTTGATGTTAGCCATAGGAGTGAGCGTTCAAGTTTGGTGAGGATATGCCAAGACCTGTTTGCTAGGGCTTTTCTAATGTATTTTCTTAAATGAGCTTGAGTTATTTGTTTAGGGAGAAGTATTTTTGTCAGGGTTTCCTTTATTTTATCATCTACCTTCTCTCTATTGTTTATTTGCGAGAGCATCATCATGTAAGCTTCAGATGTGTAGGTCATGGACATCAAAGCCTCAGACTATATTCTTTTGGCTGAAGTTTAAAAGGTTTCCCAAACGCTTCATCAGGGGAAGAGAAATATTACGTGTTTTAGCTGCCGCTTAGCGGTCTAGGCTATGTCCTGTTTTAATTGGGTGATGTTTACGTAGTGGATGTTGCAGGGGTGTTCTGTTATTAAGATTGTTTTACATTATGTTTTTGAACATTTCCTCTATTTTGTTGCTGTCTAGTTTTTCATATCTTTCTGTTGTTCCTACGTCGTACCATTCTCCTTCATACTGATATGCGTATACTGGGTATTTTTCCTTGATTAGTTCCGGTATTAAATCTCCCATAATGTCTAATTCCCCTTTTTTCTCGCTTAACTTCTCCAGTACTTCTAGGGTGTTTGTTTCTAGGGCTAGAATTCCTATGGTTGCTTTAATGTTTAGCCATGGTTTCTCCTTTACTTCTACTACTTTGTTTCCTTCCGTTTCAACTACTCCTACGGGTATTTGGTATTTTGCTGCTACTGCTAGGGTTGCTGCTGAGTTCCATTCCCAGTGTTTGTTTAGCATTTCTGTTAAGTTTATGTTTGAAAGAATATCGCCATAGTATATGAGCAATGTTTTCACATTATCAAAAGCTCCTTTAAGGTACGCGTTTAGAAGTGCTCCTCCTGTTCCCTTGTATTTTGGGTTGTCTACTATGTAGCTTATTTTTACTCCGAATCTTTCTCCGTTTTCAAAGTAGTTTACTATTTGTTCGTGCTTGTAACCTACTAGGAGAATTAGATCTTTTATTCCATGGTATTTTAGGAGTTTAACTATGTATTCTAGGAGTGGTTTCTGTTTCTTACCTATGGGGATCATTGTTTTCTGAAAATAATATGTTAATGGTCTTAGGCGTTTACCTTTACCCCCGCAGAGAATTACCCCTTTAACCTTCATCATAGCCTATCATACTCTGAGTAGCTACTCGGAAAGCATTATCTTATTTATAAGTGTTTTTAGCTTAATATTCTTATGGGTTAAGTTTCTCCTTCAAGCTCCATTATTCTCCTGTTCAGCCTATACTCCATTCTTTTAAGGTATAAGGCTAGAATTGCTACTAGTAATGATTGGAATCCCGCTAAGGTGAGCATTATTGCTACTAAGCCTTTAACGTAGTATTTGATTCCTGTGAAGAAGTAGTGGTATGCTACCCAAGTTCCAAGAGTTAGGCCGGGTAATAGTAGTAGTGCTCCTGCTGCGAAAATAGTGAATACCGGGTTATATCTCCAAGCTAATCTTATCATGTCTTTTGCTATTAGGAATCCATGTTTTATTTTTAGTTTCTTCTTCCCTATTCTCTTCCTGTACTCTATTGGTATTTCCGCTATTTTCATTGTTGTTGATGCTATGTGTGCTGCTATTTCCGTTTCAATGCTGAATCCTTTTGTTTCAAACAGCGCATCTGATAATCTATCTTTTCTTACAATATACATTCCTGATAGAACATCTGATAGTTTTGCTCCGAAAAGGAGGTTGAATAGTAGTGTTAGCATACGGTTTCCTATTCTGAAAATGAGTTCTTGGGTTTTTCTAGACCATTTCCTAGCTCCTATAACTTCATCATAGCCTTCCTTTATTTTCTCATAGAGTTCTTTAACATGTCTTGCAGGGTATGTGTAGTCTCCATCCATTACTAGAATGTATGATGTTTTTACATGTTTTAGTGCTGTTTTTATTGCTAATGCTTTCCCTTTTCCCTCCTGGAAAATAACTTTTGCACCTTTCTCTTCAGCTATTTTAGGTGTTCCATCTGTTGAGTGCCCGTCAATTACTATAATGTTTTCTATTCCATGTTGTTTTAGTTCATCAATGACCTTTCCTATTGCTTCTGCCTCGTTTAGTGTTGGTATTACTACTGTTACTTCAGAGTTAATATCTTTAGACATCACTCATCAGCGTACTTCACTACCTATGCTACCTATGTTAATGTTTATTGTTACAACTATTTCTCGCTTATTATTTTTAAGTAAAGTTTCCCTATTGTGTTTTCCTTTCTGGGAAAAATTTACATTTCTATACTAGAACACTAGGTTTTGAGGGTTAAAGTTTATGGTTAAAGTTTTGGTCACTGGTGGTGCTGGTTTTATTGGACATAATTTAGCGTTATATCTTGCTGATAGGGGTTTTGATGTTGTTGCTTACGATAGTTTAGAGAGAGCTTCGAGTTTAGGTGTTTCTAGGCTTAGGGAGAAAGGTGTTCCTATTATTGTGGGTGATGTTAGGGATGGGGTTAAGTTGAAAAATTCTCTTAAGGGAGTTGATGTTGTTGTTCATGCTGCTGCGTATATTGATGTTGAAGAATCTGTTAGGAAACCTTTAATGTACTTTGATAATAATGTTTTAGGTACGGTTTCCATTGCTAAATGCTCTTTAGATTCTAATGTTGATTTTCTCGTGTATTTAAGTTCTGCTGCTGTTTACGGTAATCCGAAATACCTTCCTATTGATGAGAATCATCCTACTGAGCCTATTTCACCTTATGGTTTAAGTAAGCTTATGAGCGAGTATGTTTTGCGTTTTTACGGTAGAGTTTATGGTTTAAAGTATGCTATCTTAAGGATCTTTAATGTTTACGGTCCTGGCCAGACAAGCTCCTATGCTGGTGTTGTTTCTAAGTTTATTGAAAGGATTAAGGAAGGTCTACCCCCTATAATTTATGGTGATGGTTTTCAGACGAGAGATTTTATCTATGTTGATGATGTTTCTGAAGCTATAAGACTCGCTATTAAGAAGAAGGTTTGTGATGTTTTCAATATCGCTTCGGGCAGGGAGGTTAGTATTAATGAGCTTGCTGAAATAATATTGAGAATATCAGGATTAAAGGTTAAACCTATTTACGAAGATAAAAGACCTGGAGACATTGAGCGTAGTGTTGCAGATATTTCTAAGGCGGTAAGAGTTTTGGGTTTTAAGCCTAAGGTAAGTTTAGAACAAGGCTTGGAAATGTTATTAAGGCATGGTTTATAGAGTAACCCTATATAGTTACCACTACTTTTATTTATGGGGCTACATTAGATGTTCTTTAGGAGAGCTTTTCAGGTGCCAGGCTAGTATGTCGTTGGCTGTTGATTCTTTTTCTTGTGCTTTAGGTGTTTTGTCTAGGTATCCTAAGATTCTTATGCCTTTGCTTGTTCCGTTTGTTATACATGTTGTTTCTGCTTTTACGCGTTTGGGTTTTGTTGGTAGTGCTTTAGCTTCTCTTTTATCTTTCATTTCCTATGCTGTGATGGTTCAGGCTTTAGCTTTTGCTGTTGAAGGGGAAACTATTGATGTTTGGGCTGCTTGGAGGAAGGTTTCTGAGAGGTTGGATGATGCTATTATTACTTCTTTTCTTGCAACTCTTCTAGCTTTAACTGTGATCTTGGTTCCTGCTGCTCTATATTCTATTGTTGTTATGGTTGTTGATGGTGAGAAACCTGTTAAGTCTATTATGAAGGCTTTATCGTTTATTATTGATAATTTGAAGGAGGTTATTGTTCTTCTAATTGTGACTATTGTTGTTGCTGTCTTGGCTTATATTTTGGGGGCGATAATTCCTTTAACTGGGTTTATATTGTTTTATGCTTTAAGCTTGGTTATTAGTGGTTTACTTTGCTTAGCTATGGCGATACTGTATTTTGTTAGGGCTAAGAAGGTGTCGTTGAAGGTTTTCTACTAGATTTTATGTAGGTGTTTTAGGTAATGCTTAGGTAGGTGCACCTCTCCTTATAGATTAATGCACTTAAGGTGCATATTCCTGATGGTTTTCTTAACCCTGTAACTGTTGTTTTAACTTATGCTGTGTTTTTAGTGTACTTAGCGTATGTTGTGAATAATGGGCAAGTAAAGATGGAATGTAGAAGCGATTATTTAGTGAAGGAGAATGTTATTGAAAATGTTGGTTTAAAGAAGCCACTACTATTTGGGGTGATTAAGGAGCTGAATATAAGCTACGAGAAGGTGTTAAACATACGTAAGAGAGTTGAGGAAAAACCTAGATAATTAATGTTTTTATCTTTCTTCATCGAGTTTCTTGAGCATTTCTATGTTTTCTTTCTCGCTAGGATCAGGCTCCTTTACTTTAAACCATGCTTCCAGTATTTCCTTAGCTACTTCTTCAGAAGTTAATCTAGCGCTTATTGCTAGGACGTTAGCATCATTCCAGAGTCTTGCTCCTTCAGCGTTTTTAGCGTCGGTAACTAGAGCTGCTCTAACTCCTTTAACTTTGTTTGCAGCTATTGAAACACCTGTTCCAGTATAGCATATTACAATTCCCATGTCTGCTTTGCCCTCGACAACAAGTTTGCCAACTTCGAAACCTACTTTAGGCCATGGTTCTAACTTACCTGTTTTCAAAGCACCTGCAGGAATAAGTTCATATCCTTTCTTCTTCAAGTATTCGTAAATGAACTTAGCAATATAGTAGGTATCATCTGAACCTACTACTACACGCACTCCTTCTACACCTTAAACTAATTATCTTTGTATAGTCTTATTTGTCTACCGATTTGCCTAATATGTCGGAGGCTTTTTATATTTGCTGAATTATCTTACAGTAGGAGATAAATATGGTTTCAGAAACTGTTTTGAAAGTTGGAAAGAAGGGTGAGATATATACGACAAAGGAAATTCGCAGAGCTGTAGGAATAAGGCCGGGAGGTATAGTTAGGGCTATAGTAGAGGGCTCAAAGTTAGTGATTGAGCCTATACCTTCTATAGAGGATCTAATAAAGGATAAAGTTATAGAATTAACACCTGATGAAGCTGAGAGAATTAGTGAAGAACTACAGAGGGAAAGAGGGATTTATGGTTAAGCTACTACTTGACACAACTTATCTTCTACCTGTTTTCGGTGTTAGTGTAAAGCTTAAAAGATTTGATGAAGTTTTCCCTAGGCTTATCAACGAATATTCCCTACTCTATAATCCAGTATCAATAATTGAGGCAAAATGGCTTATAATCAGTCAATCGAGGAGAAACCCTAGTAAACGAGAAATACTTTTAAAAAGGTTTAGAAAAGGACTTAGAACCCTATTAAATGATAAGAGAATTTCTCAGACTGACTTAACAAACCCTGAAATAGAGGAAATAGCTGACAATTTGCTAGTAAGGTTTAAGATCCGCGACTACTTTGACAGAATAATTTACGCAACAGCAGTATATTATAACGTAACGTTGCTGACTGAAGATGAGGAACTCCATGGTCTAGCAGGGAAAGAGTATGCCCCTAAGCCTAAGAAAATATTAAAGTGGAACAACATGTTACGCTGATTACTAGCGGAAGTTATTGAAATTAACGTTATCAAACATGGGTTATTAGTTTATTTGTCAAAGTTTCACCGCAATGTCAATTAGAGACTAAGATTTGTTCGAGAATTAATTTTAATATCTTACTATGTTAAGGCATTTAGAAATTCCGGAAAACTTGAAGGTAAGTTAAGTGTTCCTGATGAAGCTTTATTAGAATTTGAAATAGTACTTAAGTTCCGTGATAGAATAAGGGGGGCAAATAGAATATGCTCTATTGGCGTTGAAGAAAATATTTTCTGAATACGTTATTCATGAAGCAAATACACTAAACACTACCATGCTTATTAGACAGCTTGGGTTGGTTTCAAAATATAGGTTAAGCTTTTTGACAGCTTAATAGTAGCTTAGCGATAACTTATTTTACATCTATAGCATTTCAGTTTCCGTGTTACACTATACTGTAGGCTGAAAAACCATGCTACAAAATATTAAGGTAAGTATTTACGATATGGATTATGAAGTGTTCTCTATTATTTGTAAAGAGTATTTAAGGAACCCCTTACTGTACGCTTATGTTTTCTATGATATTATGTATGAGCTTGATAAGACGTATATGGTTTTCAAGCTTAAAGACCGTAAGATAATTGGTTTTGCCCTCCTATGGAAGGGTATGGTTCCTTATGGTTTACATCTCTACGGCGACTTTGAAGACCTCATAGGTGAGCTTGATTTAGATAAAGAAACATTTATCATGGTGTATAGTTCGGAAGGGTTAAGCAGGCGAAGTAAGGAAGTGTTTATGAGGAAAGGAAGTTTAGAAGACTCAGGTACGTACTTGGACATGGTTGTTGATTCCGAGCATTTTAGACCATATTATCCTGAGAAAGCTGTTAGGCTTGGAAGAGAGCATGTTGCTGAATTTATGGAGGTTAAGAAGGAGCAGGGTAGAGAAATTAGCGTTGAGGAAGCATTAAAGAGGCTTAGTAAGTATAGATACTATGGTGTTTTCTTTGAAGGAAAGCTTGCTTCTATTGCTTGCGCATACTTAGTAACGTCTGAATTATGGATTATTGGCGATGTATATACTAGGAAGAAGTTTAGGGGGAGAGGTCTTGCTAAAATAGCTACATCCGCAATAACTAGAGACGCTATTCGATGTTCGGGTAAGGCTATGCTTCATGTGAGGGAGGACAATAAGCCTGCAGTAAAAGTGTACAGGAAGCTAGGGTATAGAGCTGTAAGTAAGAGACGATGGTACTATTTTAAACCAAAGCCGACGGGTTAATATAGTTTAATTCCTTTACCTTCCCATATACTCTATCGTAGCTTAGTAGAGGCGTTTTCTCTATTATTGCTGTAGCTGCATGTAAACTGTTGAAAAATGAAAGATCATACTTAAGTCTTAATTCGTAAGCCTTAGCTACGTGAAGTGCCCTAGGTTTTACTACGTCTACGTTATAGAATTTTATTGTTTCACCAAGGAGCTTAAAAAATAATTCCTTATCTTTAACTCTAAAAGTATCTGACCATATAAGCAAGTCTAGCTCACTAAGAGAATACGGAGATAGTAAAAGTTCTTTTCTATATTTTTCAAGTATTTTCAATGTATTGTAATGCTGTTTATCGTTTCTCCTAACCAAGGAAATGATAATGTCTGTTTCAATAAGCAATGCTTATTCCCCCTATTTCCTAACCATCTTTTTTATTTCCTCCTCGGCTCTTTTCCTGAAAATTTTAATGTCCTTCTCAATATCTCCTTCACTATCAACAACAAGTAATGTAAGTTCGTGAAGAGGATTTTTCACGGGTTCAAGTATAAGTTTGTTCTCTGCAATACGTAGTCTCACGAGGTCTTTAATTTTTAATTTACGTCTTACTTCTGATGGTATTGTTATTCTACCTTTTTTATCTATTTTCAGAAGAAGTTCCACCTCCCACACCAATTAGGTGTACTACCCACTTTCTATATAAAGTTTTTACTGGTCTATAGGATTATATGCTGATTAGCTGGTAAAACCTTATTAATCCCTTTTTCTCTAAGTGTTGGTGGGCTTTTGGGTTCTAAGTTATTAGAGGATTGGATGAGAGAAAGAGTTAAGGTTGTGGATCATCCCTATGCTCAAGCGGTTCTAACTAAGCTTAGGGATAAGAGAACTGGTCAAATAGATTTCAGGAAAGGCTTAGTTAGGCTTGGTAGAGTTCTTGGCTTAGAGCTTGTAAAGGAGTTTGAAGTTAAGGAGGTTACTGTTGAAACTCCTTTAGGGCCGGCTAGGGGTGTTGCTATTCCAGGAATGGAGCATGTAGTCATAATAACTGTTTTACGTGCTGCAATGCCTTTAACTGAAGGGCTTATTAAAATATTTCCAGCTGCAAGGCAGGGTGTTGTTTCTGCTAGGAGAGTTGAGGAGAAAGGTATGAAACCCGGCTACGAGTTTGAAATAGAAGTTAGCTACGTAAAAATACCGGCTATTAAGCCTGAAGACACAGTTATAATAGCAGACCCTATGCTCGCAACAGGTTCAACTATGGTTTCAATTATGAATGAAGTTTTGAAGAGGGGGAGGGCAAAAAGGTACTTCATAGTTTCCGTAATATCTACGCCAGTAGGTATTGCTAAGGTGTTGGAGAAGTTTAGGGATGTAAATCTAAAAATATACACTGTAGCCATCGATGAAGTTATTAATGAAATGGGCTATATTGTTCCGGGACTAGGGGATGCTGGAGATAGGGCTTTCGGAGACTAGCTTACTCTTCCTCAACAATTCTTGAGTAAACAAGTAACCCTATATTCACTAATGCAACTACGAGGGAGAAAGCAGGTATTGCAAAGCTTACATTAATGAACTTACTTATCGCTGTTTTTTTAAGTTCAGGTTGTAAACTACTAACTACTTCGCTTATAACCTCCTTTAACATGGAGTATTTTTTAGTAATATCCGGGCTCCTAATAGGAGTGTATAGTGTTGTTCTAATGAAGAATTGTTTTTCAAAACCACCATAGCTTACAATAGCTGGAACTCTAATGTACGCCATGAGCATCCGTGCAAAGCCTTTACTAGCTTCAATATATGTTACAGGTAATTCGATAGCATATCCTTTCACTGTTTCAGTCCAATACTTGTCCAAGCTGTATCCTTGATACGTTAGACATACGGGCCACCCATGGAATTGCGATGGATTATCCGAACCCTCAATGTACGCGTAAATTATTGTTTTATTGTACTTTAGGGTAACACGTCTAACGATAGGTATGTTTAGGAGAACTTCTACTCTTTTATCTCTTCTGTCGCTTAGTATTTCTATCGATGAAGAGTTGAAAACATATTTTGTAATATTTGCTGAGAGTTCTTCTACCGGAATTACTTTGCCTTTAACCTCTATTGGAGTGTAAGGTATGGTTGATTCAAGTAGTTGAGGTGTAATGAGGGCTAATAGAACTAGGAAGATTAATGTTAAAACTAGGACTTCTCTACTTAGCTTACTTGTTATGGAAGGCGGTTTTGTTTCTTGAAATTCTCCTTTTGGAACTATTTTGAAGAGAATAGTCATAACAATAATTACTGCGATTACAGTTAGTATGATTGATGGTGTTGTATGGAAAACTGTCATAGCAGTGTCTAGTCCCCACATCCTACCGCTTGAAATTATTAAAATGATGCGTGTAATGTTTCCTAAAAGTAAGAGGATAAGTAGGGAGATAGAGGATATTGTAGCTGCTAATACTTTCCTTCTTCTCGATGCTTTAGCTGAACATATGTAGTCTAGTATTAAAGGTAAGCCGACTATGAAACCCATTAAGCTAACTACACCACTACATGCTGGCCCTATTTCGAAAACTATTGTTTCCCCGTGGGGACCTAATGTTTTAAGCATAACTGAGGTTCCGATAATTAGTTTGGCACTAGTTATTGCTGCTACTATTTCGGCTACTTTTCTGGAAAGTAATGCTGCCATATAGTCTAATACTACTCTAGGTATAGGGGTTATTAGTAGGCTTAAGAATATGATGCTTTTAATCTTAGCTAGAGTTTCGAAGTTTACTATTAATGCCGTAAAAGCCCAGAACATGAAAATCAAGGATAGCGTTTGGAGCTCTAGAGTTAGCTCGGAAGTCCACGATACCATGTAAAGATATGATGAAATAGAAATAAGTAGTAGGGAGAAAGCAATACTTTGCACACTTATTGCTAGCTTTATGTTTAATCCGCTGATTCTTCTTAAAGCTATGTACGCTACGATAATTGGTACTGCTAATAGGTAGGAGTATTCGTCAAGCGATGCTAACCTTACTAGCCCCTTTAGGGTGTTCCAGTAACTTAAAATCACGATAGATATAGCCCATGAAATGTACGTTACTATGAAAACTATGTTTCCTTGTCTACGTAGGCTCATGCTGCTTTAACACCTAACGCTATTGGCTCTATCTTAGCTTTTTCGTAGAGAACTTTTGGTTTTATCTTTCTAGGTTCAACTACGCTATATCCTAATTCTTTAACATTATGCTCTAGAAGACCGTATATGTGTTTCTCTAAGACGTTTCCGTGAATGAACGTTATGTTGGCCGGTGGTTGTTCTACGTTAATGACTTTTGAGAGAAACCTGTATCCTATGTTTTCAACGACTTTGTCTCTTAAACTGCTAATTTCTATTTGGACCAGAGGTATTTTTCTCATAATCTTGCTCTTTAATACTCCTGTTAAAGGTTTCTCAAGCTTAGCTTTAATGCTCTCTCTTAGAATTGTTAATGGGGTCTCTTTAAGGAATTTTACTGTTTTCGATAGCGCCATGCTAATGCTTGACTTGTAGATGTTTAAGTATGTCCTGTTTTTGTCATATATTATAACATGCACTGTTTGAGCTGGATTTCTTAGGGTTTCATATATGAGTGTCGAGAGTAATGTGTAAACTACGTCATCTAGTTCGCTAAATGTTGTAGATGTTAGGTCGCAAAGAATTATTAATGTTCTACGTGGTTCTCTCTTATAGTCTTTAACTACGAGTGTTTGTTTGCTAACGCTTTTCTTCCAGTGTATGGTTGAAATTTCGTCTCCTGGAACATATGTTCTAACACCGTAGTATTCTCCTCTACGTATGCGTCCTGTTACTGCTTTATGTTCAACTAGTGGTATTGGTGTTTGTATTTGGGCTAGTCTTGAAAGCAGTATTAGAGCTGCTCTAAGAGCTAACTTATACTGCGGTATTACTGTAACTTTCGATGTTAATGTTACTGTTCTTCTGGCTATACCCGTACTGTCTGCTATTATGGTTTTAAGTTTTAGCGTTCCTTTGCCAACGTATTTTCCTAGAAGCTTAAGTTTTATCGTAAGTTTTCCGTTTTTATCTACGGTAGTTGTTCGCTTACTTAAGGCTATGTTGGTGTTTTCGCTTTCCACTTCTTTAACATGGAGTTTTATCTTAGATCTGCTATTGTTTTCCACAATTAATTCGTAGGTGTTTTCATCGTTTCTTAAAACCCTCATAGTGTAGCTGTTGAAACTTAGTTTAACTTTAGCTAATTCCCTATCAACTATTAGGAACTGTAGCAATGTGAAAGAATAGTATGCGATTAACGTGTAAAGTATTTCCATACTAAATAGGGTTAAGGGTATTATGGGAATGCCCATTAGGAGCATTATGTACGTTGTATATCCGATTTTCATAACACCCTTTAAAACATTCCTTCCCGTTAACACGAATTTTCCGATGTTATCGGTGAGCAATGGGAAATAAGGTATGGAGAATATGAAGCTGAAGAAACCGTAGTTTGCTAAAAGTATAGGTATGGAAAAGTATAGGGTAAAATAGCATACTATGCTCAACTTAGCTATGTTCTTTAACGTAGATAGTAATTGAAGAATAAGTAGGAATAGTAGTGCTGCGAAGCTTAGGAAGTTTAGAGGGTAAGCTAATATTGTCAGGAAAACCGTGTACATTAATGGTATGATGTGTTTGGTTTTCACTCACTTTTCACCTAGCGTATTAGCTTTCTTGAAATTAATGTAAAGAGCACTAACAATATTCCTACTAGGATTATGGGATTGAGTACGTAATTGCCGACGGCATATGTGAGCATGTCCTTTAACTGTTCATGTAGGCTTTTAGGAATGTGTGTTTGATCTAGGAAAACTTTTTTCTCACTAACGATGTTCCTCATGAATTCTAGGTTGTTTTCAAAATCTATCATAGAGTTTATCACAATACTTGGATCAGATATTACAATTAATGTTCCCTTACCATACTTTATTGATACTGCTACGGGTAGAGGGCCTTTAGGTTCACCTTTATCCCATATTTCATTGTTGTTTACATCCAGGTATGCAAATGGGCTTGAAAGCGCCAGTATTTTCATACTTTCTATTCCATGTTCGCTTACCATTATTGCTGATGCGTGGTTTAAAACTATGTACTCATCTTTACCTGCGATTTTTGCTATTGGGAACCTTTTATTCTTAAAGTTATCAAATGGATCGTATAGTGAAGCGTTGCTGGTTATTATTATTGGTACTTTTAAATATTCTAGAATGGTATTACCTACACCATAATCGTCCATAACTATTAATGTTCCTCCTTGGAGTAGGTAGTTTCTTAGAGCCTCTAGTTCATCTACTGAATATTGCCTATAGGCTATCGTTATTACAGCTGTTTCTTCGGAATTCCTTATGGAGTACATGGTGTTAGCGAAGTTTTCAACTATTACCTCAGCTTTTAACTCTTCTTTTAACTTTGAGAAACCATTCCATCCGGGATTGTGGATACTAAAGTCTGTTACTGTAGGATACAACACTATGAGTATGAGTAATGTTAGTATGCCTATGAATATCGCGTTTTTCTTCTTACTCACATTTTACCACCTTACTATTTTCTCATAACATTTACGCGCCAATATTAGCTCCTCACTTGAAAAGTATGGTTTAAAGTAAAGCGATTTCTCAGCTAGAGAGGTTAATTTCTCAAATGCTTCGAAAACTTCTCTAGGTACCCTACTTCTTATTGATAGGCAATATTCTCTCATAGTCTCATAAGGCTTAGGAGGGTAGATTTTCCTAGAAAGTAGCTTAACAGCATCGATGTAAAGCTTTGTAACTTCTGTTTGAATTTTAAATTCGTACATTGTAGGTTTCTTTGCAAGTGTTTCTGTTTCTAGTTCTGGATAAAACGTTATAACCGGTTTTTCTGGGATTTTCTTTTTCATAATTCTCTTTCTTCTACGGAATAAAGCAGTAAGTTTTGCTGTTGAAAACGTAATTTCTCTTGGTGAAATAGCCATGTAGAACCCTAGTGTAAGTAATGCTATGGTTAACGGTATTAAGCTAACGATGTTTACTTTGCTTCTCCTAATGAGAGGAGGATGCCAAGGTTTTTCCGATTCAAAAATTACCTCCACATTTAGTTCGTTAAATGTAAGAGTAAATTTCGGCTTTAGGCTAAGAGAAAATTCCCCGTACGAATCAGATATTAAAGTGTGGTTTTTCCCGTCAACTCTAATTACGACTGTTTCTCCCCATATTGGTGTTCCGTTTGAGTATATTAGCCTTCCTTTAACAACAATGCTGGATAGTGGATAGTAAACTATTCCTGGAATATTTACGCTTAATTTTGTAGGAACATATGTTACCAGAATTCCTAACCCTGCTGTAGCAGGTGCTAGGCGGTTTAAAGGTTCAACGTAGAACTTCAATATGTGAGTGCCTATACTAGCGTTTTCGGGTATTTTAAGAGTTACTATGGTTTCTCTAGAATACACTGTAGCAACTTTCAATGGAATATTATCTAAGAATATTTTGACATTTCTGGGACTATTTTCTGTAGGTGAAGGGTCTATGGTTAGCGTGAATCGTGACTTTAACCCTGGGTAAACTATTGTAGGGCCTTGTACAGTTGCGTGCGTTGGTTGGTATAGGACTCTTACTGTGGTTTGGTTATAGCATGGCTTATAGAAACCTACATCATCGCCTATAGGCATGTAGCGGACGGCAATAACTAAGCCTTTAGTTATAAGGTATTCATCGTATATGTATGGAACTTTATACTTGTAATTGACTACTCCTTTTTCATCCGTTTTAAGCTCTTTTCTAAGAAGAATATGGTCTCTAAATATTATGCTTAACAATATAGCTTTATAAGGGAGTGCTGTGTTGTTTTCTGAAAGCAATTGAGCACTAATTGAAATGTGGTCTCCGACAAAAACAGTTTTAGGTTTAACATTCAATAGTATTTTCGTACCATGTACTCCCTTGATTTCCACTTTCTCACGAGGTATTCTTGCTCTTAAGTTACGTATTTCCTCAGCATATTTGCTTATTAGTCTTCTTAAACCATGGGTTAAGTAGAGTCCTATGGTTAAATGTAACTGGTAAAATTTTCCAGCATACTCTTCCGGAACGTATCTGCTTATTGCTGATACTAGTCTCTGCTTGTAGGTTATTAGAGTATCTAACGTTATGTTTGCTTTTGAAAGGTGGAAAGTAGCGTTATCTAAAGAGTAAAATGCTCTCCTATATTCCATTAACAGAATGTAGTGTTTTGCTAAGTCTATGTAGTATCGTGTATCGTTTAGGTTTTCATGGGTTTCACGTAGAAGTTCATTGAACCTATTAACTATGTATTCAAGTTCTTTAGAGATCTTCAGTAAACTTACTAGCTTAAGTATTTCAATCGAAGTTTCATAGTCCTCTAAGGTCATTGAGGATAGTGCGTAAATGTAAAGTGTTAGAAGCGTTATTACATCTGTTTCCTCTTTAGCTCTTGAAGGATCTTCATGAGGTATTAGCTCTGTTTCCGCACTACACGGTGTCGGGTTGGCAATAATAGTTACTATTAATAGTACCAGTAGTGCTATTGCTAGAGCTTTTTGCAGAGAACCGGGCATTGCTATGGTCCCAGTATGCTTATGATTATCGTTGGTGCTATTATTTCTAGTATTCTAAAGGAGACTATTATTATAAAAATTGTTATCAGAATTTTCGAAATTATGTTCATTCCTTTCTCTACTTCTTTGGGTAGTGGCGAATATAATGCTAGAAATATGAAGTATATGAGAATGAACACAGCTATGTAAACGTCCACTCTTTTTTCTCCAACAAGAATTAATGTTACTAAGGCTATGAACATGCCTGCTGCTAGTCTCATAAGGAATTTTTCAATAAACACTATTTCTGCCATATCTGTCCCTCTACTTAAACGTTAGAATAAGGTCTTTTCCTTTAATTTCAAGGTTTATGAAGTCTATTTTCCTACCTAATGTTTCTGCTAATACTGTTCCTATTAGTGCTGATGTAAACCCTACTTTACCTCTATATTCTCCGCCAAAATACTTCATTTTAGAAGCTACCACTAGAATTGTGCTATTGGGTTTTTCAGCTACTTTAACGTTATCTGCTATGTTTAAATGTTGAACAAGGATTTTGGATAAAATGTCTTCTACTTGTCCTACGTTTTCAACTTTTGATATGGCTAGTTCCTCAATAAGTTTAGTACAAGGTGGTTTCAGCTTTAAATAGGGTATGTTTCTTATTGTGATGATGAATCTTTCAGGTAGTTTTTTAGCTTCCTTTGCGTGTAAGTGCCTAGCTAAGGGTATTATTATCGATGGTTTTCCATTCTTGCTCATGCTTGAAGGTAGAAATGATGGTTTAACATCTAGTATGTTTAATTCCTCAAACATTCTTTCAATATTCTCTCTAAGGTACTCAATTTCCTCCCTCATCGCTTTTACCGGGTGTTCAGGCATTTCCCATCCGATAGCAAACATTACGGCTCCAACCATAGCTAAGCCTGCAAGGGCAGCTGTTAACTCGGGTGTATTTAGTAGTATGAATGATGTTATTGAACCTACGATACCTATGATCATAAGGTTTAAACCTATTACAGCATGTTTTATTAGCATCCTATATCACGTACCTTGAAATTATACTGCTAAGTCTTAAAACGTAGTCTCCAAATATTCCTTTAAAACCACCTAGCCCTGTTCTAAACGCTAAACCTACTATAGCTACTAATAGTAATGATGGAAACTCGGTATAGAATGATAACGCCACAATTGCACATATTGTAGCAAACACTACCTTATTTGAGATTATTCTCGTAGGTGTTATCGATTTAGATACTGCGTATTCAAGTATTGGACCTAATAGGTAAAAGAATATTATTGGCTCCAAGGTTACTATCCTTGACATAAAGAAACCTGCTAAAACCAATACCGTAACTGCTGCTACATCTTTTCTTCCTAATTTCGGAATTTCAAGTTCAAGGCTTTTCTCGGAATATATTAGTGATAGAGCTATTGTAGTATAGAATACGCCATATGCGTAATTCCATGCGTTTCTAAATATTCCAACATACACTATTAAGTGTGAGAGAAGGGAGGCAAGAGGAATAGTCCATAATATGGATGGTACATAGTTCCTTAATTTTAAAATCCATAAGTTTATAGTGGTTATGAATAACGCAAAGTACGTGATTAATTTGAGTATTTCTTGAATAGGTAAAATGTTTACTATGGCAATTATCCCGAGCATTGCAAGAGTTATTGCTAAGGCTGTTTCTTCTCTTAGCTTCATATTTTAGGTACCTCAACCGTTTTGAGAGCTTCTTTAACAATATCTTCGGCTGTTATCCCTTCCATTTCTGCTTCTGTTTTTAACTTTACTCTATGAACTAGTACTTCATGGGCGAAGTATTTTACATCGTCAGGTATTACGTAGTTTCTACCTGAAATGAAAGCATATGTTCTTGCTGCTTTGAAGAGAGATATTCCTGCTCTATGGCTAGGACCTAGGGCTACATCTGGATGTTTCCTAATATATGTTACTAGGTTAACTATGTACTTGACTATGTTCTTATCGACGTATATGTTCTCTTTAATGTAGTTTATTAGTTTAAGTATTTGAGCTGGTGTTGCCACTTGGTTTACAGGCATTTTTTCGATATAGTCTATGTTTGATACTATTTTCTCCTCCTCTTCTGGTGGGCTATAGTCGCTCCATAACCTAAACATGAACCTGTCTAGCTGAACTTCGGTTAAAGGGTATGTTCCAACAGAAATAGCCATAGGTATTTGGGTTGCTACAACCATGAACGGTTCTGGAAGCTTATAGGTCACCCCTTCTATGGTTACTTGTTTTTCCTGCATTGCCTCTATGAGAGCGGCTTGTGTTCTAGGTGTTGTTCTGTTTATTTCGTCTGCTAAAACTATGTTTGCGAAAATTGGGCCTTCCTGAAATCTTCTTTCACCCGTAATTGTGTAAATGTAGAAACCAGTAATGTCTGATGGTAGTGTATCCGGTGTAAACTGTATTCTCTTAAATACTCCACCTATTGTTCTAGCGAAGGCTTTTGCAGTTAATGTTTTCGCTGTTCCAGCATATCCTTCTATTAGGACATGTCCTTCGCTTAAGAACGCTACAATAATTCCTTCGATAACTTTTCTTTTACCGACAATAACCTTGCTTATTTCATTAATTACCCTCTTAGGTATCTCAAGCAGTTCCTCACGTGTATTATCGTTATTCAATTAGAACACCTTGCTATTATCTAACATTTCTTAACAATTATCAACTATTTAATTTTATACTTCCCACTTAGGATTTAGGTTATGTTTTTAGGTCAAGAATTCTCCAATAACATGAATATACGTTAAATCTTCTTCCTCTAGCGAATCCTATTAACGTAATATTGTTTCGTTCAGCGTAAAGTACTGCGTTAAGTGTTGGTGCGGACTTAGAGACTACTATTGGAATCCCTGCTTTAGCTACTTTAATAACGGAGTCTAGGAAAACCCTACCTGAGGTTAAAATAAATGTTTTACTAAAATCTATGTTTCTTAGAAAACCCCAACCTACAATCTTATCTATTGCGTTATGTCTTCCAATATCCTCTACATAGATTATAGGTTCAACGGTGTTTATTCTGAAGAGTGCTGCTGAGTGTACACCGCCTGTAATTTTGAAAACCTGTGCTTTTTCATGGAATTTCTTTAAGGCCTCAAGTATGCTTGTTGCTGATATTTTAACATTAGATTTCACCTTACCCTCGAATGTGTGTGTTAATTGCTTTTCTTCGCAGAGAACTCCGTAGCTTATTGCTAACTTCTCGAATAGTTGAGGCTTAATTTTCAAGTGAACCTTAGCAACGTTATTTACAAACTCTATTTTCTCAACGTCATCAACGCTATCTATTACTCCTAAGGATATTAGATTACCGTAAATGAACTCCTTAACCATGCTCGGTGATATGGAATACCTTCTAAAAGGGATTCCGTGAACATAAATGTCAATAGCATGTTCTTTAACCAGTAACTCCTTGACCTTTTCAGTAAACATTTTTCCATTGACTATGCTTACTCTAATAGCTTCGTGGTGTTCATATAGAGGTTCCACGTTCAATACCTCCACGGTTAAATTTTCGTATAAGCCAGTTAAATATGCTATATTAAGTAATGTTATGTGTTAAAAACGCTATTTTACCTCATAGATCTTAGTTTAGGTTAGGAATTTAAGTTTGAAGTATGTGTATTTTCTGTAAAGAGCTATTATTGCTAATGATAAGGTTAATAGTGCAAGAGAAATTATTATGGGAACCAGCCTAATACCCCATGGAGTATAGTTTAGAATTAAACCAACCAAAGGGACAAGAGCTAAGCTTAAACCTATACTCAGCGCTAATCTCTCTAATGGCTCTAATTCTTCTCCTCTAGGATATAGTGCTTCAAGAAGAACAGCTCCCGGGACGTAGAGTACGTATAAGCTTCCAAAAACGTATCTAAGGTAGATTAGAGGTGGTTTTGTAACATATAATGCAAGTAGTATTGTTGAAACCACGAAGACAAATAGTATGTGAAACCATAGTGATTCTATGCTTAGAAAGTATTGAGGGAATGTTTTAGGAAGTTTTTCAGGCAATATGTCTATGATCCCTTTCTTCCAAGCCAAGTAGGTATAGTATGAGGCTCTATCATAGCTTATTTTCGCTCTTGAAGCTACTTCCTTAATAAACTCTGAAAGTCCAGCGCCTTTCCTTTCCCTAGCTACTTTCTTAATGACTTCTTCTAGGTTTTTCAAAACCTTTTCCTCTTAAACCACACTATGTGATTATAGCTTAACATTTAAATAACTATTTTCAATAACGTTTTACATGTAATTGAGCCAATACGAGGACTAGGTCTTGGTATACCTAGTAATCTATGGTGACTATGGTAAATACTTTCTAGAAGCATATAGGGCTATTTTGGAAGCTAGTAAGAAAGGGGCTAACGTTTCAGAACTTATTAATCGCTTTAATGAGCTACTAATTTTGGCGAGAAAAGGGGAAATAGTGGACGTTGCAAGTAAGCTTTCTAACGTAACAAAGGAGGCAATTGTTGTAGGGGAAGCTGCTGCAAATGCTCAGCTAACCTATACTATAATGTTTTTAGTTTCGGCAACAGTTTTGGTAGGTTTTCTTGTAGCATTTTATGTTAAGTACCGTTATAGTATATGGCGTTTATGGATTAAGGTTAGAGGTAAGCATAAAGTATATCCCAGTACTTCAGCGAGAAAGAGTTTACTTACAGATCCTGAAGTTTTTGCTGTTGTTCTAGCTTTAATAATTGTTATTGGTGTTTTCGCTATAGCTCAAGTCTATATTTCAGGTAGGGTTGTTGAGCCATTCTCGGAGATCGGGCTTTTAGGTCCAAAGATGAAGATTGGTGATTATCCAACTAAGGTTATTGTTGGTGAGAAATTCAAGCTTTACATTTACCTAGGTAATCATATGGGGTATCCTATGTGGTATGTTGTATTTTTGAAAATAGGTAACATGTCAACTTTTGTGAATGAAACTATACCAGCTGATGTTGAGCCTGTTTGGTGCTATGAGGTTCTTTTAAATCACAATTCAAACACTACTATTCCCATAACGGTGTCTCTTAACAGGACAGGGACTAATGTTAGATTAATTTTTGAGCTATGGACTATTAATGAGCATGGCGAATTAACGTATCATAATAGGTGGGTTCATTTATGGATTAATGTAACTAAGCCTACGATTTGAATCGGAGAAAAGTTTATATATGGTTAGATTTTTCTTTAATGTAGGGTGAAACCTAGTGATTGACATATTAGCCGACTTAGGTGGCTTAATAGTATCTCCTAGGCAGACGTTTAAAATAATTTTCGCTGAGAAAAGAGGATTACTGCAGCCAACCCTTATCCTCTTAGTAATGATGACTGTTTTATCTCTAGTAACAATAGCTAATGTTGCGATTAGATTTATGGGTTTTCTTTCACCTTTTATGGGGGGATTTGGCGATGTTCTATCGGCTTTTCTAGGGTTAATATCTGTTGCAGGTATAGTGATTGGCGGTGCAATATTGTGGCTTATTCTAGGGCTGTTAACCCATGTTTTTGCTAAAATTTTCGGAGGTAAAGGTGATATTGAGAAAGCATTTATTATTCTAGGTTATGCTACTGTTTCGTTCTTCATCTATGTAATCTTAGGGTTTATAGGGCTATTTACCAACTTCCTTATTTCAATAGGCTTACTTATAGTTGGGCTACTTATTTCAGCAATACTATGGATTATAGTTGCTTCAGTAGGGGTATCGGAAGCATACGGTATAAGCTTAGGTAGAGGTTTAGCTTCAGTTATATTGCCGCTAATAGTGCTTTCACTTATACCCTTCTTAATGACCTTACCCTTCATGTCCATGACGTGGTGGTAGGGTATGGTTTTAAGGAAGGAGGAAGTAGTTGGTATAGTTGTTTTAACTTCAATGATTCTAGGTTTAATAGCACCAATAGTAGCATATTCCGTAGCTAAACCCGCTGAAGCACCGGAAGCTATGTTTCAATTCCCATTTACTGGTAAGTTAAAGTATGTAACATCGGAAACATACAGTGTCTCTGAAGAATTCGAGATAGTATTAGATGTTGGTGGTGGAGGAGCTGAAATTTTAGAATCTGAAAAAGAAAATGAAGTTAAAGTTGAAATATATGAGTATCCAGCGTTCTTCTCGTTCTTCAAGAAACCTGCTGTAAAAGAGTACAACATAGAATTTGCAGATAATGTACTGCACGTAACTATTTCAGGTTATGTAGCAAAAGTTTATGTACCACCGAAGTTTGTTAAAAGAGTCTCCAGCGTTGTTAGCGGCGGTGGTTTATCTGTTAAAATCGATGCCAAAAATGTGGAAACATGTGATTTTAAAGTGACGGGTGGTGGTATAGAGTTAGATCTTAGCAATTTAGGGAACTCAACTATAAGCATTAATATTTCGGGTGGAGGATTTTCAGGAAAGCTAAGCTACGGTGACTATGTTGGAGAAGCAAAAATAATTATTTACATTAGCGGTGGTGGGGGGAGAATGGATATAGAGAATATGGGTGCTAAAGTAAAGGTTGATGCTGCTATCTCAGGTGGCGGAGGCGCAGTAGAAGTTAATGGTGTAACAGTGTTAAGCTTAGGAGGGGCTTCTGTAACGAAAACACATGCTGATGAGGGATTTGATGAAGCTGCTAAGAAGCTATTATTGAGCATAGATGTTTCTGGTGGAGGTTTCCAAATAGGGATTAGGAAATGAACTCTAATGAGGCAATAGTTATTCCTGAAGATAGGCAGTTAATTGTTAGAAGGATAATTAACGTTTTAAATAGTGGGCCTAAACTTGAAATACTTAAAATTCTTTCTGAAGGAAAACCATTAACAGCTTCTGAGCTCGCTGGAAAACTTAAAGTTAAAATCTCGACCGTTCTTTCACACTTAGAAGACCTTGTTAATGCTGGTTTAGTTAAAGTTGAAACAGAAAGTATTGGGGGACGTGTAATCAAGAAGTACAGTTTAATTTCGAATAAAATCGTTTTAACAATAAATATTCACGCATTAACGCACATTGAGGAGGTTGGTGTTGAGGAGTATGAGAAGGAAATGGAGAACCTAGTACTACGGTATCTTAAAGCTAAGAGAGAGAAGAGGAAAGGGGAATTCCCATTAACGATTAGGGTTAGGGATGTAGCTAAAACTCTTGGAGTAAGTATTGATGAAGCAGTAAAGGTTGTTGACTACATTAACACGCATCCTGAAGTCATAATAGATAATATTTCATATGAACTACTAGAAATCATACGTAAAAGTAAAACAGCTACAGTAAGAGAGTTAGCTGATAAACTAAAAGTGCACCCATACTGGGTTGTTATGGCAGCTAAAAAACTTACATCTCAAGGCCTAGTAGTGTTTGAAGAAAATATTGTGAAGGTTTCAGCTAGAAGCCAAATGAATTAAGTGCCTAGGAACATATACTCTTATGCCAGGAATATTCTTAAAATGTCTTACATCTAATGTTGCTAATTCAGCATTTAAATAAAAAACTATAGCTGCAATTAGGATGTCCGAGAAAGGTATTGGCTTACCTCTCCTATGCAGGTTTATATCGAGTTCAAGAGCTTTCGCCAATATTTCTTGGTTCATCCAGACTATTATCCCTAGTTCCTCTAATGCTTTTTTCCTTACATCTATAGGTTTATTTAGGTATTTATGTCCGTAAAGATACTCGTACATTGTAATCCATGGTATGTAAACTATTTCATACCTATTCAATAAGTGTTCAAGAAGACTATGATTTGCCTTATCTAAGATTTCAATTATTATTGAAGTGTCCAAGACGCCGCTCTGCATTCACCACCACTTCCTTTCCCTAAGCTCGCTTATTATTTTCTTTACTTTCCTAATTTCGTCATCACTTAATTTGAGCTCATTAATAGTAGCCTTGATCTTTAGTAATCTGAATTTCTCATAATTTTCTATCAGGAACACTATTACTTCACTATAGCTTTCAGCTTTAATTCTATCCTTTATTTCCTTGAGCTTCTTATATGCTGAGTCTTTTATTGCTATTGTTTTCGTCATTTAAACACCTTCATTAGGTTCAACAATATAAACTATATAAACTAATATATAAACTTTATAATTTAAGTTATAATTAAGTAATTTATGGTAAAATTTAAGCATATCAAGCTATTTTAATAATTGTCTTGGTGTTAAATGTGGTTAAGATCGGCGTTGTTTTACCTATTTACGATGTTGATGTTAGAGAAGCCTTACATTTTGGTGTTCAAGCAGAGGATTTAGGTTATGATTCACTATGGGTTGAGGACCATTTAATGCCTTGGCAGCTAAGTTGCGAAAAACCTACGCTTGAAGGTTGGGTTCTTTTATCGATTTTAGCTGAGAAAACAGAAAGGATAAGGCTTGGAACAATGGTTTCTAATATTCTATACAGACATCCTGTGATTTTAGCTAAGTTAGCTGTTATGGTGGATAGGGTTTCTAATGGAAGATTCACTATGGGGCTTGGTCTTGGATGGTACGGGGATGAAGCTAAAGCCTACAGTTTACCTATGCCTCCTCTTAGGGCTAGAATAGAAATGTTTGAAGAAGCTATAAAGCTTATGAAGAATCTATGGACGGGTAAAGGTAGGGTAAGTTTTAAGGGTAAGTATTTTAGTCTTGAGAACGCGCCTTTTGAACCTAAGCCTATTCAAAAACCTCATCCACCGATAATTATAGGTACTGGTGGTGAAAAGGTAATGTTGAAAATTGTTGCTAGAGAAGCTAATGGATGGAATTACGGTGCTTTAAGCCCTGAAGAAGTTAAACATAAACTTGGCGTTCTCAGAAAGTATTGTGAAGAGATAGATAGAAGTTTTGAGGAGCTAGAGAAAACGTTTGAACTATATGTTTTCATAGGTAAGACAAGGGATGAAGCAGAATCCATATTGAAGGAATATTTAGAAATAGTTCCTAAAGGTGATAAATTGCAGCATGTAATTCAGCAGCTTTACATAGAAAATGCGTTAAAAGGTACCCCAGATGATATTTTGGAGCGCATGGAAAGGTATGTGGAGGCTGGAATAGAGCACTTCATACTAGTTTTTCCGGGTAAGAGAAGATTTGAGATGATGAAGTATTTTAGTGAACATGTTCTTGAAAAAGCTAAGAAATTATAGTTAGGGGTAAATTATTTCTCCAATATTTTCATCTACTCTATAACCTACTAAACTATTTACTAACTTTTTTACATTTTCGCTTCTAATAGTATCTATGAAAAGTTTTACAGATTTCTTATTTAATCTGCTTTTTCTAACAACAAAATCGTATTTTTCCCAGCAAACATGCTTACATTTTAAACCATACTGTTCAGCAACATATCTTAGAGTTAAACCAACATCTGCATTACCTTCTACAATAGCTCTAGCTACGTTATAGTGGGTCTTATGTTCGATGTTGTATCCAGGGATAATATCGGGGATAATACTTGGACTTACCCCGAGTTTCAAAGACGCTCTGTAAAGTAGGTTATCCAGGTAGGATCTAGTTCCGGAACCTAGAACCCTATTTGCTAACCTAAGTTTCCCTGTGAAGAGGTCTTCAACACCCTTAAATTCTATATTTTTTCTGAAGGCGAATACGAGCTCCCTATTGTATCCTCTAATAACGACTACCTTGTTCTCTAACCAATACTTCTTAAGGTATGGTATGTTGTACGTTCTCGTTTCAGGGTCGTATAGGTGTGTTCCAGCAATATCTGCTTCATTAAGCATTATAGAAGCTAATCCGCCTGCTGAACCAACCCATGAAACTTCAATGTTCTTAACCATACCCCTAGACTTAAGCATCTCAACTATTTTCTCCAATGCTGGGTCATGACTTCCAATAATTGTTAACTCAGGCATTTTAGGTTTAACGTATTTCTCCTCAAAAACGCCGATTTTCCTAAACTGGTTTAAGTAGTAGTTTAGAAGCTCTTTACCAAGCGATGTTAGTTTTGTTCCTCCTCCTCTAGCTCCACCTTTTCTTGCCTCAATAATTTTTAATCCTAATATTCTTTCAATTCTAGCTAAGGACTCCCAAGCTCTTGAATACGGTATTTTAAGTATTTTACATGCTGCAAGTATTGACCCCTCCTCGTCAATTATTTTTAGAAGACTAGCAAGCTGCCTATCTAGAAGCTTCTTATCTTCATACTCGGCTATTAAATCTACTTTAAACCTTACCTTGCTGAGTATCTTCTTCAAGAAACTATACCGCCTACTATACTGTATTGAGTAAACAAATATTTTTTGTTACCAAATGTAGAGTAGCGTTGCCGTATGAGGACATCTAGGGGAAAACCATATGAGAAACTGTTAAACTAGCTTCTCTAAGTACTCTCTTACGATCTTGTTTAAATAGTATTCTATGTCGAAACCTTTAATCTTAGAGTATACTATCGCCCATAAAACTATGTCTGCAATGCATTTTTCAGGAAGACCTTTTGTTAAACATACTGGTAGTTCGCTAGCACTTTTCAATAACATTGTGTATATCATTTTTTCAGACATACCTATGCTACCTAGTTTCGCTAATAGTCTTTCTACGTCGACTTCTATTTTCATGTTTCTTAACCTCGTGAAGTTACGCTATGTACTTAAGTATAAGGCTTATAGCTGAGGCTGTAGTTAGTATGGGAAGTAGTTCATTATACTCTATTTTTTCTTTCCTCATTCTCCTATCTATTTCGAAAAGCTTCTTGGCCGAGGTTTTACTCACCATTGCTCCTTCACTTAGTACGTACTCTAACTCTTTCCTAGCCCATAGCGGTGGTTTTTCCAAGTCTAGGAGTTCTGATATGTATGCTGAAACTAATGCGTTATTTACGTCTCTAAGCTTCTCATAGTATTTCTTAATGTTTTTAACAGTGCTAACTATTGGCGTAAATTCTACTAGCGCCTTTAGGGAAATGCTAACGGGGGATAGCGTGTAAAATATTTCGTAAAGTGAAATATCTTCCATTTCAACTCTTGTTCTTGTGTAATCGGCTTTGTTGAATAGTATAACATATTTTGTAGGTCCAATGGTTCTAGTGATGTGTACTAGTGCTGACGAGTCTTTCCCCGTAGATGACGCTAAAAACAATCTTAAACTTTTCTCAATATGGCTCTCACTTATCTTCACCCTATGTACCGTCAAGGCATGAGATGCAGCTATAGCGGTTATTGTAAGCGACACTATAGCATCGTAGAAGACCTTATTTTTTGCAAGTCTTCCTCCAATAGCTTTTATTGCGTCTGAAAGTAAACGGCCAAGACCCGCTGATGGTGCACCTATTTTCCCTGAAGCTACTTTTTCACCTACTTCGCTTGCTTTAACTAAAACATTATAGAGTTTAGGTCCTAAGGTAATGTAATCTATTAGTTCTTTGTGCTCTGAAAACCTGTGCATGCATCCAGGTTTTATGTATGCAAAACCGCTTAGAATAAAAGACTCAACGATATCGTTTACAACCACTTTCCTCACTTCCCGAAATAGATATTAGTTTCGTACCAAAATAATGTTTTGAAACAGCATATTAGAGGATATTTTATGGGAGAAAACTTCTACGAAGAAGAGGAAGAGAAAATAATATTTTACACTCCATTCCATAGTTTACTGTTCTTATTGATGATTATTTTCGGGGTATTCATTTTCCTAACGATGTTCTTCTGGTATAGTTCAGCCTTCATAACCTTGTTTAGAACATTAGGTTTCCGTTTCTCAGAAAGCGTTCTCCTAGCTTTCGCTGTTATTTTCTTCTCAGCAGCTTTAAGCATAGTCAATATTCCTGTTTACAGAGTTGTTAAGGAAATCGAAGTACCTTCCATAAGGTATATTGCTTTCTTCGGAATACCCTACACTATACCTACGTTTGTTAGAAGACGCAGGGTAATGATTATAGCTGTTAATGTTGGTGGTGCTGTAATTCCCATACTAATTTCACTGTTCCTTATTCTCAAAATACTTACCTTCCCTTACTGTCAACGCGTGTTGCTTGCAGCGGCCACGGTCATACTTCTTGTTACCATAATATCCTATGTTTTAGCTAGACCTGTTAAAGGCGTAGGGATAGTTATGCCTGCTTTTATTCCCCCATTGGTTTCAGCTTTCTCGTCAGCATCCATAGTTTCATCATTAGCTATACCGATAGCTTACGCTGTGCCCGTAGCCTATATTGGTGGAACATTGGGCGTTCTTATAGGGGCAGATATTCTCCATTTAATTAAGGATTGGGAGAAACTTTACGCACCCGTAGTAAGTATTGGCGGTGCAGGAACGTTTGACGGAATATATTTAAGCGGTATTTTGTCCATAGTGTTACTGCCTTTATTCATAATTTAGCAGCGTAAGTACGTTTATTAGGGTTCGGGTCTGAATGATACTTTTAATTACTTCTGAATACTTCTAACTACTTTCTTCATCCCTTCACTTTCTGTTCCCCCGCTCCCTCGGGTTTCATCGTCCACAGCGGGGGCTCTTTGGGGAGACCCGGGCTCCCCCGCATACGCATGTATGAATCTTAACCAAATATTCATAGCTCCAACAGTATCTCTATCAGCTATGAACCCGCATTTTCCGCAAATCGTTAATCTGTGGAGATAGATTAGTCTAGCTTCACACCTTGGGCATGTAGTTGAAGTGTTTCTCGGATTTATGAGGACTACAGGAACACCATACTCAATAGCTTTTGATACTACTGCCTCTTGAAGTTTCCTGTAAGCAAACATGGACAATCTCCATGTAACGCTATTTCCATTCCTAATAGTGTTTTCACGTAGATACTTCAAATACTCTAAAGCAATTGCATAGCCATGCTTCTTAGCTTTGTAAACTAATTCCTTGGCGAGCTTCCTGCACCAATCAACCACTACGTTCCTAGCTCTCCTATGTAAAGCTCTGACACTGTTCATAATCCTTCCGTTATATCTCCATCTCTTGGGATACTTCTTCTGTAATTCTTCAGCCCTAGCCTTCTTACTTAATGCATCAATGAACCTCGTTCTATATCTCCTAACGTTTGAGCCGTCGTAGACTACTATTTGCCTCAAATTCATGTCTAGAGCTACAGCACCTCTGGGAATGTATGGTTTGTACCTAACCTCGAACAGTATGCTAACATATAGAGCGCCATTACAGTATTTTAGGTGTACTTCTTTCCACTTTAAGCCTATAAACCTTCTGATATACTCTTCTCTGTGAACAATCCTTAAGGTGTACCACCTATCTCTAAGAATCACCTTCACGACATGGTTATCTATGTCTACTCTAGCGTCTTGGTAATCAAGTCTAGCAGTCATTTTCTTAACAACTGGTTTAGAACCGTTATTTCTCTTAGCTGATTTAACTAACGCTAATGTTATTGAGTAGATGTTTCTAGCTACGTGTGCTCTGAGACCATAACTCCTCAGTACCGGGTACAGCAATTGATGGGTTTGGCTCTTCTTAGGAACCTCATCTAAATCCCATAAGGCATCTATAGCTTTTTGCAGTGCATACTTGTGGATGTTTAAATCCCATAACAAATCATTAATGTTTCCATCAATAACCTCTGCTCTAGCCTTCAAGGCCTTGTAATACGTACCCTCAGGCATCACCCGAGCTAAGCGGGTGATAGACGCCCTCATAGGGTATTCACCGATCATTATTAACAGTATACAGATTTATAAACCTTAGTACACTAAGTTAGAGTCGGTGGTGTTAAGTGGTTTCTGTATACGTCTTCGAGGCAAAAATCGTTAAGACAGGTGAAAAATACTTGATATACCCGCCGAAGGAGTATCAGGAGAAGCTGAAGAAGCTCCACGGAGAAAAAGTGAAAGTGATAATAATCAAGGAAAATGATTAAAAGTATTCAGAAATAACCAAAAATAATTAAATCCGAGCTACGGCTCCTTACTGGAAGAACAATACTGAGCTATGAAGAGAAACCCGATGGGCTGAAATGTGATGTTACTCCCATGGGCTGAGCTTTAGTTCTTCGAGACATTCAACTACTTTCTCAAGATACTTCATCACATTAGCATATGTCGGATCTTTCCTAACCTTAGCCAAATACGTTTTCGTTTGCTTACACTTATCGATAGTCAGTTTAGCTATTTTCTCCACTCTTTTCCTACCCTCGGAATTAAGAATGTCTTTGGAGAAGAATTTCCTGTACCCTTCTAGTCCTCTCATTTCATCTATTATCCTTAAAACTTCATCTATGAACCTATGCGACATGATGTGCACCATGTTTTAAAAGAACCCTAGTAAACCCCACTTTATCGGAATTATCGATATTTTCTTTGTTGCTGGAAGAGAAACATTATAAACCCTAGTCGGACCTATCATAGTAAATGTTTTCTTAGAGTTGTGGGAGTGTCCATGTATTACTATGTCAGGTTTTGTTTGTCTTAAAACACTTTCCATTTTGGAAGAGGCCATTTCAGGCCAAGCATATCTAGGTTCTCCTACTAGCGTAGTGTATGTTGGAGGGTAGTGTATGAGGAGAATTGTTGTATAGCCTGAAGTCTTACCTTTAACCAGAAGTTCTTTTAACGTTTCAGTTCTTTTCCTATATATTTCCTCTATGTTTGGAATGTTTTTTCTTTGCCATCGTGTAGGTCTATCTAAAACACCTTTACTTCCAATAACCCATAGCTTTTCTTTGTTGCCTAATTCAATTAAAGTGTAATTGTCATTGATCCAGAATACTTCACTATACTTTTTAGTTAATAAGGGTATTATGTCGTCGTATTCTTCATTTCCAAAACACGCATAAATTGGTTTATCAGTGTACTTCCTTGTTATCTTCAATACTGCTGAGAACTCATACCATTTACCTTTATATATCATGTCACCGGCAAAGAGTACTAATTCTACCTTGGAGAAATCTGTTTCTTTAAGCGCTTCCTCATATTCTCTCAAATACTTAGGTGCATGAACATCAGCTACTGCAGCTATGTTCGTAAGTTGAACACCCCCGTAAAGTTAATAATTCAGAAAACTATATAGTTCACGCTGAACTCCATAAAGAAAAGGTGAGGTTTTAGTGTCACTAGGGTCTATAGCTGGAGCTTCAGCTATGGGTCATAGAGGGTGGATTACTGCTAGATGCTATATTTGTGCTAAAAAACTTAACATAGTTAAGGATACTATATACTACTGCCCTAAATGCCATAGTAAAGGGCATAAGATACTGTATTGCGATACTGATGCGAAAAGACTACATTACAAATGCCCATTCGATGGCTCCGAGCTAAAGCTTTACTAAACGGGGAATATTCTACATTGCACCTAGTAGATGTTGACAAAGTAAGAGAATTATGGGTAGATAAGTTTAATAGAGCAATAATTATGCCTTTAACTTCAGGACTAATTCTTGTTTCACTAGACATATATGTTAGGAAATGGTTTTTCCCCATTACAGATGAAGTGGAAGTAGAAGGTGAAAGACTAGTTTATTATAAACCTAAATCTCTTAGTGAAGTAGGCTTAGACAAGTTCAACAACATTATAGCGAGCATGGAGCTCATAGGCCATATAAGTGAAGGCCTTAGTGAAACTATTTCAGCAAGAATATGGTTAAGAAACGTGGAGGACAAGGAATTAGATAATGTTGTAAGAGAAATATATAGAGAATTATCTAGCTTCCTTAGAAGAAGGTTTGAGGAAAGCCTAAGTGCCTGAGGAAATAAGCATAATATTACCTACAGTAAATGAAAGAGAGAATTTAGAAAAACTAGTACCTGCACTTCAAAATTTAAACCTGAACTTAGAAATCATAGTTGTTGACGATGGAAGTACTGATGGAACCGTAGAATTCGTGGAAAAATGCGTGAAAAAATATTCTAACATGAAGTTAGTTGCAAGACCAGCTAAGCTAGGTTTAGGATCAGCTTACATAGATGGGTTTAAAGTTTCTAAGGGGAAGTATGTTGTAACAATGGATGCTGATTTAAGCCATAATCCTAAATATATTCCACTGTTTCTAAACGAACTGAAAGATAAACAAGCAGATATTGTTCTTGGAAGCAGGTATGTTGAAGGAGGAAGAATAATTGGCTGGAAAGTACATAGGAAAATTATAAGTAAAACAGCTAACTTCATAGCGAAAACTATTCTAGGCTTAAACGTAAACGATGTTACAACAGGTTTTAGAATGTACCGTAGGGAAGCTTTTGAAAAAATTATTTCAAGAATTAAGGCTAAAGGGTACGAGTTTCAAGTTGAATCACTTTACATAGCTAAACTTCTAGGACTTAAAATAGTTGAATACCCCATAGTATTTGTTAATAGGGTTATGGGAAAATCTAAACTGAAACTATCCGATATTATACGTTTCCTTAGAACAGTTCTTAAACTTAAACTGATTGCATGAACTAAATCATATTCAGCGGAGTAACTCTTCTTCATCGAGCTCTAGGCAACCCTGTTCTCATCATCCACTAATTCCCTACAGCGTAGGCTTTTATAAGAAATTTTCCTAGAGAAGTGATGAGGTGAAAGTTATGAAGGCTATAAGAGCCAAGGTAATTTATACTGGAATTCCAGGCAAAGTTATTAAAAACGCATACATTGTATGGGAAAACGATATTATCAAGGAAATAACTAAAGACGCACCTAAGGACGCAGAAATAGTTGATGAAAACCCGGAAAACATAATAACGCCCGCATTCGTAGACCCGCACTGCCACATAGGTATGCATAGAGCAGGCGAACCTACAGAGGAAGCTGAGGCTAACGAAGAATACGACAGTGTACTACCGCACGTTGACGCACTCTATAGCATCTACATGGACGATAAAAGCTTTAAAGAGTCTATAGAATGGGGTGTACTGTACTCATGTGTTTTACCTGGAAGCGGAAATATTATTGGTGGTAAGGGCGTTGTAATAAGAAACTATGCTAAAAACGTAGAGGAAGCATACATTAAGCATGCTGGTGTTAAAGCAGCATTAGGGTTTAATCCCAGAAGAACGACCAACTGGAAGGGCTTAAGGCCATACACTAGAATGGGTAGTATAGGGGTTTTCAGGAAATGGCTTATAAAAGCAAAAGACGCATTAAAGCTTATAGAACAAGGTAAGAAAGTTGAAGAAGAATTTGACCCTGAATTAAGAATGCTATTTCCCATAGTCAAAGGCGAAGAAATTTTAAGAGTACATGTACATAAGGAAGACGACATCATATGCTTATTAATGCTACGCAGAGAGTTCAACTTAAGAATCACAGTAGAACATGCCTGCGATGTTCATAGTAAAGAGATGTTTCAGAAATTAAAGAAAGAAAACGTACCTATAGTTTACGGCCCTATAGACTCTTTCCCGTATAAAACAGAGTTAAAACATGAAAGCTGGAGAAACGTAAAGTACCTTGTTGAAGTGAAACCATTTTTTGGATTAATGACAGACCATCCTGTTGTTCCTCAGAGAAATCTCTACTTACAATTGAGGTTCTTCATAAAGTATGGTATGAGTAAGGATGAAGCATTATCCATTATAACATTGAATAACGCTAAAATACTAGGAATAGACGATAAACTTGGTAGTTTAGAGCAAAATAAGTGGGCTAGCTTTATAGTGTGGGATAATGACCCATTTCTACTAGGTTCGACGCCGAAACTCGTAGTTGCTGAAGGAAAAGTTGTTTACAAGGAGTAGCTAATGGGAGGAAGAACCGCTAAATAAAATGCCTATTTGAACTGTTCTTAAATTTATAACTTTTCATAACACTTGTTGTAGTTTTTCAGTCTTCTATTATTATTGCATGTACTTTTTTTCTATGGAGTTTCTTTAATTTCTCTCTATCCTCTTTGGCAGGATATAATATGTATACGTCTCCTCTATACTTGATTATGCTTCCATGAATAATAACTATTTCAGGCATAGAGACATCTGAATACATATAGTAGGATAAAATTTATAAATCTTCCTAACATGAACATTACTGGTGAACTCTCCGATGAAGGTTGTTGAGACCCTTAAGGTTATGGGTCTTCCAGAGGAGAGCGATGAGCTAATAAAATTTTTAAAAGCTTTTAAAGACTCTACACAGTACATAATAAATCAAATATGGAATGAGAAGAATATACCTTCAGTTAAAACATTACATAGAAAATTCTACCATGAGCTAAGAAGTAAAGGGTTTAGAGCACATCATGTAAAACAGATATATTATTATGCTAGGAGTATTGTTAGGACGGTTAAGAAATCTAATGGTAACAAACCAGTATTGAAGAAACTACGGCTAGAATAGACAGGTACGATTATAAATTAGACTTAGAGAACCAGGAATTAATAGTTAAGGTTCTAGATGGGAAGGAGATTAAGGTAAAGCTAGTAGCACTAAAGGAGAGATTCATAAAATATATGAGTTGGAGAAACTATGAATTGATAATAAAGTATGATGGTTCAAGATTTTGGATATGTATAGAGTTTAGGAAAGAAGTTAAGCAGTATAGTCCGAGAAGCATTCTTGCTATTGATGTAAACTTTGATAACGTTACCATACTCATTAAGAATAGTGGGAGAGTAATCAAGGTTAGGAGGTTTAGTTTTCCTTTAAGGAAAGCGTTATGTCATAGGATTTGGATTGAGAGGATACAGAAACGTTATCCAAAGCGATGGAAATATGTTAAAGGAATTAGAGAAGCTATTAGAAAACACGGTAGAAAGATAAGAAACATAATCAATAACTCATGCCATAAGATAGCGGAGGAAATAACAAATACTGCAATAAAGCAAAGAAGCTTAATTGTTGTAGAGAACCTTAAAAACATAAGAATTAATGGCAAGAAGAGTAATAAGTTTAACAAAAAACTCTCATTATGGGCTTATCACAAATTATTATCATATATAGAATATGAATGTTTAGAAAAGGGAATACCGTTAATGAAAGTTAATCCAAAAGGAACATCTAGTCTTTGTCCAAAATGCAATAATAAATTAATAGCGTTTAAGGGTAGAATTCTAAGGTGTAGCAGATGTGGTTTTATAGGAGATAGAGATGTTATAGCATGCTTTAACTTAATCTCGAGATGTGGGGTATCTGGAGTTACCCTGAAAGCCCCTGACCAGATGCAAACCCAAGAAGGGATGAAGGGGAAACAAAGTGAAGAGATGAAGTTTGTAATAAAATATCATAAAACCTGAACCCCACAAGAATAATATAGTTTTTATTTCCCCATACTAATAATTTGACTAGTGGTCGCATAGGGTGGTTTCTAGGTAATGAGCGAGCATATAAAAATTGATGAGATTAAGAAGTTTCTTGAAGAGAAAATTCAGGAACTTAAGAGGGAAAAGGAAGTTCTTGAACTAATACTTAGCTTATTAGAATCTGGTATGATAGGTCCCCATAGTCCTATAAAAGCTGAGCCTAGACCTGGAGAGAAAATAGTGCCGTTAAGAAGTTCTGATGGAACGCTATTAGCTGAAATGTATGTTGGGAAAACAGAGATGAGAATAGTACCTTTTGTCGAACTTTCAGTGGATATTCCTCCATTTAGACAGTTCTTCATAGCGAGAGTTCTTGAGGGTATTAAGAAGAAGGATATGGACCGTATTGAGAGGGGGCAGCTTGACCCTTCAAAGGCTTTCGACTATGAGATTATAGTTGATAGGAAGATAATTAAGGAGATTAAGCTTAAAAACATATTCGATGAACGTAGGAGAATGGATATTAAAAGCTCTATTAAATGGACTTTAGAGAAAATGTTTGAGAAAACTAAGAAGAAAAAATCTAGTCTAAGAAGCTAATAGCACTTTCAATACTATCTACGTAAGCTTCCCCAATGATACTTACGAACCGTGCTTTCTTGAAGTTATACTCGTTTATACCCCAATACTCAAACCATTTAAGAAGCTCTTCTCCAGCATTATCGAATTCTACAACGTTTACTCTTCCTGTATAGTACTTTCCAGCAGGATCTATGATTGCTATTGTGCCGTTCCTATGTCTTACTACTACAGCTGCATGTCCTCCACCATCCCATACTACTTGGAGAACGTAAACTTCGTAGTCCTTATTTTCGCCTAGATAGTTTTGAATAATACTTGCAGCTAGATACGCCATATCCTCACAGTCTCCTTCACCTCGCTTTAGTGTTTCTGAAGGTGTTTGATATACTTCGGTAATCCAGTCTACTTTCACGGTTATGTTGTACGTAGTGTCTTCTACACTGACATTTATCCCTCTAATAACGGGGTATATGGAATCTTTAGAGTACTTAATAGTTCTCATTACATATGAAAATACTTGGTAAAGGTCTCTCCCTAAGGTTTTTTCATTAAATTTATGTCCAATAATATTGTTAACAACATCCTCGACTTCATTAGGTCTAATGAAGTTCTTTCCACCATAAACTCTCTCATTTATCTTACTAGCTAACTCCATAAGTTTATCGCGGAAAGCTATAACAGATAAAGTCTTAATTACCGATATTTCATGTTCATATTCATTAATTGTTTCTACTGCTTCATTATATTCTTCAACAAGTTTTGTATAGTTTTGAAGTAGTTTCTCGTATTCTTCCTTAATTATTCCTAATTCCCTATTCTCCTCTGTAAGCATCTCAATTTTGTTTTTCAATCTTACATTTTCAAGGTATGTTATGTAGTAGAATATTGAGAGAACAATTAGAGCTAGTATTAGTGATAAGGCTATTGCTGAAGCTGTTTTCTCCAAATAAGCTACACCTCTAACCATATCTAGGGGTTTAGAGAACCCTCAGCGTAACTCGTGATCAATCATTAACTCAGACTTGCCGGGTAATCATCACAGGGTTCTGTTTAAACTATTGTACCCTAAGCGTTTAAGTTTATTCTCTACCTAACATATACTTAGGGGAATAATTGTGTCTGCAGTTAAGGGGGATTTAGAGTTCAAAGTACTGACAGACATATTTGAGAAATTAGAGTTAACAACGAAACGTACGGAAATGACTGCTTTACTTGTTCAACTGTTTAAGAAAACACCTGCTGAAGTTATTGATAAAGTTGTTTACTTAATGCAAGGTAAGCTCTACCCTGATTGGATGGGAATGCCAGAGTTAGGTATTGGCGAAAGACTTATAATTAGAGCAATATCTATGGCCACGGGTTTCTCAGATACTGTTGTTGAGAAAGAGTTTAAGAGACTTGGAGATTTAGGTAAAGCTGCTGAAATATTAAAGTCTAAGAAAAGGCAAGCCGCTTTAACAGCTTTCTTCGGCATACAGGTAGTTAAGCCTTTAACAGTAACTAGAGTTTACTCAACACTAGACAAAATAGCTAAAACCACAGGTCCAGGGTCAATAGATTTAAAAGTTAAGCTTCTTGGAGGTCTTCTTCAAGACGCTACAGCCAAGGAAGCAAAATACTTGGTCAGAATTGTTGAGGGTAGGTTAAGGCTAGGTGTTGCTGAAGCAACTATGATGGATGCTTTAGCAATAGTTTATGGCAAAACGAAACTAGCTAGACCGGTTATTGAAAGAGCATACAACCTATGTAGTGATTTAGGTTACGTTGCAAGACTTCTAGCTGAGAAAGGTATTGAAGCATTAAAGACAATGACTGTTACTGTTGGTAGACCTATTAGACCGATGCTTGCTGAAAGACTTAGCTCTCCAAGAGAAATACTTATGAAAACTGGAGGTAAAGTTCTTGCAGAATTCAAGTATGATGGTGAGAGAGCTCAAATACATAAGAAAGGAGATAAAGTATGGATTTTCTCTAGAAGACTAGAAAACATAACTCACCAGTATCCTGATGTTCAAGACTATGCTAGGAAGTACATTAAAGCAAACGAAGCTATTGTTGAAGGAGAAATAGTGTGCATAGATCCGGACACAGGTGAATTAAGGCCATTCCAGGAACTTATGAGGAGAAGGAGAAAACACGATATTCATACCGCTATGAAGGAATATCCTGTTTCGGTATTCCTATTCGATTTACTGTACGCTGATGGTGTAGATTACACCCAGAAGCCAATTATTGAGAGAAGAGAGAAACTTAAGAATATTGTTGAGGAATCCGATAGGTTTAGGCTTGCTGAAGCAATAATTACAGATAACCCTGATGAAATAGAGGAATTCTTCTTAAAAGCCATAGAAAGTGGTTGTGAGGGTATAGTAGCTAAAGCTCTACATCAAAACGCAATATATCAGGCAGGGGCAAGAGGATGGTTGTGGATTAAGTATAAGAGAGATTATAAGAGCGAAATGATGGATACGGTAGATCTTGTAGCTGTTGGAGCATTCTACGGTAGAGGTAGAAGAGCAGGAACGTACGGAGCATTACTTATGGCAGCATACGATCCTGAAGCAGACGTGTTTAGAACAGTTTGTAAAGTAGGTAGCGGTTTCACAGATGAAGATTTAGAGAAGCTTCCTGAAATGTTTAAGGACCTAATAATAGACCATAAGCATCCACGTGTAGACTCTAAAATGGAAGCTGACGTATGGTTTGTTCCGCAGATAGTTGCTGAAATAATAGGTGCGGAAATAACGTTATCGCCAATACATACATGCTACTGGGGTAAAATGAAACCTGGAGCAGGATTAGCTATTAGATTCCCAAGATTCATAAGGTGGAGACCTGATAAAGGACCAGAAGATGCTACTACAGTTCATGAAATAGCTGAAATGTATAAGAAGCAACTTAGGAGAGTAGAAGAAGCAAAAATGCCTTAACATAAAGCTAACAGCATAATTTAGCATAAGCAATATGTATGTTGCTTCTAGGTAGTTTCTACCATAGGTGAGAAACTATTGTTCATAGTAATGTTGGGAACCGCGGGTTCAGGGAAAACAAGCTTAACCAAACACTATAGTGATTGGCTGAGAAAGCAAGGTTATAATGTAGGTATTGTAAATCTTGACCCAGGAGCTAAAGTAATACCCTACAAACCTAACTTCGATGTTAGAAAACTTTTCACAGTTGAAGAGTTAATGGTGAAGTATGGTTTAGGACCTAATGGGGCATTCATGAAAGCAAGCGATATGATCCTAGAATACTCAGACAAAATACTTGGCCATGAAGTTTTCAAGGGAAAATTCGATTTCGTAATAATAGATACTCCCGGGCAAATGGAGGTTTTCGTTTATAGGAGAAGCGGCCACTACTTTATCTCTAAACTTAAGGAGCTAGGCCCTACAGTTGGAGTTTTCATCGTTGATGGTGAAACAATGTCAACACCTATAGACCTTGTAGTTGCTTGGACAACATCAATACTCATCCAGCTAAGACTAGATATAACTGTTGTTCCAATAGTCAATAAGGCAGATCTTATTAAAGATCGCGAAACAGTGAAGCTCATAGTGGAAGACATTAATGCGTTTAAAGAATTAGTTATGAAGAGTAGAGAAGGATTAATTTCAGAAACAGCTGCATACCTTACGGACATAGTCAGAGATTTTAGCCAATCATTAAGACCAGTAATAGTCTCAGCAAAAACAGGTGAAGGAATAGAAGAACTACACTACCTGGTCCACGAAGCATTCTGCGTTTGTGGAGATCTCACATAGTTATAATTGGCAGCAATTATTCTTCATTTTTAAGTTCCTAAGTACACTAAATGCTCTGATTATTCTTTAACCAATCTTAACCATGCTAGAGACCGTATAATTAGTAGACTTAAGTCTAGGCATAGGACAGGAGCTATATTGCCTGCAACTAGGTACATTAATATGTTAGGAATCAATGTTCAACAAGAGACTATGTAGCACTTGCTGAACAATCCTAGGACATATATTTCATCAGGGTCTACGCCTTTAAGTATGAGTTCCTCAATAGCCTTCTCCATAGTGTTACGTTTAACGAGGAAGAACATATTTTCATTAATGCATGAGGAGGCTTGAGCGTATTTTTTCGATATTTCGCTAAAAAATCCTACTTTACAATGTTCACGTGAATAGTATTGTGAAAGTTTAGTGAAGTCTAACGGAATTTCCTTCTTCATCTTTGATGAAGGTACATTGTTTATAGCTTCTTTTAAAATAGCTATGAGAACTACTTCATTAATATTGCAATTACTTACGATGATATTAGAGGGCTTGACTACTATTGTTCCCTCACTACTAAATAGCTGTATGAATGGGTCCTTATCGCTTATATTTTTTCCTAGAAGAATATTTTCCATAAACTTCATTGCTGTCTTGAGTAGTGGAGGTTTTTCCAGTTCCACGTAGGCATATATTTTTCTCTTACCATAGGAAAGTGTAAGTATGTTCTCTTTACATGGAATTTCCTTTGAACTATTGATGACAACTAATCCACGGTATATCCTTATAGCTCCTGCGATTCTGTTTTCGAAGTTGAAGAAAGGTACTAGTAATGGTATGAATATTGTTTTCAATCGTAACCCTTCTTTAATTCCTCAAACAGGTCTCTTTTCACTACTTCTCCTTTAGGTGTTTTTTCGCAAAATATTACTGCTTCAAACCTATAAACTTTAACATCACTTATTAGCCAGGAATCAGGGGGTAAACCTGCTTTCATACATGTTTCTGCGAGAAATGTTTCAGTATCCCACCTATATTCAACAGGAACTTGAGGTAGTAGGAGTCCTTTAAACCATCCGTATTCTACAATTAATCCGTCTCTACCGATAACTATGTGTTTAGGTAGCTCCTTCCTACTACTGACCTTAATTTCTTCAGGTTTAGACAAAATAGAGACTTCGAAGACAACATCGTCTAGTTCATGGTATTTCATTGGTGGGAACCTAGGGTCTTCAACAGCAGCTGATACTGCTGAGTCTATCAACGCTTCAATCAATGGTTTAATAGGGTAAGGATATCCTATACATCCTCGTAGCTCTTTAATTGTTTTTATACCTATTTGTTTTAAGCGCTCTATAGTTACGAAAACACCTAGCTTCTCATAGTATTTTGAAGGTAAGTTCTTAGGAGTAGCTATTTTAATTCCTGCTTTAAGATATGTTTCAACAGTTCTTCTAGCAAGGCTTACAAGATATTTTCCATCCTCTAATGTGAATTCACTTAATGTGACCACTTTTTTCACGCTCGTGAGTTATTCTTTCCCTAACCTCACTTAATATTTTATTCATAGTTATCCAGTGCTTACCTTTCCAATACACTTTACCGCAGGAAGTACATATCCAGAAGTTTTCGTGGAGCTCAATTATTTTCTCAGGAACCTTATTTAACACATCTTCTTTCGAAGCTCTAACCAAGATGCCGTTGCATATAGGGCATCTTGAATTATCAGGGTTTAGTTCGAGATTTATTTTTAGTTTTAAAGCTAATAAGGTCAGTTTTCCCTGAATCGTTTCGTTTTCTAAATATATGGATCTTAAATTGCGTTTCTGAGCTTTCCTATGGAGGCTTAAATCTCTAGTTAATATTATTCGGGAATCTTTAGAAGCAAGTTCTAATATTTCTTTGTCACTATAGTCTCTAGAATATAGTGTATCGTAACCTAGCATTCTAAGCCATCTAGCTAAGCTTCCAAGCATTGTGTCCGCTATGAACTTTAACTTTCTCGACATCGTGTAGGATACACCATTGGTTTTGGTCTTACCTTTTCAGGGCTAATGCGTACATAACATCTCTTTCGGTAAGTATTCCTACAAGCCTATTACCTTCTACAACAAGCACTGAACCTACGTTATGTTTTATCATTTCATTTACTGCTTCACCTATATCCACAACGGGGTTCACAGTTACGATCCTGCTTATAGCTGCAGCTGTTACTGGAGCACTTAAAGCTTCTTCAACACTTCCTGAAATAACGTATTCGAAAACCTTATTTGATCCGAAAAATCTCACTATGCTTCTAGCTGTTATCATTCCTCTAACGTAGCCTTCACTATCCACTATAGGTAGTCTTCTAAAACCCATTTTAATTATTGTTTTAGCTGCTTCCTTTATTGATGAATCTTGAGAAATTGTAATAACGTTCTTTGTCATAAATTCTGAAACTTTAATTCCTAAGGTTTTTTCCCGTAAATGGTTTACAATATCTCTTTCCGTTACAATACCGTATACCTTCATTGTTTCTTCATCAACTATGGGTACGGCACCTACACCGTATTTTACCATTAACTCTATAATGTATGTTAAGTCGTCAGCTGTGGTAGCATATATGGGGTTTTTACTCATAATGGACTTTACGGGTTCTGTTAATGCTCTGTATATGTTGCCATTATGTCTGCTTAATACTATGTTATAGTATTCTCCACCGCCAAAGTAGTTAACAACATCTGTAGCTGCTAACATTCCTTTAAGAACCCCTGTAGCGGTTGTTACAGGTAACCTCCTATAGCCCTTAACGGTCATTACCTTAATTGCTTCACCTACAGGTTTAATGTGGGTAATTGTTACCACAGGTCTTTTAGCTATTATCGATAACTCGCTAGGTCTTTCGTAGACTCTAGAAGAGAAGTTGGGTTTACCATCGCTTCTTATATATCTTAAACCTTCAGGTCTAATACGCTTAGGAGGTGTGAATGTATGTTCCATAGTTTTCTAATCCTCTTAACTACATGTACTTCATGTATGCTCTTACTACATCCTCTCTATCAACTATACCTATAAGTTCGTTCTTCTCATTAACTACAACAACTCTTCCTATATCTTTTTCAACCATAATCTTAGCTACACTTCTAAGTGGAGTATTAGGTGTTACTTTGTACACTGCTGTGCTCATTATTTCCCGTGCTCTTACCCTTCTATATCCTTTTGACCTTTCAGATTCTAGGAGTATTCTAGACATACCGAATTTGAGAATATCGTATTCTGTTACTATTCCTACAACTCTCCTTCTATCATCCACTACAGGTAATCCCGAAAACCTGTACTTGAGCATTTTATGAAGAATTACCGAGACCTCATCATCACTACTTACAGTTACAACATCTGTAGTCATGAACTCCTCTATTGGCTTGTTATTTACGGGGATGTCTTCATTGTAAAACTTCTTAATTACATTTTCTAGTCCAAATATTCCTATGAACTTATTGTCTTCTGAAACCACAGGTGTGTACCATACGTCGACTTTTAACATTTCTCTGACCGCTTTTTTCAAGCTAAAACCGGGTTTAAGCACAACTTTGGGTTCTTCCATAATATCTCTTACGAGAAGATTAGATTTAGATGAGGTTATGGTTAAAATACTTATCCTAGTAATTATGCCTATAAGCTTATCATCTTCGACTACAGGAAGAATTCTTAACTTAAAATCTCTGAGAATAGCTCTAGCTTTTGTTGCTAAATCTGTTGGAGAAATAGTTGGAACATTGGTTTTAACATACCCCATAATATTCAAACTACGCATCCTCAACATATAGTATGTTTGCAGTGTTAGATAAAGAAACTTGTTAAGGTCTTAAATTAGATTCCTCCCTTTCTAACAATTATTAACTCTATATATTCAGGTGCAACTGTTAAAATATCTCTATCAGATACCACACCTACAAGGCCATTAACATCAATTACAGGTAAATGCCTAATATCTTTCCGGGACATTAACTTAGCTGCTTCCAAAATAGGTGTGTTAGGACCTACATATACCAATGGTGAAGACATTACATCTTTAACTTTAGTTTTTAATGGATCTTTAGCTTTAGCTAGAACTTTCTCCACTAAATCACGCCTGGTAACTATTCCTACAGGTTTACCTTCATCATTAACTACTATTACACAGCCTATTTTGTTTTCAGCCATTATTCTTGCTGCTTTTATAACAGATTCCTCTAGACTTACGGTTATAGGTGGACTGCTCATTATTTCCTTTACGGTAATTTCTTCACTCATAGGTTGCACCAGAAAATTTTCAGCCGTTCACGTATCTACTCTCATATGTTAATAACTATTTTTCTTATAACGGAAGGACCCGGTATCCTTAAAGCTAACTCTTCTACAGATATAGACTTAATAAGAGGTTTCAGTTTTTCAGGAGCTTTCTTAATGAGCTCTTCCTTTATAATCTTGGCTAGGCTATGTGGGCTTATATGGCCTGGGATCAGAGTAACGTAAGCTACGGTCTTATTTTTAACATGCTCTTCGGAACCTACTACAACCCTTAACCAACTATTCAATTTTTCTAATCCTAAAGCTAGTGTAAGGGGGATATTTCTGATGTAGTTACGTTTACCATAAACCATGAATGCTCCTTTAGAAAGATATTCTCCAGAAGGAGGTTTCTTGGAGACTTGTTTACCCCAAACCCAATAAACGTCAATTGCTCCTAAACCCTCTTTCCAGGCTTTAGAATAGGCTGCTGCAATTATGGCTGCTTCTTTTAATGCTTTCTCAGAAATTTTACCTTTAGCTTTAATTATTACTACTGGTGCTCCATGTATTTCAGCGTGCATGAATATATCGTTAGGCTCCATGTATTTTCTAACTATGCTCTCGTTTTGGTCGGCATTACGTCCTCCTATGATTAAGTAGTTATCCTCTATTACCCAATGGTATTTTTCATACCATTCTTTTCTCCTTATCTTAGCTTTCTCCTCAACTTCAAGGAGTTTTGTTTCATACTTCAATTCTTCAATTTTCCTGTGAAGTTCCTCAATTTTCTCATTAATTCTACTTACTTTCCTTTCCAGCTCTCTTGCTTTTTCAAATTTTGAAGAAGCATTTTCGTAAGCGTTTTTTCTAAGATCTACAGATACTTCTTTACCATCAATGTGTAATATTATGGTGCCATTCTTTCTATTAAAACTTAGAATCCTAATGTTTGTTTGCTTTACCTTTTCAGAACATATTTTAACAGCTTCTTCTCCCTTCCTCCTAACTTCCCTACTTCTAAAACACTCTATTACCTTGTCTATAAGCTCTCTATTTTTGAGAATTAGTTCACCGGATTGTCTTAACTCTACAGCTCTACTATGGTATTTTTCTCTTAGCTTTTTTGCTTCTTCAAGAGCATGCTCTATTTTCCTTAACTCTTTCTCCTTTAACTTAATAGCTTCTATGGCTTTCTCTTCTCTTAATTTCTCTGAAAAGAAGAAGTCTAGAGCATCATTGAAATTATCGAATGTTTTTAAAGAGAAACCTTTCGCAATTAAATGTTTTGGTTCGAAAGGAAGTACTGTAACTGCTTTCTCTTCTTCTAGAAGTACGTAGCCTATGTTCTTTTCGCATTCTTGAATAATGTCCTTTATTGTATTTACTATTTTGCTAAAGAACTCTATTGGAAGTTGTTTAGGAGAGATGTTTTTATCTATCCCTGCTCTGAAACATATTTCCTCAGCTACTTCACCAGGTAATCCTAAACCCTTAGCCAATCCTTGGATAACTTTTTTGTATTTAGAAATAGCATTCCTTACTTCTTCAGGAGACGTTTTCAGAATGTTTATTCCAAGAGCTGGTGGTAGCTTATACTCATTACCTCTTCTAATAACCCTGTCTTTTAGTTCTAACGTTTTAGTAGTATGTAGTATTTTGTTATTTTCATCTGTTAGAGCTATTACTCCGCGCGGTAGTAACTCTACGTATATAAAGTATTTTTGTTTAGGTGGTGTTACGGTTATTCTAATTATTCTTTCCCAATCTAGGATCTCGAGTTTCTCTATAATGGATCTCCTTAGTAACTTTCTTAGAGCAGAGCATAAAGGAGATATTTTATGTTCTTTAGGGATGCTATATTTTGTTAAGTGAATTCTCTTTCCTGCTTCTATTAGTAACATAGGATTATAGCTTAAGTGCTTACAGTAAAGTTTGAAAACTATAATGTTTTCGTATGGGTGATAAATGTTGTTTATGTAGCATTTTTCAATTAAGGAGCTTGAGGTTTTTACCCAGGCGTAAATGTCAATTATGCTCATGGACTTCTTCATTAAGATTCAAACCTCATTATTTCGTCAACAACTATACCTTTCTGAAGATACTTAAGTAGCTTCTCATTTACTAAGGGTTTTCCATTAACTACAGGGTATTTATATGGTAAATATATTTCATGACTTATTGAACCTATTTTACGGGTAATTTTTAAACCGTAAACGTATTCAAGGTTTTCAAGTTTTACTCCTTGAGATATCCTGTATGCTACGTAGGCGGAGCCATCTATTGTTAGTTGCTCTTTACCTAGGTTTCTGATGATAACGTTTTTTAGAGGTATCATATGTTTGGTTATGTACTTATATGTTCTTTCTCTAGGTGGATGGTCGCCTAATATTCCTCCTATGACGACTATGGTCTTATCTGTAAAATCTTCGGGTTTTAATTGTTCTTCTGCTTTTAAGTCTAGGACTATTACTCTATAGTTTTTGAATTCTGTTTTAACTAAATCCTTTACGCTTCTAGATGAAACGTTAGCTATTTTTCTTAGCTCCTTTTCCTCAGATTCGTCCTTCACATTTGTTATCAATAGGTTGTTTCCTCCTACGATTTTAGATGAGTTTTCGTATTCGAAAAATACCCATGGAGATAGCTTTTCCAAATGCTCTATTACGAACAACACTTTACGCAAAGCTTTCAAACTCACTATGCTTTACGTTCTTACAGGTAATTTACTTTCTAAATCTAGAATATAATATTGCTACTAAATATGCTGTTGAAGCTAAAATACCTATTGCCCCGCTTGCAGGTATATTTACAGTAAATGATAGAGCTAATCCTACTATACCTGAAGATAGAGCAATAGCTAATGTAATTAGAGGTATTTGAGACACTCTCTTAGCCACCTCATTAGCGGCTGCAGCAGGGGCTATGAGAAATGCGTAAACTAGGATCGCTCCTAGAGCTTTTGTTGTAACTATTACACCTATGGCTGCTAATAGAATGCCTAGATAGTGGTAGAACTTAACCCTTATACCCAAGACTTCAGCGCTTTCCATATCGAATGCTATGTAAACGAGCTCCCTACGGAATAGTATGTAAAAGAATCCTATCAGTATAGCCATTGAACCAAGGAATAGTAAGTCATCTATTGTTAACAACAATATGTCGCCAACAAGGTACCCCCATACTTTAGGCATATCCTCCGATCTAATGTAGCCTAGGAAAACAACAGCTAAGGACATGCTCATAGCTAGGGAAACACCTATAGCAGCTTCCATTTGCTCCCTTGAACCACGAAGTCCAGCATATGCTGTTATTAATGCACTTACTACGCCAAATAAGAAAGCTCCATATAGTGGATCGAACCATAAAAAACCCAAGGTTTGTAGGAGAACACCGAAAGCTGCACCGCCGAGAGCTGCATGAGCTACTTCTGCTGAGAGAAAAGTAATACCCCTACTAGTTAGTATATGGCCTATAGCTGCTGATACGAAGGAGGCTATTATTATGCCTATAAGCGCTCTTACCGTGAATGATAACTCGATCGCGAAAACCATGCCATCACCTATGGACGTCACCTATTATTGCAAAACATACCCTACCATATGAGAAGACCCTAATTCTACCTCCATAAACTTTTGAAAGAATATCTTCTCTCAGAACTTCTTCAGGTTTACCTATAGCATGTATTTTCTTGAACAGAAGAGCTACCCTATCAACATACTCGGCTACAGGATTAATATCGTGAGTAACCATTAGAATACTTACTCCATGCTTCCTATTTAGTTCATGAAGAAATGCTGCAATTTCAGCCTGACTTCTAACATCAACTCCCGTTAAAGGCTCATCTAAGAGGAGGAGCTTTGGCTTACTAACAAGTGCTCTTGCAATAAGAACCCTCCTCTGCTGGCCTCCAGAAAGCTCAAGGAAATCCCTATCCCATAACCCTTCAAGACCAACTATTTTAAGAGCCTCCATAGCGGCGCCGACGTCCTTGTCTGAAGGTATTCTTGGAGGAATTTTCCTAGCTAAAACACCCATAAGAACAACTTCTCCAACAGTAAGTCTAACGGCTTTTGAAAGAGTAACTTTTTGAGGAACATAGCCTATTAAATGTTTAACTTTCTCCTCCTTAACAAATACATCATAACCATAGACTTTGATCTTACCTTTAATAGGTTTTACCATACCTAAAATAGCTCTTAGGAGAGTAGTTTTACCTGCACCGTTAGGCCCCATAACCGCTAAAAATTCTCCATCGTATAACCTTAAATTTACATCTTCAAGTGCAACAACACTATTATATGTAACTGTTAAATTTTCCACTTCAACAGCATACTTTAGCACAGCTTAAATCACCTATACTTGCTTCTAACGTACAGTAAATAGCTTTCAACAGCAATCACAATAACTAGTGAGGCTATTAGAGCATATATTGCTGTAGGTAATATTGTTCTACTCTGTACAGCAGACTTACCCGTAGCGGTGCTTGAAAAAGCCCCAATAATAACACCTATATTGTACATAAGTAAATCAGAATATGTAAGATCCTTAGAACCTATTAGCTTAACATATGCTATTGGTGTTTTTGTTTCCCTTGATAAATCTTCTATAAACTTACCTACATTGAGCATTCTAGAAATATCGGAAGCCATAATTATTTTTGCATAGCCTTTTTCAAGCTTACTTTTTATCTCAGATAATTCAGCCCCGCTGGCAAAAACTCCCTCGCCCTTACTAAGCATACCGGCAACTGTAAACCCCATAGTGTATGCTACATACTGTTCTCCTGGAAAAGTTATTATTACGCTCATGTTCTTTACGCCATAAAATTCAGCAATTTTCGTAATGTATTGTTTAATCCTCCTTACTTTGTCTTTGAATTCTTCTAATTTCTTAAGGTATTTTTCAGCATTTACGGGATCTATTTCTATAAGCTTGTCTACGACAGCTTTAGCTATGGCCAGTGCATTATCCGGGTATAGCCAGTAAGCATGTAAATTTCTCCTACCATCAGGTAATTTTAGGATTTCTAACTTGTATTTTCCAAAATAATTTTCCTCATCTATTTGAAGTACTGGTATCTCCGGGAGTAAGCTAGCAAGTTTTTTCTCAAAAACCAAGTGGCCAGTAAAAACAAAGAGATCAGCTTTCCTTGCTTCTTCTAATGTTTCAGGGGAAACTTGGTAATTATGGGGTTCTGCTCCTTCAGGAATTAGGGTTACTATTTCAATGTTATCTAGGGATAAATCCCTAACTATAGCTGCTAATGAATCGATAGAAACCATTACCACTACTTTATGTTCCTGTGCTTCTAAAATACCTGTCAAAGACAACATAACTAGTAAAACTAGGATCAGCGTAAGTATAGACTTGAACATACTGCACACCGAATTAGGTAGTACCTAATTCTATTTTGAGCTAGAACCCTATTTTAGGGTATCTCTTTTCCGTGAGGACAACATTTGGGCATGCCAAGGTTTACATATATTTCATCTATTAATTTATCATCGATTTCAACATCTATTTTCTCAATACATTGACATATTTCGTCTAAGGGCAGTCTTGTTGAGCTAAAGAAAAGGATTTCAAGAATCCTATGCTTTCTTAAAATTTTCCTAACAGTTTTTATACCACTATCAGTCAGTTTTACACCTCTTCTTTTAACGAAATCTACCAGACCTTTATTATGAAGTTTCTCTAGTGCTTCAACAGCTGTTGGTGGAGCTACGTTTAATGCTTTGGCTATCTGTGTTGTACCTACTCTTTTTTCGCCATAAGCTTCTACTTCGTAAAGATATGTTAAGTATTTCCGTTCACCTCTGGTAATTTTAACATTCATTGCTTGTCTCCTCTATGAGTTATTTTTCTCAAGTATTAGCTTAAAATATTTCGGTAGTACCTAATTTTTTCCATGTTTTCCTTACCGTAAGAACATAGCCTTGAGTAGAGTATTTAGGTAACATTGAGATTATATTTCGATTGTGGGTAACTGTGGCTAAGGTTATTGTTCATGAAGAACCAAGTCTAGAAGAAGCTAAGAAAATAGTAAAAAATGCTCTTTCTAAAAGGAAGAACATTTACATTCTAGCAAATTGTAGTGTAGATTACTTTGGAAGATCCTCATCTCATTTAGAATTTGGCGAAAGATTAATAATAATTAAGTCTGATGGTGCTCTTCTAATTCATAGACCTGTAGGTCATTCACCTGTAAATTGGCAGCCGGAAACATCATATATTGATGTGAGTTACGATAGTGAAGAAGAAGTTTTAGTTATGAAAGCTTTAAGGACAAGACCTAGAGAAATAGTTACGATAAAACTAAATAACATATTTCTCATTGTCGAAGCTGAACTTTACGATTCTGGAGCTTTTTACATGCACATTTCTGAAAAAGAAATTAGAGATATACTTGCAGCTAACCCTGAAATTTTAGGTGAAAAATTTACAACAATAGATGTTGAAAAGAAAGTTGAACCAGGATTCATCGACCTCTATTTAAGAGACGAAAAAGGTAATGTAGTTGTTGTGGAAATTAAAAGGTTAACCGCAAGAGTTGATGCCGTAAGGCAATTGAAAAAATACATAAATTCGCTGAAAGGCCATATGCGAACGGAGAAAATTAGAGGAATAATAGCTGCTCCATCCATAACCAAGAAAGCACAAGAACTGTTACTGAAGGAGAAATTGGAGTTTAAACAAATAAATGTTGAGGCTTTATCGAAATATGCTGGTAAAACAGAGAAGAGAAGTCTATTCGACTACTTCAAATAGTTTCCGCCATAAAAAGGAGGTTATGAGAAAGTATAATATAACCTCTAGAAACTATGATGAACTATATGGCGAAGAGCAGAGAAGCAAGTATAAGTTAGCTTTCATGAGAATTAAACACTTAAAAGGTATTATTCTAGATGCTGGTTGCGGTACAGCTTTATTATACAAGTTTTTAAATAGGAAAGCCTTAGGGAAGTTGAAACTATATGTTGGTATAGACTTAAGCGATGGTATGTTATGGAGAGCTAAAGGCAAAGTATCTAGGGAAACTATACCTGCAGAGCTCATAAGGGCGGATGCTGATTTCCTACCTTTCCGTGATAAGGTTTTCGATGCAATATTCGCTTTTACTCTTCTCCAGAACATGCCCGAACCTAACGTAACATGCCGAGAACTCTTTAGAGTGATTAAAGACCATGGCATGCTAGTTGTTTCTATACCGAGGAATGTAAATGTAAACGTGGATCTACAAGGAGAAGTATTAGAAGATAGTGGTATAAAAGACACAATATTTCTCCTTAAATTAAACAATAAACCTAACACCTAAACTTTTAAATATCTCGATTAAATTGGATTTTCAAGTAGATACTAGAAACTTTACGGGACCGTTCTTTAGGAGGTTTAGAATGAAAGCGCTCGATAGTCCATTAAAATACCTAAGAAATGCCATTAACAACACGATACTAGTAAGGTTAAAAGATGGTTCTGAATATGTTGGAAGACTTGAACAATGCGATAATACTATGAATTTACTGTTAAGCGACTGTGTTGAGGTAAGGGAGGGTTCTCAACACCCAATAGCTAAATATGGTAGAGTTCTCGTGAGAGGAAGTAATATCCTATTTATAAGTACTGACTATAAGCCTGAGTAATATGTACGGCACCGTTTTCCACATAGGAAACCACCTTGCTAAATATTACTGTCAGTAATACTTCTATTTAGAAGTAGTACTAAAGTTTTTTATAAGGCTAGAATTTACATTAATGCGGGGTTTAGAATGAAAAATATTTTCGTAGAGTATGAAAGAAGGAAAGCAGCTTCAGAGCTAGCTATCGAATTTGTTGAGAGAAAAGGCTTAGGCCATCCTGACTATATTGCTGATGCTTCTTCCGAGGAATCCAGCCGTAAACTTTCAAAATACTACCTTGATAGATTTGGCATCATCTTACATCACAACCTAGATAAAACACTTCTCGTAGGAGGTCAAGCTAACCCCGCTTTTGGAGGAGGAGAACTACTACATCCCATATACATAATAGTTTCTGGTAGAGCAACAACAGAAGTCATTAAGGAGGGTAGTATAGAGCCCATACCTGTAGGCAGAATAGTTGTTGAAGCTGTTAAGGAATGGATTGAAAAGAATTTTAGGTTCCTAGATCCTGAGAAACACGTTATTGTTGACTACAGAATTGGTAAAGGCTCGGTAGATTTAGTGAAAATATTTGAGCTTGGAAAGAAAGTTCCTCTTGCAAACGATACTTCAGTGGGTGTAGCTTTTGCTCCACTGACTCCACTAGAAAACCTTGTTTTAAACGTTGAAAAACATTTGAATTCTAAAGAGTTTAAGAAGAAAATACCTGAAGTCGGAGAGGACATTAAGGTAATGGGGCTACGTAAAGGTAAGGATATAGAGTTAACCATTGCAGCAGCAATGATATCCCATCTAATACCTGATCTTGACCATTACTTATCAGTTAAAGAGCAAGTAATTAATGAAGTACATGATTTAGCTTCGAAACTTGTACCGGACTTTAACGTTAAAGTTTACCTTAATACTGCGGACAGGCCCGAGAAAGGCATAGTTTACTTAACCGTTACAGGAACGTCTGCGGAACATGGAGACGATGGAGCTACAGGTAGGGGTAATAGAATAAATGGGCTAATAACGCCAACAAGGCCTATGTCCTTAGAAGCAACTGCAGGTAAGAACCCGGTCAGTCACGTGGGCAAGATTTACAATGTGCTAGCTAAGAGAATAGCAGATAAAATAGCTGGTAAAGTGCATGGAATTAAGGAGGTTTATGTTGAAATACTTAGCCAAATAGGTAGACCAATAACAGATCCTTGGATTGCAAGTATTAGAGTTATAGGGGACTTTGAAACCCTACCTTCAAATACAAGAAGCGAAATTCATAGTATAGTAGAAGAGGAACTAGACAAAGCACCTGCACTTACCGAAATCCTGCTAAAGGAGGAAACATTTGTCTTCTAAGCAGCTTCAAAAACTAGATTTAAGCTTTCACGGCTGACTGTAGAATATTCTCTTAACTCTCTTAGATCACCGTATGCTTTAATATACTTCCAACCTGCAGTTCCAGCTAAGTTAATTAGTTCATGAATAGAGTATAATCGTAAGGTGAAGAAAACTTCGTCTAGAAATACAAGATCCTTACCATTTTTGATATAGAATATCCACTTTGCTTGAACCCTGGAATGTAGTATGTCGAAATTATGTTCCTCAATAACTACGAAGTCCCCATGGTCAACGTAGTATTTTATGTTAGGCATAAGTTCATGTCTTGCTAATGCTACTTCTCTACTTGCATGTTTAAGTATGAATAGTTTTCCATGATCTTTAACTACTCTTCTACAAGCAAGAAGTATTTGCTTATCCGTTTCTTCATCATAGTATCCTATTAACGTAGTCCAGTAGAATATCACAGCATCAAACTCTCCAGGCTTAAACATTTCATCTATCTTCCTAGCATCACCAACAATAAACCTTGCTTTTGCCTTCATAGATTTTGCTTTTCTACATGCATCCTTTATGAGTTCGGGAGAAATGTCTAAACCAACTACTTCATAGCCTAGTTTCGCTAGGTTGATAGCTATTCTCCCATTACCGCACCCTACTTCTAAAATTTTAGAACCCTCATTTACGCCATGCGCTTTAAGAACTTTGGCAACGTATTCTACTTCTTCTTCACCTTTACTCCATAAGGCATTTAATATTTTAAGGAAGAGATGGGATTTTCTTATGAAGAATTCTTCAACCCAGGAAATGGCTATTTAACCCCATCTTTCCATTCTATATTTCATGATTAAATCTTCAAGCTCTAATGTTTTTCTTGCTCTAAGTTTTTCTTTTAACTCCTTTTTCTTTTCCTTAGCACATTTAATTAAGGTATTATTATACAATACTATATCATCAAACACCTGTATTATGTGATCCTTAATATCTTCTATTTTCAGCACGGGTATTTCCTGATTTTCCACACTTCTGGTAAACTCTTCTTCAGGTTTGTGCGCTATTATTGAGAGTACTTCTGCCTTTACGAGTTTAGATAAGGCTTCTTTTTGAACAAACACAGGGTTAATAACGTATATTATGCTGTCCTTCCCTATAGGACCATATTCTCTTTCAGCCTTAGATAATGATGTTAATGTTAATGTTGTTACTGGTATAGCTAATCTGTAATTATGTTTAGATATTGTAATTATTAATGACTTTAAATCGGCTATTTCCTGTTTAAGCCTTAAATTTTCTTTCTCATACTTTTTAAGTTCTTCACTTAGCCTCCTAACTTCTTCACTTAGCGCTTGTATTTCCCTTACAGTTTTAACCTGTATGTTTGTCTGTTTATGGTATAATTCTAGTTGTTTTTTAAGTTCAAGTATTTCCTTACGTGCTTCGCTAAGCCTCTCTTTCAGTTGCGCTCTTTCCTTCTCTAGTTTCTTAATCTCTTTAAGGAGGGTTTCACTAACTTTAGGTTGCTTAACAGTCTTCTCTTCAACCTTCCTCTCTTCTGTTCTTGCTTTTAGCTCTAGAGTTAGCTTCCTAAATATTTCCTTTTCAACTGCTTGAGCTATGCTTAATCCCTTAATTACATCAGCTTTTATTTTATCTACATCTACGTCTAACTCCATTTTACTCACATAGTTCTCGATTTGTTCGAGTTTAGTTCTGAAAGATTTCCACGCATTTATTGCCGCTGCTAGTGCGTCTCTTTGGTGTGTGTCTTCAACCTCTATAGGGCTTTCTAAGTTCTCCAAATATGTTTTTACAAGCTCTTCTTTTTCACTTTGGCTAAGAGATTGCTGTGGTGTATAGAGTTTTGCTCTTAGTGTTGAAGCTAGTTTTTCTAGAGCTTCGGGTGGTGGGGAAACATCCGAGGCTATAATAAGTGGTTTACCGTATTTTTCTACCTCCTTGACTATGGTTGCTCTATCAATGTTTTTACCACTAAAGACCCTTAGTACTTCACCGTCAATATCTAAAATAGCGACCCCTGTTATTATTCCCGGATCTATTCCTACAATTAACGGTCTTTTTTTCGTAAGTATTCTTGGCTTTACATGTTCAAACTCTATTTTACCCCTATAAACAGGTCTTATGATTACTCTAATATCGTGACCTTTCATAGGAGAAACTATACCGTAGAGTTTTGTTCTAGGAGCATAAACTGTAAATACTGCTCCGTCAAAGCCGCTTTCAGTTTTTCTAACAACAAGATCGTAGTCTATTCCATGTTCTTCAAGTGCTTCTTTTATTTTTCTTACTGCTTGAAGAATTAAGCCTCTAACATGTCTTCTATACCTTAACTGGCTCATACCTCCTTGGGTTAAGCTTCTACCTTTAGTTATGATTATTTTTGTTTTCTCCTCGTAGACTTTAACTTTCGAACCATATCCCTTATATGCAAGTATTGCTGCAAGATATGCTGTTTTTAATGGAGGAAACTTACTGTACTCGGAAATTAGTTTAGCTTGCTTAGCTACTTCCCATAGTTTTGAAATTTTTTCCTCGCTAACGTTAACTTGAACAACCGATGTTTCCGGAGGTAGCATGCTTATTATTTTTACTACATTTCTTTCATTAGCACCTAGCTCGAAGATGTTGTCGATACTTATTATTTCGGGCTTGAATTCCCAAGCTAACCTGATTATTCTCCTTAAGGCTACGTCAGAGTGTTTTTCCCAAACTTCTCCATTCTTTAAAATAACTAGGGCATAGTGTGGTTCTTTAGACGATTGAGGTGAGCTTGAAGGTAGTATGTCTACGCCAAATACTATGCTGGGTTTTTTACTAGATTTTCTCAATTTCACCCCTCACATACTTTAAAGCCTCTTCTACTGGTATTTCTACACGGTATTTTCTCTTGAAAAACCCTATTATATATTTGACATCTCTCTCTAAAAGTATGGAAGCGCTAGGATGTTCTTTTTCTACGTATTGAGGCCAATCTATTAATATTGGTCTTTCAGTATCTAGCTCTACCATAACATTGTATTCGCTTAAGTCTCCATGAACTATTCCTACTACGAGATATGCTTTTCTAACACTATCGAGTATTGTACGTAACATGGTTTCAGGGTCTAGAGGGTTCCTATATTTTAGCAGTAAAACACCGTTAATATGCTTCATAACAACAGCATGCCTACTTCTACCTAAAGGTATGGGAACACTTACTTGGGCTTTCATACATTCTATTAATGCTTTAAATTCTCTTTCAGCGGAGGTTGCGGATCTTAGGAGCCAGGAAACTTCAGCTTCTTCAGCGTATACTCTAAGTCTTTTCACTTGCCTGAAACTTGTTCTACCTACTCTATGAAATTTAACCACTATTTTCTCGTTAGCTGGGCTTAATCCTAAATATAAATCTGCTTCCTTACCAACACCTAACTTAGGTCCAAGAGCATAAACGATGTTTCTCCTAACTAAATCTTCCAGGGCTAAGCAATCGTAGCCTAAACCTGTTATTCTATACCCTGTATAATCTCCTCTATACCTTTTAACAAGCTTTAAACTATTAAGCTTAGAAAGAATAAGCGAAACATCTTTATCTACCATTCTGCTTCTAGAAACTATGATGTCTAAGGGTACGTACTCATATTTCTTCATAAACTTCTCTATAACCCTAAGTATCTTTAAGTCTCTAGGTGTTAACTGCTTAAATATGTATCCGGGATTTACTGGCATTATTTGCGTACCTTAATCTAGGTTCATATTTAGTATGAGTACTTTAAAAATGCTGTTAAAATAGTATTTAAGGTGATTACATTTTAGAAGGTTTTTAAATCAGTTAAAAATTAATATATTAAATTAATATATTTCAACAACCTATGTATTGGTGAGGGTAAAACAGTTGACACTAGAAGCAGAAGGTGAAGTGAAACTAGTTATACCTAAGAACCCAGGCATATACGAAGTCGAAGATACATTAATTGTTCGTGGTGAAGAATACGTTCAGAAAGTATCTTCAGCTCTTTCATCAGTTACAAGACTTAGAATATTGAAGTATTTAAGGGAAGGAGGAATGTACGTTGGTAAGGCAGCAGAACTTATATCTCAAAGTAAAGCGAATGCTAGTGCTCAAATAAGAATACTTGAAGCTGTTAAGCTGGTTAAGTCAACTTATGAACCTGGTAAACGTGGTGTTAAAAAGATCTCAAAAACTAATATAAGGAAAGTTCTTTTAGTGTTAGATTAAACCTATTGCCGCCTTAAGAAAACCTAGGTATGGTGGGGAAGGACTTAAAGGTCTAGACTTAAATTCCGGGTGAGCCTGGGTTCCTAAGTAAAACGTATGCTCTTTTTTACTTAACTCTATAAACTCTACTCTACCATCATAACTTAAACCAGAAATTCTAAGTCCGTAAGCAAATACCTTGTCAATATATTTTGGATTAACTTCATACCTATGCCTATGTCTTTCATAGATTGTTTCCTTGCCGTAGAGACTATGTGCAAGTGTGTTTTTGAGAAGGTTTATTGGATAGGCTCCTAATCTCATTGTTCCTCCCAGTTGCCTAATCTTTGTCTGTTCCTCCATAAGGTCAATTACTGGATGTGGTGTTTTAGGATCTATTTCTGTACTATGTGCTTGCTCTAATCCTATTACGTTTCTAGCATACTCTACAACCATTAACTGCATGCCGAAACATATACCAAGTAATGGTATATTATTTTCCCTAGCATACTTTATAGCCATAATCTTTCCTTCAGCACCTCTTTTACCGAAACCTGGAAGAACTATTACACCATTTACTTCGCTTAATGCTTCCTCAACACTTATCCTTCCTTCCTCCACGTCGGTAGCTTCAACCCATTTTAGAATAGGTTTTACGGCTAAATGCGCTCCAGCATGAACCAAAGCTTCATTTATGCTTATGTAGCTATCTTTGAGTTTAGTATATTTACCTACCATACCCACTACGACTTTCCTTTTACTATGCTTAATTCTCCCTACAAACCATTCTAGGTCTCTAAGGTCGGGTTCTCTAGGTTCAAGGTGTAATCTCTCAATAACCTTCTTACCTAATCCTTGCTTTTCAAGAATTAGAGGTACTTCGTATATTGTGCCTACAGTATAAGATGTGAAAACGGAATCTAATGGAACATTACCGTATAATGCTATTTTCCTTTTAGCTTCATCTTCAAGTGTAACTCTACATCTAGCAACTATTATGTCAGGTTGAATACCTATCCTCCTAAGCTCCTGGACACTATGTTGAACAGGTTTTGTTTTTTGCTCACCTGTAACCTCTAATATAGGGACTAAGGCTACGTGTACGAAAAGCGTGTTCTGATATCCCTCTTCTATTCTCATCTGTCTTACAGCTTCTAGGAAAGGTAATCCTTCAATATCCCCTACAGTACCTCCTATTTCAACTACAACTACATCTACTCCTTCCCGCTTAGCAACAAACCTTATCCTACTCTTAATTTCATCAGTTATGTGGGGTATTATTTGAACGCATTTACCTAAGTATTCTCCCTTTCTCTCCCTCTCAATAACCTTCAAGTACACTTGGCCCGTTGTTATGTTGTTAAACTTTGAGAGGTTTATATGTAGGAATCTTTCATAATGTCCTAGATCTAAATCTGTTTCACCACCATCTTCCGTTACAAAAACCTCCCCATGCATGTAGGGATTCATTGTTCCAGCATCAACGTTTAAATACGGATCTATCTTTATTGCTGTAACACTATAGCCTCGAGCTTGGAGAAGCTTACCTATAGAAGCAGTAACTATTCCTTTACCTACGCTTGAGAGTACTCCTCCAGTTACGAATACATACTTTGTCACTGGTTACCACATTGTAAAACTTATTCTTAGAGTAAATTTATAACTTTAAGTTTCCATCAAACAATTAGGGGATTTATTGGTTAGCATAAATGAACTACTTAAGCATCCTAGGCTCCAAGTAGCTTTAGATCTTACATCGTTAGAGGAAGCGTTAAGGATAGCTAAAATAGCTTGGGATAATGGTGCTGAGATTCTAGAAGCAGGAACCCCCTTAATAAAGTCTGTAGGTTTAAGAGCAGTAAAGGCCCTTAGAGAGAACTTTCCTGAGGCAATCATAGTTGCAGACATGAAAACCATGGACACAGGGTTTCTAGAAGCGAAACTAGCCCATGAAGCAGGAGCAGATATTATGACTGTTCTCTCTGTAGCTAGCAACCATACTATAAATGAGGCGCTAATGTATGGTAGAAAACATGGGCTCTTAGTAGCTGTAGATCTCATATCCCACCCTAATCCCTTAGCAAGAGCGGCTGAACTAGATAGAATGAATATAGACATACTGATATCTCATCTAGGTATAGATGTTCAAAAGAAACTTGGAATAACAGTAGCTGATAGGAGTCAGGTGGTTAGTAAAATAAGGAAAGTATTCAGTAAATGCCTAGCAGTAGCTGGAGGCATTAAACCAGGCAAAGCTAAGATCCTTGTTAAATCCGGGGCTAACATAGTAATTGTTGGTTCGGCTATAACGAAATCTAGTGAGCCGCATAAGGTAGTAAGAGAGCTTATTAGCGAGCTTAAAGATCCGTAATTATAATTAGTTTATAAGATTGTTGTAAATTAAGGTAAGACCAGTTAAGTTTAAATACTTACCTAAATATTTAGACAATATCTGGAAGACGAGCATGACTCAAACTGAGGTAGTGATGAAGGAGGTTTCGACTAAGTATTTTTAAACGACTTTTTAAAGAATATTTCAAGTATTACCATTGTTCACATTATCTGCAGAGATTAATACTTATGTAATAACTGTAAGACATACAAACGTAGTATCTTGGAAAATAAAGTAAGGTCGAAACTATGCAAACTAGTTTTTAAACCATTCTACTACAACTTCCTCTCCAGACATAGCAAGTAAGAACGAAGAAATGGGAAGTAGTGGTGATTACCATGGATGTATGGTTACTACTGAGGATACTAGTCTACATCATGGGCGGAGTCTTACCTTTCATATACAACTACTACTACGTAAAAAGGAAGGTTAAAGGAGGAAAGGAAGTTAATGAGAAGACTAGTGAAGAGAACAGTATAGTAGTTAGCGATTTCACATTTTCTTCAGAGTTAAGGGGTATGGGAATAGAATCAGGAAATACAACAGATGAAACAATAGAACCTGTAACCATAGTTTCATCTACCTCTATAGTTTCACCGCATGCGTACGATGATAGGGGTAAAAGTAATCCGCTATACGTAGTGCTGCTAATAGACCATAACGTTATGAGAAATCCTGAGGCCCTTACGAAAATGGTCTTAAATGTGCCTAAAATAGTTAACAATATAGAGTCGAAGTTTAATAAGAAGTAAGAACCTCACATCTTAAGTACTCTTCTCGTTTAACTAAATAGTTCTAGGTGTTAATTTGAGGAAATTTAGGATTATCAGTATTTTAGGTCCAGGACTTATTTCTGCTGTTTCAGGTTTAGAAATAACGAACATAGGGGTATTTACATACGTAGGAGCTATTTACGGTTTTAAAATACTATGGATTATAGTATTAGCTTCAATAATCATAGCGTTATTGCAGCAGCTAGCTGTTGAAGTAGGCGTAGTTATGCGTGAAGGTGTTATAGTTAAATCAAGGAAAATATTTGGTAGACATTTAACTCTCATAGTTCTTATTTCATTATTTACCGCTAACGTAGTTACTATAGCAATAAACATTATAGGTGTTTCTTACACCTTAAATGTGATATCCGGGATACCCTGGTATTTAATAGCGCCGTCTTTTTCATTACTGCTGTTTGCGCTTGCCTTGCGCAAGGAGTATGCATATCTTGAGAGAATCCTAACTCTTCTCAGCTTCGTACTCTCAACATATATAGTTTTGATGGTTTATTACCTCATATCGTCACCTTCATCCATTACTAAACTAATAATGAACTTGATAATTCCTCCCGAAGTGGATATGGGTAGACAGTATTTTATAGATATTTTAGCGGTGTTTGGTGCTGCTGCAGCACCATACGCGCTAATTTTCCAAACATCTAGTATTATTATGAAGGGGTTAAAGCTGCATGAAATCCCTGAAGAATTTATAGACATTTCTGTAGGCTTAATATTTACATCTCTTGCCAGCATCTCTGTTGCTGTCGTTGCAGCAGCTTATGCTCCGGAAAACATTTCAACCATTCACGATATGATATTGGCTTTAAAACCTCTTGGCATTATTGGTCCACTTCTTTTCTGCGTAGGGATTTTAGCTTCTTCAACTCTTGCTATAGAGACCATAATACTCTGTAATGCTTACATGTTCTATGAGTACTCAACAGAAACTACGAGTTTAAAAGATATTGTTGCGAGCAAACTCTATTTTAAAGTAGCTAGCTTAACAATACTTATTTCGCTGCTAATCGCTTTTGCACATGCTTTTTCGAGAAATATTTTTGGAGGAGGTTTCGCGGATTTAGTAAGAGATTCATCTATACTAATTAGTCTTACATCGTGGGTTCCCGCACTTTTCGTTGTGCTCCTATATTGGAAAGTTAAGCCTCTAGCCTCGTCCTTCATAAAAGTGGTTTCAGCTTTAATAGTTGGTTCACTTATTGTAGTAAATGTTGTTGGCATGTTGGGTGCTCTAGGTTTAAGCTAGAATTAGAATATTTATCTTAGGAATTGTTTTTCGAAATCTCTTGCGTATTTTGATGATTCTTTTACATCAACGAAAAGTTTCCTAACGTATTCTATGTCTTCAACATCTACGTAATCTCTCCTCAACACCCTAGCCCTCTCCCATGCAGGCTCCATTAACTGTACAGCGTATCTTAGCGAGGTTTCTATACCGATTTCAGTTAGTTTCTCTAACGCTTCTTTTGTGAGTTTTATTTTGGTTGCTTTACTTCTTATTTTCAATATTTCTCTTATTTCATCTCTAGTATATGGTTTTGTACGGATTATTAGGAGTCTATCGAGAAGGTCTAGGGGCATTCCATGGGGTGATTCTACATCTGTTCCCCTAATTCTCGTTATTCCCCTATTCGTAGCTAGAATTATTATAGGAGCTAATTCACTTTCCATAGCTCTTCCAAGGAATGCAAAGCATTCTATGTCTAACATGTGAGCGTCATCTATGAAAAGCACCCCAGGAATTATTTCGGCCCTTCCCTCATCAACAAGCTTTTTAACTTCCTCATCTACTTCTCTCCTTACTTCCGGTGAAATTTCTCTTTCAGTAGGCATCCCGAAGAATATTGAAATTATCCCTCTCCTACTAGCCATGCCTACGTCTAAGTCGTGAAGCGTTACTGTGTGTATGAACTCTTTCTCTTTCAATATAGGTCCTTTAGGCATTTCAACATAAACTTCTGTTTCAAGATCGTAATACTTAGCTTTTTCAAACCCTCTTACTTTTCCTATCTTGGTTACTCTGCCTGTTTCACTATCAATCCATATTACATCTCCTATGCTTACTCCTTTATTTAGAAGCTCTAATGTTATGTCTCTATCAACGCTGAATGTTTTTTCTTCATCCCTTGTAGCTAATGTTATTTTAGCACTGCTCGGAATCTTGTAGTATGGGTTGTAAGGGTGTCTTTTGAAAGCCACTTTCATGTTCTTAACTACTCCCTCATAGACTTTCCTTACTTCCCTAATTCTAACACCAATAGCTTTCCTCATAGCTTGCATTAGAACTTCAGTTTTCTTCATTTCAGCAGAATAGACTTCTGATGCGGATAAGCTTACAAATGGTGTATCTTCACCTAGCTCCTTAGCTATCGCTATTGCTATAGCCGTTTTCCCTGTACCTGGTGGACCAACTAGGAGAATGCCTCTACCAGCCATTCTCCCCTCCTTAATCATCTCCACGACAAGACCAGCAGCTTCTCTTGCTTCTATTTGGCCAACCATGCCATCAGCTGAAGGCAGTGCTTTTCCCTCAGGAGTTAACCCTAAGCCTTTAATATGGCTATGGGCTCCTATTCTTTCAAATCTTCTACCACCTGTCTCAACAATTGTAGGCATTAAACACCCCCTGAAATAGTTCTCCAATATAATCTTATAATATTGACTTGAAATCTTAAAACTTACTTAAATAACCCCAAGTAGGTAATGGGAAAAGTTTAAAGTTCCATATTGGGAGCTAAGAGTAGGGGATGATGTACCCCCTAAACCCTGACGCCCTTAGGGGTTGGGGGTTTTGATGAACCTTCAGCGGACCTGACCTCCCACATTAACGGTGCTTAGGTAATGTCGTCATACACCATTGAAGCTAACGATATGAAAGAGGCGTTAATAAGTTTAATCAGGTATTTTGAGTACGAACTAGGTTCCTTAGAAAGGAAAAGCTTCAATACGAGCATTATCGAAACCTTAAACACAATCCTAAATGATGTTAAGAAAAGCCTAAATGAAATAACATATATCGGAGGCCCTATGATAAATGAATCTCTTGAAAAACTATTCAACAAAATGCTGGAAGTTCATGGCAAACTAGGTATGTTAAATGAAGAATCCACAGTCAAAGAATTCGGAGAAGTTGTAGAGTCTTTCAGGAATATTGTGAACGAATTCAAAGAAACCATAGTAAAACAGAAAATAATCATCATAAAGAGGCGTAGAATGCTCCTGTCTCTTTTAGCATTTATAGCTCTAATATTTACCGTAAATTATCACCTATTTTATTTGCTAATTGCAGGCCTAGATGTAAGTAAAATGCTGTTTATCGTTGATAACGCTATCCCCCTATTGTCTCTTGCTGCACTAATTTTGGTTCTCCTAGAAGCTTATCTTATAGTTAAACGTGTAAAATACGTGGTTTTTCCATCCCTAGCTTTAACAATAATGTGCTCCTACATTGCCTACCTAACATTAACAACAGCACTTCTTCTAAACCCCTCTAGTGCATATTTACTAAAAATAACTTCACTATTAATATTAGGTCTTTGCGCATTCTTCATGTTAATGACCTTCGGCTATAGTTCCTTAGCAACACTACCTAAAGCCAGAATAAAAGTTAAAATAGGTAAAATAATGAAACCCATAAAAACCTTACCAAAAGAAGTATCTGTGGAAATTAAAAGCCTATATGAAGCCTTAATTAAGACCTTTAAAGACGTTTTCGGGGACCTTGGTGAAGAAATACTAAAATATGAAATAGACCATTACATGTTTAGCGGACTAACGTTTGAGGAAGCTGTTAGAAAAGTAGCTAAAAGATTATCTATTAAGTCTACTAAACTTAAATCTGAAGAAAAGAAGAATATGGAGAAGGATTAAAGATGGCAGCTCCAGGTAAGTCTAAAGAATTAAAAATAATTACTAGACCTGCAATAACAATAGCGGACATAATAAATGATGTAAGAAAAATAGCATTGCTGCAAACTATAAAGTCTTTCGGCGAAATAACCGAGAAAGCGCTAATATACCTAGTTAAGAACATTCAAGATAAGGATGTTAATTTAGGGTATAGATTCTTCGAAATTGCTGGCTCACTTTCATCTAAAGAGCTTAAAGAGGACATCATAGCACTGCTTTACCTTGGTCTTCTAGAAACCAATCCTAGAAATAAGAAATTGAGAGTAACATCGGAGGGTTTAGAGTTTCTAGAAAACCACGCTAATAAGCTAGGTGAAAATGCTGAAAAAATTCCTCAACTAGTGGAAGAACTTAGATCAAAAATAATCCCGATAGATGCAGAGCAAGAACTAAGTTTTAAATTGCTGAGGATTTCTAGAAGGAGACGTAGAAGATAATGTTTAAAACATTAACACATGTTTTAATAAATCCTCTTTGCTTTTAAGCTTCTTTACATTTAAAATTAATATTGAAGCGTATTTGTTAAAATAGGGGTAACCTTTTCTCGAAAATATGGTTAATACCAAGCCATTATGGTTTGTTTTAAAACCGTTACATGGTTCATGGCTTCTGACAATTCCTATAAAATTATTCTGCTTAAGAAATTTCCTAGTAATCTTAATTCCAAAAAGCCTACCTGCTCCTCTAGGTGAGTATGTCCATTCTTCAATAAAATCGCTTGGGTCATTCCATAGGAGTTCCTCTAAAATCTCTTTCTCCTTATGAGCAAAAGCGATTTTTTCGAGACTATTAGTCTTCACTGGTATGCCTCCATGAACAAGGAAAATCTTTGATTCAATATATGCTGCATGTGGTAGTAGTTGGAAGATATCAAAGAATGCATCATATAATTCTTTCCATGAATTTTTAAATTTCATTTTAAGAAATAATGGGAAGTCGTGGGGGTATGGTATAAGGTTAGGTGGTGGTTCATGGTTTCCTCTAAGCATGATAATTTTTTCTGGGTTTTCAAGTTTCAGCATAGTAATGGACATTATAGTTTCGAAAGACCCCGCTCCTCTATCTACATAGTCTCCTAAAAACACAAGGACACTATCTTCGTCTGGCAAATGTTTATCTATGTTATCCATAATTGCTCTTAGACTTACGAGGTCTCCATGAATATCTCCTATAACAGCTAAATGCGTACTCTTAACTTTAATTAATCCTCCAATTCTATTAAAGAATTCGAAGTTTTCTTTCTTAGTTTCATCTTGCATGAGGTTTTTAAAATCTTCAAGAATACTGAGGACGTCTTGTGGAGAAATTCTTTTTAGAACGTCTATTTTTTCCCTAAACTTCGCTAATAAATTCATTACTACACCGTGTATTTTAAGTTAAATAGTTGAACTACATCGTAGTATGTAGTGTAGGTTTTTTCTCTAAACTTCTTCTCTTTTGAGGCCATAGTAGTGGGTTTAGCTTATCTTCTTTTGCTAACTTTATTATTAAGTCTCTAAACTGGCTCGTATGTTTAATGTCTAATTCTAGAAGTTTAAGCAGTATGTCAAAGATATTGTTCCAAACTTCTTCAAGCATTTCTCTAGGCATGTGCTCTATTATGAATGGGTCTTGAAGCCATTGGTCAAAGGCCTTAATCGTTCTCATTATATGTTGGAATGCCGTTCTAGTAGCTATTATTAGTGTTAATCTATCTCCCTTCTTTATGCTATCATTTAACTTCTTAACGGTTTCAAGTAATGTTTTCTGTAATTTAACCCACTCTGTTAGGTGCGATGCAAATGATTCTTCCGGCCTTCTAAACATGTGAAATCTACCACCTTACCCTAAGCTATTGCAGAGATAGTTTAAAATTTATCATGAAACCTTTAAGTTATAAGGTTTACCGCGTAAAGCTATTTTTTCAGGTAATTTCTCCTTGTACTTTTTCAGAAACTTTAGATCTGATTTTTTGTCTCTTAACTCGTCAGGTAGCATTTGAGGTATTTCATCGATTATTGGGTACCATCTACCGCAGTTCGGGCAGTATAGAGCCCCGGTTTTAACTTCCTTTTTAAAACATTCTTCGCAGGGGAATTCTCTAATCTCCTTAACTTCTTTACTTAGATAGCCACAGTATAGTTCGCATAAAGGTTTCTCTTCTTCTAAAACTCTATCCCCGTATATGTTTTCTTCGATAACGTAATGTTCTAAAGGAAAATATTTGCATATTGGGCAGGCAAGTATATCTAATAACCTATACTTCATTTAGACTTAAGCACCTCTTCTGCAATATTCTTGACTGTGTTAACTATTTCATTTAACTTATTTTCATCTTTTGCTTCAGCCATAATTCTAAGTATTGGTTCTGTTCCCGAAGGCCTAACTAAAACCCATGCATCCTTCATTAGCACTTTTACCCCATCAATAGTTATTAGCCTATAATTCTTAAAGTGCTCAGTAACTTCCTTAACAACTTTAAGAGCTGTAGTACGGGCCATCGGTATCTTAGTTTTTAACGTATAGTAGTGTGGTAGCTGGTCAAAAAGTTCCGATAGCTTTCTATTTTCATCCGCCATTACCTGCAGCATTAAAGCTAATGTCATTGATCCGTCTCTTACAGGTATGTGCGGAGGAAACATGAAACCTCCATTTTCTTCAAAACCACATAAAACATTTTCTTCTCTAAGCATTCTTCTGGAGATATCGACGCTACCTACTTTCATCCAGATAACCTCTAACCCATAGGGTTTCAGTACCTCTTCTATCATGATTGATGAGGAAACAGCGGTAATTACTTTACCTCTATGTCCTTTTTCAGCAAAATATTTGCATAGAATTGTTGCACTCCTATCTCCCCAATGTATTCTACCTTTCTCGTCTACGAAAATTGCTCTATCCGCATCTCCATCATGTCCAACAGCTAAGTCGACATGTAATGCTTTAGCTACTTCAGCTGTTTCTTTAAGAGTCTCAGTTGTTGGTTCAGGTTCTCTTCCTGGGAAGTCTCCGTCAAGATTACCGTTTAACGTATATACTTTGCATCCAAGCTTCTTAGCTACGAGTGGGCTTGTAAGTGCTCCCACACTGTTTGCTGGGTCTATTAAAACCCTGAAGTTTTTACTTCTAATTTTCTCAACATCTACATGGCTTACTATAGAGTTAACGTAAGCATCTATTATTCCGTAGAATTTAGGCACTTCTTCGGCTAAGCCAAACCGTGAAGCTCTAAACCATTTTTCCTCAAAAATTATTTCCTCAATTTTTGCTTCATCTTCTCTACTTATTTCAACACCATCTGATGCGATAACCTTTATACCGTTGTATTTAGGGGGATTATGGCTTGCAGTTATCATTATACCTCCATCAAACTCGAAATGCTTTATTGCCCATTGAAGCGTAGGTGTAGGAAGAAGACCAGCATCGTAAACTTTTACTCCAGCACTTAACAATCCCCCTATAACAGCTTTTTGAAGCATCTCACCTCCTCTTCTAACATCTCTGCCGATAAGAATTCTCGCACCTTCGCCAAAGAAGGTGCCAGCAGCTAAGCCTATTTTCATAGCTAATTCCGGCGTTAAGTCGATATTCACTATTCCTCTAACACCATCTGTTCCAAATAGCTTGCCCATAAGCAAGCCCCGAAATAATTATGAAACACCGTTAAATAAAGTAATTTCGTACCTAAACGTAAACTAAAATTTCACTGAGGTATTTCGAGGTTGATACTTTACGTTTTAGAAAACGTATTGATGGTGGAATTTCTAGGCCTCGCCTTTCTAATCATAGCCTCGATTTTAAATAAGAAGTTCTTGAAAATAACTAGAATAATTGCATACATAGCCTTCCTAACCTTACTATTATACATACTGTTAAAAATATTAGTGACTATTTTAAGTTAGATGTTAGCAAGTATGTTCTAAGGTATTGAGAAACTATGACAGGTAAAACCGTATGGCTTGATGTTTTAACACCCAAACAGGCACTTTTAATGCACTACTTAGCTTTGAGAATTAGGAGAAAAGGCTATGAAACATTTATTACATGTAGGAAGTACGACT
>Ga0190313_1000061_pt1 | contig 73247 bp, 71 predicted proteins | sample 4870071011_MG_FD_169989 | JGI IMG/M metagenome (GOLD analysis project Ga0190313, IMG submission 169989) | Hydrothermal vent sediment bacterial communities from Southern Trench, Guaymas Basin, Mexico - 4870-07-10-11_MG | ecosystem: Environmental > Aquatic > Marine > Hydrothermal vents > Sediment ...
CTTGTACGTTTCTTCCTTTAGCCTATAAAAGCTCGTGATACTGTTCTCGTAAGCGTAAGCTATGAGATAGTTCACAATCTCGTGGTAAGTGGAGAAGAGGTTGTCTAACCCTTTAGGAACCTCCTTGAGCTTGAGCCTCGCGGTGAGTTTAATCGTTTCTGAGGACACTCCTCACCGCCTCCCCGTTCTGTAGGGCCTCATTACGAAGCACTAAGCAAATCAGATCAAAAATAATACTTAAATGTGTATGATATGATAATTACTAATCATAGAACAGCCCTGACTGAGGCATTACATTGTAAGGCAGTGAAGTTGTATGATGATGCTAAGGAAGGAGGTTTTTATCTTTGATATGGACGGTGTTTTAATAGATTCAAATAGGATAAAAGCTCGAAGCTTTTCGATAGCGCTTAGATCCTTTGGGGTATCAGTAAGCGAGGAGGAAATCATGAAATATATGGGAATGTCTCGTTGGGACATTGCTAGAGCATTAATAAATGAATATGGACTAAAAGTAGACGTCAATGATCTTATAGAGATTAGAATGAGGATTTTAGATGAGCTTAGGGCTTATATAAAGCCCTTTCCTTGTGCTAGGGATCTCCTGAATTTTTTAAAGAGCTTAGGAAAGAAGCTTATATTAGCAACGTCCTCTGACAGGGAGTCAACGTTTAAGGAGCTGGGGAAGCTAGCTAATTTATTTGATAGGATAGTAACTTCAGATGACGTTAAGAAGACAAAGCCTGACCCAGAACTTTACATAAAGGCCTCTAGTGGGTTTGATCGTAGCTTATGTGTTGTAATTGAGGACTCCCCCTATGGAATCATAGCAGCTAAAAAGGCGGGCATAGATGTAATAGCCGTGATGAATGGATACAGGGATCGTAGTGTTCTTGTAAAGTCAGGAGCTAATTTAGTTTTAGATGATGTATGTTCTCTTTACCAAATATTGTTAAAGGAGGTGCGTGAGTGTGATTCCAATATTTGATCTTCACTCTGATATCCTTATAGACATATCTAGAACGTATACTAGGACTTCTCATAAAAGTGGAAAGAGCCTTGATGAATGGCAGGCAATAATGAAGTGTGGTAATGTTCTTGGAAGGGTTCTGTCTGTGTGGATAGAGGAGGTATACAAGCCTGGAAATACACTAAAGAGAGCATTAGATCTAATATCCATTGCAAAGAGAGAAATAAAAAGGCTTAATAATGCAATTCTTGTCTTAAACGGAAAAGATCTAGAAAAATTTGGATCTAATGAGGGATTTTATTATGTAATATCCCTAGAGGGGGCTGACCCTATATACGACGATATACTCCTCTTAGACGTCTTTTATAATCTAGGCGTTAGGCTAATAACTCTCACTTGGAGCACTAGGAACTTTATAGCCGATGGCGTGTTTGAGTCAAGAACTAGAGGAGGGCTTACTAGATTCGGATTAGAACTTCTCGAGAGGATAAAAGAACTAGGAGTTATAGTAGATCTCTCTCACATAAGTGATTCTGGATTTTGGGATGTCATAGAGAACTTTGATGGTCCTGTTATGGCATCTCACTCAAACTCTAGAACTGTACATGATAACCTTAGAAATCTAACTGATGAACAAGCTAAGGCAATAGCAGAGAGAGGCGGAATTGTAGGACTTAATGTTATACCAAACTTTGTAGGCTTAAATAAGGATCTTGAATCGTTTATGAAACATCTAGAACATTTTGTAGATATCATTGGCATAGATCATGTGGCGTTTGGATTTGACTTCGTCTATTACATATATAACGATTATAAGGGTCTTAACGGGCTTTCTACTGAAAGAGACCTTCCAAAACTAATTAGCAGACTTCTTGAGAACTACACAAGAGAAGAAGTTGAGAAGGTATGCTGGAGAAACGCTATTAGTTTCATAGGCAGTAATCTTAAATGAGTATTCGGTGTACACTTATGAAAAGGCCTTATGTAATCATAAACTGCGCAATGTCCGTTGATGGTAAAGTTGCCCTAAGAACTAGAAGACAAACTAGAATCTCCTCATACGAGGACATGAAAAGAGTCCATGAGCTCAGGGAAAAAGTTGATGCTGTCCTTGTTGGGATAGGTACTGTGCTCTCAGATAATCCCAGTCTTAAGGCTAAGGAAAAGTATCTCGGTAGAAAACCAAGGAAACAACCCATAAGGATAGTATTGGATGCTAAGCTAAGAATACCAGAACAAGCTGAGGTATTGGATGGTACAACCCCGACAATAATTTTTGTTAGAGAGGGCATGAAGTCCCAGAGAATATTAAAAAATGCTACGGTAATCGAAGTAAGAGAAGATAAAGATGGAATACTAGACTTGGAGGAAGTGCTTTCAATACTTTGGGAAAAAGGTGTGCGAAAGCTTATGGTTGAGGGAGGAGGGACAGTTATCTGGGAGTTCATAAGGCGTGGGCTCTTTGATGATCTCTACGTCTACATAGGAAGTATGGTCATAGGTGGTAAGGACGCTCCTACAATGGCTGAGGGAGAGGGTGCAGGAAGCTACGATGAGATTATAAGGCTAGAGCTCATTGATGTTCGAAGGTTAGGAGATGGTGTATTACTCCATTATAGAAGAGCCGGTGGGGTAAATGACAAAGAAAGATATTCTTAGCAGGCCTAGGGGAACAAGGGATTTTGATCCAAAGGAAATGGCCCTAAGAAGAGCCGTTGAAGGCATATTCAGAGAAGTATTTGAGACATATGGATTTCAGGAGATAATGACTCCAACATTTGAGCGTGCAGAGCTTTTCATAGAGAAATCAGGAGAACAAGTTTTAGAAGAGATGTACTTTTTTGAGGATAAGTCTGGAAGAAAGCTTGTCCTAAGGCCTGAGCTTACGCTGCCTACCATGAGGTTCTATTTTTCCGAGTTGAGAGCGCTCCAAAAACCTCTTAAGCTATACTACGTGAGCAATGTTTTTAGGTATGAAGAGCCCCAAAAGGGGAGATATAGGGAGTTCTGGCAAATAGGCTGTGAGATAATAGAGGGAGATCCAAAGAGAACCTTAATAGAGGGGCTTGACATAGTAAGGGAAATCCTGTCACGCTTTAAGATACTTGAGATGTGTGAAATAAAATTGGGAAATGTATCTATTGTTAGAAAAATCTTAAAGCTTCTAGGAATTCAAGACGATAGGAGAATTATAAGGGCTATTGATAAAGATGATATTGATACCATAAAATCTCTGACAACGGAAAGGCAATTTAAGATTATAGAGATGCTAATAAAAACAGACATAGAAGGACTTAAGCATGAGCTTCCTGAGCTGTCTAATGAATTAAAGAAGTATGAGAGGTTTATCAGTGAACTCCAAAATCTTGACATACCAATTAGAGGGGATCTGGGAATAACAAGAGGTTGGGACTATTACGAAGGATATGTCTTTGAAGTATATGCTCCATGGCTTGGAGCTGAGAAGCAGATTTGTGGAGGAGGCTTTTATGACCTTTCTGATGTATTTGAGGAGGAAAAGATAACAACATTTGGATTTGCCTTTGGTTTAGATAGACTTATTGATGCACTTAAAGATGCTAATAAGCTTCCAGAAGTTCCGAGGAGGAAGTCCGTATATGTTGTTTCTTTATCCGATAAAGGATTTAGTATAGCAGTTAAGATAATTAGGAAGATTAGAGAAGAGGGAATAATTTGTAATCTAGATACAAGAAAAAGAAATATGAGAAGGGCACTTGAATACGCTTTGGAAAATGACTATGACGTTATGCTGATAGTTGGCGATAGGGAGCTCGATAAAGGAGTTATCTCAATAAAGGATCTTAGAAAAAACATCCAGGAAGAAGTTCCACTGGAAGGCGTTGTGGAGTATGTTATCAATATTCTTAGGAGGTGATGTAAAATGCAAATACTAACTGCAATAAGCTCTCCTATACTTACATACAGGGTGGCAAAAGAACTTGGGCTCGATATTCTGCCTGCCGAGAGAAAAAAATTCCCTGACGGAGAGATATACATAAGGCTTCTAGAAAAGCCTGACAGAGAGGTTGTACTTGTACAAAACACGTATCCTAATGAGGGATTAGTTGCAGCTATTATTGCTATGCAAGCTCTTAAGAGTGAAGGTGCTGAGGACATAACCTTAGTGGTTCCATACTTTGGATATGGCAGACAGGATAGAAAGTTTCTTGATGGAGAGCCTGTAAGTGCAGAGGCCATTGCAAAGGTACTGAGTAAGTATGCAGATCACGTAGTGCTTGTTGACCCACATAAGGACTATATAGCTGATTTCTTCGATGTAGAGACTAAGGTCGTTCATGCATATGATGCTCTTATTGAGATGCTTTATAGGGCTGACGTGGACATAGTGCTGGCACCAGACGCTGGGGCTCTTGATAGGGCAAAAGCCGTAGCAAAGGCTTTAGGGGTTGACTGGGACTACCTTGAGAAGACAAGAATTTCTGGAGAGGAAGTTGAAATAAAGCCAAAAGAGATCGAAGTTGAGGACAAAAACGTAGCACTAGTAGATGATATAATATCCACTGGAGGGACATTAATAGAGGCATCCAGGGCCCTCAAGTCGCAGGGGGCTAAAAGCGTTGTTGCAGCATGTGTGCATGGTCTTTTTACCAAGTTCGCAATTCACAAGATACTAGAGTCTCCAATAGACGACGTTGGAGTCACAGACACTATAGAGGGTCCGCTGAGCGTTGCAAGCGTTTCATCTACTATAGCTAGGGCCCTGAGATAACATGCGCAAACCTATGGTAGCTACCATAATTCCTATAATATTACCTCCTATTCATTATAGCACGTCTAAGGTTTAATGAGGAGTTCCAAAACACTTTCACTGAATCCATGATTGCGTGGAGACATTACCTTGTTTGAAGAGGTGTAGCGTGAATGTCGTTTAGGCAGTGGATAAAGAAGCATAAAAGTGTTATAATACTTCTTGGAATATTCACCCTTTCAGTAGTTATAGAGACGTCATTTGGCCTCTACTACTATCTCAATCATGGTCCAGTGCTTGCGGGGAATGACCCATACTACCATGCGAGAGTAGTTAAAAAGATAATCACTGAGGGAACGTATCTAAAATATGATCCACTGCTAGGTTACCCTCTATACAAGAACAACCCAAGACCTCCATTCTATGAAGTTCTAGGAGCCATAGCATCATATGTGTTCTATCTCATAACAAAGAACCTTGATTGGTCAGTATACTTAGGAATATCTGTAGTTACTGTTCTCTCTGCAGCTGCCCTTACGGTGGCGAGTTATCTCCTTGCAAGTGAGGTGTTCAACAGCAAAAAAGTTGGATACCTTGCGGCACTCTTTACAGCATTTACACCTGCAATTGTGGAGAGATCTGCATTTGGATTCGCTGATTGGGATGTTCTGATAATGTTCCTTAGTATAATGGGATACTGGGCTTTTGCAAGAGCGATAAAGGTCGTAGGAGATAATAGGATAATATCCAAGTCATACGCAATAGGAGAGTACAAAAACCTTATGAAAATATTGTCTAACAGGAGATTCCTGAAGTATGCGGTACTGTCAGGAATCTTCTTAGGCCTTGCATCTATAACATGGCAGGGTTATCCTGGGGTTCTAGCCCCAATAGCATTCTATTTAACAGTTTCTGGAATAATTTCGCTTGCTTTAAGAAGGGACATATCTGCAGAATACGTTGCATCGGTTATCTCGTATCTAATTCCCGTAATAATTTCATATCCTGTGTACTTCTGGGTGATGGCACCTCAGCCACATACATGGAAGTATTCAGTCCTTATGCTTGTTTATGTGCTCGTTGTTGGAGGAGTGCTCCTTTATTTTCGTGACTGGCCATTTGTAGTGTCGTATCCAATGATAGCAGCTCTCGGGATTGTAGGACTGTTTTCCGTAAAGACGTGGTTTCCTTCATATTGGCATGCTGTGATTACAGGTCTTGGATACTTTGTGAAGTCTAGACTGTATCACACGATTGCAGAGGCGCAACCACCAAGCATATCGCGTCTAATGGGAGGAGTTGGAGTAGCGTTAGATGTAGTCTTTGCTTTTACATATGCATGGCTCTTCGCTGAGTACTATCTTAAGAGAAAATGGGAAACAGTGTATATTCTGGTAATATCAACAACGTATTTATACTTAGCTATCAAGGCAGCACGTTTCATCATGAACTTAGGGCCGTTTGTGGCGATTATTGGCGCATATGGAATTAAGCTCTTTTATGACAAAATTATAGACATAAGGACATGGATAAACAATGTAAAGTATAGTAGAGGACTTAAGAAACTTTACTCAGCTATAGTATCTAAGGACTTATGGGCCCTATTGTTGATTGTAGTCATAGTATTTCCAAACGTTCACTTAGCAGTCGATGCTGCGATACCATATGAAATTAAGTCACAAATTGATCCAAGCTATAAGTGGTTAGGCGCCTTTGGGATCGACTACACACCTACAACCTGGGTAGATGCCCTAAGGTGGCTATCATCCCAGGACTCAGATCTTCCAATAGAGAAGAGACCTGCAGTGATATCTTGGTGGGATTATGGATTCTGGAACATAGAGATTGGTAGACATCCAACCGTTGCTGACAACTTCCAGAATAACTATTATCCTGCTGCAAAGTTTCTAACAGCACAGAACGAAACTGCCGCAATACTTGTCCTTGCAGGCCTTATTATGAGAGCCATAGGTGATGACCTTAAGCCCATACTTTCAGAAAATGAGAGGATAAATATAATAGAAGATACCTTGAATGTAAACAGGAGTACAGCAGAGAGCATATATAAAGCTCTTTTGAAGTATGAGTACTATCCTATGACTCTTACGGATGCTGTCTCTTTGTATAGAGCCTTTAGGGAAGCCACAGGGAGGTTTATAGGATATGTAATAGTGAATGCAAGAATGCTTCCCTGGGACATACCATGGACTAGAACTATAGATCATCCTGGAATCTTTGGTGCACCAGCGTACTTAGCAGGGTATAATGTCTCTGACTTCTATGAGGTCATTTACAACACAGATCATGGCCAGTTAAATGCCTCAGAGTACTCTAAACTAGTAAGTCAGGGGGAAAGGGTTCACGTATACTCAGAGTCACTTAAGTATACTGGTAAGTTCTATAACTCAATGTTTTACAGGTGTTACGTGGGAATAAGAACAAACGCGCTCTACTTAGCTCCTTATCTTTCAAGGCCTGGATATGGCTTGAAGCACTTTGCTCCTGTGTACATGAACAGGGACGTAGTTATACTGAAGTACTTCGATGGAGCTGTTGTTTCAGGATATGTGTTTGATACTAATGGCAATCCTGCAAAGAATGCCACAGTTGCTGTTCTTGTGAACCTGACGCCACAAGGTCTTCCACAGAGGTATGTGGTTCTCGATAGCACTAAGACCAATGAGAGCGGGTATTATGAGCTTTTAGCACCAGCAGGAAATGTTACTATTGCAGTTATATACGGGCAGCAGGGCAATGAGAAATTTGTGGGAAATATGACTCTAAGCATATCATCAGATCAAGCTTACAGAATATTAAATTGGAGAATAGAGAACGTCAACCTAACAGTCAAGCCCACGGCAATTTCAGGGTACATTTACTATGATAAGAACTTAAACGGTAAGTATGATCCATACACTGATCCTCTTGTGATGAACGCTACCATAGAGATTGAGGGAATAGGGACGTATAATGTCACAAATGGACACTATAACATCTCTGTCCTCCCAGGAAACAGAAGAATAAAGATAACAGCACCAGGATACGAACTACATATAATTTCTAGGGGTATTGGTGAAGAGCCCCTTAACGTTAACATAAGCATGACACCAAGAAAGGTTAATCTCACAATAGTTCTATGGTATGATGCAAATAATGACAGGAAACGTGAAGACAATGAGATCATTAAGAGTGGATCTTTTGAGATCTCAGCTGTGAACATCCCAGAAAACCTAGCGAAAACTACATCGGCGCTTATTGATAATGGGTATGCGAATGTCACGTTGAACCCAGGGGAATATCAGATAATAGCATCATTTGATATAAATGGCACAAAGGTTGCTATATTCAGAGGACTAAACGTCACTTTGGATATGGACTCCTCTACAATATACTTAGAACTTCAGAGAGCATATAAGCTCACAGTAAGAGCTCTTATGGAAAACGGGACTGCAGTATCAACAGCCTCAGTGACGGTATCGAAACTAGGGATAAATCTTCTAGCAAAGACCTTAGTCACCAATGACACAGGATATGCAACGATATACCTGCCAAGTGGTGACTACGTGATATATGCCTCATACAAGACTACAGATAACAAGACCTACGTTAATTATATTGTTGAGTTTATTTCCAAAGACACAGAGTTAACTATAACGCTAAAAGAGGGATACAGGATTTACGGAAAAGTATGGCATGACTTTAATAATAACAGTACAATAGATGACGATGAGGGGGTATACGGAGCACTTATAGTCGTTGAAACAAGCGTCACAAGAGTATTCTTTACAATATCTGATGCGTCAGGCAGTTACGAGATACCAGTCCTCCCTGGAGATTACAAGCTCATAATATATTTCATAGACTATGGAATTCCGAAAACAAAGACAATTAGCACCCATATTGGAGGAGACTATAGCCTTAACATACAAATCCCTTAGCGTTTCTTTTTACCTCTTTTTGTTTTGTTTAGCAAATCCTTAGCATTACAAATTTACAGTTAGTTCTTACTCTTATCCCTGAATAACTTACCTAATAAAGGAAGGTGTATAGAATACTGAGTACTTGTAAGTACACTCTTAACTTCTAACATAAAGCTTTTTGCAAAGTCAAAACAAGAACAGATATCCTGTACTCTAAGGTAGGGAGCTGTTTTATAGTTTGCAGAAAGTGAAACGCTTGCCACCTTTCCCCTCCACAATTTTAAGTACTCCACAGGATTTACCCTATTATAGCGTGGCGGTCCCGATATGTGGGATCCTAAGCCCGAATGGGGACTGCTAAGCCTCCGAGGATGTGGGGGCTCGCGTGCTCCCAAAAGCCAGCCAATGAAGCTAGAGGAGGGAAGGTTATCCGCTACGATAGTCTCGCGTGCTCCAAAAGTAGCGGATAACCAGAACGGATCCCACATCATGTGAAATAAATCAGCTAGGAAACCCACTTAAATAAGCGTACTATTTTAATAAAAGTAATGAGAGGGGAAAAGCCACGTGTAGTAGTGACCTACAAGATGATGAGAGAGGGAAGGGAGCTCCTTGAGAAGTACTTTAGTGTTGAATATTATCCTGGGATCTCAAGTGAAGAGCTAATTAGGGAGGTCTCAAAGGGTCTCTATGCTCTTGTAGTGTCCATTAACACTAACGTAAGCTCAAGGATTTTAGAGGCTGCTCGGGGCCTTAGAATTGTAAGTACTCAGAGTGCTGGTTATGACCATATAGACGTTAGAAGGGCTACTGAGCTTGGAATTGTTGTGGCTAGGGTTGTTGGTCTTCTTCAAGAGACTGTTGCTGAGCATGCTGTTGCACTTATGCTTACACTTGCAAGAAGAACTGCCCTCTCTGATAGAATCGTAAGAGAGGGACTATGGAAAGATACAAGGAGTATATGGTCTAGATTTAAGAGCCTACCTTTAATGTGGGGAAAAACTGCAGGAATAATTGGGATGGGAGAAATTGGAAGGCGTCTTATTCCAAAACTTAAAGGCCTTGGAATGAATGTTATTTACTATAGTAGAAGAAAAAAGAATGTAAACGCTAAATATATGCCTCTTGATGAGGTATTGCGTGTTTCAGATGTTGTTTTCATTACGCTTCCGCTTAATGAGGAGACTAAAGGACTCATAGATTACGAGAAGCTGAGCATGATGAAAAGAGGCGCATACATCATAAACGTTGGAAGAGGAGGCATAATAGTAGAGAATGATCTGATAAGAGCACTTAAGGAAGGGATAATTGGTGGTGCTGCACTTGACGTCTTTGAGAATGAGCCCATTAATGAGAAAAGTGATCTCCTAAAGTTAGACAACGTGGTCTTGAGTCCACACTATGCAGGCACTTCTAAAGAAGCCCTTAGGGACTCAGCATATATTGCCGCTAAGAATGTTGTGGACTTCTATTTAGGAAAGATTCCTCTAGGGATTGTTAACAAAGAGGTATTTAAATATCGTGACCATTACACTCCTATGTCTGAGCAGCAATAGATATTTTAACTATAAATGCAAATTTGTGCTGATTATTAGGAAGGAACTGCAGAGCGTTTGAGAAGATAAATTTAGTTTATTGAGGCTATGTGGGTTTCTATTGTTGCTAAAAACTGGTTTTATAACATGTCAATTAGGTCCTCTGGGTAGACGCTTTCTACGCCATTTTCAACAATTTTAAAATATGCTTTAAGGCTTTCAGGTCTGGATCTATGCTTAACCAAAAAAGCAACCCTGTATCCAGGGTATGCCTCAAGTCTTCTAATTTCTATCCTAGTTCTTGCGATATGATCAAGAACTTTTCCACCAAGGCTGAGTATATTACTTGATGAGTCCGAAGCTATATCCGTATATACTTGATTCGTTATAAGAACGGCAATTTCTAGGTTTTCTGCATTTTTAAGTATGGTATTAAAAAGAGGGTATGACTTTCTGAGAATATCCTGTGGGGATCTTTGGTAACCCATTTCTTTTCTGTATATCATGCCGTAAGAGTCTATTATTAGCGTTTTTATGCCTTCTGCATCTTTAAGAATCTTTAAACTATGAATAACCTTATTATGAAGCTCTTCAATAGTGTTAGCTTTAGCAATTACCATGTTGTCTAGAAGATGTGGATCTACATCATTAAAAATCTGAGAAAGCCTTTCTGGAGACAGGCCCTCAGAGTCTATATACACACATATTCCTTTGGATGTTATCGTTGTTTTTGCAAGCATAAGTGCTAAGTTTGTTTTACCGGCCCCTCCCTCTCCATAAATTTCCGTTATAATTCCGACTTCTATCCCTCCTCCAAGCATATCATCTATGGATCTTACTCCAATAGGCACTCTTTTAACATTTGTCCTCACAAAGTCACCTGCACTGATAAGCTCTCTTTCAAGAGCTCTCTCAGATTCTCCAGCGTTCATCATCCTTTCAGATACCCCAGGTCTCATCATAGAGCCCTAATTCCAAGAATAGGTTTTTCTAATACATACATATTATTTAAACATCGAGTATTCTTACGTACTGAAAGGTATTTCTTAATGTTACGGACGCTAGTCGAGGGCAGTCTCATAAATAACACAGGCAAAAAATCAATTTAAAACTTTGCTTTTCACACTTGAGTAGATAAACCCCTCAAAACGCTTAGAGATAGGGAATAAATAGCAATTAGACGATCTTAAAGAAGCTTTAAAAAATGGTTTACGATTCTTAAGTATTGTTTCACCTAATGTGTGGTGAAGATTTATGAGGCAGCTTAAGGTTGAGTTTAAGGAGACAGGGCCTATAAGAGTTATAAGCTCAAGGAAAATCATTCCAAAGAATAAAATTTTAGATCTCCTTGATGATCTTCTATGTTGGGCTTTTGATAGAATAGTTGGTATAGGAGATCCTCACTTTGTTATAGTTCATAAGGATCTAGGGGATAAAGTAGACGTAGAAGCATGCATACCTCTGCTTGAGGGGGAATATCCCGAAGAAGACGAAGATGTAAAGGTAAAAGAAATATCTAGCGAATATGTTGCCTATATTGTCCATAGAGGAAGATATGACGGTCTCGAGGAAAAGATAAGCCTCCTATATGAGATCCTCAAAAGAAAAAAGATTGAGTTTTCAGAGAGCTATAGGATAGTTTACGTTGTAGATTTCTTTGAGACAAGCAATCCAAATGAGTATGTTACTGAGATTCAGGTGCCTGTAAAGAAGTGCAGTATTGAGGAATAACCATTTTATATGGCCCTCGGGAATATTAGTTTAGGAGGATGAGGGAGGTGATCTCTGAGCCCCTGTGGCAATGATGATTCCGGCAGAGTCTGACGTTACTAACATACGGGGAGTGATCGTTTGTAGTTGACTATGAGAGATAAGCAACTTATTTCTTCTGCGTGTTTTTAGAGTAAAGGACGATATAATTAAGACACAATCATGCTTACCTGATCAGCTAAGTTACGAGGTGCAGCTATAGATGACAATGGAGGATCAGGGTCTAGACCTTGATAGAGTACTTTATGAGCTTAGAAAAGTAGACTCGAGAAATATACTCTCAAAGTTTAGAGACTCATTTGTTAAGAGAAGGCTCCTCTTCAGAGCAATAGAACTTGGAATGTCTGCGGAAGAGTACTGCAGATATGCTCTTGAAAACATAAAAAGTGAGTATGAAAAGGTCGTAAGTCTGCTGATGATAAATGTTACAGAGTTCTTCAGGGATCTAGACGTGTTTAAAGTAGTTGAGAATCATGTTATACCTATGATATACAGTAAAACTCATGGTGCTATTAAGGTGTGGAGTGCTGGCTGTGCTACTGGAGAGGAAACGTATTCCATAGCCATGATAGTATACGATTACTTAAGATCTAAGGGGGAGAACCCTTATAAGGCTACGATAATAGGATCAGATATAAGCACAAGCGCTCTTAGAATAGCTCACTCTGGGATATATCCCATAAGGGCTACACAAAATGTGCCTGAAAAATATAAAAAATATTTTCATATGGTCTCTGGGGATTATGTAAGGATAAACGAGGACGTTGCTAGGCTTACGGTATTTAAATATGAAAACATATTTGACGCGAGCTACCCTGCAGAGTACTTTGACATAATTTTCTTGAGAAACGTCCTTATATACTACTCTACAGATAGTGTTGTAAAGATGCTTGAAAAGGTTTATTTTGTGCTCAAGCCAGAAGGAGTGTTAATCCTTGGGAAGTCTGAATTCGTACCAAATGAAATGAGAAAAAAGTTTGATTTCTTTATGGGGGAGCTAGGAATAAGATCAAGAATATATATGAAAAAATGAGTAGCTATGAGGGCGTCAATGTTTGAAAAGCCATCAAGTAGAAAGGAGTATAAACAAATATCTGATCCAATTTATGGTATTATAAAACTTAGTGAGCCCGTGATATCCATAGTAGATACTAGGGAGTTTCAGAGGTTGAGGCGTATAAAACAGCTTGGAACGGTGTATCTGACATATCCAGGAGCAAATCATACAAGATTTGAGCACTCTTTAGGAGTATATCTTCTCTCTGAGAAGATGGGGAAGAAATTTGGTCTTGAGGATAACGTTCTAGAGGTAGCCATAGCAGGACTTCTTCACGATATAGGCCATGGTCCTTACTCTCATCTTATAGAGGAGCTTCCAGGAAGTAAATGGAATCATGTAAATGAAGGCATTAAGGTGGTAAGAAATAGTGCAATTTCAGACATCTTAGCCGATTACGGCGTTCATGTGGGCAAGGTTATAAAATACATGAAAGGTGAAGGAGAGTACGGATTTATAATCTCGGGAGAGATAGATGCTGATAGAATGGATTACATATTAAGGGATGCGCATTATACTGGCGTAGGGGTTACGTATGACTTTCATAGACTTCTTCAAGTTCTAGACCTTCAGGAGTCTGAGCTCATAATACACGAGAAGGGTCTTACTGCAATAGAGGGATTCTTAATAGCAAGACATATAATGTACAGCAGGGTCTACCTTCACCACGTTACGAGATCTTCTGAGGGAATGCTTAGAAAAGCTATCAAAGATCTCATTGAAAATAATAAGATCTCTGTTGAAAACCTTGCCAGATTAGATGATTATGACTTTTGGACCATTTTAAAAACCGGCACTAAGTTCAGCAGGGAGATTGCCCAGAGGATCTATGAAAGAAAACTGTATAAAAGAGCTCTTGAGCTTAAATGGTCAAATGTACCAGAAGACTTAAAAGAGGAACTTATCACTAAGAAAATGACTGAAAAGATTGAGATTGAAATTGCAGAAGAGTGTAACATAGACGATAGGTATGTCATTGTGGATGCCTCACCCCTTCATGTTGACAGAGATATTAAGCTTAAGGTAATAACGTCTGAGGGAGACGTAAAATCCCTTTACGAGGTATCAAGCCTTGCAAGATCTTTGAGTAGGTCCCAGCTTGAGATATGGAGACTTTGGATTTTTACACCTGAAGAGTTGAGGGAACATGTGGGGCGAGTTTCCAGGAGAATATTGGGAGTATGAAGACGTAGAGCTTGAGAAAGCAAAGGAAATAGTTTCTAAGTATTTCACCATAGCAAGGGCTTATAGGCATAATAGCAGTATGGTTATTGACTTGGAGGTTTATGATAGGTTTAGATATAAAGATCCGAAAAATTTAGAAGAGATATTTAACGATATATACAAAAAAGCTTTAGATACGTTTTCTGGAGAGTATGTCCCAATTCTTAGAGAAGGTAAGGAGTTTGATAGGATTATATTTTTAAAGCTTGCTCGACCAATAAAGAAAAGGAAGAAAGGACTGTCTCTTAACATTGTGCTCTTGATAGTGACGATTATAACTACCACCTTGGCAGGAGCAATAAACTGGATTAGCTATTCCTATGCAGTTCAAGGCCTAACGTTACCTCTTACGTTAAAGGAGCTGTATCTAGAAGCTCTGAGATTTGAGAATTTAATAAATGGTCTTTTGTACTTCTCAATACCTCTGCTTACCATTGTTGGCGTCCATGAAACGGGACACTATCTCATGTCAAGAAGACTAGGATTGGATGCAACACTTCCATATTTTATACCAGTACCTCCAATAGGATATCTTTCCCTAGGAACCCTTGGTGCGTTTATAAGTGTAAGAGAGCCCATGAAGACCAGAAGAGAGTTAATACTTGTAGGGGCAGCAGGGCCCATATCAGGATTTGTTATGGCAGTTCTTGTGACAATCTTGGGATTGTATTTAATGAAGCTTAATCCTGTCATTGTACATCCTCATGAAGGGGAGTCAGTAATTGCTCTTGTTCCTTCTCTGCTCTTTGAAATGATATTCACAGTCTTGAACCTCCCTGAAAATGTGCTGATACATCCATTAGCATTTGCAGGTTGGATAGGGATACTTGTTACTGGGATAAATCTACTGCCTATAGGACAGCTCGATGGAGGACACATATTCAGAGGTTTATTTAAGGATTATCAGAAATACTTTGGATATGCAACTTTGTTCATAATGTTTCTTGCATCAATATACTATCCACCTTGGCTTATATTTCTGCTTCTTATAGTATTTTTAGGAGGCGTAGTTCATCCACCCCCACTTAATGACGTAATACCCTTAGACAAGAAGACGCTTGTAATTGGAATCATATCAGTATTGATATTTATTCTTTGTTTTATCCCTGTACCCTTCCTTGTTGTTCATTGAGGAATCGATACTGTTCTACTGACGCGAATCCCTCTTATGTAAACCTCCTTTATTCCTTCTTTCATATCATAAGCGTCCTCTTCCCAGACAACAATGTCAGCATCCTTTCCTGGATAGATAATTCCAACATCTTTTTGAATTCCAAGCGCAATTGCTGCATTTTGGGAGAATATACTTGTAGCTTCCTTTTCATTGAGGTCATATCTTATCGCAAGGGCAGGAGCAAGCTGTAGAAGCTTTATATCCATAAGGGGGTGAAACGTAGATAGAGAAACTGTTATCCCAACTTTGTAAAGTCTAACCACGTTATTAAAGTTCCATCTATCCAGGTACAAAGGATCTGTTATCCAAAAAGGACCATATATCACAGGTACGTTAAACTCCTTAATGTAAGACGCTACTTTAACGGCTTCTGGTGCTCCAACTATTGTAAGCTTATTTAAGAACTTAAACTCCTGTGCAAGATTTAAAGCAGTCTCTATGCTCTCATAGGACATTGCAACTATGAAAACCCTGTCTACATTCCCTAAGATAGATCTAAATCTTTTGTTGTTTGAGTAAAGCTTTCTAAACTCTCTTAGTATGTTCATCCTTAGCTCACTTTCGTAGTACTCTTCAGGAGTTTCTAAAAGTATTTCCAATATGTTCTTCCTATAGAGACTTTGATGAAGCAATGATGCCCCCATAGTTTTTATCACGGCACCTTTTCCAAGTCTTACATATTTTCCCCCTGGTGATATATATGCAGTAGTTACTCCGAACTCTCTGGCATCCCTTATAGACGGATCAGAGTAATTTAGACCATCAATGACATAATAATCTGGATCCATGATTATTCCTCTCTGGTCTTCTTGTATTCCGTATATAGACCACTTTATTCCTAGCTTTGAATATGGCTCTATAAATCCAGGGGTTACTGTTGCATTGGAGAAGTCAACATAAGGGCCTTTCCAAGTGTCAGAAATTCTCTGAATTTTTCCTTCTTTTATCACTATAAATGCATCTTTGTATATCTCGTGGGATCCTGTAAGTATTTTCCCAGCAAGGATTGCGTATTCAAATGGGTTTGTTATCAATAGTAATCACCTTGTAGCCCTCTGTACCTTACTTAGGCAGTACACAACCTGCTAAAGACCTAATTTTAATATGATCCATTTAACTTTTGCGCTTAAGAAGAACTTGCAGAAACATTCATCAAAAGAGCAATAATTTACATATGTTAATAGTATTTAATCCTCCTAGTTAGGCTATACTGTTGTTTAATGGATCAAAAGATAATTTCGCTTGTAAAACCTTGCTTCTAATAGCAGATAGTAGCTCACCAGAAAGTATTTATAATTAGTTTTAGTAGTAGATATTGGATCTAAGCGCTTCCGTAATAAGCACCTAGCAGCGCTGTTAAGAGCACGTTAAGTTAGACTCTAAGGTAGAAGTACTTGTCTAAGCTTTCCATCTTAGAGATAATTAATGGAGGTCGCCCTGGGACATCCTCAAACATCATTCAGAGAGGGCCATAAGCATAGGATTATGATGAATGTTTAAATCATGTCTAGAGTCAATGGCACTTTGTCATTTATTGCTCCCATACCTCTGTAAACGGTAGAGGTGACAAGGACTATGAATAAAAGAATCTTATGGCCTTTGCTTGTTGTTTCTTTGCTTATCCTAAGTAGCCTCATTGGTTGTGTAAGTGGTGGCAAACAGGGAGAGGAAATAACCCTTGTTGTTCTGACAAGACACGACACTACGATACAGATGAAAGTAAGACAGGCGTTCCTCTCTAGTGACATAGCAGAGAAGTATAATATAGTTGACATTAAGTTTAAGTACACAACGCCTGGAGACTGGAAGAAATATATAGAAGAAGGAGCGGCAGATGTCGCGTGGGGAGGAGGGCCAACAGTTTTTGATGACCTATTCCTAGAGGGCTATCTACAGCCATTGGACATGCCAGAACTTCTTCAGTACATAGACCAGCATATACCCAAGAAATTTGCTGGGTTCCCAACTATGAGAACAAAGGATAGCAAGATCTATTGGGTAGGGGCTGCTTTATCCTCATTTGGTTTCACAGTGAACCACGATAAGCTTCTACAGCTAGGACTTCCTCAGCCAAAGAAGTGGGAGGACTTAGCATCAGAAGTCTTTGCCATGGAGCCTCCAGCTGTTGGTACTGCAGATCCAACTAAATCAACGAGCAATACTAGGATATTTGAGATAATACTTCAAGCCTTCGGATGGGAGGAAGGATGGAGAATTCTCACGTTGATGGCTGCCAATGCTAGGATATATGATGCAAGTGATGCTGTACGTGAGGGCGTTATAGCGGGAGAAATAGCCGTTGGAACAACAATAGACTTCTACGGATATATAGCTATGAAGGCGAATCCAGCCTGTGAGTACGTAGTGCCAAGCGGTCAATCAATAGTCAACGCAGACCCAATAGCTCTCGTAAAGAACGCTCCACATAAGGAGGCTGCTCAAGCGTTCATACTGTGGGTGCTCTCTCCAGAAGGCCAGAAGATATGGCTTGATCCAAGTATAAACAGAATGCCTATAAACCCTGAGGTCTTCAATACATCAGAGGGTAAACAGAGAAGTGACCTTAAGAAGGCCTATGATAGCCTTGAAAGCGTAAGTGCTATTCCGTTTAATGATACACTTGCCCTAGAGACAGAAGTTACGATGCAATATTACTTTAAGGCGACGCTAGTAGACACACACGATCTACTGCACTCAGTATGGATACAGCTTGTTGAGGCAAAGAAGAACGGTAAGATAACAGATGAGCAATTTGAAAGCCTAAAGAACAAACTTAGTGAGCTCTTAACGTTTAAGGATCCAAGGACTGGACAAACTGTGAAGTTCACCCTAGAGTGGGCGAAGGAGAACAATGAGTACGTGAAGAAGAACCCAGATGATTACTTGAGAATTTGGAGAACTGCTGCAGAACAAAAGTATAATGAAGTACTGAATGAGCTTAAGTCCATCACTGGGTGAACACTAAGATGGCTACAGTAGTTAAGAAAGTGAGACACAGGAAAATCTTGGAAAACATCTTTGGAATACCACACTTTGATCTATTCGCAATAATTTCCTATGTCATTCCCCTTGCCTATATATTTATTTTTCTTATAGTTCCCCTTGCTGAGATGCTAAAGATAGCGTTCACATACAACGGCGCATTCTCTCTTCACTGGTTTAAGAGCATATTTTCTCAAGAGTTCTATATAAGTCCCAAGCCACAGGGTTCCCTCTATGTTGACACTCCTCAGTATATATATGTAGAAGGCCTAGACTTTGGCGTGATCTTAAACTCTCTCATTGTTGCTATGTTTGTTACTATGCTTGCCACATTAATTGGAGTTACGCTTGCTTACGTCATGTACAGGTATACATTTCCTGGTAAGGGCATATTTAGAGTCCTGCTTATAGTTCCTCTCTTAATGACGCCTTTTGTTAACGCTTATGTTGTCAAGTTAATATTTAGGGAGAATGGCATCTTTAACTGGATTCTTCACGATCTAATAGGGATACTCCCAAAGCCCATAAGAATAGATGGCCTTGTGGGAGTGATGATAGCACAGGCTATAGCATACTATCCAATAGTGTATCTTAATACTTATGCAAGCTTTGTGAATATAGACCCCTCCCTTGAGGAACAGGCAGAAAACCTTGGAAGCAGAGGGTTTAAATTACTCAGGACAATAACGCTTCCATTAGCTCTTCCGGGAATAGCAGCAGGAGCTACACTTACATTCATATTTTCTCTTGAGGACTTGGGGGCTCCTATAGCATTTCATTCAGCATCTATTGCTAAAAAGCTGATAACATACCAAATATATGATAAATTCCTGAGTGAAACTGGTTATAGATCCCCAGAAATAGCAGCGCTTGCGATAATCCTCTTAGCACTGTCTCTCTTAGCATTTGCTCTGATAAGGAAGTATGTGAGCCTCAGGCAATATGCGATGATGAGCAAGGGAGGGCGCTGGTATATAAGAACTGTAAAGCCTAAGTGGTGGCAATACGTAATCATATATACAATAGTTCTTCCCTTAGTACTCTTTACAATAACCCCGCAAATTGGAGTAATCCTTCTAGCATTCTCTAAGGAATGGTCTAGAACTCCATATCCAAGAGGTTTTACCTTACAGCATATCTCTCAGATAGCTCTAGATCCAAGCGTTAGAAGGTATGTGATTAACAGTATAACATATGCGTTCACAGCAATACTGATAATTGTAGTTATTTCCGTAATGGCCTCTTATGTGTCTAATAGGTTCCGTGGGGTGCTGTCACCAATTGTTGAAGCATTAACAGTATTCCCTCTAGCAGTTCCTGGTATAGTAATAGCAATAGGTTATTTCTATTTCTTCGCAAGTATAACCCCTAAAAATTCAATATTAAATCCTCTCTCTGTTAGTTTTAATCCGGGACCAATACTTATAATAGCGTATAGTATAAGGCGTATGCCATTCACAGCGAGGTCAATATACGCAGGAATACAACAGGTTCATGCATCCCTTGAGGAGGCTGCTATGAACTTAGGAAGCACTAGATGGAAGGCTGTTATGGGGATCCTAGTGCCTCTTATTGCCATGAATGTATTAGGAGGTGCTATGCTGAGTTTCGTATATGCAATGAGTGAGACAAGTGTGAGTATCACAATAGGATCTCTAGAGATGTCTAAGGCCCCAATGACTGCGTATATGAGAGACCTTATAGTAAGTGCCGCTGGATCAGCGCACATGGCTGCAGCACTTGGGTTTATCCTCATAGTTGTGCAGATTAGTGCTATTATTCTCTCTACAGTAATAACAAAACAGAGATATGCATTCATAGGCATAACTTAAGGGTGGTAATCTTGGTAACTGTAAGAATAGATGGGGTTGTCAAGAGGTTCGGAGAGATAGTAGCCCTTAAGGGTGTTTCATTAGAGATAAAGCATGGAGAACTATTTACACTTCTAGGGCCATCTGGTTGTGGGAAGACTACACTCTTAAGGATAATAGCTGGTCTTGAATACCCTGATGAGGGCAGGGTATACTTCGACGGAAGTGACGTTACAGACCTAAAGACATACGAGCGAGGGGCTGTTCTTGTGTTCCAGAACTACGCATTATGGCCTCATATGACAGTTTATGAAAACATAGCATATGGCCTTAAAATAAGAAAGGTTCCAAGGGATGAGATAAAGGAGAGAGTAAAGAGAGCTTTAGAGCTCGTTAAATTAGAAGGGTACGAAGATAGATATCCAACTCAGCTCTCTGGGGGACAACAGCAGAGAGTAGCCTTAGCAAGAGCTCTAGCTGTCCAGCCAAAGCTTCTGCTTCTGGATGAGCCATTAAGTAACCTTGATGCAAAGCTAAGGATAGAGATGAGAAGTGAGATAAGGAGAATACAACGAGAGCTTGACATAACGGTCATATACGTTACTCATGACCAAGAGGAGGCTATGGCACTCTCTGATAGGGTTGCAGTCATGAACTTTGGGGTCATTGAGCAAGTGGGAACTCCTAGGGAGATTTATCAAAGGCCTAAGACAAAGTTTGTGGCAGATTTCATGGGCAAGAACAACATATTGCCCGCTAAGATATTGGAGATAAAGAATGGAAGGGCTACGCTAGAGGTTCTAGGGCATCGCATATCTGGCATTCCCGCAGAGAACATCTTAGGAGACTACTCTGATCTTTATTTCTCTATAAGACCAGAAAAGGTATCACTCACGCCATTCGAAGGTGCTCAAGCGTTTGAAGGACGAGTGGATCTTGTGGAGTATTATGGGTTCTTCGTAGAAATAGTTATTAAAATTAAGGACGTGTTCTTCTTTGTTAGGGTACCAGATCTTAAGGAGCCATTAAAGCAGGGAGATAACGTTAAGGTTTACTTTAACCCGCAAGATGTGATACTCCTTCAAGAGTAATGGTTGATGCAGGATGATGAGGATGGCCGCTACTGATGTGTGATGAGCTGCTGGTTTTCTGACTGCTTACTTTCTTATTTATCAAGGAGGATCTAAATGGAAAAAATATATGCAAGCCTAATATCTGGAGGAAAGGACTCTGTATATGCTACGTATCTTGCAATAAAGAGTGGAATAAATGTAGTATATGGAATAAATGTTATCCCTAAAAGAGATGATTCATACATGTTTCACTATCCTAATGCACATCTAGCTCCAGTAATTACTGAGGCCATAGGACTTAAGCCTGTAATTTTAGAGGTTTCTGGAGAGAAGGAGAGAGAAGTAACTGAGTTGAGGGATTTCCTAAGGGATTTGCATGTGCATGGGATCATTGCGGGAGCATTAGCATCTAGGTATCAGAAGGAAAGACTTGAACGAATATGCAAGGAGCTTAACATAGAGCTATATGCACCTCTCTGGGGAAGGGATCCCATAGAGCACCTTAAGGATATCATCTCCGCTGGTTTTAAGGTCATAATAGTGGGAGTGTATGGCTTAGGACTTGAAGATCTTCTTGGAGTGGAGATAGACGAGAATGTCATTGAAAGGCTCGTTTACATTAGCAGACGCTATGGAATACATACAGCTGGTGAAGGTGGAGAGTTTGAGACATTAGTTACTGATGGACCAATTTTTAGAAGGAGGATAATAATAGAGAGCTATAATATCCGCAAGGGGCTTAGTTGGGCTTATATGATAATAAATAAATACAAAGTTATTGAAAAGTGAGGAGTTAGTGATGATGTGGGTAACACATGTTGTCTTTGGATTGCTTCTTTATATTATTGCTGTTCACTTAGGATTTCTCCCATATGAGACAAGCTATTTCGTTATTGTAGGAATTGCCTCACTTATCCCAGATATAGATCATCCCGGGTCAAAGATTTCAAAACTATTAAGGCTTAAAAAGATTAGTGAAAAGCTTACTCATAGAGGTTTTTTACATAGCGCATATCCTGCTCTTTTATTATTTCTTGGAGCATATCTCCTAGCGTGCTATTCTGGATTTTCTGAGAAGGCGATTACTGTAGGAGTGCTTCTAGTGATTGGATATGTATCTCATTTAGTCCTTGACTCCCTTAACCCAACAGGAGTTAAGTGGATATATCCAAGAGCTAAGGTAAGGGGGCCCATAAAAACTGGAAGTTACGGTGAGCTTGCTATACTTTTTGTAATATCATATGCACTATCAATATTATTCTTCTCATCAGTTCTTAGAATGTTAATAAACAAGGACACATTGCTTATGGCATTAGGGACTTCGATAATAATTTCAGCAGCTATGGAGGGAGAAGTTATTTTCAGGAGAAGCTAGTCATTGCCTAACTCTAAACATATTCTATAAAAGTTTCTTAGAATGGTCTTTCCGTTAGGAGTATGCGCCACTTCTGGATGAAATTGCACTCCAAATATTGGAAGCGTTTTGTGACGCATGCCCTCAATTACGCATATATCAGAAGTTGCGGTTAAAACAAACCCGTCCGGAAGGTTTTTTACCTCATCCATATGAGAAGCCCAGGCGGAGATCTCATCTGGTAAGCTCTTGAATATGTAATCCTTCTCTAGAATCCTTATTCTGGTAGATCCATACTCTCCCCTCGATCCTCTGCCAACAACTGCCCCAAAGTGTCTTCCTATGATCTGATGGCCAAGGCATATACCAAGTATAGGAACTTCATTTTTAACACAGTACTCCAAGTATTGTTCTGAAAAACCTGATTTATTTATATCAGGCCCTCCACTGAGCACAACTCCTATTACGTTATCTCCTAAAACATTGTTTGGAGGAGTACTATTCTCTACTATTTTTGCTTTTACCCCTATTTCTCGAAAACTTCTCCAAATGCGATGAACATATTGGCCTCCATTATCGACAATGATAATCATAAATAACGGCACCCCCTACTACTCGAATTCTATCGTAGCAGGTGGCTTGTTTGTTATGTCATATAGTACCCTTCCCACGTGGGGGATTTCAGATGTTATTCTAGACGAGATACGCTCTAATATTTCCCAAGGAAGCTTAGAGAAGTTGGCAGTCATTCCATCAGTTGAATTTACGACCCTAATGGCAATCGTCCACTCATATGCTCTGATATCTCCGCGAACGCCAACAGTCTTTATGGGAAGTAGGACAGCAAATGCCTGCCAAAAATCAATGCGTGCATTTGAAATTTCTTCTTCGACGATTTTTGTAGCCCTTCTAACTATTTCTACTTTTTCCCTTGTGACTTCCCCAAGAACTCTTACAGCAAGTGCAGGTCCTGGTATCGGCTTTTTGTTTATTACGTAATCTGGAACCCCTATAAATCGTGCTATTTCTCTAACTTCATCCTTATAGAAATCTCTTAAAGGCTCAACTATCTTGAGATGAATATTTTTCGGAAGACCTCCTACATTGTGATGACTTTTTATTCCTCCTCTGCTTTCTATCCAATCTGGAGCTATTGTTCCTTGAATTAAGCACTTTGCTCCGTATTCGCTGGCAACTCTTTCAAAAACTCTTATGAATGTCTCTCCTATGACTTTCCTCTTTCTCTCAGGGTCTGTAATGCCCTTTAAGGCTGAAAAAAACTCATCTGATGCATCAACAATTTTAATGGACAAATTTAGATCCCTTGATAGCGCTTTTATGTGCTCTATTTCTCCTTCAGGGAGAAGCCCTGTGTCAACGAATATAGGCACTACTTTATTGCCTAGCGCCTTTCTTGCCAGAAGAGTAGCTGTAGTGCTATCCACCCCTCCTGACATTGCAGAAATAGCAATGTTATCTCCAACTTCCTTTTTTAAGTATTCAAGAATTTCCTCAACAATATCAGCTACTCTCATACATGTAATATCAAAATAGTGTCAATATATAACGTTATCTTAGCGATGCTTTTTACATTATAATGTTAAAAATACTTAAAAGAAAAATCCTCAAGAGAGCAAACGTTAAAGTCTGATGAGCTTAAAGTTTGCGAGAAATTATATGGCCTCAATGATCTTTTCCACGTCAATGATAAAAATTATTTTACCATTTACCTTTGCAGCTCCCATAACGTAAGGGCTGAGTGTATCCGAAACGCTCATCTGAGAGTCCAAGATTCTTTCGCTTATGTCTGTAATGCCTAAAATAGAGTCTACCTTACCAACAAATCCCCCATTAGAAGTCGTAAGGACGATAAAGTATTCTCCTAAACTTTCTTGTCCTTTGAGAAGCATCCCAAAGTCTACTACTGGATATAATGTGCCTTTTATGTCAACGACTCCTAGAATATAATCTCGGCCTGACTGATATTCCTCTATTTTGATCCTAAAAAGCGCTTGTTTCACGTATTTTATGTCTATGCCGTATGTGCTATTCCCAACTGAGAATGTAAGTATCTTCATACAAGTTCACCACTCATTGGGAGACATAATTTATATCAATCAAGTAACTTCTAGCTCCCTACAGCAATCTAAGTGATTATGTAAGGTAAGATATGAGATCATAAACACATTTACTATTAATTTTATTTAAATGTTTTCATAGACGATAAAAGTGTGAAGGACTGCAACTAACATGAGGAAGTTCTAAAAACTGTCCAAGAGTATTAATATTCACGGATATAGGCTATGTCTAAGCATTTATTAGGTGATATATACGAAAGAAAAACTTATGGATCTGTTAGACGCAAAAAAACAGATCCTTAAAGATCTTAGAGATACTGTGAACGTTAGAAAGGTAGTTAATAATGAACACAGTCAAAGGAAACCTATATTTTGTGGGATGACTGTACATCCTGGGTATGGGTGTTCTCTTGGATGCTTATACTGTTACGTTTATGATATGGAAATTTCTGGGGTAAAGGCATCAGATCTAACAGGAGTTGAGCTCGTTTACGCTCTTGCTTTTAACAAATATTTCCTTCCTAAGAAGACGCTTATAGCCATCGGATCTATAACAGAACCATTTCTTCCAGAGATAGAAAGTAAGACGTATGAATTTATGGAAAGCATATCAAAATATCTCAAAAATCCCATTCAGGTATCCACTAAGCTTTGTCCTTCTGATCCTAAAAGGCTCATAGAATGTGATGAATGTATAAGCTTCCTCATGAGCTTTTCTTCATATTTAGGAGAGCTAGAGCCTAGTGTTAACGTTTTAGATAGGATAGAGTGTCTTAAAAAGATAACAAACTTGGGAATAGAAGCAGTGGGATTCATTCGTCCTATAGTACCTGGAATTACTGAAAAGCACATAGATAAGCTCCTTATATCCCTAAAAGAAGCTGGAGTGCGTGCTATAGTATTAGGATCTCTTCGAGTGACCCCTAGAGTGCTTAATATACTATCTAAAAGATTCCATCTTAAAGAAATAAGCAAACGGATTAAAAGGAGGTTTAAAGATAGGAACGATCAAGTTCCTTTAGATGTTAGAGACCTAAAAATGAAAATTAAAAAGATAGCTAAGGAGTTAGGACTTAGGATCTTTCCTTTTGCATGCTCTGCAAATATAATATCTCATAAAATGTCTTGTAATCTCTGTCATCTGGGACCTTGTGGGAGACACAAGATTGGGGATGAGGAAAGTATATATGAATATTTTGAGAGTAGAAGAATAAAAGTTGAAGTTTTAGAGTTCTCTAGGGATATAATTGTGATTAAGCTAGTAAAGGGAAAGTACCAGTCCTACGATAAAGTGCTGCTTGAGACGTACTATAAAATACCCATAAAAGTTAAGTGAAAACTTTTACAAAAAAGAAATGTTTGAAAAAGTATTTGGAACGGAGGTGTTATATTATTATGTCAGAGTCTGACAAGGAAGCCATGTTCAGAATAGGCCTCACGATATTACTTGTAGTAATAGGTCTTAGTGTGCTCATATTTTCGGGGTTCTTGGCCTACAAGGAGTACAATGCAATAACTGAAGAGGCTATTCCAGAGCTTAGTAATATTGAGGACCTCGTATCGGATGTAACTCCAATAATACTTTACTATGGACTGAGGCTGGCATTTCTTTCAGTGCTTATATGGGTAGGATCAATACTACTTTATAGAGGTATCCAGCTTCTCATGAAGGCTGCTAAATAATCTTTAAAGGTGGATCTTGTGAGATATACTACCTTCCTATCTCTGATATCGGTTTCCCTTATGATAATCTCTTTGGTGGTAATAGGGTACCCTATATACACGTTTATTGAGGACGCTGAAAATGGGAAGTTTGACATATCATTGAGGGATATAAGAATAATTAAGCTTGAGAACAACAGCATCTTGTTGAACATTACAGTATATGGTATTAACAATGGAGGAGTCCGGATAACGGACATAGGAGTTAGCATTATCTACAACTACACGACACTTACAAATGATACGTATGAAGGTTCTCTAAATGTCTATGTTGGTGATATATCTCCTGGCGATGTAGTTAAGAAAAACGTGTCAGTGTACATTAAAGGGATACCTAAGGAGCTATATGCTAAGATCACTGTTAGGATGAATATATCCGGATACCTCCCATTTAAAATGACTTTTGAAACTCCTATACTTAAGTCTGGAGCGTGATGACGATTAAAGCAGACAATGAGCTGAAATCACCATTTAGATATGTGCTGAAAGCAATACTCTTGTCCCTTATTGATTCAGTAATAGCATACCTAGGCTTCGTTTACATACCGTACATGGTTCTCTCGTCTCTAATATCAAACATCCCTATGCCTCACTCGGTCTTCTACGGAGGATTTATCGCCTTTTTCTTCATATACTTTGTAGATAGAGTCTCCTCCCAAACTCCAATGCGTATTCTTATCTCAATGCTCCAAGGAGTGATAATCCTATACATATTCCTTTCTGTCTTAAGAGGGGGAATTGTAACAGGGGAAATAGAATATCATGGCACCAGGATATATTACGAGGCTGATATACGACTTGTGCTTTACCCGATTGTAGCGTTTGGCTTTATAGTACCACTTCTTACGTCAATAGTTGGCTTTATAGAAAGTAGAATAAAGAAAGAGGAGATGTGAGGTGCTCTCTAATATACCAAAGAACGCCAAAAAGATTCTAGATGAAATGATTACTGAAAGAATTAGGGGTGCTAGTTACCTAGCCGAGAAGTGTTTAGACTTTTATGTTACTCTTGTTAAGGGAAGTCTTCCTATCGAGGAGATAGAGAGAATATCTAGAGAAGTTATTAAGCTTTTTCCATCTGTTGCACCTGTCTATAACATTTCAAATACAGTATTAAAATTCCTTAGAGATTCCAAGGACCTTGGAAGTGTTCTAGAGGATCTTGAAAGGTATAAACTTGAGATCAAATCTGCTAAAGCGAGGATAGCTGAAACCTTTCTTGAAAGGATAGATGTCGGGGAAAGACCTGTAATAATAACGCACTCGTACTCATCGGTAGTGCTTGAGACTGTAAAAAAGCTTGTTAGTTCTAGGATAGTCCCAAAGGTTATTTTAACAGAGTCCAGACCCGATTATGAAGGCATACATCTTGCATATGAGCTCAAGAAACTTGGAGTTAATTATGAAATTATAACTGATGCTCAGATTGGGCTTGTAGTAAGAGAAGCAGATATAGCCGTTGTTGGAGCAGATTGTATAGCTAGAAACCTTGATGTTATAAATAAAGCTGGGACGTTCCTGCTGGCGCTCTCTGCAAGGTATTATGACGTACCGTTTTATGTTCTCGCAGAGAGTTTTAAGCTTCATCCTAAGGCGAGAAGAGGTCTTGATATAAAGCTAATGGAGCGAGAACTTATAGTTAAGGGTCTTCACGTAAGGAATATTCTATTTGATGTGACACCCAATAGGCTGGTCACTGCTATCTTGACTGAGAATAGTATTATGAAACCTATTTTAAGGCACTCTTGGAAAATATTAGCCCATAGGAGGTGTTTCTGTGGACGCAATAGAGTATCTCAAACATAAGTTAAGTAAGGAGCACTTCGAAAAGCTTATGAAGATAGATAATCCAGAGTTACACGAATTTATTGCAAGATACCTAGACCTATGCAAGCCTTCAAAAGTATACGTCTGTGATGACAGTCTAAAGGACGAGGAGTACATAAGGAGAAAAGCTATAGAGTATGGCGAGGAGCATCCGCTGAGAACCCCTGGGCATACAGTGCACTTTGATGGGTACTTTGATCAGGCCAGGGATAGAAAGAACACTAAGATCTTAGTGCCTCCTGGAGTTAAAATACCTTACATAAATACTATGCCTAGAGAAGAGGGTCTGAGAGAGATTCATGAGATTATGGATGGGATAATGCAAGGTAAAGAGGTATTCATATGCTTCTTCATCTTAGGACCTAAGAAGTCACCGTTCACAATACCAGCTGTCCAGATAACAGATTCTGCGTACGTTGCTCATTCTGAGTTTATATTGTACAGAAAGGGGTATGAAGAGTTCGTACGTCTAGGTAAAGATGCTAGATTTCTAAAGTTTGTACACTCTGCTGGTGAGCTTGATGATAGAAAAACTAGTAAGAACATAGAAAAGAGGAGAATTTACATAGATCTGGAGTCTGAGACTGTCTATTCAGTGAATACTCAGTATGGTGGAAATAGCATGGGGCTAAAGAAGCTTGCCTTTAGACTAACAATAAGAAGAGCTGTGAGAGAGGGATGGCTTTCTGAACATATGTTCCTAATGAGGGTTAATGGTCCAAATAATAGGAAGACTTACTTTACAGGGGCATTTCCATCAATGTGTGGAAAGACGTCTACGTGTACACTTCCTCATGAGAATATTGTGGGAGATGATCTCGCCTTTATAAAAGAGATAAACGGAAAGGCAAGAGCAGTAAATGTAGAACAAGGAGTATTTGGGATAATCACTGGAATAAATCCTGCAGATGATCCTGTTATATGGGAAGTACTTCACTCACCAAACGAGATAATATTCTCAAATGTTTTAGTTCATAATGGAAGGCCTTATTGGATGGGCATGGGAACTGAGATTCCAGACGAGGGAGAGAATTTCTCAGGAAAGTGGTGGAAGGGAAAGATAGGCCCTGACGGAAAGGAGGTACCCCCTGCTCATAAGAATGCTAGGTTTACGGTAAGGTTAGAGGCGTTTAGAAACATTGATCGTAAGGCATTGAATAGCCCAGAAGGCGTTCCGCTTGGAGGTATAATATTTGGAGGCAGAGATCCAGATACATGGCCTCCAGTATGTGAGGCCTTTAGCTGGGAACATGGCGTTATTGCAAAAGGAGCCGCTCTTGAATCAGAGACAACGGCAGCAACTCTTGGAAAGGAAGGAGTACGAGAGTTTAATCCCATGGCAATAAGGGACTTTCTTTCAGTCCATATAGGGGAATACTTAAGGAATTATCTGGAGTTCGGAAGGAAACTAAGAGTTAAGCCAAAGATATTTGCAGTGAATTACTTCTTAAGAGATGAGCATGGGAACTATTTAAATGATAAAGTTGACAAGGCTATATGGCTTAAATGGATGGAGCTAAGAGTACACGAGGATGTCGATGCCATCTGGACTCCTATAGGGTACATTCCAAGATATGACGATCTCAAACGTCTTTTCAGGCAGGTGCTGAACAAAGGCTACAGAAGGGAGGAATACGAAAAACAGTTTATGATAAGAATACCTGAAAACCTAGCTAAGGTTGAGCGTATAATCAGAATATATAAAGAGATCGAGGGCGGAGTTCCTGAGGAGGTATTCAAAGTACTTGAGGACGAGAGAAGACGCTTGCTTAATGTTAGAGAGAAATTTGGTAATTACGTATCTCCCTTCGCTCTTGAAAACTACTCTCCGTAAGCATTAACTTAGGTATACAGATGATATTATTTTCAGTCACTGGTAATATTACAGTAAAGAGTTAAATAAAGGGCTAGCCAAAATTATGAATATAGCAGTTCATCTAGGTGAAGCATATGTTTCAATATGCAGAGAATGCTGTGGATCTCTCTCAAAAGAGAAAATTTGAGACAAAAGATCTCGCTAAGAGAATAGGAGTTATATCGCCTGACAGGATTCATATAAGGAATTATCTTATTGATAGCCCTATTACGGCATTTAATCCTGCTATGGTCATAAAGGGAGATATAGTATACTTGTTTCCCAGAGCTATTCTAGGGTATTTCATGTACGTAAGTGCCATCTTGAAGATGGAGATTCCAGTAGAGGATCTCTCAGAGGATGTCATGAATTTCTCAGATTATTCTGCAGAAATTGTTGTTTATCCATCGATTAGATATGATCTATGGGGAACAGAGGATCCTAGAGCTATAGAGATTAATGGAAAAGTGTTTATGGTATACGTGGGGCGTGGAATAAACTACTTTAATCCCTCTATTAGGTATGAAAGAACATTACCAATAGTCGCTGAGGCTGTAGACAAACGATTAAATAAATGGGAAAAGAAGGCAGTCCTGGTTTTAGATCAAAGATTTAGAAGAATACTCATAAGTGACAAAGATGCTTTTATAGTAAAGACCTCTGAGAGTGATGTCCTACTATTCCATAGACCTCACATGATGGACGAGCGCTATTATCTTACTGTCAGTACTGTTTCTAAGAAGGACTTCTTAGAAACAGAATTTGATAGCAAGCCAGCAGAGATAGAAGTTAAAAACACAAGAATAATACTTGAACCTCAGGACTTTGAGGTCAAGCTGGGATGGGCAGCACCGCCCATAGAGATCGAGCGTGATACCTATCTTGCTCTCGTTCATGGAATAGATAGAGAAATAGAGGCCTATAGAGTATTTGCAGCGATAATAAAGTATGAGAAAGATGTTGGCGCTAGGCCCATAGCTGTTACCCCATACTATATCATGGAGCCTAAAATGCTCTATGAAATCTTTGGGGACAGACCATACGTGGTATTTCCATGTGGAAACGCTGTTATAGATGACAAGCTTATAGTAGCATATGGAGCTGCCGATTATGCAATAGGTTTTGCGGAGATCCCAATGGACGTCTTAATATCAGAGCTTGATAAGATGATGATAGATTAACCTCCTCTCCTTATATTTAAAATGTGGGAATTTCTGCAAGGAGCTTGTCTTAAAGATAATGAAAGTTAAAATAAGATTCATATTTCTTAAAGACTTTTTTAAGTGTAATGTAATATGACGAACCCCAACTAACGATGATCAGCATTTCTCAAAGCTTACGCATTGAGCTTGTTACTTACATAATATATCTCTAAGGTCTCAAAGCTTCTTACAATAACCATTACACTAAGACCTACCTATTTGAGGGGGTGTTTAAAGTGAAGATAGCATATGTAACAACTTATCCTCCAACACCATGTGGTATAGCAGAATATACATCCTACTTAATAGAAGGACTAAGAAATGTTAGTGGAAGTCTGGAGATATACGTATTTTCTGACAGTTATTTAAAGAAAAAGAGCTATTTTACTGGGCATTTTGGAGAGATAATTATTCCTGCCTTTCAAAAGGATAACAGTGACTACAGCAATCTAGTAAGACTTATAGGAGAGTACGGTCCATTTAACGTTGTACACATACAACATGAATATGGAATATTTCCGTCTCCACAAGGATTTATTAAACTTCTCCGTGATCTTAAAAAGCATACTGACGCCACTGCAGTAACTCTTCACACAGTTTATCACAAGAACTACTTTGATCAGGAAAAGGTTGCCTATCAAGAGAGGATCTTAAAAAACGTGGATGCAGTGGTAGTCCACAGTTCTCTTCAAGAGTTCGAGCTTTTAGTACAAATGGAAGACCACAGGAAACTGTATAGGATACCTCATGGAACAAAAATAAACGCATATTTAGGAAAGGTAACTAAAGAGGAGTTTGCAAGAGAGCTAGGCTTAGAGATTATAAGGGATAATGACTTTCTTATAACCTCTCCAGGGTTTCTGCGTATAGATAAGGGACTTGACGTCCTTGTTAGGGCAATGGAGATTGTTAATAGTAAGTATGATGCTAAGCTAGTAATATCTGGAATAGAACAAGGAAAGCACAGTGAGAGAATAATAGATTTCATAAAGGTTAATGGGAAAATACCCAATCATATAATATTAATCCATAAGTTCCTAAACAGGGAAGAGCTTGAGAAGCTTCTGGCTGTTGTTGATCTAATAGTTATGCCCTATAGATCAAGGTCAGGAAAGTTTTCAGTAAGTGGTATACTGCATCTTGCCCTGGGGAGCATGAAGCCCATAATAGGCACAAGAACTGACAGACTTATAGAGCTGTATGAAATAGCGCCAGATCTAATAGTAAGGGTTCTAGATGATCCAAAGGAGATAGCAAATAAGATAATAGATTTTATGGAGAACAGAAAAGAATATGAAGTATATGTTGACATTTTAAGGAATTATGCGCTTGCAACGTCATGGGAGAAAGTTGCCCTTAAACATATGAAAGTCTATAATGAGATCGTTAAAAGAACATCTTAATGTTGTTGGAGGTATTGTCCATGCACGAATGGGCACTTGCAAGCTCAATAATCGAGGCCTTGAGATCTCTACTAAAAGAACATAGGCGAGAGATACTAAGTGCAAGAATAGTTCTTGGAGAGCTTCAGAGCATAGATGAAGAGATACTAAAGTACGCTCTTGAAAACCTGAAAAGAGGAACTGAAGTTGAAAATGTAGAGTTTGAGCTTGTTAAGGAAGAGGTGGAGTTTAAGTGTAGAAGGTGTTCAAATACATGGAAACTAAGTGACTTAAGAGAGGAGCTAAGTGATGACATTAGAGAGAGCATACACTTCATACCTGAAGTTGTCCACTCATTTATTAGATGTCCTAGGTGTGGAAGTAGGGACTTCGAAGTGGTTAGAGGAAGAGGGCTATACATAGAGTCTATAGTGGTGAGAGAGAAATGATAATGGATCCAAGAGTAGAAGGTATTAGGACAATGCTTTGTAATGTCAGGACCATAATTCCAGTAGTAAGTGGAAAGGGAGGCGTAGGAAAGTCCTTAATATCCACTACTATGGCGCTTCTGTTTTCCAAAGAAGGGGTAAAAGTAGGGCTTTTGGATCTAGACTTCCATGGAGCATGTGATCATATTATTCTAGGGGCTAATATAGAGAAGTTTCCAGAAGAGGATAAGGGTGTTATACCGCCAGAGGTTCATGGTATAAAGTTCATGACTATAGTATACTACTCAAAGGAGATGCCAGTTCCGCTTAGGGGAGAGGAGATAACTGATGCAATAGTAGAGTTATTAGCAATTACTAGATGGGGAGATCTTGACGTACTTGTGATAGACATGCCACCTGGACTTGGAGATACCTTTCTAGATACTATAAAGCTGTTTGAAAGGGGTAAGTATGTAATAGTAACAACAACGTCACCTCTTTCAGTAAGTGTAGTTAAAAGGCTTGTAACAGTCCTTAAAGAACAAAACTTGGAAATTCTTGGATTAGTAGAAAACATGAGGGAAGAAAGCGCTAATAAGATTGCTAAGCTGCTAGCAGAAGATCTAGGTATTAACTACTTAGGATCCATAGGATACTATCCTGAGGTAGATAGCCTTTTGGGATACCCGGATAAGATTCTCTCCTCAAGATTTGCGAATGATTTATCGAAAATTATCGAAAAAATTAGAGTATAGGAGCCTTCATTATCTATTGAAGGAAAGAGAAGAAGGGGGAAGGGGGTCTGTCGGGGGGCTGTATCACGGAGAATATCATCGGACTCCTTTCATCATCCGATCCTTCTCCGCACTATAGAATATTTATGAACGATGTTCTTTTTAAACTATCGCTTTTGCGGTTCATAATTGTTTTAAGTAACTTTTTATAATTCCTATTTCTGTATTTCAATATCTCACACCAAAAATATAGTACAAATGATATCTAGGTGACAGGTATGGTAGTGAGCTTTATATTTGGTCTTCACAATCATCAGCCTATAGGAAACTTTTCCTATGTCTTTAAACAGGCATATGAAAGAGCATATAATCCAGTATTAGAGACTATAGAGGAATATCCTGAGATGAAAACCTCACTTCACTACACTGGTCCCTTACTTGAATGGATTGATGAAAATCATCCAGAACATATAGAGCTTCTTAAAAAACTCATATTAAGAGGCCAAGTTGAGCTGATAATTTCAGGTTTTTATGAGCCTGTCCTTGCAGCAATTCCAGAGGCTGATAGACTTTTACAACTTAGGCTAGCAAAGGACTTTGCAAGAAAGCTTGGATATAATCCAAAAGGTGTTTGGATAACAGAGAGATTTTGGGAACCCAGTCTTGCAAAGGATATAGCAAATTCTGGTCTAGAGTTTGCTATATTAGATGATCAGCACTTCATTGCGGCTGGACTGAAAAAGGAGAAGCTGTATGGATATTACCTCACAGAATATGAAGGGCATGCCATTGCAGTCTTTCCAATAGACGAGTACTTGAGATATCTAACGCCATTTAGACCTGTAGATAGAACTATGAAGTACTTAAAGGAACTAAATGAGAAATTTAAAGAGCCTTTAGTCGTAATTCATGACGATGGAGAGAAGTATGGAGTCTGGCCTGGAACATACGAATGGGTGCACAAAAAAGGGTGGCTCAAGAATTTCTTTGACGAGGTCACAAGCAGTGAATTCTTAGAGGTTACAACTTACTCAGAGTATATGAAGAGAAAACCCCCTCTTGGGCTTGTGTATATTCCAACGACGTCCTACTTTGAGATGTCAGAGTGGTCTCTTCCTTCAGATCAAGCAAAGAAGTTTGTAGAATTTATTAACCTTCTAAAACAACAGGGAATTTTCAAGAAGTATAGAGAGTTTGTTAAGGGAGGGATATGGAAAAACTTCTTCTATAAGTACTATGAGGCAAATTATATGCACAAGAGAATGCTCTTTTTAAGTGATCTTACTAGGAGAAGCCTTAAGGCAAAAATGTACGTACTTAGAGCACAGTGTAATGACGCTTACTGGCATGGGGTGTTTGGTGGCGTTTACCTCCCACATCTCAGGGAGGCTATATGGAGGAATCTAATTCTAGCACATGACTACGTTGCTAGAGGAAGGATTTACGTAAGAGATATTGACATGGATGGACATACAGAGATCCTCTATGAAAGGCCTAAGTACTTTGTGGTTCTTAAGCCATCCTATGGAGGATCTATTATTGAGTTGTCATCAAGAGAAAAGCTGTACAACTATGTCGATGTTCTTTCAAGACATAGAGAACATTATCACGAGATACTTATCTCAGCTACGCCTCAAGATGAAGGAGGAGGAGTTGAGAGTATACACGAGATAAAGAAAGAGATACCTGAAAGTATTAAGAAAGAGCTTTTCTATGATAAGAGAAGACGATATCTATTCCAAGAGCATTTTGTTAGAAATGATATTAATCTTTATGACGTATACTCTGGAACGGCCTTTAAGACTGAGGATGTATACTCAATGGCATACTCTGTAACAAGTGTGGATGCCACACAGCTGTCTTTATTAGGATCATCATTAACAGCAGATATTAAAAAGACCTATACTCTTACTAGGCAAAACATATTAATAGTAGATTATCGCGTACTTCCTAAAATTACAGGAAAAATGATTATAGAACTCAATGTTGGAGTGCATGCAAATGAAGAAAATGTGCGTGAGGAAGAAAGTGTGGATAAAATAGTAATAAGAGATAAAGTCTTTGGAAGGCTTTCTATAGAGCTTTCTGAGGAAGCACTTCTCTGGGTGTATCCAATAAAGACTCTATCACAGTCAGAGTCAGGATGGGATTTCATTCAGCAGGGGGCCTCATATAATATCGTAAAAGATGTAAAGAAAGGGTCAGAGATTTTTATTAGAGTATTTCTCAGAGACATTTAGAGAGAAATATGCTCTCTTAGAAGGCCTTATTAAAAGCAGGTTTATGGCCAGGATGGAGGCATATAGTACTACCATAGAAGCGTAAAAAGTGGCATCATACCCAATTACCCTTGCATAGATCTGCATACATGCCGCAAGCGAGTCTATTGCTCCATGAGAAAGTATGGCAATTAAAAGACCCCTTAATTTATAAACACACATGTACAGGGCGGTTAAGGTATGAAAAATCAACACAAGAAACCTTTCTACACCAGGAATAGTGTACTGAACGAAACCTCCTCCTTCAGATGATACTTCAAAGATTGCTAAGCTCATAAATGCATAGGTTGCTAAGTATATAAGCTCAGCAAGACCAAACCCCAGTCCGACCTGAAGTCCGTGATCTGGTGATCCTTTTTTGATGAAGAGATATTTAAAAACCTCCTGAAAGATGCCAGCAATGAAACCCATATATAAAGACGTAGCAACAATGAACAGAAAACCTCTAGCTACAATGTCATAGAGTGTTCGGACTCCAACAAGAACTAGAGGTATCTGCTGTGTAGGCCCCTGAAGAAACAAAGCTATAAGAAATGCAGCAGCTCCTAGTATAAGTACAGAAAACGAAAGTCTTGGAGGCTTGAACGTAATTATGAGTAACAGTAGTGCTAGAAATCCTCCAACGATTAGTGAAATCGCCCCTAGTAGGTTTCCCATATGATCCACCAGAACAGCTTTTTAAGATTATTAAGGATACTTGTTCTTTATAAAAAATAGTATTCACTTGTCAATAGAACTTAAAAATATAATAGGAAGGGCATAAAGGCGAGAGTGGCCAAGATCCTATTGGAACTCTCATATTCTCTTGAGGGGCAGTGCTTTATATTATTCGCTCTCTCTTAACCTTTTGAAGCTCTTTTATCATCCTTTGGATTATGCTCTCAGGATAAATTATCATGATCATGTGTTATCACCTCTTTACCTAATTCTTCTTCTTTATTATTACTATAAACTAATTACTATCCAGTTATTAACAGTTTCCTGAGATGCTGTTAGCATTTCATGATATATACTTCCTTGGTATAAATTAGCATTGAAAATAAATTGAGCTCTAAAAGTTTCTCAAGAAAGAAAGCTTAATATCAAGAATTTATGATAGTTAATTTTATGAAGCAGATGTTATCTCATCTACCGATGATCAGAGTACTTCTTAATGTATTACTTTTTGCAGTCCTAGCGTACATATTTATGTATCTAGCACTTTCAGGATATGGAGTTATATCAATGGAGGTTGAGGAAAAAATTACAGTCCCATCTGGAGAAACACCTGCACATCCACAGCAACCTCCGCCATATCACCCTGATGTTATTATATATGAAAGTCAAAGGAGCCCAGGAAATCCTATGAAGATACCACACATATTAATAGCAATATTAGTGGCATTTCTTATCGTGTACTTGGCAATAAAAATAGGGCCAAAAGCCCTCAAAGCCCTTATAGGGTTTTCAATGTATGTTGCCGCAGTTTATACTTTAAGGGGGATTCTTCACTCGCTTAGTGTGATATATTCATTTGTCATGAGTCTTCTATTAGTTGCATTTGCACTTTGTGAAGTAACTCCAGTAGAGATAAAGAGCATAATACTTGCTGTGGTAGTTGGAGGCATTGGAGCGCTACTTGGAATTATGGCCTACCCCATCTTATGGATAGTAATTCTCGTGGCCCTTGTGGCATATGATGTCTGGGGAGTCTATAAGGGACCCATGAAGAGGATATCTGAGGAAGCTATAAAATACGATATTCCTCTTCTCATAAAAATACGAACAGGAGATGAAGAGCACTTTATAGGTCTAGGGGATTATGCGCTTCCAATGAGCTTTTTGGCCTCTTTAATGAAATATGAAAGCGTGTATATGTCTATAGTTTCATTTATTGGTTTTATCTTTGGAACAATATTGGCACTCATAATTGTGAGAAGAAAAGGTCCACAACCAGGTCTTTTATATATAGTACCTCTTGGCGTGCTTCCATATTTAATTCTAAAGCTATACATGTTTTCCTAGAGCATGCACCTTGTGATCTGCCTATATCACGTTCATTTATGGCATAATATATTTTAGGAAACTTTCTGACTCTAATATACCCTGCTAACGGTGATGAGTGATGAAGGTAGAGGTCAGCGTGAGAGGGCGTCTTATTGGCAAATATACTGTAGAGGTTGAGGCTGATGGACATAGGATCTTCTACGACATTCCTAAGGAGAAGGGTGGTGATGGAAAGGGGCCAACGCCTGTACATGGACTTCTCTCGTCAATTATAGGGTGTATAGGAATCATTGGAAGAACACTTGCTGAAGCTATGGGATTTCCAATTGAGGAATTGAATGTTGAAGTAAGAGGATGGTACAATCCAGCAGCAGTGAGGGATAGAAGTCTTGAAGCCACAGTAAATGACATAGAGGTTATAGTACGTATTAAGTCCCCAAAGTCTAAGGAGGAAATTGAAAAGTTTGTAGAAGAGATAAGGAGAGCATGTTTCATAGAACAAACAATAGAAAAACCAAGAGATGTTAGGTTCATAGTTGAAAAAATTGAGTAATCCCTAGAGCTGTTTCGTAGATGGTAAAGTCTCCAAATATGTGTGGTTCTAAGCCTGAATGGGACGCTAAGCCTCCGAGGATGTAGGGCTCGCGTGCTCCCGAAAGCCCTCCAATGAGCCAGGAGAGGGAAGGTTATTCGTCGCAAAAGTTACTTCTGACCAGAAAGGGTTATATCTTTACCATGAAGTCCTCTAGGGAGAATCCTTAGTCTTTAATGCTGAGATGTTGTTAGCATTTTTATGAACTGTTGTGCGTCATTAAACATATTTATATTATTAAAAAGGATATATACCTCCTTGACTCCCATCTTTTCATACTCTTCTATAATCCTAAGTAGTCTCTTAAGCTCATTTTGTGAGTACCTGTGGTTATACACTATTCTTCCTCTCTCATATCTTCCATGGAGTCTAAAGTACAGCGTGTCATCAAAGTAGGCAGGCTTATCTATAAGTGGATCAACGACGTCTATAAGATTATGTGCTTTACAGAGGTCACCTCTAGACGTGCTGCTCCAACCTCTTAGCTCTACAGCAATCCTTATGTTGTCCCTTTTTATGCGGGTGAAAAACCTATTAGCCGCCTTTATTGACTCCTCAGAGTCTTTAAAGCCCCTTGGAAGTTGTATCAGTATTATATTACTCGATAGGAGTTTTGCAGCTTTTAGTGTATAATCCCAAAAAGATAAAACCTCATCCGTAAGTCTTAGAGATCCTACCTTTCCACGTAATCTCTTATAGTCATTTATGTTTGACTTTCTCCACGTTGGAGAGGTAATATCATGGGTAATACCTTGAAAGGCTTTTATTGTAAATTCGAAGTCCTTTGGAGCTTTCTCTCTCCATTTCTTAAGGGTGCTCTCTTTAACTATTTTATAAAAAGTGTTCTGAACTTCCACTAACCTAAGTTTTGAGAAGTACGTGGACATTGATACAGGAAAACCACAACATCCGACCTTCAAAGTGAGACTCATATATACCTTCACCTTAACTGTATAAGCTCAAATCTATTGTTAAGTAGGTCTATTAGCAGAAGCTTGTTCGTCAGCAGAGATCCTATGTCAAGGGCTATTTTTATTGCCTCTGTTGCTTCTATAAGCCCTACTATTCCAGGAGTAACCCCTATGACCGGAACGGGAACCCTCTGACCTTTCTTTCTGGACATATTTGGAAATATTTCTCTCAGAGAATATGTTTTTCCAGGAATTATCGTTGTAACTTGTCCATAGAATGCTTCTACAGCACCGTGGACAAACGGAACTCCAATCTCGTGTGCGTACTCATCTGCTATGTACCTAGCTTCGAAGTTATCTAAGGCGTCAAGTATTATGTCCACATCACCTACTAGCTTTGAGACGTTTTCTCTTGTTAGCCTTCCATGTATAGCTTCTATTTCGATCTCTGGATTTAGCTTCTTAAGCTTCTCTTCAGCTGACTCTGTTTTATTCTTTCCTATGTCTGGAGTCCAGTGAAGTATTTGTCTGTTTAGATTATCAAGCTCGACGCGATCTCCGTCAATTATTTTAATATATCCCACTCCCGCTGCCACTAAGTAATATGCTATAGCGCTTCCTAAACCGCCAAGGCCTAAGATTGCTACTTTTGTGTTCTTTAGTTTTTCCTGTCCTCTCTCTCCAAATATCAATATTTGGCGTCCATATCTTTCTAGCTCCTTTTGTGAGAGTGATAACATTTTTGTCACCACTTTAATTTTTGTTAATTTAAAGAACAAAGCTGAAAAAGTAATAAGTTAATAACAATATGTTATGTCTTAATTCATATATTTCAGCTTTATCCTCAAGTGTTTATGTCTATGTCTGTGTGCGCCCACTCATGGAGGAGATTATATGGCACTTGGGAGGGATAAGTTCACGAGAACTGCTTTTCTTGTCTTCATATTTTTAAGCTTAGTATCTCTATTCGCTGACATGACGTATGAAGGAGCACGATCAATGATAGGACCATACTTAGAGTACATAGAGGCAATGGCTGTTATAGCTGGAGTTGTGAGCATTGGAGAGCTGGTATCATACCTCTCAAGAGGCTTAGGAGGCTTTATAGCTGGGGCCTCGAGATCTAGCAAAGTTTATTGGGCGCTTGTTTATTTAGGATATGGGATAAATCTCATTGTAGTGCCTCTTATGGGACTTTTTGAAAGGTGGGAAATTGTTCTTGCCCTTATTATGATAGAAAGACTTGGTAAAGGTCTAAGAGCTCCCGCAAGAGATGTCATACTCTCAGAAGTTACTAAAAACATAGGTAGAGGTAAAGCCTTTGGTTTTCATGAACTTATGGATCAGCTGGGAGCAGTTTTAGGCCCTATGATTGCATCTTTTGCACTGTACACGAGAGGATATATGGAAGCGTTTTTAGTGCTTGCAGTTCCTGCAGTCATGTCCATAATAATGTTGTTCTCTGCTAATAGACTTTATCCGAAGATAGAGTCAGTTGAAGTATCAAAAAAGGGAACAAAGGCAAGGAGCTTACCGAAGATCTTCTGGAACTTTACTCTAGCAGCAGTGTTTATGTCTTTAGGGTTTGTAAGCTGGTTCTTTCTTTCATACTATTTTAGGGCAGAGGCATTTCCTGACTATATTATTCCGTTGATGTATTCCATTGCAATGCTGTCTGACGGAATAGTGGCCTTTCCAGTAGGGCTAATGTATGACAGAGTAGGAGTAAAAGCTCTCTTAATAACGCCTATTGTAATAATGTCCATTCTCCCTCTTGTCCTTCTTAGGTCATACGTGTGGATAATCGTAGGCGTTATCTTGTGGGGATTAGTTATGGGATTTTATGAGACAGTAATGAGGGCGTTTATCGCAGATGTAATAGAAACTGAGCTAAGATCATATGCATATGGGATATACGGAGTGCTATATGGAGTCTCATGGACTTTTGGAAATGTAATCATAGCTCTCTTATATCAATGCAATGTCCTAAGATATGCTCCTATATACGTAGTGGTCGTTGAACTCATAGCTCTCATAATTCTTGTGAAGATTGCCATTAGTGTTCAGAGGTGACTCTTCTTGGAAAGTAAAATGCTCATTGATTTAGATGAAATTACGAAGAGAATTATAAAAATATGTAATAAAAAATCCTCTAGGCGCTGTTTTATACAAGTGCCAGAGGGGCTCACTCATCTGGCACATGAACTCTCGCGGAGGATTATTATGGAAGGTGTTGAAGGCATAGTGTCCGTAGATCCATGTTTTGGAGCCTGTGATATCCCCTACTGGAAGGCCAAGGAACTAGGCTGCGATCTCATCATCCACATAGGTCATGCTCCGATGCCAACAATTAAGGTTCCATTCGATGTGGAGTTCATAGAGGTTTTCTATGAGGTGACGGTTAGAGAGGACTTAATAGAAGAATTGTCTAAAAAAATTCTGTCTATGGGCTTTAAAAGTGTTGGGCTAGTGACTACAGTTCAATATTTAAAGCTTCTTGCATATGTGAGGACTCTACTAGAAAAACATGGACTAAAGGTTTTCATAGGGAAGTCCTCAGGAAGAGCACTCTATGATGGACAGGTTTTAGGATGTAATGTTTCTTCAGCAAAAAGCGTCTCAGAAAAAGTTGATGCCTACATCTTTATCGGTGATGGGACATTTCATCCTGTTGCAGTTTATTTAGCTATAGGAAAACCAGTACTGGCGTTTAATCCAATTACAGGAGAGATAAAAGACGTTAGGGATCTTGGGGAAAGAGTTTTAAGAGTTAGATTAGCGCATATGATGAAAGCGTCTGAAGCTAGGTCTTTTTCAGTCGTAGTGACGTCAAAAGTTGGACAGTATAGTGAGGAACTTCTGAGAACAGTTGTTAATGCTCTAAAAAAATTTAATCGTGAGTACTCTATAATCCACTTAGAGAACATTGGAGAAGTACTAAACTATATGAAAAACGTTGATGTGTTCGTTATCATAGGGTGCCCACGTATAGTTTACGATGACTACTTAAAGTTTAAGAGGCCAATTATTACTGGAACAGAGCTTTTATTATCTCTTAGTAGGAAATTTAAGGATTGGAAATTCATGGAAATGCCATGATGAGCAAGAAAGATCTTGAGATAATTGTAGAAAGGATCCCAAGGCATCCAAACCCAAAATGTTTGCTAGAGCAATATACAACTCCAGGGAGGATTGTTGCAGAAGTAGTTCACATGGCTAAGGTTCTTGGGGATCTGGACGGAAGCATAGTGGTAGATCTTGGGTGTGGTACAGGAAGATTTGCAATGGCATCTGTCCTCTATGGAGCCTCCTACTCTGTCGGAGTTGATGTGGATATAGAGGCATTGTTAGTAGCAAGAAAGTACTCTAAGATCTTGGACGTAAACTCTGACTTTATACTTTCTGACGTCAAGTTACTGAGGATTAGGGGAGATGTTGTCATGCAAAATCCGCCATTCGGCTCTAAGATTAGACATATAGACAGAATTTTTCTTGAAAAGGCTATGGAGATTGCTAATATAATATACACTATCCATGACTTTTACTCAAGGGATTATGTAGTTTCTTTTTTAGAGAGAAAAGGCTTTAGGGTAACACATATCATTAAAGATCTCTTTGAGATTCCTAATCAGTTTGCATTTCATAGGTCAAGGATAAGAAGGGTTAAAGTTTGCATCATAAGAGCTGAGTCGTTATAGAGTTACTCTTTAACTCGTGTTAGTATAGCTTTTGTGCAATGTGAAAACATGCACTTTGACATCACAGCTAAAAGCTTTCCCTGCAAGTATTTTTAAGTTACTGTTGACAAATATATACTGTGTTAACCTAAATGGACTATTTCATCAAATAAGCACAACAATACTTTCAGCAACCATAGAAACATTTAAATGAGGGAGGGAGGAATAGAATATTAGATGAACCGCCTCGATGACGGCAGGATAGCCATCAGAGGCGGGAGGATAGTGCTTATTCCACGTGAGGCGCCCCTCTATGACGCGCTGATTATAATGAGGCGCGAGAGAGGGAAGCCCGTGCTTAGTTTCCGAAACATCCCAAATATAAAGCATGGGCAACCACTGTCGGTGATAGAGTATGCCAGAGGAGTTAAATCCCTTTGAGATAGCTGCTAGACAAGTTAGGGATGCTGCAGAGAAGCTAGGTCTCAGAGAGGATGTAGTTGAAGCCCTTATACAGCCAGAGAAAGCTCTTGAAGTGAACATACCCATAAAGATGGATAATGGAGAGGTACGCGTTTTTAAAGGATTTAGAGTACAGCACAACACAGCAAGAGGTCCCGCTAAGGGAGGAATAAGATTTCACCCCAATGTTACCTTTGATGAGGTCAAGGCATTAGCTTTATGGATGACCTACAAGTGTGCAACTGCAGGGATACCATACGGTGGAGGTAAGGGTGGCGTTATAGTAGATCCCAAACAGCTCAGCGAGGGAGAACTAGAGAGACTTTCAAGAGCTTACTTTAGAGCAATATTACCAATAATTGGTCCTGACAAGGACATACCAGCCCCAGATGTGAACACGAACCCCCAGATCATGGCGTGGATGTTTGATGAGTACTCAAAGATTGTAGGATACAACGCATTCGGAGTTATAACTGCAAAGCCATTAGAGATTGGAGGTTCTGAGGGCCGTGTTGAGGCTACTGGACGTGGAGTATTCTATGTAACTCGTGAGGCAATGAAGGTTCTAGGTATAGATCCTAAGAACGCAACTGCAGCTGTTCAGGGATTTGGAAACGTAGGACAGTACTCTGCTAGGTTCCTTGCAGAGGAGCTAGGGGTTAAGATCGTAGCAGTTAGTGACTCAAAAGGAACGATATACAACCCCGACGGATTTGACGTAGAGGATCTCATTAAGTGGAAGCTTGAGAATAAGACCGTTGTGACTTATCCAAAGGCGCAGGAGAAGAATGACGATCCCAAGCAGGCCCTATACTATGACGTCGACATACTAATACCTGCAGCACTAGAGAACCAGATAACGAAGGAGAACGTTGACAAGATATCGGACAAGGTTAAGATCATATCAGAGGCCGCAAATGGACCAACAACTCCAGAGGCTGACATAGCACTACACGAGCGTGGAGTTCTTGTAATACCTGACATACTTGCCAACGCTGGTGGAGTTACAGTATCGTACTTCGAGTGGGTACAAAACAGAATGGGCTACTACTGGACACTCGAGGAGGTTCGTGAGAAGCTAGACAGAATACTAACAAAAGCATTCCACGAGATCTATGAGCTACGCAATGAGAAGAAGGTCATGATGAGAGAAGCTACTTACATGAGAGCTATTCAGAGAGTCTATAATGCTATGAAGCTTCGTGGTTGGATCTGAATTCTTCCTTCCTCCTTTATTTTAATTTTAATTAGTCTTACTTTACTTTTTGGATAACTTTAACACAGGTTGAATCTTAGACCTCAATTCTAGCCCATGATCTCGTTCTAAATTTCAGATAAAATGAGACTGCTGAAGTGAAAGTCTCTAGGGACATTGCAATCCAAGCTCCTATGACACCTATTCCCATTCTGTAGCACATGATGTACGTCGGTATTAGCCTAAATATTGCCTTGTTTAGTCCCGTAATGTAAACAGGAGATATTGTATCTCCTGCGCCTCTAAGAGCTCCAGCATAGACAAAAATTATTGCCAAGGGGGCCTCAGATATGCCAACGATTCTTAAGTACCATGCAGCCAGGTTAATGACTTCCTGAGCATGTGGATCCATTGGATTAACAAACGGATAGGCTAAGTACTTGGGAAATGCAATCATTAAAAGACCCATAAGTCCCATGAATAGTATTCCCATCTTAGCACTTTCATGAGCGGATTTCTCTGCCATCTCAACATCCCTTCTTCCAAGGTTTTGGCCAACGAGTGTTGTTGCAGCTACAGAAAATCCAAGTCCTGGCATATATGAGATGCTTTCTATTCTTAATCCTATATAGTGAGCAGCATATGGTATCTCTCCAAGGTGAGCAACCATTGAGTTATATGTTATCATTAGAGCATTGTTCACTAGTCTTTCAATCATAGCTGGAATTCCGACCTTAAGTATTCTCTTTTGAATGCTGTAGTCTAATCTTGGACTCATTCTACCTCCTATGATAAGCTTTCCTGCGTCATATAATATAAGTGCTATCACAAATGCAAGTAACATTGAAAATGTTGTTGCAATAGCTGCGCCAAGAACCCCTAGTCTTGGAAAACCAAATTTTCCAAAGATTAGTGAGTAATCCAGGAATATGTTAACTGCATTGCTCATTACTGTCAGGTACATAGGAGTTCTAGTATCCCCAGCCCCTCTAAGACCCCCATATAGGGCCATACTTGCCATAAGAGCAGGATATGAGGATATATAAACCACAAAGTACTTCACGGCATCTCTGTGAGTAACCCTTGTAGTACCAAGCATGTGAAGGAACGGGTCTTTAATTATAAAAAGTACGATGAAGAGAATTAAACCTGTGATAAATCCCATATAAATTCCCTGATCACATATCCTCTTTGCGGTCTCGTAATCTTCTTTTCCTACATGTCGAGCAACTATTGCTGTCGTTCCAATCGTGATGCCCATTGCAAATGGAAACTCTATCCAAGTGGCCATGCTTGCCACTCCAACAGCAGACAACTTCATGGTGCTAAGATGCCCTACCATCATCGTGTCTACAAGGGTAAGTACTGTGGAGGATATGTTTGCTATCATTGCAGGTATTGCTAGATCCAGTATCTTTCCTCTAAGGGTTTTTCTGTCCTCTTTAGAAAGTCTCTGAGAAAATGGCATGAGGTATTCTAAAAAGAAGACCTTAATAAAAACTTTTCTAAATTTTAAAGGTAGGAGATTTCCTCTGATATTTTTATAAGATCATATGCACACTTTTAATAATAGAGTGTTGTTATTAAGTAACGTGGTGTGATTTATGGGCAGAAAAAGGGCACGAGTTCTAAAAGTAGTAAACATGGAGCGATGTATAGGATGTGAAATGTGTGTAATGGCTTGCTCAAACATAAGAGTTGGCATGCTAACACCAGAGGTCTCAGCGGTTAGAGTAAAGAGTACAGGTGGTCTTGAAGGGGCAGCTTTTTCAGTAATAGTGTGTAGGAGCTGTTATGATCCTCCATGTGCAAAGGTATGTCCTACGGATGCATTAACTCCAGCAGATCCTCGAGGAATATTCTACAATGAGAAGAAATGTATTGGTTGTGGTAACTGCGTCTCTGCATGTCCTTATAGAGCTATTTACATATCACCGATTACAGAAAAAGCTGTAGTTTGTATACAGTGCGGAATTTGTACGAACTTCTGCCCGCATAATATACTACAAATGGTTCCAGTGGAGTGAGGTGAGCACAGTGACGGGACTTATGCTCTCAAAGGTATTATATGTAGATCTCACAGAGAAAAGGTATTGGGTGGAGGAAAGACCAGAGCTCTTTGAAAAGTATATAGGAGGAATAGGAGTCGCTATAAAGCTCCTTCATGAAGAGGCTCCAAAGGGTGTGGATCCTCTGTCTCCAGAGAATCCTTTAATATTCGTCACAGGACCCTTAAATGGCCTCCTTCCAGTAATGTCGAAGGCCGTACTTGTGTTTAAGTCTCCGCTAAACAACGCTCTTGGGGAGTCTCATGCAGGAGGACGATTCGGCGTTGCTATGGCGTGGGCTGGATATGGAGCCATAGTGATTAGAGGAGCATCAGAGACACCTGTATACTTGGCCATCCATGGTGACAGAGTAAAGATAAAAGACGCTAGGGCTCTCTGGGGAACATCTACACAGGCATGTGGTAGAGTTCTCAGAGAAATAGAGCCTGGATCTGGGATAAGAAGTATAATCCGCATAGGGCCTGCGGGAGAAAACCTAGTTAAATATGCAAACATAAACGTGGACTCCTTCAGACACTTTGGAAGACTAGGTACAGGTGCTGTAATGGGCTCAAAGAAACTTAAGGCAATAGTGATTTCAGGACTCATGCGTGGAAAACTTCCAAATAATGTAAGAGGTGAATATTATAAGCTGTTTAAGGAGATCTATGAAAGTATAATAAATACTGATGCAATGAAAAAGTACCATGACCTTGGAACACCTCAGAACGTGCTTCCATTAAATGCCATAAGGGGTCTTCCTACAAGAAACCTTAGGGAAAGCACTTTTGAGCACGCAGATAAGATTTCGGGTGAGTACTTTGCTGAGAAATTATTAGTTAAGAAGTCAGCGTGTTTATCCTGTCCTATAGGGTGTATACACGTTGCAATACTTAGACAACCACTCCCAGGTTATGACTATGAGACGATGTTTGTGTCTTATGACTACGAGCCAATATTCGCTCTAGGATCTCTTCTTGGAATAGGATCTGCAGAGGGCGTGTTGGCTGTTATTGAGGCCTCAGAAAGGCTCGGCCTAGATGCTATGTATGCCGGTGTCTCCTTGGCATGGGCTACAGAGGCCTTTGAGCGAGGACTAATACCTGAGGAAGATACCTTAGGGATAAAGTTCTCATGGGGAGATGTAGACAACTACGTAAGAGCTCTTGAGCTCATAGCGAAGAAAAAAGGAAAGCTTTACTCACTTTTAGCTGAAGGACTACAAAAAGCTATAGAAGAGTACGGAGGGAAAGAGTTTGCATTAATATTTGGAGGAAATGGCATGCCAGGATACCACAATGGCATAGCGACTCATTTAGGTTATCTTATAGGGGCTAGACACTCTCACTTAGACAACGCTGGATACTCGTATGATCAGAAGCTCCTAAAGTCAGGAGAGAGACCTCCTGTTGAGAGAATTGTTGATGACTTGATAGAAGAGGAGGCCTGGCGCTGTATTACAAACTCCCTTGTAATGTGCCTTTTTGCAAGAAAGATATACACAAAGGACAAAGTACTTGAGGCCCTAAGGCTTATAGGGTACAAGTTTGAGAGCACTGATGATCTCATGAAGCTCGGGTACGAGATCTTTAAGATGCGCTGGGAGTACAACATAAGGGAAGGTGTCAGAAGGAAGGATCTCATGCCTCCTGAGAGAATATTTGAGACGGAATCATCCTTAGGAGTTATAAGCAAGGAGGAATTAATGAAAGGTCTTAACTACTTCTTTGAGAGGATGGGCATTCCAGAGTGATTTTTCGTCTTCTTTAAACAATTTTTGTTATTGTATAAACTTCTGGGCACATATACTTTCGCCTTAAGTGTTATACACTCATGTACATAAATGAAAATCCTCAAATGTTATATTATGTATTATCTTTTGATATTTTAGTTGTACCTTGTAACGATTAAGACAAGGATTATTCCTTAGCGGTTAGGTGAGAAATATGAAAGCATTTAAACAGTTTAAGCTGTTTACTGCAGGTCCTGTGGCGTGTTTTCCTGAAGTCCTTGAGGCAATGAAGACCCAGATGTTCAGTCACAGAAGCCCAGAATACAAAGAGCTTCATGAGGAGCTCACTAAGAGGATGATGAAGTTCATAGAAACTAGACAGACCGTTATGTTCTTTCCGAGCTCAGGTACTGGGATCATGGAAGCTTCCATAAGAAACTGTGTTACACCACGTGGTAAAGTTCTTGTTACGATAATTGGAGCCTTTGGTATGAGATACGCTGAGGTTGTTGAGAGCAACGGAAGGGTTCCTGTAAAGTTAGAGGTTCGGCTAGGAGATCCAATAACCCCAGAGCTCCTAGATGAAGCACTCAGGAAGAATCCCGATGTTGAGGCTGTTACAATAACGCATAATGAGACGTCGACTGGAGTTCTTAATCCTCTGAAGGAGCTTGCAAAGGTTGCAAAGGAGCATGAAAAGTTAGTTTTCGTTGACGCTGTAAGCGCATTAGGAGCTGCTGATCTAAAGTTTGATGAGTGGCAGATAGATATAATGTTCTCAAGTTCACAAAAGGCTTTTGGAGTTCCTCCAGGTCTAGCAATAGGCGCGTTTAGTGATGAAGTCTTTGAGATAGCAAGAAAAATACCAGATAGAGGATGGTATTTTGATCTTCTGTTATATAAGGAGTATCATGAAAAGAAAAAGGGAACACCATCAACGCCTCCAATACCTCAAATGATAGCGCTAAACGTTATGCTAGAGAAGATTGATAAGGATTATGGTGGAAAGAAAGGATGGCTTGAGATGTACGAGAAGAGGGCTAAGACAATAAGAGAAGGGGTCAAAAGACTTGGTCTAGAGCTTGTTGCTAGGAAAGGATATGAAAGCCCATCAATAACAGCTGTTAGAGCCCCTGAGGGCATAAAAGGCCCTGACGTCTACTATGCTATGAGAGAAAGAGGATTTGAGCTAGCACAGGGATATGGTCCACTTAAGGAAACAACATTTAGAATTGGACATATGGGGTATATTACTGATGAGGACATAAAGGAGATGTTTGAGAACCTCGAGAAGGTAATTGAGGAGCTTAAGAGGAGATCCTAGTAAATTTTATTCCTCTGTTCATTTTTCTTTTAGGATATTGTTTAAATTATACCTTGTATTTTTAATCTAGACAATGGGTCCAGTACATGAATCTAAAGCGGAGCTAGACTTCAAGTGAGGAGAGTTTAATGAGGCTGGCAGTAATACTAAGGGACAGATGCAATCCAAGCCAATGTTCATACGAATGTATGAACTTTTGTCCAGTGTATAGAAATAATGAAGACATTTTCTCTCTTGATCACAAAGGTAAGCCGATAATATCTGAGTCACTTTGTATAGGATGTGGAATTTGTGTACACAAGTGTCCTCTAGATGCTGTGAGAATAATAAATGTAGCAGATGATATGAGGGAAGACATAATCCATCAATATGGACCAAACGCCTTTAGGCTATTTAGGCTTCCATCAGTGCATAGGAACTCTGTTGTTGGTCTTTTGGGAGCAAATGGTGTAGGAAAAACGACTGTTGTAAACATATTCTCCGGAAAGATAATCCCTAACTTCGGCGACTTTGAGTCTGAGCCATCCTGGGATAGGGTTCTTGAAAGATTTGCAGGTACAGCGCTGTATTCATACTTTAAGGACTTAGCAGATGGAAGGATAAAAACAGTAGTAAAGCCTCAGTACGTGGATCTCATACCAAGGTACTACAAGGGAACCGTACGTGCTCTTCTTGAGAGAGCAGATGAAACAGGTAAATTAGATGTGATAGTAGAAGAGTTTGGTTTAAAAAACCTCTTAAATAGAAATCTTACAAAGCTATCAGGTGGAGAGCTTCAGCTTATAACAATTGCTGCTACGTTCCTTAAGGATGCAGACTTTTATTTCTTTGATGAGCCGTCATCTTACTTAGATATCGTTAAAAGGCTTTTTGTTGCTAGGAAAATAAGAGAGTTGTCTGAGCACGCTAATGTATTCGTAGTTGAGCACGACCTCGCTGTACTTGATTTTTTGGCAGATATTGTTTATATCCTCTATGGTGAGCCTGGAGCATTTGGAGTGGTCTCGAATCCACGACATGTAAGGAATGCAATAAATGCATTTCTTTTAGGATATTTAGACTCTGAAAACGTTAGAATAAGAGACTATGAGATTATGTTCGAAGTAAGACCTCCAAAGGCTCAAGAAGAGCCAGGAGAAGTCCTTCTAGAGTTTAAGGATATACACGCTAAGTTTGAAAGTGGGTTTGTTCTTGAAGCTCCTGGAGGGAAGCTATATCGAGGGGAAATTGTTGGTGTAGTGGGACCTAATGCCATTGGAAAAACTACTCTAGTTAGGGTACTTGCGGGAGAAATAACGCCTGAAAGGGGAATAGTATCCGTTGAAGCAACTATAAGTTACAAGCCCCAGTATGTCAAGATAGAGGAGCCTGGCACAGTAGAGGACTACCTTATGGGCATTCTTGGGATAGAATACTCATCAGGATTCTTCCAGAATGAGATTCTTCATCCTTTGGGGCTTAAGAAGATCCTTCACAAAGATGTTGCTAATCTATCTGGAGGAGAAACTCAGCTAGTAGCAATAGCAGCATGCCTTGGAAAGCCTGCAGATATATACTTACTTGACGAGCCATCTGCCTATTTAGACGCATCACAGCGCATGGAGGTCTCAAAGGTTATTAAGAGAATAATTGAGAAAAGAAAGGCCTCTGGCCTAATAGTTGATCATGATATATATTTTATAGACATGATTAGTGATTTACTTCTTGTGTTCACAGGAGAGCCCGGAGTTCACGGCAGAGCAAACGGCCCATATGATCTACATAGAGGTATGAACGAGTTTCTGAGGAACATAGGAATTACGTTCAGAAGGGATCCGGACACGGGAAGACCTAGGGTAAATAAGCCTGGATCAAAGCTTGATAGGGAGCAGAAGATTAAGGGGGAGTATTACTACATTGCGTAACAATTACAGCACTAGATGAGAGGGTATCTGAGTACTGTGAGGAGTGCAATAAGTTCATTAAAGCTTAATGCAGGGATTTCTAGATCACGAGAAAGATTTCTCTCAGAGCCTTCTGGTCCCCACAAAGTCACTATAAGTCTTGGTTCGCACTTCCTAAGGAACTCTAAGAGACCATTATAATCCTCATGACTTGAAAGATAGAAGTGATAGTCTCCCTCAGCCCTCCAAAAGCCACTTACAGTTATAGTAACTCTTGTAGGATCAAGTATAGCCCTATTTGTTATCATAATGCTGGCTCTCTTAGGGTTCTGCGAAAAACTGTACACGTCTATACCTGCAGACCTCATGAGGTCTCCTATGATATATGTTTTCTTAAATATTGGCCTCGAAAGATATACATCCTCTTCAAACCCTTTGCCGTAATGCTCTCTAAGATAAGTAAGTATCTCCTGAGGTTTTCCAAACGTGTATGTCAATACATTAACTCTCTCAAAGTAATCTATAGCCTCTAATAGTCTAGTCTTCTCCTCCTTTCTCTCAGGGAAAGTATAGTCTGGAGCGCCATAAGTGGCATCTAAAAAGACTATATCAGCCTTTCTTGGCTCTGCTGCCATAAAAAGAGATGTATCGTGAAGTGAAAAGTCTCCTGTATATAGGACGTTAAGTTCATCTTCAATATAAAGCATAGTAGCTCCTGGAACGTGTCCTGCTGGAAGGAGCTCTATATTATCAGGGATATCCTTGATTAGAGGCCCCCTTTTCGAGAACCTCCAAGTGACCTCAGAGGAGAGTATAGAGCCATGGCCTCCAGTAGGAAGGTGATCGCTATGTGCATGGGATACAAATGACATAAAGTCCATTTTAAGCCTTTGTGGCTCTAGAAGGACATTTTTATAGGCGATGCCATTGAAGTGAATACATGTATCATTTGGATAGTAGTCTATGGTGAAGTTATCACGTAGGAATCTAAGGACGTCTGAGTCTATGTTTTTGATTTTCTGTTTAAGTTCTCTGATAGTCCTCTCGACAGACAGCATGTTGGCAGTGATCATGTAAATGCCACCGGCCTATGTTCAATTGTTTTCATTAATGAAAGCGTAGGTATTAATAAAATTTCTATCTAAGGGCAGGAGTAATTAATCTAAGTACAGTACTAAGACGTTAGCTGAGCCATGAATACCAACTGCTTAAAATAATTATACTACTTTAAGTGTAAATGTCTATGGCTAAGAGGTGATGTCCTTGCCCCATGAGACATATACTAGCATAGGCAAAAAGATGCGTATTTCGAGAATATTAAAAAACGGACGATCCGTAATATTCGCTATGGATCATGGCATGGAGCATGGTCCAGACGAGTTTCCTAAGGAACATCTGAACCCAAAGATAATCCTTAAGAGGGTAATAGAAGGTGGCGCCGATGCTATAATGGTAAACATTGGCATTGCGGCTCTCACATGGGATGTTTGGGCTAATAATGTGGCCCTTATAGTTAAGGTTACAGGGAAGACGTCAATAAGGCCCAAGGATGAAACTCTTCTTCAAAGCCCTACTGGCATAGTAGAGGATGCTGTAAAGATTGGGGCAGATGGAATTGCAGCAACAGTCTATTGGGGATCACAGTACGAGCACATTATGATGGAGCAGTTCGTTGAAATTGCAGCAATATGTGAGGAGTATGGGATGCCAGTACTTCAGCTTGCATACCCTCGCGGCCCTGAGATTCAGAACAGGTATGATCCAAGGATTGTTAGGTACGGAGCAAGGGCTGCTGCAGAAATTGGTGCTGACATAATAAAAACCTACTGGACGGGATCTAAGGAGAGCTTTGCGTCTGTAGTTGAGGCAGCATCTGGAGTGCCAGTTCTTATGAGTGGGGGACCAAAAACAGATACTCCCCTTGAGTTCCTAAAGGTCGCAAGGGATGTCATAGAGGCAGGAGGAGCAGGTGTTGTTGTCGGCAGAAATGTATTTCAAAGGTCTGATCCTGTTACAATGATGAGAGCAATCGTTAGAGTTGTTCACAAGGACGAGGATCCTGAGGAAGTTGCTAGGGAAGAAGGTCTAGTTTAGCTAATATGCCTTTAGAAAGATGACAATTAATGGAGGTTTTGTATGGATGTAGTTACTGTAGGGCACATTCTCACAGACATAAGAATTAGGACTGATGAGTTTGCAACTCCTGATAAGGAAAGTAGAGTAATAGAGATGAAATATGGTCCAGGAGGATCGGCTGCTAACTCAGCAATAGCCTCTGTTAAACTTGGAAAGAGGGCGGTAGTCCTAGGAAAAGTTGGCATGGATGACTTTGGAAAACTTGCCTTAGAAAGCATCATGAGAGAAGGTGTAGACATAAGCTCAGTTAAGATAAAAGTGGGTGGTCGCACAGGGTTTACACTCGTGATCATAAACGTGAATGGAGACATCATAATGTATGGATACAAAGGTGTTGCTGAGGAGTATTCTCCAGAAGAACTTGACAAAAAAGCAATAAAGGGCGCAAAGCACCTCCATGTAGCTAGTTTAAGGCTTGATACTGCAAAAAGTGCTCTTGAAGTAGCAAAGGATAGTGGTCTAACGACAACATTTGATCCTGGAAGAAGGCTCTCTAAACTTGGCATAAGTGCCTTTAACGAGATAATGCCGTATACAGATTACCTTCTTTTGAACATTAAGGAGCTGGAGATGCTTACTGGAACAACAGACATATCAAAGGGATTTAAGAAAATATCAGAGGCTGGTTGTAAGAATGTTATTGTAAAGATGGGAGGAAGAGGAGCTATTTACAAAGGTGAGGAGGGGGAGATAAGAGTTAAAGCGTTTAAAGTAAGTGCTATAGACACTACGGGGGCTGGAGATGCTTTTGCTAGTGGATTCTTTGTAGCACTACTCTATGGGGCGTCAGTTGAGGAAGCTTTGTTATTTGCAAGCGCTACTGCTGCACTAAAGGTTACTACGCTAGGGGCACAGCTTAAGCACAGGCTAGAAGACGTCATAAAGTTCTTAGAGGATAGAGGATATAAATTGTCGTTTATATAAAAGCACTTATTCATACATCGTGAAGAGATCATAGTCCTCTCCGACATCAAAGAGCCCAAGCCTTACTCCAGCATCAAGCCACGCATGAGCATAGTTTACACATGCAAATGCATTCACAAAATCTCCCTTCTCATAAAAGTACATGGCATCCTTGTAGTATGACTCTGCCATCCTATAGAAATCCTCTGCAGCTTTTCTCAGGAAAGATTTCCTAGGGACAGATACCCTAGCCTTCCTCAATGCAATCTCAGTCTTCCTTAGGTACTTTATAATCTTATCCTCTGATATTCTATTCTTAACTTCATTGTTCATAAGATGATGTCACCTATAAGTATCAGTGATCCCTTGATGAAGGCATACATCGCTTGATAAAAGTTCTCTCCACTAACTATAATAAGAAGATCCTCCTCAAGCAGATCCCTTAAAACAGTACTCTCATACACGTATCCTGGTATTGCCTCTGTAAGAGGTATTTCAGTATCTGGAAGACGTGCCTCACCCTTCTTGTAAACAGAGACTATCGCTCCAAGAGCACCATTCCTGACAAGAAGATCTCTTTCATACATCCCGTTTTTTGAAATAGGGCTCCTTAGGGCCCTTCCCCTAACTATGCCCTCCACAGCATATGGCCAGTTAAGAGATCGTATGCTAAGTCTTCTAGTTATCTTAAAGTATCTCTGGCCTATCTCTTCTAGAATGCTCTCTCCTATTCTTGAGAGGTAATGCCCTGCCTTTGAAGAGATTATTAGACCTTGCTCTTTTAGCTCATTTAATAGCTTCCTAATTTTTCCCTCGCCAATTCCTAAAGATTCTGAAAGAAACACTCTTCCCACAGGTCCCGTCTTAAGTACATTAAGTATTAAGAGATGTTCTGGTGTTAACATACTATCTCACACATTTTTGAGGATTTCCTTTGGAGCATCTGCTAGATAAACAAGAGCTTCAGCCTCTGTGAAATGCAAATTCCCAACGACCACTATGGAATGCATTCCCGTAGGGAACTTATATCTCATGAGATCTTTTGGATATCCTGCCTTTACGATTTCATCATCGCTTCCTATATTTGATAATCCAACGAGTATTGAATCATCTCTTATTACGCCTTCTTTTCTTCGCTCCTCAATTTTCATAAGTATTTCTATTCCTTCCCTTACGCTCATTGATGATCCCTTTTGTGGATCTAGGTCCAGTAATATAAGTGTGTGAAGGCCTCTGCTAAGGTTCTCCTTTATTACATCATACGGACTCTCGAATATATGTCCTTTGTAGGGATAGGGTAGCGTTGTTGTTCTTCCAAACTTGTACGCATGAAGTCCACATGCTCCTGGAACAGCAGTTAAAACTGAAGCATTGTGAACAACGCGATAAGCAATACCCCTTTTCCTGGCTTCAAGGATCAAAGAAATGTGTGTAGTCGCAACGAGGGGATCTCCCGGAACTATGAGAGCTACGTCTGTCTCCTTGGCTCTATCTAATAAGTAATCGCTTTCTACAGCGTCCCTTCCAAGTACTTTCACATCCTTTCCAATGAGCTCCTTAAGACTATCAACGTTAAGTTTTCTAGGCACTGCTGTGTATAGCTCTATATATACCTCTTTTACTTTATTTCTAAGGATTTCTAGGCCTCTAAGAGTAAGATCCTTCTCGTTACATAGTCCTAAGCCAATAAGATAGAGTATTCCCATTACCTTTCACTCCTTAGTCCACAAGGCCATGAGCAGCTCTCACATTCCTCTGTGTATGGAGGAATACTAGCCTCTCCTTTAATTGATAGTGTATATTCAAATGCTCTTCTAACATTTTCCTCAGATCCTTCTAGTACAAGTGTTATTGATCCCTCACTTCCTGAAACTCCTCCTGACGCTATAGGGATAGCATTAACATTAAATAAAATACGGTATGCTTCTATTTCTGTTATAGGCTTTGCTCTGGGGATAGGGAACAGTGCAGAATACATACCAGTGCTGTACCTGTAATAATTAATTCCTGTATGCTTAGCTGCCTCATATACAGATATTGGTATCATTTTCTCAAGTCCAATTGGGACTATAATGTGGGAACCTCTCGGTATTAGATACCTCAGAGCATTCCCAATTGTACCTCCAAGAGGAGATGCTGCAAGTACACCAACGTTACCAAAAGGGTCTAGAGCATTTGCACCTTTGATAAAGACATCATCTGATCCGAACTCCTCTAATATCTCATATCCTATGTTTTTAAGGATCTTTCCTCTCTTGATTACTATGGGCCTTGGTCGGTTGTTTTTAGGAGTTACACATAGTCTTCCCTTAGATACTACTCCATATGTAAACTTCTCTTTCTCCATTGAGATTCCTAGAAGCTCCTCTGCAACGTACGCTGTGGATATGCTCGTTGCAATTACTATTATTCCTTCCCTGTATGCCTTTCTAACCTCCTCCATGTTGGCCACAGCCCTACCTATAAGCCTCCTGGACTCATATGGTGTTAGCGTTACAAGGGCCCTCTCCATTAACATCACCGTTCTCTCCTCAAGGTGGTTATTTAAACCACCTTGATGAGTTCTCCCGTTCTGTCCTCCTTTATTGGGAGGACTTCATCGGGGAGCGTTCGGGGGAGCGGGGCTCCCACATCCTGGCTTGAATAGATTAAGTGTTGCCACAACATCCCTATCAAATTCCAAACCACATTTCTCGCATTTTAATAGCCTCTGCCCATTCGGGTTTAATTTATACCCACACCTCGGGCAGAGGCTTGAGGTTTTATAAGCCTTAACGTAATTAACGCTTAAACCATTCCATTTTGCCTTATTCACCAAGCAGTCTCCTTATCTCAGACTCTGGAATCCCTTTAATATCTCCAACCGTCCTAAATACCCTTATCTTCCCTTCCCTAGCCCAACCTCTGCAACGTCTTCGGATGAACTCCTAATATCTCCGACGCCTCTTTTATTCGGTATAACTTTTCCATTTTATTGTATTTAAATGTTACACAAATCAAAAACTGCACCAAACCCTAAAAACACTATGCAACGTCCCTTTTTATAAACCATAATGTTTATAGCTTAGTTATATATTTATGCACATGTACATGAATATATGGGTGATGACTATGCTTAACAGTAGCACTAGAATAATAAAACCACCAAAGAGAAGTGGGTTCTTAAAGCTACTTGTACTAGATCTTTTAAGAGATAGACAAATGCATGGATATGAGCTTATGAAAGAACTTGAGAAGATATTTGAGTGGCATAGCATAAATCCTGGAGTTTTGTATAGACTTATGCGAAATCTAAGGGACAAAGGCCTTGTTGAAATTGTAGAGGAAAGAGAAAGAGGTAAAAAAGTATATGCGATAACAGATGATGGTATAAAATATTTAGAGAAAAGAAAGGAAGATTTAGCTAGAGTTCTGAACAAGATAGAAAAAGTAAGAGAATTGATGAAAATTGGAGGAAAAGATCTTATCCAGGTAATAGCTTTACTTGTTGAAAACATGAACGATATGAGCGACTCTCAAAAGAATGCAATAAAAAAAGAGATATCGGAGTTCGTACAGCGAATATGGGATATCTTAGAAGATAAGGTGAGCAAAAATGAGTGACGCTATAATAGTGGAAAATCTGGTAAAAAGATACGGAGATATAGAAGCACTTAGGGGGATAAGCTTTAAAGTGAGGAAAGGAGAAATATTTGCCTTTTTAGGCCCTAATGGAGCTGGAAAGACCACTACGATAAACATACTAACTACACTATTAAAACCAACTTCTGGACACGCCATAGTTGCAGGGCATGATGTCCTTAAGGAGCCAAAAGCCGTGAGGAGAAAAATAGGAATTGTCTTTCAGGAGCCAACTTATGATAGGGAGCTAACAGCATATGAAAACTTGTACATACATGGAAGGATTTATGGCCTCAAGGGAAAAGAGCTTCATAAGAGGATACTGGAAATGCTAAAGTTTGTAGAGCTGGACAGGTTTAAGGACAAACAACTAAAGACCTTTAGTGGGGGAATGATAAGGAGACTTGAAATAGCTAGAGGCCTTTTACATCTTCCAGAAATTTTGTTTTTAGATGAGCCTACAATAGGGCTTGATCCACAAACTAGGTCTAGGATATGGGATTACATAAGAGATGTGAAAAAGGAGTACGACATGACGATATTCCTCACAACTCACTATATGGACGAGGCAGAACAGCTCGCAGACAGGATTTCTATAATAGATCATGGAAAGATCATTGCAGAGGGCTCAGCAGATGATCTTAAACGTCTAGTGGGAAGCGACATAATATATGTGAAGTTTGTCAATGGAGGTGTAACGAGGGATCTAGATCTATCATTTGCTAAGTCATGGAGGCTTTTAAAGAGCGGTCTTCTCGAGATAATAGTCGATGACGCGTCAAGAGCTATTCCTGAGATCTTTGAAAAGATGAATAAGCGTGGTCTTAAGATTCTTGAGATAAGCTACCGTAAACCCTCTCTAAATGACGTATTTATACATCTCACAGGGAGAAACTTAAGAGATGAGGAGTCTAATCCAGAGAGGTACATACTGCAGACTATAAGGAGAAGATTTCCTAGGAAGAGGTGAACGCTTATGGACGCATTTGTCACTATGGTGTATAGGCAGATTAAGAGGTTCATAAGAGCAAAATCTAGGATTCTTGGTACAATACTTATGCCATTAATTTGGCTTGTCTTCTTTGGTCTTGGATGGAGCAAGGTGTTCAACTTTCCCTATGCGAGGATTATATTCGGTGGCGTGGACTATCTCTCATTCCTTGTTCCAGGAATGTTTGCAATGTCTATATTTACAGGGAGCTTAATGAGCGGTATAAGTGTTCTCTGGGATAAGCAATTTGGATTCCTAAAGGAGCTCTTAGTAGCACCATCCTCAAGAAAGGCAGGAATTGCTGGAAGAGTTATAGGAGATTCACTAGTCACAGCACTCCAAGGACTTGTGATTCTAGTCTTCTCTCTTACCATAGCACCTAACATAAGAATAAAGGGCATAGTTCCAGCAGTTCTTATAGGTATAATACTTTCAATAGCCTTTTCAAGTATGGGAATTTCTATGGCCCTGAAAATGGGCAGCCAGGAGGGCTTTCAGCTAATAATGAACTTCCTCATGATGCCCCTATTATTCTTGAGTGGAGCGTTCTACCCAATAGACACTATGCCTGAGTGGATGAAATATCTCGCATACATAGATCCTCTCACCTATGCTGTGGATGCCTCGAGATACTTCCTTATAGGGATCTCTAAGTTCAGTGTAATCTTTGATATATTAGCTCTTGCGGGATTAGCCCTTGTATTTCTTCTGATAGCAATGTTTCTGTTTGAAAGAGCAACAATAGAATAATCCTAAGTCAGCTAATAATGAACTTCCTCATGGCATTCTCAATATTTTTATCTCAGGCTATTATGGCCTCTTTTACTCATATACCAAAAATTATTTAAGTATAATGCTATGCTACTTTTATTAACTGTTAATAATCTTCTGAATATAGCCCCCTGGGGGTGAATACTTGCTTAGGGAGGTTCTAGATATAATAGAAATACTTGACAGCCCTAAGGTTGATGGGGAAATTGTAGGTAAGTTCTTTACAGAAGAAGGAGCAGAAAACATTGTGGTTAAAGAAATACGCGAAGGATTAAACTCCACACATGTTATAAGAATTTTGATACCGGGAACTCAGGGAAAGACATCCAACGGAGAGTTTCCAACCCTTGGAATTATAGGCATGGCTGGAGGCGTGGGAGCGTATCCTGAATTTACTGGATTAGTGTCAGATGCTGATGGCGTTATAACAGCACTAGCTGCAGCACTAAAACTTACTAGGATGAAAAAGAGAGGAATAAGTCTAAAAGGAGATGTTATAGTAGCGACCCATGTAACTCCGAGAGCTAAGCTAATACCTCACGAGCCTGTACCATTTGTAGGCTCTCCAATAAGTGTTCCAAGATTAGTTAGAGAGCTTGTAGATCCTGAAATGGACGCGATACTCTCTATAGATACAACAAGAGGAAACAGAGTCATAAACGTAAAAGGAATAGCAATAACCCCAACAGTTAAGGAAGGATGGATACTTAAGGTTCCTGAGGCCCTTTTGGACATATTACAAAACGTTACAGGTAGGGTTCCTGCAGTAGTCCCCATCACAATGCAAGATATCACTCCATATGGTACAGGAGTTTACCACATTAATAGCATAATGCAACCTGCTACAGTTACGAGTGCTCCTGTAGTAGGCGTGGCGTTAACGGCAGAAGTACCAGTTCCTGGATGTGCAACGGGAGCTACAGATGTTTACTCAATAGAACATGCTGTTAGATTTTGTATAGAGGTTGCTAAGGAATTTACATCAAGGAGAATACAGTTCTATGATGAAGAAGAGTACAAACTTCTTGTAAGATTATACGGTAAGATGAACGTCCTTCAGAAAGGAGAACAATGACAGGAGAGCATTATTAGACACATTGGTTTAGATCAGAGTTACTAAAGAGGATTTCTCATGAAAATCACATACTTTATAGCAGTAACTCCTCCAGGAAGAGTTTACGGGGCGGAGAGACATCATTTTACACTAGCTAAGGGTATTAGTATGGTCAGAGACGACGTTGATATCAGTGTTCTTTCATACAACGTTGAGAAGGCTGAGGATATTTGGAGAGTTCCCTTTAAGATAAAGTACTTAAGCACGTATGTAGATGGGATAGAGATTCATAAAGTACCCTTTAACAACCTTTTTATATGGGTCTCAAATCCCATAGCCCTAGCTTCTCAAAGGATGCTACTGCTTTTATCTAGGTTAGAGAGAGAACCACATAAAGGGCTAGAAAATGCCCTCCTTAAGTTGTCGGATTACTATTTAACAAACACTGGATGGGTTAGAACATTCCTCATTAGTGAGCTCCTAGAGAGAGTGAAACCGGATATAGTGCACGTTTACAGCCTTCATCTTTTTAACATGCCATACAAGATGGCAAAGCTCTCTCTTAAGAGCCTAAACAGTAAGCTTGTAGTTTGGACCATATATCATCACTATGTGCGATACGAAAGGCTATTGATGATGAGGAGTAGGGTGCTAGAGACCCTTAGCAGGGCATCTGCATTAATATCATCAACTAGAAAGGAAGCAGAGGTTATAAGAAACCTTCTTAGAAGAAAGAGACTAAAAGTACCCCCTCAACACGTAATTCCTCCTCCTATAGATTTTTCTACACTTTATAGTCCTCATCCAGAACTTCTTGAAAGTATAAGAGAACGCTTAGGAAATCCTGATCATATTGTTCTTACAATGACTCTAAGTGAGGAAAAGGGAGCATTAGCGATAATAAAAGCTCTCTCAAGGGTTAGAAGTAATGAAAAAATTGCAGTTATATCATTTGGAAGGGCTAGTAAAAAAGATCTTAAATCTCTTAATAGAATTTTAAAAAATTTACCCTCTAATGTTTCTGTTCATTACATGGGGTTCGTTGATGAGCAAACAAAGAGTGCGCTGTATAAGATATCAGATATCTTTGTATTACCTTCAAGGATAGACACTTTCGGCTTAGCATATGTTGAGGCATGGTACTACTGTGTTCCAGTGATTGGGGCGAGGAATCCCTACATGGAGGAGGTAATAGGAAATATGAATCGTGGAATACTAGTAGATCCTAAAAACTACGATGAGCTTAGAAGTGCCATACTAAAGCTTCTAGATGATAAAGAACTCTCTAAAAAGCTTGCAGAGAATGGCAGAAAATTTGTAATGGAAAATCTAAGTCCTAAAGCTATTGCTCGTAGGGTAATGACTGTATATGAAAATATAACAGGTAGTTACGATTAATAAGTATTAAGCCTGCATCTAAATTTATTCCTTAAATTAGTTAAGAGCACAGCTCTCAAGAAAAGTTTGAAATATTTAATTGTAGACGTATTATTACCCGTGAAAAGAAACTTAGTGGAGTGAGCGTTTCAATCTATATAAGAGCAAAAGAAGAGTAACTAAAGAAGTTATGAGAAACGGATCAAGAGCTTGACGACTTACTGCTGTAAACTCGCGCTCATGACTTAAAATTGAGAAATCTTATGCGTAGAGTGTCTCAAAGGGGTGAGAGCTATTGGATCTAGAGCCCATAGGAGTATGTCCATATCATGGGTTTTATAGAGGAGAGCGTTGTCCAAAATGCAAAAGGGTGGGTATGCATATAATGAATGGCGAGGAAGCTGACATGCTTAGCAGAAGAATGACTGCAGCACTTCGACACTCTCCTGAGAAGTTTGGCCTGAGCATGGATAAGCACGGTTGGGTAAAGATCTCTGAGCTAGCCTCAGCATTAAGAAGAATAAGAAAACTCAAGTGGGTAAAGCCCACTCACATAATAGCAGTTGCCCTTACAGATCCTAAGGGGAGGTATCACGTAAATCCTGATAAAGGCCTCATAAGAGCGTCTTATGGACACACTATAGAAATAGATATCTCAGATTATCCTGACGCAAGTGAATACAAGTATCTTTACTATCCTGCAACAGAGGAGGAAGTTGATATTATACTTATAAGCGGTCTAAAGCCCTCAGAAAGGAGCCTCATACACCTCTCAACGACACTAGAGCAAGCAATAAGCGCAGGAAGGGTGCACACGGAGGACCCTATAATACTAACTATAGATGCTAGAGGTGCGATAAATGATGGTGTAATAATAAAGAAAGCATCTCCATATCTATGTATTGCCAAAGAAATACCTCCAAGGTACATAAATATACTTGGTAAAGCCTCTGAAATAGAGAGGGTAATACAATGATTACATGGAGACCTCAAGGTGCTAAGAGGCCAGAGAGAAAAACTGTAAACGTCTCTCCTTATGGGATCCCCAAGGAGCTTCCAGAGGATGCGATCATTGGTGAAGTAATTCCAGGAAAAACCTGTATATATCCATATAGAGTTAGGAATGCCCCTCACAAGGTCATACCCTTTGAGCAGGATTATGAAGTCCAATTCATTGAATACGATGAGGATCCTTGGCAGGAGTTCCTTGACTTCTTAGTAGCATACTTTGAGGAGAACCTAGACGAAGATATTTTAATATCACTTCCTACACCATGGAAGGCCTACCAAGTAGCAAAGAGGCTTGGAAGAGAGTTTACAGGAAAAATTGCAATAACTAAATTACGAGTGCAGGCAAATATTGTGAAGTACGGTGAAAACGCTAGAACGGTAATTCGTTTTGGCCTCCACACGTGGGGACAAAGAAGCCTGATAGAGTCCTTATGGAATTTATCTCTCGGCAAGATACAGAAGTTAATAGTATTACTGGATAATAGGCCTATGGATAACATACTTGCATATACAAGGGATCCTGAGGTACTTTTTAGGATCATCACGTGGGATCCTTCCCCTAAAGAGCTTCTAAGGCATGATCTCATTCCAGAGCTTCAAGAGAAGTTTTTCACGATAAGAGTAAAGGGCCGAGAAGTTCCCGTAAGAGATCCTACAAAACCATTTGATGTGGAAATAACTCCTTTGATATCTTACAGCGAGGGTGTCTTAGAGATCGTTGGATATAGGGTATTGGGGACACACGTAGCCTCCTTTTTGAGATATTATTTAATGGAAATTAAGAGAGAATACAAAGGAATAAACATAGTAGCTAGGGATTGGAAAAACTCCAAAATTGAAGTTAAAAAAATAACGGATGTCCCTGTAGTGAGGGACAAAGAGTTTCGCGAGGCTGTTGTCATATTACCAATGAAGAAACAAGTGGACATTAAAACAAGGCTTAGTGAGGTGCGAATAGATCCTAAAAGGAAATCTGTAAACTTAGATGAGATGTTAAGCAGAATCCCAAGGGAATATCATAAGATTATTCTCTCGTTTGATCTTGAGGATCCGGAAAAGTACTCACAGAGGTACTCCTACATATTACCTTACGTTAAAAGGGATTGGAATCTAGCAGTGCTGATAAGCAGGGCGATAAAAGTAAGGATCCTTGACAAGGTGTATAAGCATACTGTGGCGCATGCCCTTATGAATCTTTTATCTTTCTTTGAGATCATATATGCAGAGGACATGGAGAATCCAGGAAAATTGTTTGTTGACGAGGACATTGAAGACGACAGCCTAAGAGGTCTCTCTGATCTTATAAGAACGCTTTTATCAAGATGCTCATGTGATGAGGTATGCATGGGATGTGCTTACTCTCCATCATGCCTTCATGAGAATAGGTATCTGGACAGAATTCTAACGTTGGACGTTCTATAGTGCTCTACAGAGTCAGTATACCCGTGTGCCTAAAGGGACACTTTTTGGAACTTCTATTAAGTGTACCCTACCGCTCTCCTCTTCTGCAACTAAAAGCATAGCCTCGCTCTCAACCCCTGCAATCTTTTTTGGTTTTAGATTAGTGACAAACATCATTCTCTTTCCTATAAGGTCTTCAGGAGAGTACTGATCAGCAATACCTGTTATAACAGTTCTTCTTTCATCTCCAAAGTCAACGGTCATTTTTATTAGTTTTTTGGTCCTAGCAACTCTTTCAGCCTCCACTACTAGCCCAACGCGAATCATAAATTTCCAAAATTCATTAACATCATATAGCTCGGTCATGAACGAACACCTATTTCTTAAGCTTAGCAACTCCTGCTATGGAGTCTCCTTCAGATACGTATCTATATGAGTTCAGTGATATAATAACTCCATCTATAGGAGATTTTATCTCTATAAGCTCTCCATTAGTAGTGGTGTTAATATGTCCTATTACATCCCCCTCTCTGATTGTGTCGCCAGGATGTGCTTTGTGAACAAAAAATCCTTCCTCAGGACTTTTGATCCGCTCTATTCTTGAGAGAAATATTTGGTTTACTTTTTTCTTATTGAAATCTAATATTTCAAGATTTGACAACAGTCCTATCACAGTATCCTTCAGGTTTTTAGCCCATTCCTCTGAGAAGTATGATGCTCCTCCTACGGTCTCTACAATGGCTGCTGGTATGCCATTATGAGATGCTTCAACAAAAAGCTGTCCTCTAAGACCTGTCGACTCTACAACGATTTCCCATGGTATGTTGGCTACAAAGCTCTTTACATAGTCAAACTCCTCATAGAGGGCAAGTATGTATTGAAAAGCCTGAAGTCCTGCACAGTGTAGATCTAACACATAATCTGCGTTCTTGACTTCCTCCCATATATTTTCAACAATTTTTCTTGTTATCTTATGTCCTGAGCCCTCCGGGAATACCCTGTTAATATCGACCCCATCTATAGGGCTCTCCCTTCTTCTCGCGTAGAAGCCAAGAGGATTCGCTATAGGAAATATTACAACTGTTCCATTAATTTTTTGGGATTCCAGTTCTCTTATTACTTTAAAAGCTGCATAAATGCTTGTAACTTCATCTCCATGAAGCCCAGCAGTAATGACTACTTTTGGTTCTCCTGACCCTATAACATACTTTTTAAGAGTAACAAGAGAGAGGTCTATAGTCTCAACACTCACGCTAATCACCGATACTTGATATATGTGTAATTGTACCTTATAAAAGGTATTACATTTATCTCAAAGAAAATACTGTCCTTTAGCACAGAGAAACCTCATTATAGTACAAGATCTTCAAATATTGGTTTTTTGTGCTTCTATTTTAAGAGGATGTACATAGAGAAGGTAAGCTGTTATCCTGGACAATATCGGAGAAACAGAAAAGGATAAACAAGTAGGCTTCTCTACTGATCTAAGTACGAGAAATTTTAGTCCTTTAGTGCAGGAAGGATGTTAGTTCATAGCTCTCAAAGAGGTCTTGCTTCAAGAGTTAGTGTGTTTTAGCTACAATAAAAATAGCAGAAGTTAAAGCACATGGGTAGTTTTAGAGTTATTTAAGTCGGAACTCCTCCTTGCCGTGAATGGCAAGGGTTCCCACAGGGAACACCCTCCACACAGTCGCCCGTGGTTCATTGGGCAGGTTGGTGTCATTGGGCACGGTCAGAGGCACCCTCTATGGCATAATATGACAGAAAATATTTAAAAAGCTCTACGCAAAAAATACAGTAGGCGGGCTTTCCTCCCAGCCTTGAAGGGGAAGCTTCCAGCCCACGAGGAGGTATGTGAGCATAGGAGGGTGAGCGCATGGGAAAGAGGGATGTAATATCAGTTTTGGATATAAAGGACATTTTTACAGATCTTATAGAGCTGGCGTCCATTCTTAAGCACTATCAAAGGATTGGGATACCCCACAGATTTCTAGAGGGAAAAACTCTAGCAATGATATTCGAGAAGCCATCTACTAGAACCAGGGTATCATTTGAAGTAGGCATGGCACAACTTGGTGGTCATGCCCTGTACTTGAGCCCAAAGGATCTTCAGTTAGGACGAGGAGAGACTATAGCGGATACTGCAAGAGTTTTGAGCAGATATGTTGATGCTATAATGTATCGAGCCTTCAAGAGGGAAATGATGGAGGAACTTGCAAGACATGCTACAGTTCCTGTTATAAACGGTCTTGATAATAAGGAACACCCATGTCAGATTCTTGCAGACATGATGACAATATGGGAGAAAAAAGGCAGGCTTAGGGGACTAAAGTTGGTGTTTATTGGCGATGGAAACAATGTTGCAAACTCTTTAATGCTTGCGTCAGCATTTCTCGGAGTGGACTTTACAATAGCATGTCCTGAAGGTTATGAACCTGATAAGGAGTTGTATGAAAAGGCTCTAGAGCTCGCCAGAGAGTCAGGTGCTAAAATTGAAATCGCAAGGGATCCATTGGAAGCTGCTAATGGAGCCGATGTTCTCTACACAGATGTGTGGGTTTCTATGGGAGATGAGGCAGAGGCTGAAGTCAGAATGAAGGCATTTCAAGGATATCAGATAAACCAAAAGGTTGTGGAGGCTGCAAAGAGTGACGTTATTGTAATGCACTGTCTTCCAGCACATCGTGGTCTTGAGATAACAGACGATGTCATAGATGGTGAGCACTCTGTTGTCTGGGATGAGGCAGAGAATAGATTACATGTACAGAAAGCATTATTGTTGTGGCTTATAAAAGAGGAAATAGCGAGAGGGCTCCTAAAAGCGTCTAAAGTTAGGAACGTTGAGTAGAAAATCACACTAGAGTAACCTCAAGAACCTCAACGTTTTGTATCCCTTCTATTTTTTTGATTTTTTCAATCTCCCTATCCAAAGCACCTTCTTGGTCAGGCACTGTAAACACAGCCTCAATGACTTTAAGGCCGAATACAAATGGCTTTACTTCTGCCTTTTTTAGTTTGCCTCCAAGAGTGCTTTTTACTTCCTCTAGGATCTTATTCATATCAGTCTCTGTACCTTCTGGCATTATTCTCACATATACTGCTACTTCTCCCATTACTCTCACCTCATGGACCTGTAAAACCACAATTTGGGCAAACATACTGCCTGCTAAGCGATCTACAGCGATAACATCTAGCTATTATAGCTTCACCACAGTTTGGGCAGTAGAAGACTACAGAACCTTCTCCGAGAGTTGATCCACATGTTGTACATGTCCTAACCTGAAGCTTTAGTCTTCTGCTAGTCATCTAATATCCCTCCTGCGTTGTTGAGCTCAATTTAATTACATAATACGCTCCAAAAAATAAAGGAACTATATTTATAATTTTCCAGAAGGAGGAGTGTTCTCTTACTGCAAAGTCATTAAAAGGAGAATGAGAGTAAGTACACATATATGAAAGACTAGAGCTTTCTTATCGTACCAGTATAGAGGACTAAATCGCTCAATTTTTGATACTAATCCCTCAGAATATAGGATCTCGTACTCCTTTGTAGCAAGCATCGTAACTGCAAGAGCTTTCCAGCCTTTCTCACCCTTTAACTCATTTGCTAAAAGAGAGGACTCCATGTCCTTCATTATATGGGGAATTACCCTCCAGATTAAAGGAAATAATATCTGAAGTCCTCTATTTCTGAAAAGATGTCGTAGAATCCATGCCATCTCCATAGGGTTTGTGAAGTATATTGCGCTTAATGTCCATGCACTTAAAGTAAGAGCCCTTATTGAGATCACAAAAGATTGTAAGATAGATTTTGTGAAGGGAAGAGATGTCAAAAAATACCAGACAGTAGGTATTGTAGATACCACGAGAACATAAAGAAAGCCATACGAGGACTGACTTAGAAGATATAGTAACAAAAGCACACTAAACAGTATAAGTACGCAGCCTACACTCATCCTAACGAGCTTAAACACGAGGTATATCTCTATCACGTATATAAATATAGAGGAATGACGTGCCCAGTTATCACTTCCAGAGAACATAGCATTAAAAAATACTGAGGCTAAAAGCCTAAGAATCTCTGATATCAAGGCTCATCACCTAGATAGATGGATTTTGTTGAGATTTTTTCCACTAGTGGATCATGTGATGCTATGATAAAGGACACTCCCCTATCTGCTGTACTTACAATAGTATTTAGAACTCTGACCTTATTCTCAATATCAAGCCCGACAGTGGGCTCGTCAAGAAGTATTATATCATATCCCCTTACCACTGCTGAAGCAATTGCCAATCTTCTGCGCTCACCTGAGCTAATTTTCATTATGGGGGCATCCTTTATATGCAAAAGATTGAGATCTCTCAAAATTTCTAGATTGTTAAGAACTTCCTTAGATGGTTTAGGCTCTGAAAAGTAGAGAAGGGGGTTGTCTGGTATGTAACATATTTTTCCTTTGACGCGCACATCTACGGACGAGCTTATAACCCTTCTAGCGACTAATCTGAGTAATGTTGTTTTTCCAGACCCTGAGGGTCCTCTAACGTGAATTATGTCTCCCCTATTAACTCTAAAGGAGATATTTCTCATAAGCGTCTTCTGACCAGGATATTTAAACTCCCTTATAAGAATGCTCCCCAAGAGATCTCCCGTGGCTTTTGGCTTTTTAAGTCTTCTACTCACCTCCTCAGTGCCCTCATGAAGCCCTAAATAAGATTCTCTACTGATCCTTATAAATAAGCTCGCAAGTTTCTTCCAAAGGTACACATTATGATCTACGATTACTACAAGCTTTCCTGAGTCTACTAGCTCCTTTACATGATCTACTATTAGGCTGATGTTGTATGCGTCCAAGTATGATGATGGCTCGTCCAGGAACACATAGTCACATTTAGACTTTATGGCAGCTATCAGGCTTATTCTGTGAAGTTCTCCTGCACTTAACGTATGAGTTGTCCTATTAAACGTGTGTCCTAACCTAAACCTATTCAAAATCCCTACAATATCATCTACACTAAGCCCTGTAAATGATGATACCTCAGACCACACGTATGGAGTAGCTACCGAAAACCAAGGCTCCTGAGGAACGTACACACACCTTCTTCTTATGTCTGAAGGTGATGGAGTAATGCTCCCAGTAACAGATCCCTTTATTATCTCAGGTATGACTCCCACGAGAGCCCTTAAAAGTGTTGTCTTTCCTCCTCCTGAGGGACCGTAAATGAGGACAAGACCTCCGTCAGGTAGATCTAAGTTCACGTTCCTAAGAACATCTCTTCCGTTTAGCGTTACTCCTAGACCTCTTATGGTGATCAATCTGAGGTACCTCCAGCTTCTCTGAGAAACACCACTATGGGAGCTGATATAGCCATGCCCACTAATGCCTGAGCTATGTTCACTGGAATCTCAAAGAAGGCCTGCTCTGGAGGCATTCCAAGAACTATGGGGTTCGTGTAAAGGTACTCGTAGAGGAAGTATCCTAGTGGCATTATGAGGGCTCCTATTATCATTGATCCTGCCAGTGTCAGGTTCTCTCTCCCCCTTATTATCGTAGCGTATAACAGTATGCACGCTATGAGAATCCCTATAGCTATCCAAAGGGCACTCGAAATGTTAACACGCGCACTTAGGGCTGTGACTTTTATGCCTAAGACGTTTATGGGTACGGATGATAGTTCACTGAGTCCAGAGAGCTTGTAATATCCAACAACTCCTATAATTCCACCCATAACTATTGATACTATAACGGATACCCAATATGAAATTCTCCTGCTATACTTAGCAACCCTGTGGTAGATGAGCGATACTAAAAATCCCTCTGTAAACTTTATTACAAGAGTTCCAGGAGCGAAGTATCCATAGCCTGTAACTAGATCCGCAATTGATGCTCCAAGACCGCCTGCTATTCCTGCTTCTATGGGAGATGCTATTATAGCTATTGTGTATATTGCTGCTTCACCAAGGTTAAAGTATCCCTTGGTGGCAGGAGTGTATATCTGAAGTATTATTGTTGCAACGAATACTAAGGCCACGTAGAGGGCCACTCGAACGATTCTAGTAATTCTCATCAGATTCACCCAAAGGTTATAAATGCCTAACTAAGTTTTTAATTTAGTATCACTATACTATATCAATAATGAAATTACGGTGAGAAGCTTGGTAATGTATTACTTAGAGTGTGTAAACTGTCATGAGACATACGAGATAAAGGAGGATTTAAGAGAATGTCCAAGATGTGGTTATCCTCTATTTCCTAGAGTTTCAGGACTAAAAAAGGTAACAAAGGAGGATAAAACAGGAGTTTGGGGGTGGAGAAAATACATACCGTTTCACGAGAATATAACACACGAAATTACGCTTCATGAGGGTAATACGCCTTTAATTAGAGGAGAGAGACTTGAAGACTATCTTGGATACAGTGGTATCTATATAAAGGATGAGACGAGGAATCCCACAGGAACATTCATAGACAGAGGATCTGCAGTGCTGGTATCGTATGTCAAGTCGCGTGATTTAAGAAGCCTAGTCATACCATCTTTAGGAGATCTAGGAATATCTATAGGAGCATACTCAAAGCGTGCAGGCTTGCATACTACTGTATACCTTACTAAGAATCTTCCTGTGTCTAAATATTATCAAACTCTCTTACTTGCTGATAGCGTTCGAATTAGAGATGATTATCAGAGTATACTAAATGAAATTCAGAGGACTAGGCTAAAGCACATAGTGACTGTGTATCCATGGGATCCTCGACTTGTCGCGGGGTACAGAACGCTTGTATATGAAATAGCAAATGATTTGAAAGACGTTCAAACAGTAGTTGTCCCTATTGGTAATGGAGTGCTCCTTCTGTCAGTATGGTATGCCTTTCAAGATCTTGGACTAAGTCCAGTGATTATAGGCGTGAAAGGAGCAGAAATACACTCAATGATAATGGACATAGCAGTAGAGCGCTCTAAGCTTTTGGACTTAGCTCTTTCAGTTGTAAAGGAAAGTGGAGGTAAAATCATAAGCGTCAGCGTTAAGAATGCGCTTGAGGTATCATATATGTTGGCAGTCCTTGAGGGATTTCTGTTAGAGCCTGCTGGAGCATCAACCCTCTCAGCTCTCATTTCAGATTCTTCCTTAGAAGCTCCAGTAGTCCTTATAACAACGGGATCTACGCTGAAAGACCCCATGATGATTGAGAAGATGATAACTAGAAAGAGAGGTAAATCCATTGCTAGGAGCCTTGGCATCACAAAGTTAAGGATACTAGAAATTCTTAGTATTGAGGAGAAAGTGCATCCATACAAAGTGTGGAAGTTACTAAAAGATTACTATGGGATTTCTATTGCTCTCAGAAACGTCTACAAGCACATGAAGGATTTAGAGGACATGGGCCTTATAAAAAGGATTGAGGAGAAAAAGCTTGGAAAGAGAAAGATAACTTACTACACTGTTTCCTCTTGCACCCACTCTCATTTATTTTAGCTGCTTTTAGCACTTGCGATAGCATGTAGAGTGTTCTTGTGGTGCAGAAGGTTGCCTCAACGCTTAGCATCATGGGGGTTCTCCCTACGGGAGCATTCATGAGCATTCGATGACTTTTAACCCCAGTCTCTGCTTCTCGAGGAGGATAATCCCGTAGGGATTGGTCTTCATCAGCCCCTCATTGCTTAGCTCGGAACCTCTAACCCTTTTGGGGGAACCCCTAACGCCCCACATCCGAAGGTTTACGGTGGCGATAAAATCCCTATCCTCGATGAGACCACATTTTGGACACTTCATTAAACGCCCCTCTTGGGGTATTAATTTACCCCCGCATGCGGGGCAAGCTCGGGAGGAGTTTCTCGGGTTAGCATAGATTACGGGGATTCCATGCCACTTCGCCTTGTATTCTATCATCCTCTGTAGTTCTCGGGCATTCCACTTTGAGAGCCTCCTATTAAAACTCTTCGAACCGTTTAAAACCCTCTCCTTTATCCCGTTCAAGTCCTCGAGGATTATGCCCACTCGCTTCCTCATTGCGATCTCGACGATCTTATTCGAGAGCTTGTGCAAAAAATCTTTTACCCTGTTCCTCTC
>Ga0190313_1000062_pt1 | contig 71513 bp, 86 predicted proteins | sample 4870071011_MG_FD_169989 | JGI IMG/M metagenome (GOLD analysis project Ga0190313, IMG submission 169989) | Hydrothermal vent sediment bacterial communities from Southern Trench, Guaymas Basin, Mexico - 4870-07-10-11_MG | ecosystem: Environmental > Aquatic > Marine > Hydrothermal vents > Sediment ...
GGATGGAGAAAAATACGTAGAGATGGAGAAAAATACGAAGGGTGTTAGGAGTGAGTTCGGTTAGTGTTCTGGTTCGCTTGCAACAATTTAATGTTCTCGTTAGACCGCTCTTATACATTTCTCGAGTTTTACGAGTTTCTCTTTTCCCGTTTTCGTATCTTTTACCACCGCTTTTTCTGACTTCAGTAGTTCGGTTATTATGTATTTGTTTTTATCTCCGTCTATTCTGATTGTATCTCCGATTCTAAACGTCTTATAACTGTAACCGTTATAAATCGTTATACCGACAACTTTTCCTCTTTCTATTTCGTGTTTAGATGTTATTTCTCCGATTTCTAAATTGTCTCCCTGCGGCGTTAATATTTTTTTGTATTTGTTTGGAATTCCACGATACCGTTCTTTCGGTATCTCGAAGCACAGTTCTGCGTATGTCATGTCTTCTTCGATTCTGGAAATCGCCTTTTTAATCGTTTTTATTTTCTCTAAATATAGTCGTAGAAATCTTCTTATATGACTCGATGCTTTTTCTAATTCTTTTTCGGTTTCTTTTAGTTCTGTATCGTTGTTTTGCTCCATAAATCTCGACAACAGTATTTTTGTGTCTTGTTCGTTTAGACACACTTTTATTTTTTCCGTCATATTGTCACCTCTTATTTTTATTCGCTTATCGTCAAAATATTCTTTCGTTCAACTCCTCATAGGTTTCTTTATCGTAACATATTATGCTCTTGCCGATTTTTATTCTTTCTACTTCGCACACAACCTCTTTTTCTTCTTCGTTTTTTGTCATATAGAAGTCGTATTTGTTTCTATTGTTTTTGGTCGTGTCTCTAAAGAAATGGACGAAGCCAGAGTATATTATTTGTGTTACGTTCTGCACTTTTATCGTTTCGCCATCTCTCTTTTCTACGTAGCAATAGTATTCTCCGTTTTCTTTTTCGTAACAATTCACTGTTTCCACATCAAATATCGTTATCTTTCTGGCGCCATCTCGCTCTATGTGCTTTGTGTTATCGTTTTCTACCGAGATGTCATTCGTCAACCTCGATTTTTTATTCTTCTTTTTTCCTACGATTCTTTTTATTGTTCTTGCTATCGGATAGTTCTCCAACATTGCGTCACCACCTTCGACTGTTCCCGTCTACTTGTGTCTGCGTTATCGCCTCCGTTTATTCTTCTTTTTTCACGAGTAATTGTTTATATTCTTCGTTCTGTTTGTCGTATACTTCTTCGTCTATATCGAAGCATATTTCGACATTTTCCGCACCGAGTTCTTTTATTGCTTTTGCTACGAGTAATTTTGTTCTTAACTTTGCCGCCAAGACAAATCTTGCGAAAACTGGTTCTCTCGTTTCGTTTTCGAGTTCGTGTATTTTTTGTTCGATTTCTTTCATTGTTTTTCGTTTTGTAAATCCTTATCTACGATTTTCGAAAACATTTTTCCCGATAGTTGTTCTATACACACTTTTATTTTTTCGACATTTAATCACGCTCCTCAATTAATCGCCACTCCAACTTGAGTAGAGCGTCATATTTTTCGATTTTTCTATCGCTTTTTGGAGTTTCTTTGCTTTATACGGGTTTATTCCGTGTCGAAGAGCATCTGCATATATGCCCGTTATTATCATGTTCATTTCGGTAAAACTGAGTGGTGGCACTCCGAGTGGTCTCTCCCCAAGTTTTCTTCGTTTTATGAATTCTTCTTCGGTTAGTGGTTCTTCGGAGAATGGTTCGGCGTTGTGGTGCAATATTAGTTCGATTATATTTTTCTTGTCTTCTTCGGTTTCAATGTTTAGTTTTCTCGCTATGTTTTTTGGTATGTCGCTAACTGCTACGCATTCAACAGTTACGTACTCACCGTTTCTCTCGAAGTCGTAGCAATGTGCTCCTGCGTATCCGATGTTCTTGATATCATCTTCGGCCATCTTATATATTTGCCATCCGGGTAAGTCAGACAATACTTTCATCGTCTCTCTTATCTTTGTTGTTAGTCGTTTTTTCATTCTCACCACCTTTACTCGTATTTTGAGCCATATTCTACTCTGACGTTGCCGCAACCATATGCTTCGAACAAGCTGCGGGTTGCGCTATCGACATAGTCCTCATCTTTTCCCGTTATCGCCACCACACATTTATCTTCCACACACATTGCAATTGTTCGTACCGGAACTCCACTTGTGATGCCGACTATTTCATCTTCTATTCGCTCTTCGTCGTTTCCCAGATTTTTCGTGTTTATCGTGAGCACTTTTAACACTATTTCTCGCATGTGTCTTTTTACGTTTTTCATTCTCGCCACCTCTTTCCCGTTATTTTGTTTTTTATTTTTCTTATCGTGTGTTCTATCTCAAGACGGAGGTCGTGTCTTTTTATGAATTTTAGCGCTTCTTTGGGTGTTATTCCTTGCGTTTTTAATGTTTCGAGCAAATCCTCTTTTTCTTCTTCGGAGACATCCACTTCTTTTCCGTGAACGAGCGCTTCAAGCATTCGCTGTCTTGCCTTCAACCAATCGTGCCATTCTTCCAATCCGAGTCGGTGTTCTTCCTTTATATATTCTACGACTTCTTTTCCATAGTGTATGTCTTCGTCTTCGTGGAACGACGACAATGGAATTGTTTCGCAATGTTTTCTTATGTCTTCGATTGTCTTGAGCGGTTTTTCTCTTTCGGTGCAAACCACAACTTCGTCTATTCCTTCTTGCGATATGACATATCCTCTTACGACTCCACCAAATCCTGTATATCCCGCACTCCAATCTCCTTCTACTTCCACGGGTTCTCCTATCTTTGGTATTTCGTCTTTCTTTTTAAAGAACATGTCGTTCCCTCCTAAACTATAATTACTTCGTATATTCCTTTGACTTTTATGTCGGTTTCTACTGCTATGTCGTCTGGTCTACTCCCTGTTCTTTTTGCGACTATATCGAAGACGGGTTGTATCTGTATGAGTTGTCCGTCTTTCTGCCATGTTTCGTATCCCATTGGTTGATATGTCATCGTGTATATTGTTTTATCTGCCGTTTCTCGTAATCTACGTTTGGCTTGTTTTACGTATCTTTCCAACATTTCTTCCGATGTGTTCATCTTATCTACGAGTTCGTATCCATGTCTCTTCAGCCACTTTCGTATTTCTCTTATGTTTCTTCCTGCGAATTTTGCGTTGAGGTATAGTATTCTCGTTTTTTCTCTGTTTGTTTTTATTTGCGTCATCAGTTTTTTCGCTGGATTTATCTTCGCGTATACTTCTCTTTTTATTTTCGCCTTTTCTACTATATCGTCTATCGGCCACAACATCACCATTCCCCCGACAATCCGTAGTTCGGGTTCATTACTTCTTCGTATAGTTCGTCTTCTTTGCCTTCTTCTGTGCAGACGAGTATGTTTGTCTCTTTTATGACTTCGCTTTCTCCCTCCGTGTTTGGAACTACGTGTTTCACCACACTCCCATCTATCTCGTAGCAAACTATGTTTTTCTCTTCGATTTCTGGTTTTACTTTTTTGAGAACGTGTTTCATATATTTTGCGAGAATGTTCTTTGTTCTTGTCGTTACCAGACACCCATCAGCATCGCACATTGTAGCGAGGTTTTCTCCACCGATTATTTTGATTGCATCAAATTTTCGTTTGGTTGCTATGAGGTCTCTTTCGCGGACTATGCCCGTTCTTGGTTTCGTGTGCTCCGGCTTTACTTGTCCGAGTCCAACTATCTCTGCTTCCATCTCGACTTCTACTTTGTCTTCATATGGCGCGTTTTTGTATCTTATGAACGGCGTTGTGAATTTGCGCGCTATGAACACCTTTTTTATAACGTATGTTTTCTTTCCATTGTCTTCGTATTCAAGAACTTCTGCTATGTCGTTGACTTGTGGTCGGTAATCTATTCTCGCTTCTACTATTCGTTTTATTCCGCCTATCATCTTCGGTATTTTGTATGAAAATGTCGCTGGTTTTCTCTGTTTTATTTTTTGCGTCAGTTCGTCTATTGTTTTGACGTTCATGGTATCACCACTTTAAATCGATTATTTGTTTCGTCTTATTTTGATATTTTTCTTTCGCATCCCTTTGAATATTTTCCTTTTCGCGTCATTAGCATATTTTGCGAATCCTCTGAGTGCATCGTACGCTTTTCTTACCTCTTCTTCTTCCTCGAAACATACTTTGTTGTCGATTGTGTCTGGGACTTGTGCTGTCGCCGTGGATATTATTGTCGCTGCGAGCATCGCTTCCATTTCGTTTGGATACTCTATGCATAGCGCGTATGACTTGGGTATTTTTCTGACGTGTGTTATGTTTAGTTCGTATTCTTTTCCTGTTGTTAGTCCTTCGGCATATACCACGTCCCCTCTTACTTCGAGAACCCTAAACTTTTCGTCGTCCGGCGGTGTGTCGTATGGGCTCACATACACGGTTATTATGTCTCCTTCTTTTATATCGTCTTCCATCTTAATTCACCTCGCTACATTCATATTCTTTGAACCGTTTTTTGTCTCTTTCATCGAAACCAATAAAGCATATATCTCCGTTTTCTGCTTTGTATGTATTTTCGATTATTTCCCTCGCTGTTTCATCGTCTTCCCAAAGCGCAGGGAATATCCGCAATTCGTGGACTATTTCTTCTCCGGTTTCTCTGAGTTTCCGCATTATTACTTTTATTCCGTTCGCGTCTATTATCCTACGATAGAACGGCTTGGTCGGTTCTTGTTTTTTGAGCGATATTTCGGTTGGTTTGTATGATACTTTCATTACGGTTGGCATGTCTATCACCCTTCTCTCGTTTTTACACATATACCAAGCCCTTCGACCACAATTTTGTCTTCTGTCGGTTTCTTCACCTTTATTGTGTCTTCGGGTATTGTGCAGAGATATGGATTTCCGTAATCGGTGTATATTATTTTCTTTTCGGGTATAAGTTTAACTATGTCGTCTTTTGTAAGGTCTTCTTCTGTTTCGATTACTATTCTGAACGGATAGTTGTATCTAAAGTATCTCGTGATAACGTCGTGTCCTACTTTTTCGCGAACTATATTATATTTTTCTCGTATCTTTGCGAACATTTGTTTGCTGAATTTCTTTGGTTTCGGCATTTACTCACTCTCCGAGTATTATACAGATTTTTCCTCTTTCGTATGCTTCGCTGATTGTGAATTCGTCAGCAGAAAGTCCTGCGTCCTCTATATCCCTACGAAGTGTCGCTGGTTCTACCCCAAATGTCTCTTCGAATTCCTCTGGTGTTAAGCAGAGAACGCCCCCTGCATTTTTCGTCATCTGTATTGCCATTTCGCCGAGCGCTGCTCCCGCTGGTTTGATGCCGAGTTTTTTCAGTGCTTTTTTCTGTCGATGTGTCAGGAACGGTCTTCCTGTTCGTCTTATCTCTATTTTTACTTGCGGTGATATATTTCTCCATATTGCTCCGCAAACTCTTTTTGCACTCTCTTCGGGGTATCTCTCCGACTGAACTTCTACGCATGTATACCACCATTTCTTTGGCGGTCTTCCGCCCAACGAAACCTTCCGTAGATTTCTCAATCTCATCTTATCGCCTCCTCTGTTCCTACGGCTATGCACAGAACAGGTTTCCCGGTTTCTATGTCCTTTGCTCTGCGAATATCAACCTCTTTTCCTACCCGTCTAAATTTTCTCCACACAACCCTCGGTTTTCCAAACAGTTTTATGAACTCGTCTTTGTATAAGCAGAGTTCGGCTACTCTTTCGCTGCTTGGTTCGGGTTCACCGTGTTCTAAAACGATTTTCTCTATTTGTTCGGCTGAAAGTTGTTCCTGTTTGCTCGGTCCAGGCGCATATCTTGAGCATCGCAGAACCACTGTTCTTTTCCCGTTTCTATGCGCTATCGTTTTCGTATACTCTATACAGTGCCGATATTTTCCCATAGTATCGCCCCACTCACATTTCTTCTATCGGTGTATAAAGTTTTTTCGCCTCTTCTTGTAAATCTTCCCATTCGGGCTTGCGTATTTCGTCTAATAGCGTTTTTACCGACCTATATCTCATCGTCGAAATCTCATCATATTCGCTTGGAAGTATCGCCGGAGCGATTGTTATCCTCTTGACCGTTCTCGGTAATTTTCCTTCTTTCAACCGATTTATCAGATTTTGCGCCCTCCGTTTTCTGTTTATCCCCGGAATTTTTATCTCTCTGTTCGCGAAGTAACTACCATCAAAGTCGAAATCAAGCCCTCTGACTTTTATTTCCGCTTTGTCTTCGTCCAGAAGTTTCGATATCAATCTCTTTGCTTTCTCGCTTTCTTCTATGAATGGATACGGCACGCATACCGTTTTTCTATCCGCGTATTCTGCACAGATGAGCGAATAATACTTCCTATATTCTTCGTCTGATATATCCTCATATCTCCATCCGAGATATTCCTTTGCCTCTTCTTCGCTCATTCTGTCCAGAAAGTCTTCTGCGGTTTTCTTCCATTCTCTAAACCGTTTCATTATTTTGTCGTGCAGTCCCATGTTTTCACCTTCCTATTTTATTATCCCGATTACTATGAGTATTGACCACAACGTTATTCCCGCTACTATCGCCGCATATAGTTCCAAATCTTCTATCGTCAAATTTATGTTCTTCATGCCGTAACCCCCACTATTAATGCCGCTAAAAATACTGCTATCGCCGCCATTATGACGACCATGTCTGGCGAAAGGTATAACTCTTCGCTTAGTTTTTCTTTAATTGTTCGGGTATCCATTTCGGCTTCACCCCCGATTTTTTGAGCATGTTTATATACTCGTTTAGTTCGGAGCGATATTTCCTGTATATTTCTCTCGGTATTTCTTCTGTTTTGGGAACGTCTATCCAATCTGGTTCTCTTCCGAATAGTATTTTGTATTTTATTACGTTGAGGTAGTAGAGTTCTTCTCTCTGTTTCTTTATGTCTTTTCGTATCCTTAATTTTTTTATCGGCAAGACAGTGTGTTGTAAGACGTTTTCTGGCAATTCTATCTTTAGTCCGTGTTCTTCAAACTCTTTATTAACAGAGTTTACAGCATTTCTTAATCCGAGCATTACATTTATTATTGGCGACTTTGCCAATTCGACGGTTTTCTTACCTTCTTTTTTCGCTCTTTGAACCATGTCTTCGAATAACGTAAGAACCGGACCCGTTCCATATATGAATATTCTCGACTTCGCTTTTTCGAATTCTTTCTGTGCTTCGCTTTCTTCATATCTTATTACGTCTTCTGGCGAGTAGTAGTCGCCTCCTATAATTGATACACACGCTACTTCGAACTCTTTGAGTTCGTCTTCGTCCGTTGTTTCTAATTCGAGAACTGCCTCTATGGTTTCTCCAACCGCATCTTTTTCGAACTTCGCTTTTATCTTTGATTTTGTTCCGAAGTTTGTCCATTCGTATTTGTCCTTTGCCCACGAGCCAGTCCAAACGAATCCATTTTCGGCTAACCATTTTTTGAATTTGCGTTTGTTCTTTGAATACGGATTTTTCTCTGCTTCGTTTTCTCTGATTGCTACGCATCTTGCAATCATCTTTTTTACGGGCATTTTATCACCATAACAGTGTCGAGAAGAATATCTTTACTCTATCGATTATTGATGGCTTAACGTATATTTCTGTTGCTGTTATTTCTTCGGATGAGTTTATATATAACAGTCCATCCTCATACTTCACTTCGTCTCCTTTTAGCACTATTTTGTTCCCGTCTTTTGTTATTGCCACGACTATTATGTCCTTAAACAGTCCCTTCGTCTTCAGGTTTTTGTCCGCGTCTATTTTGAGCGTTGCGTTACTGAATGTCTCCTCTGATGTTATGATATATTTAACTCCATTTTTTCCGAGTTTTGCTATTGGAACGTGAGTCGTTCTGTATCTTTTTGCTTGTACGTCAATCATCTCGACTAATAGGTCGTCTACCATCGCTTTCTGTTTCTCGCGATCTTCCTTGATTTTCTTTATGTCGTTTTTTATTTCCTCGAGTAATTTGAACATTGCGTCGTGTTTATTATCTGTCAAATTGTTTTCGGAGAGTATTTGATATATTGTTGCGTTTATATCCATAACGGCTTCTCTCGTGTTGTTTGTAGCGTTTCTGACTTCTTCTATTCCGTTCATCATAGTGTTTAATTTCTCGGTTATGTTTCGCGCCGTGTTGTTTGTTTCGTTCCATATTTGCGTTACTCCGCTGTATATTTGGTTCGTTATGTTTTTCAGTTCGTTTATTTGTTCGTCGGTCAAGTTCTCCGTTGGCTCTACGTTTATATGTATCCCACCATTCACGCTTCCATTGACGACAATTAGTGTTTCGGCTGTTATGTTAATTAGTGCGTCGTATATGCTTTGCATAACGCTTGTTTTTACATCGTTTTCGAAGACAATTAGTTGTTCGGTTATGTTGGAGAGTATTCTTTGCTCGGTCTTTGTTATGTTTTCCATTAGGTCGGAAACCAACTGTGCCATTTCGTTGTTTACGTTCTTTATATCGTTTTTTATGTTATCTGTCGACTGCAATAACTCTGTAATATTTGACGTTATATCATCTATTTTCTGAACGATTGTTTGTATTGTCGTCATCACGTTGTCTAACTGAACTGTTATGTTCGTTATGGATTGTTGAAGTGTGTCGTAACATCCCTGTATTTCGTCCATTTTGATTTGTATCGTTTCAAGCGCACTTTCTATGTTTGCGAGTGTTTGTTGATATGCGACTGTTCTGTTCTCTATTTCTACGGTATAATTGAATGTAGCATTTATCGTTTTGTTTATATTTTCTACTTCTTTCACGAGGTTAACAAGGTTCTGTTCGAATTCACCCATCCTGTCGTTTGTTTCGTTTATACTCTGGTTAATATCTATCGTTGTTTGATTGATGAAATTTATGTCGTTTGATATGTTTGTTATTTTCGTTGTCAAATCGTTATTTATTTGCCCGAGAGTGTCGTTTATGCTCGCTATAGTTTGTAGTGTCGTGTTGAACCCATCTACTACGATTTCTTTCAACTGTTTTATTGACTCGTCTATATTTTTGAAGTTGTCGTTCGCTTCATATGTTATGTGTATTTGATACGAGTATATTTTTATTTGTGCTCTCGCTCCGTTATTAGTTCCCTCTACGTATATTCCTATGTTGAATATGCCGTCGACATTGTTTGTTGTCAAGACGTTTGTTATATCGACGGTTATTTCTTTTATTGTTTCGTCATATGTAGATGTATAACTCGGTCCAAACGCATATATTGTTCCATCGTCTTCTATAGCAAATTTCATGAACGAGTCCTTTGGGTTTATTTTAATCGGTCTCGTGAATTTGGCAGAAACCGACGCATCCCTGTAGTTTGGTTCGCTTTCATTTATGTATATCGTGTCGAGTTGTATGAATTCGCCTGTCTTGCTTGCGGTGTATGTTATCAATCCGTATTCGTTGTTATCTGACAGGTCGTCGAACTTTGGGTATATGAAGAATGAAACGGAAACTGTCATTGCGTCCGAGATGGTCGGTATAACCATCGTCGCCAATACGAATAATAGCAACGCTTGTTTTATTGCCTTTTTCAACGAAAGCACCCCCGTTGACGAAAACCTAAACGATTATTTTGTTTCCGTCCCATTTTCTTTTTCTTCGTTTTTCATCTCAACTTTTGTTTCGTTTTCTTCCTTCTGTTCTTTTTTACCGTGTTTCTTCATGTATTTTTCGACTGTCCTATATGCATAAGTGTTCGAGAACGATATTATATCTATCGCGTCCCCAACTACGGGAACTACTCCGACCGCCGTGTCTCCGAGCACTATCGCTCTTACTGTCGGCACGAGTTCCTCGGGTATTCCATTTCCTTCGTTCCATCTCATCAATTTTGTCGCTGTTGGAACGATATCTCCTATTACGGGAACTATGCCTACAACCGCGTCACATATGTCCTGTCCTATCGCCTCTGCATATGACGACGGAAATTTTCCAGATATGTGCGTAACGAACCCTCTCGCGAAATCTTTTGCGTTTTTGAGCACTCCCATTTTATCACCGTCTATTCTCCTTTTACGAATTTATCTGCGACTCTTCTCGCTAATAGCGCCATTTTTCTCTCGATTTTATCCTGTGTTTGTTTGAAGAACGGTATTTTTGTCTTTTTTATTTTTTCGACATATATAGCATAATCTGGCGTCGAGACATAAAGCGATTTTGCTCCCGTTCTTTTTATTCTCCATTTTATTAACCGTATTTTCTTATCTATTTCTGTCGAATCTGGCTCTTCTCCTGCGACGCACACTATGATTTCGTTGCCTTCGACTCTACATTTACTGAATATATCGTCTATTATGAAAGATGCTTCTACGTTTCTCCTGGACATTTATTTCCCCCCGAATATCTCATTTAGTTTTTCTTCCACGTGTTGTATAACTTCTCTGACGTTTATTGTTTTCTGTTCATTATACATCGTTGACAAAATTCCAAATCTCTCGAGTTTCGTGGCTTTTCTCGCGAATTCCTGTGGATTTATTATGAACCCGCTTTTAAGTTCGTCGTATAGTTCGCGAAGTATCTTCTGTTCTTCCTCGGAGCCCATAGGTATTCTTTCCCTCGGCATATTCATCACCTTAATAATCGGTTATCTTTTTTATCTTCACGTCTCTAACCACTTTTTTGGCGCTTTCTCTCGCCATATTTAGAACGAGAAGTGTCCTCTTTGTGCTCCTCGTTTTCTTGTCTATCGCTCTACAATATTTCCCCGATATTTTCTCTCCGTCTAATGTTTTTATGTTCACGTCTGCACACATCACGTCTTCTCCTCTTTTTCTCGCATCGACGAATATCCCAACGACTTCTTCTGCGTCTTTTCTTGTCTGTGCATATACGATTGTCATCCCATCACCTCTCGAAATTTATCCAATCTATTTTTCTATCGGTTACTGTAAGGAATGCATACGCCGGACTGTCCCAAAATGTTTTTCGCTTATACCCACCAAATATACTTTCTTCGTATACTATGTATGGGTCGTTTATTATTCTTCTATCGAACCCGATGTTTCTCTCTATTTCTCCCGTTATTTCATTTGTGATGTATATTTTCGGTATATCTGTATAGTTTATTGCTCTCGTATATATGTCATCATTTTCTGAAACGGGTTTTATTGCCCTATATCCTGTCACGAACTTTATTGTTACTTTCCCTACTTCGTCCACCGTTTTGCGTCCTATTACGTAGTGCCATTCGTCGTATGCTATCTTTTTTATTATGTCGTTTTGTATGAATATTATTATCGGTTCGTAGTCATAATCGTGTCTTGCGATGTAATATTCTTGTTTGTTCCAGAAATAGAAGATGATTAGTATTTGTTCGCCTGTTGCTATGTTTTCGTATGTTTTATAATATACTCTCTCGGGTTTTATCTCACCCACTATTCTCGGTCTATATTTTTCATATAGTTCGAAATCGTTGGTATCTATCAAATCGCTCGAATCTTCTGCCTTGACTATCGGCATCGTGGCTATTACCATCGCGATTATAACTATCGCCACGATTGCCCTTTTCATTTTTATCGCCTCTTTATCATTATAGACGATAGTATTTTGTCCTTTATTTCGTTTGTTTTGTCAATCGGTTCTTTAGCGGTTTCTATGATTTTGTTGATAATCGATTTAGAAACGCTTGTTATTTCGGTTCCAATCTCTTTCAATCCGAGGTCTTCTACACATATCTCACATTCGACCTGCTCCTGCCTCATCAGCCCCGCCGAGAGATAATCTAATTCTACGAGTAACTTCTGAAGGTCACCGAGAGCATCTACAAGTATGTCCTCGGTATTTTCAGGAACTTTTTTAACGTTGAAATACAATATTCCCGTCCCCGCTATTTTCTGCCTTATTGAGCGGTATTTGTCTGATAGTTTTGCGAATTTCCTTTTCATTGTTTTCCCGCTTATCTTTGGAAGTATCTCGTTGTCTATATGCCACTCGCATTGTAGCACATCTTGTATCGCGGCGTTTATTTCTACGTGTGTTGGTAAATCCACGTAGATAAATCCACCTTTGCGTTTCAATCTCTGAAGTTTTTGTATCGTTTCTTCTATATGTTTCATAGCGCCGAGCGTGTGTTTTCTCACACACCACGTCGCCGCTCCCTGGTCGCGCGTTTTCCTAACCATTTTTTCGCCTCCTTGAAAGATTGAAGCCCGCGCCTGCCCTGGCAGACGCGCCGCGGCGGGATTACCCCGCCACGGCTGTTGCGTCCACAGTTTTCTCGCGAAGCAGTCCTTTGACCGTGTATGCGGACTGCTTCAGGTAGAAGACGCCGGTTTCCTCAACAGTTATGTCGTTTCCATCGTCGTCTTCGTCCTGGTTTATCAGTTTAACGACATAGAAATCTATGCCGTTCACGGTCCCGTGGGTTGAGAGACCGTTTATCATGCCCTCTGTTTTCACTTTCGGTCTCTCCAGGATGCTCTTTTCGATATAGACGTCCCCCGTGCTTTCCACGTAGAGTTTGTAGTCCCACCACAGTCCGCTTTTCACTTTTATTCTCGCGACATCCTGTGGCACGACTATTGACCCGTTTCCAAATTCGTACTCTGTCCATGTGTGCTCCGCTCCACTGATAACATCTCTGGTCGTTTTGAAGAGCGCCGGTCTTCTGCTCGTGCTCTCCATATTGTAGTAGAACTTCGCGCTTCCTTCCGTTTTCTCACCGACTCCGTAGTTGTATATCATCACCACGGGTGTCTCACCGTCGTCTACAGTGTATGCCTGTATCACGAGTTTTGTGGCGTTATACCATGTCTCGGTGTTATCCTCGAACCAGGCGCCGTAGTCCTCTATGTAGAACTCGTCGTCTCCATCTGTTATGTAGAGCGTCTCTCCTGCTTCATAGGTCACGGTCTCTGTAGTTTTGTTTCCACTTGCGTTGGTTGTTGTCACCTCGACTTCTTTGTCCTCTGCGAGAACACTGATTTCCCAGTCCCCGATTTTCAACGTTCCCTTAACGGGTGTCTCAACGATTGTCTCGTCGTACAGCGGATACAGCGGAACCACGTCCACCTTGTCCTTACCGAGTTCGAACTCAATGTAGCCACCGACCTCGTATGGGAAGGTTGTGTAATTCGCTATTGTCAGGTTTATGTAGCCGTCTTCCACTGTAACGTTTGTCTTCATCTTTGCAGTCCCGTTTCCGTAGTAGAAGGTTACGTCTATAGTATCCCCGTCTTCGGCGGCAATCCCTGTATATCTCTCGAACCTCTCTGTAGTCAGGTTCTCGAACGGCAGGTATTCGAAACTGCCCACGGGGAACGACGTAACTCCTCTCACAGCGAAATCCTCGGCGCTCACGACAGGAGATATCGCAAGCACCAGAAACATCACAACGAATACTCCACTTCCGATTCCTTTCCGCATATATTTCACCTCTCTTTGTTCCTCGTGGGCAGACGCGGGCGTTTTCGAGCGTCATTTTTTATATACTATTCGTATATCCTTCACTTTGCTTCCGTCTTTCATACTATACTCATATTTTCCGTCTTCTTTCTTCACCACCTCCGCTTTTGCTATCAATCCGTATAGTTCTTTGTATGTATTGTATCGACTAATTCTCACATCCGTAAATATTTTTCCTACTTTTTGCGCATTAAATATTATCGAGTTCGTCTCTGAAAGTGTATTATCGGTTATTATTATCCTATGTTCTACCGTTGTTAAGAATAAATGTTTTATCGTATGTTTTTCCAAATTTCTGATATCGATTTTTATCTCTCCCTTAAACGCTTTTCCACCACACGAATTTATCGTTATATGTGTATTGTATCCAACTACGTATGTCTTACCATAGAGCAATCCTTCGTAATCTGTTCTGAATATTAGTATATCGTTGTCACATATCAGTAGTGTATCGGTCTCGTTTTTCTCAACTTTATCGGCTTCTATGGTTACTTGTTTATATACGGTTCTTTGCAGAGTGTATATTAATTCGATTGTTATTGTTGTCTCTTCCGATATAAGCGAAACTTGTCCGTGTACACACGCTCCTTCTTCTGTTTCGTTTATTTCCATCATATATTTATTTCCGATTGGGTCTATTATCTGCGCTGCTATTAGGTCTTTTGTAGCGACGAACATCTTTATCGTGTATATCTCTCCGACTACTATGTTTCGCGGTAATTGTATTGACCATAACCCGTCTACATCTCCCGATAGCGAAACAACCTCTATCTCTATCGTATCCGTTCCAAGATATGTCCCGTTTTTATCATACATCTCTCCTTTAGCGTATAATTTCCCAACTGATGTTTCGATTACTATCTTCGCAACATATACGTATTTTCCACTGAAGTTTTCGAGGTATGTATATACTGTTCCGTCGAAAACCATGTATGACGCGCTCGTATATATCTTGAGTTTTATGTATCCGTCTATATATGTCCCGTTTTCTTCTATCGCGAAGTATAGTGTCGTATTTTTTGACGCGGCTACTGTATATGGTTCGTATTGCCCGTATAGCACTAACTTTGACGATGGTTGTGCTTGCGCGATATTAAGTGTCGTCATTAGTAGCAACGAAATCATTATTATCGCAGTTTTCCTCATGTGTTACACCGTTAAAACTTGTAGAGAACGCCCTCTTTGTTTGAACCGAGCATCAACTCTCCGAATTCAACAGTATTAACATTCTCTACGTTTTTTGGGTTGAGTTTTACTCCCGTTATCTCTTTTGACGCAACTTCGTTGCCCTTATCGTCATATACCGTTACTCTTATGTTATATTCTTTGCGATGTTTCAGTATAAACGAGTATCGAAGTGTTTTGCTCTCTCCCTCGTTTAGATACACTTTTTTGATACGTTCCCCTATATATGCCGACACGGGTAATTCCTTATATTTTTTGTCGTAGACATCGACTTTTACATAGAACGATTGACCGCCTGTCATTGATGCGTACCCATTGGACAGTAGCGACGCGAAATCTATATCTGTTACCGTTGTTTCCGCTATGTCTGTTAGCGTGCTCTTCACTGTTTTGTTTCCGTATGTTGCCTCAACCACAAACGCGTATTTCCCAACTTCTTCTATTCGTATTGGAAACATGAATAACGATTCGCTAACCTGATACCGCGCTATGTTATCGAATGTTTCCACTCCTATTGTTCCTCCGTCTTTTATGACGGTTATATTGACGATTGCATCTTTTATCGCCTCTCGTTTCGTGTATGTTATCACGACGGGAACTTTCATTTCTGAATTCGTGAAATCCTGCATGAATGAGTATATCGGCAATGTTGGATATATTCCCGTTATTTTTGGTTCTATGTGTTGCGACGTAAAACCGTTGTCAAGTATAACGAAGTTACCATTGTTATCCACGGTTAGTGCAAGTCCATATGTTCCGATTGCGTTGAAAAGTGAGTCGAATATTCTGGATATATTTTTTATTTCGCTTTGCATCTGTATGAGCGTTGAGTTTATGTAGAACATTTCGCCCTGCAACGCCTCTATTCCTATCGTTATATTGAACAATTCTTGGTTCATCGCTATTATTTGTTTGTTGTATTCGGCTATAGCATTTGCTATTTCGTCGTATCTGATTGCCATCTCGTCGAGGGTCGCTTCGATTATTGAAAGATTACCAGATATCGCTCCTATGCTGTTGAACATTATGTCGGCTTCTTGGAGTATTTTTTCGATATTTTTCACATTTGTCGCGTTGTCTATAGATTTCATTACCTCGAGATATTCTATGGGAAGTATCGTTATATTTGTAAGATTTGTATATTCGCTAACCGCGTTCTGGAATTCGGGTGAGTATTGTGTCGCATTGACGTTTGGCATATACGGTAATAGTTTCGACCACCAATCTCCGAAGAATTCTGTGTAATTGCCGCCGTAGTAATATTCTACGTATCTGTCTATTGCCTTTGGATACTCGTTTGTGAACTCTTCCTGTATCTCGTCGGCAACATACGATATTCTATCGAAGAATGATATTTTTATTGAGTCGGAAGATAGTGTATATGCTCTTACTCGAGATATTATCTCAAGTCCTTTCGTATAATCAAGGTCTTTTATCTTCGTGTTTACAATAAAGTTATATACGTCGTCATCCGTCTCTCCGAGTCCGTGTTTTGGAACAGGTGTGTTGTAGTCGGAGAGTTTTTTGTTCATTATTGCCGTTGTGTTGGGAAACATCACTTCGGTTATTTCCTCTTTATCTTTTCTTTCGTATAAGACACTATATTCGAAATCAGAGAACTTCGGAACATCTGCCTCTATAACTGCGTTTGGAAACATAGATGTGAGCGCGCCTTTATCTGGAGTTGTCTTTCCGTATATTAGTGATTGATATACGGCTATCTGAAACATCTTTGTCGCTGCCCTCACCGCTGATGGCGCTTCGTTTGTTCTGAATGCCGACGCTATCGTTCCACCAACGTCTCTTGACTTATCGACTATTACATCTCCAACTTTCTTCGCCTTTCCAACCAGACTTTCTCCGATTGGTTTGAGCGTCGACACCGTTTTATCTGCAACAAATTTTCCGGCACTCTCCGCCTTTCCACCGACATATGAACCAAACCCACACGCCAATGTTGCACCCATTACGAATGGGTCCGCTATATATGCTTTCCCGAGATTTGTTAGCCACGACCAAGCGCCTCTCGTTATTGTTATCGTATCATTCTCTATTTTTATTCCGGATACCATAGCGTCTATTTTATCGTCTATCCTTTGTGCCAACTCGTTTTTGTCGTATCCGTATATTTCCGCTATTACTTCATCGAATAATTTGGGCGAAAGCACATATTTCGTCACTACCGTGTTCAAATCCACCGTTATTAAAGCACAGTTTATTGTCGTCGCTCTCAATGCATCTGTCGCGACTATAACTCTGTAATTATATGTGTTCGGTATATCTGGGTTTTGCGTTATTACGGTATCAGCCACCATGAATGTGTTTATCGCCGGCTCTCCATTTATTTTTACGATTGGGTCTCCAATCATTTGTATATCGTATATAATCGCATCTTTCTCAGTTTTCGTCGCTTTGTATGGCAGTTCTATCGCAAATGTTGAGAATGCATACGTGTCTTTTGCCACTGTTGGTATCTCGTTTCCAAACATATCATAATGTTTTATCGTTTCTTTCATAACTCTGTATTTTGCGTGTGCTACCTCTCCTTCTGTCACGCCGTACAGAGAGTATATTGAATACGTTTCTAACTGATATGTATTTATCTCGTCGCTACCTCTCTGCAATGTCGGAAATTTTGTCGTGTCCGCTACTTCGACTTCCGACGCAGTGCTGACGATTGCTTCTGACGTTATTGGCGTGTTTAGAGCGCTTATTGATGCCGATGTTAGCGCACCAGATATTTCCACGTTTCCGCTCTCGAGTTTTGTTGTAACTGCGAGTATCGCCTGTTGTGGCTTCGTAAAATACTTGTCTATTTCGACGCATCCTGAACCCGCTATCGTGATACCAAGAACCATTATTATTGCGACATATGCGCCAAATTTCTTCGTTTTCTCTTCCATTTTATCGCCTCACGGATTTTTTCCAAGTGTTCTCCACGTACTTATCGTCGAGAATGACATTTCGGTTTTGTCCTGCGGTTTTATTTGTGGCGAAAGTGTTATCATGTTTTCGTACGATATCTCTGGAAACTCGTAATAGTAATTGTTCCAACCTAATATATCTGTTTTAACTACTTTCGGGTTACTCGGGTTATTGTAATCGCCTGTTTGTTTTATTAGCGAAACGACTTCTTTAGGATGTCCTATATACGATGGATGTTCCGATAGGAAATCGGCTATTATTGCTGACACGACTGGCGTCGCCATACTCGTTCCGCTGTATGTTATGAATGAATACGTATTTTTGTATAGTGCTGGCGCGGTAACGTTCTGCCCTATCGCCGCTACGTCGAATCCAAGATTTGAGAAATACGACAATTTTCCATTTTCATCGAGAGAACCGACAGATATCACTCCGTCCCACGCCGCTGGTGCGAGCGGGTATCTCCCCTCATCGTTTCCAGCCGCCGCCACGATTATTATGCCTCTCGCGTACGCTTCTTGTATCGCGTTGTATAGTGCCGTGTATGGTGGTATTTGTGCCCCGAGCGACATGGATATTATATTGACGTCTAAATCCATGGCGAGTTTTATGCCTTTTATTATATCGACTTCGCTCCCCGTCCCATCATTTCCGAGAACTTTTATGCTATACACGGTTGCATTTCTCGCGAGTCCCATACATATTATCTTCCCGTCTTCGCTCTCTGTATAGTTGCCGTTTATTATTGATATCACATGACTTCCGTGTCCAACTCTATCTACTCCATCGTCGTTTACCACTGAATAAACAAACGTTTTGTTTGTATCGTATGAATTCAGCGAATTGTTTATATATACTCCTGTATCGAGAACTGCTATTTTTATCCCTTCGCCCTGCTTTGTAGAGTTGTCTATCCCGTAGTGCTCCCGCATTTCCCACGTTGTAACTCCAACTTCGAGCGGTTTTGCAAGTTCTACGGGCGGGAGCGCCTCCATTTTGTGATTTACGTATATTGCATTAACATATGGATACGTCGCAAGTGTGCCGTCAAAATTTCTCGTCAACAGATACTTTACTGCCCCGAGTCTCGATGGAACTACTTTTTTCGTATCTATTTTTATGTGGAACGTCGTATCATCTATCTGCGTTATTTCTTTGAACTCAAAATCGTTTTTGAAGTCGTCCGCATGATTCGCGTCTACTTTTACGATTAAATCCGCCTCCGCCACTCTTTTTGACAGTTTTATGACGTCAACAGGAACTTTGTATGCACCGTATACTTTGTTTGACCACCATTGTCGTATCTTATCTGTTATCGACATATAGTCCTCTACCTCATCGCTCGGTTGCGCCGACACTACCGTCATCGCGTTTGGCAACATCATTAGTATAACGATTGCTATAACAGAAATTTCTCTCGCTCTCATGACTACCACCTTAAGTCGTATATCTCATAAACTTCTCTACGGTCCTCTATTCCATACTCCTTTGTCGCGAAATCGTATTCTCTCGTTTTTGCTATGAAACCGCTAAATCCGAACGCCAGTCTTATTTTGTCGAACATATCTGGAAACACGAGTATGTATATCCTATCTGGCAACCCGCTTATGTTCACCGACAATCTGTCGTTTCCAAGTATTCTTATCTTGTCGTTTATCACAACTATTTCTCCGTTTGTATCTTCACACGCTATTATGACATCTGATTTCCACGCCTTTTTGTCTATTCTTCCGTTGAAACCGCTTATCTTCATCTCGAGTTCTACCGAATAGTTCTCCGTTGCATTTTTAGTTCTTCTTTCCACGAGTTTAGACAAGTAATCATCGTTTACTTCCAACATTATCACGTTGTCTTTGAGTATCCATCCGTTGTAATCCCTATATTTGGCTTCGTACACTGCACCGTCTATTGAAACGCTTACGCTCTTTCCTTCTACGCTTGCTTTGAACCTATTTTCCTCTACGTATATATCAAATATCACCTCGGACTTGTCCCCATCATTATCTATCACGCTAACCTTAACCCTATATTTTCCGGTTTTCAGATACACATGCTCAAGCCGATATATCATTCCTCTATATTCGCTTATCTCACCATCTCCCCAATCGACAGTTGTCTTGACAATTTCCCCATCGAGGTCATCTATGGAAACGTCCGCAACGAATGTCTGGTCTATTGTCTTCTCGTTGTATCTTATATCTATTTTCGGGTCTACATTAAGCATATGAACTCTCGCCGTATAGTAAAACGTCGGCGTTGCCGGATACTCGTCTCCTCTATCGTCTATCATTCTCCACTTTATCTCATAGTATCCGTTGTCGAGTTCCTCTATATATGCCGTTCCGTCCGCAGACACGCTTGCTGTTTTCGGTCCCTCTTCTATGTATTGTGCGGTGTATGGGTCTTGTCCCGATGAATACCCATAGTATTTCCGTATGTAATACTTTATCTTTGTCGCGTGTCCTGTTGCAGAATTCGGGTCTCTGGTAATGTATGATAGCGGTATTCCAAACCTCTTTATATCGTATACTCTATGAGTTTTGTAATCGTTTACATCTCTTTGATTTATCCACGTCACGTAGTTCAAAAAATTAAGTCTCGGCAAGTCATTTCCTTTCATGACGACGTTGTTATCAAAAATAACCGTGTAATATTCCTGATTGTTTGCCGCATCTATTACGTCTATCCTCAATACGATATTCACTCCCGTCCTTGTATACGAATCTCCGTATTCATCTATTAACGCTTTTCTGTTTAATTCTCCGTCTATGTAGAGAACTTTGTTCTCGCCTATTGTAGCATCGAGATATTGGTTATCAAGTATTCTACCGACATACACATACTGTCCGTTCTCTATCTCATACACTCCGTCGATTATTGGTATCCAATTCAAATCGGACGGGTTTACTCCATCTGAATAAACATCGTGCGAATAGTAGAGTTTTATTTTTACGTTTGTTCCTGTTGGTAACGGGACTTCTGAAAGATTGAATTTTATCGTGTATATACCATTTTTCTCTGCGTATTCCAACGGATAATCTCCGACTACATTATTTAACTCACCGAGTGTAACATCTGAAACCATCTCGAATGTTCTGTATATCGCCCCGAACGCATACACCGTCGGAGAGTAGAAACCCGTTATATTTATTGTCATTTTTAGTCGGAAGTATTTATATCCATGGTAGTCCGCCGGTATCCTCGCTGCAGAATACGAATCTTTTATCAACGGATAAAAGTAATCTCCAAAGTCGATGAAGTGTCTCTCTATTGGCGTTTGTGCCCCACCTATTCTCACATTCGTAACAAAGTATTCATATGTTTTATCGAGTTCATACGTATCTATAACTTCGTAATTATCGTCGAGAAACTCCACGTAGCATTTGAACTCGTTTACTGTCACTGGCGACACCTGCGCTGCATACATCGTTCCACCTATCTGCGGGTATAAAACGTCTATATATGCCATATCCAGATACGCTATATTCGACATATTTATCTTGTCGCTATATATTATTGCTGGTTCGTATGATTGATTTGTATATATCGTGAATGGCTTGAAAATCACGTTCGGATAGTTAGGGTAATACCCATGCGCGCTAACAAGATTTAACGACTGTAAGTTCGCTGTCGCCGACGAAGCCACCACCCCCGTGTCTTGTCCGTTTATATCTCTGAAATACAACCTCGTTACTAACGCATGACCAGTTGCGTCCAATTCAAATGCTATCTCCTCGCCATAATGCACATATATATCATCCGGATAAGCGTCAAACATAAACGTCGTCTCATTCACATCAAAGAACGGCTGTAGCCCTATATGTCCCGACGCCCTACCCTGTATTATTACCGTTCCTTCTACCTTAACGTATGTGTGTCGCATTTCTCTGAAATAGTAATGTTCGTTGTCACACAGAAGCGTATCAATCGATATATCTGCTTCCATAACTCCCGCAGTAACGTTTAGAGTTCCTCCGCTTTTAACTACCGATACCTCGTCCATAGTTGAAAGTATGAACGACAGTGTTTGTGTCATATACGATTTTGTATATGTATATAGTGGCGGTATCTCTGTTAGCGATAAGTAATTCTCTGTCAAAAACGGATAATATTCCGCTTCCTCCCGTATTGGCGAACCAACTGTCACAACGTCGGACAATATGAGCGATTCCGGGTTTTCTGGTTTATCGTATATCCTCGCCGTGCTATTTGCCTCGTCAAACCCAACAGTGGCGTTTCCGAGTTCTCCCCATTTTATTTCGCTTGTTAGATATATTTTATAGACGGGGTCGAGCACCCCGCTTGTTATGTTTGTCAATGTCGTGTTTAGATACACAGCGCTCGTTGTTATGCTCGTAGTATGTGTTTCGTTTCCATCTCCGTTATATTGCATCGTTATTTTCATTATTTTTATCCCGTTTCTCTCAAAGAACAATGTCCCGTTTTCGCTCGTTATTGTCACGTTTCCATCTATCTTATATTCCGTGTTTATACTAACATTTGTTTTGTCGGTAAAATTGAATATAAATGCTTCGTCAAACATAGTTGAACGCGATATCACTCTATATGTAATATTTGTCGATGTAAAGTAATATGTGTCGAATTCTTTCCTATCGTAGTTGAACGTCGTCGCAGGCATAATGTCTCTATTTATCGAAATATATGTATTATTGTTATCGTTGTTTCCCTTGAGTAGTATTTGTGCGTAACCATTTGTTATCGTCTTGTTTATAGTAGCATTATAGACGAGTGCATTACATATTATTTTGTCGGTTGTCACCTGCGTTCCAAGGTATTCGTCATATAATCTCCTTGTTGTTACCGTTCCATCTGGGTTCACGACGAACGTCTTCCCAGAATAGTATTCGTTTGTCGAGCGAGTGTCGCCAGAGCCAAAATTCGGAGGAATTTCTGTGCCGAGGTCTTTCCCAACCAGAAGAGGCGCGGTTCTGGCGACACTCGTTTTTTCTTGGGTTTGCTGCTCTTCGGAGGACAGAGGTTCCTGGGTCCGGAGAGGAGAGAATGGGGTCAGCGTTATTCCCGTCGCTATCATCACGAAAACCAACAAAATTGCTATCGCTTTCTTTCTCATCTAATCACCTCGTATTTGTCTTCCTCTTTCACGTATTGTATCTTTATATCTCCGAGCGTCTCCATGTTGAACAGATACGCTTTTATTTTGAATATCATCGATGGGTTTATGAATATTATTACTCCGTCTATCATATCGCTTTTCTTTATCTCGAATACCATCTCACCCTTCTCGTTTATCTGTGGCGTTGCTCTTTGTATCGTCTCGTTTTTGACTATGAAGACGTATAAATCCGCCGTAAATCCTGCCGTTTTGTAATCTATTCCGTTTCCCGCTATTTTTATCACCAATTGTCCTTCGGATACATTCTCTAATAGTTTTACACGATATGTAAGTATGGCTCTGTCTCTCGTAAATACCGCGAATATTCCATCCGATTTCTCCGACACTTTAATCGACTCAATCGTGACGTTTACTCCGTATTGCCTTCTCTCTATCGTTATCGTTTTCATTGATAGGTCTATGCAAACTCCTTTTTCTCCATCTGAATAGACGTACACTCTTATTATCTCTATCGATGATTTATTATAGTTGTTTGTCGCCGTTATGTTTATTTTGTATGCGCCGGAATGTTTGTATGTCTTGACGAATTTCGTCGTTAATATCCCAACGGTTTTACTCCCATCTCCCCAATCGACTACTATTTGCGTTATGTATCCCGAACCCGCTATTGTTGATGAAGCGTCTATTGTTATTTTCTCTCCGGTTTTTATAGACACATTTCCGAGCATTGCCAAACCATTTACCGTGTAGAATATCGTTGGACTGAACGCACTTGCATTCGCATAGAATTCCAACGTAAACGAATAGTTTTGCGTATGAACTGTTATATTCGCACTTCTATTACCTTCGTAATTTTCGTGTATTGTAGCGTTTGCTACGTAAATTGTCACGTTTTTTGTCTCTTCGTGGTATTTCTCAATGTTTTCGTAGTAATCGATTTCATATGTATCGAAAATAGAGTATGAATTTATCTTCGTTGTCTCGAAGTTGAAATCTACGCTTGTTATGTTTTCTTCAAAGTGATACGCCTCCACAGTAATTGGTATATCGTAGTCAGTAGGAATTCTTATCTCCGTGTTACTACTTATGTAAATCCCGTTTAACCTCGCCTCTAATATCTTTGGCGGACCGCCTGTTATGTTTATAACGTACGCATCAGTGAATGTGTGTCCGATTCCATTTGGATATGTTTGTATAACGGTTATTTTCCAATCACCACTTTTGTCGAACAATGGATTTATTATTGGCTCGTATTTTATGAATGAGCGATTATCCGAATATATGTCTCCGTCTTCTGTTATTATTATTGTATCGTTGTCTGGGACATTTAGAATTACCGTGTTTTCGAGTGAACCGTCTCTATAGAAGCGTATCTTCATCGTTTTATAGTTGTTCATCAATACCGCTTTTTCTGTCTCAGTTATTACGTTTGTGTCAATTTTCTCCGCGAATTTTCTCGGTATCGAATTGTTTCCATACAGATGCATGCCGTACGTCCCGTTTATATATGTCGTTCCCAAATCATAGTTCCATGGGTTCGAGTGCAGTGTCACATTTTCCTCTACGTATTTTATAAACTCCGCTGTTCCCTCGTCGTATACTATCGCTGTTATGTTATGTATTCTATCGGGATTAAATTGTTGTGGTTCGGTAGAACCGTACCCCTTCCACGCAACATATATACCATATTCATCCGCGATGTAACTTGGCTCGGTTAAATTCCATACTCCCGCGTAAAATTCTAATTTCTTATATTCGAATTTCCATTCTCCGTTTTGATAATCGAGATACGTCTCATAAACTTCCGCGTATTGGTCCGAAAGTATTTGGTCGCCAAAGAATAACTTTATTTTGTGTGTCGTATTGTCACCAAACACGTTTCTGAAAAGCGGATACCATGCTTCGTTTCTTCCAAGCATTATTGTCGTAGCGAGTGTATATCCGCCATTATATTTGACGATATATGGCATTTTTGTCCCGTCGGCGACTCTTATCACAGGCGTAAATTCTGACCTATTATCTACCGTGTAATTAGTGGGAACGTAATATGTTTTTATAGATGGCACGAAGAAAGTTCCTCCGGGTATTCTTGCAACATCTGGTTGCGTATTTATTCCTTGCGCAAAAGTCTGAACTCCGGTGACGATTATAGCATAGTCGTTATTTGTATATAGCGAACCATGTCCAGCAGATAAAAAATCGGCGTCCAAATTAATCACATGCGTGCTCGTGTATCTTGATAACGCGTATTTATAACTCACGTATGGTTTGACCGATGGCGAAGTGTATTGTGTCGCATTCGTTGCAAAACCATAGTATCCGCTCGAGAAATCCACGTAGTGCCCTGTCGGCATATTCGCATTCTGTGTTATACCGTCGCCACTGACTATATACGCTCCGCAATCAAACACTATATTTGTGTCGATTGTTCTTGTAACTGAAACTTCGACTCTTGTCACCTTCGCTACTTCCGACAATTTCTCTACGAACGAGACCGCCTCTGGTTCGTCGGTAAACATATCAAGGTCGTGCGTCGGCTCATTTAGAGAGCCGTATCTAAACTTCTCTACAGTTTCGTATACTTTATAATTCTGTAGAGTCGTCTTGAATTCCACTACGAGACCTGGTCCAACTTCAACGAATGGAGCATATACGTGATAATGTTTGTAATTCATCCAAAACGTTACATTGTTCCGATATATGGTCGTTTGAAACGATTGGTCATGTATCCCCGTATAATAGGTCACTGCACAACTACCGTTTTTAAAAAACTTTTGCAACGCCAATACAAAAACAAAAATCCCATCGTCACTGAAGTATCCATTTGGAACGACTAAATTCTGAACTACTGTTTTCGCTACATCTGCATATTTGAAAGACGAACTCTTAACTATCTGAGAATCGTATAAGAACCCACTACTCGACCTGTCCGAGCGTATTCTAAATCCGGGGTCCGACAATTCTCCGCCATAATAGTTCAATATCACCTCGTCCTTTCCCCTCATCTCTTGCCATTTATAAACTCTATCTTCAGACGAGCCAGCAAATGTATAATATTCGTCTCTAAATACCGTAAGTGTTTCGTCCGCCGAATACATAGGTCTCTCGAATATTAACCGAGACCCCGGTAATACCTTCACATACTCGCCCGTATACATATCTTTAGTTCCGTATGATGTATAATCGACTGGTCTTTTTACCGTTCCATACACACTCACGTCTACTCCGTTCTCTTCTCTGTAGAACTTGACGTATGTTTGTGAAAACGCTGCTGTCGACTCAAATGTATCCGCACCATTCAATTTTAACGTACTATCTTCTCTAACCGATTCAGAGACACCTACCCTAACGAATGTATTTTGATGGTCTTCTATGTCGTCTACTGTCCCGCCCATACCACCGCTACTTCCCTTAATTTTTATTACCGCAATCTCTTCAACCGAAATAGCAGTTGCCCTCGTGTTTGAAAATATATAACTCGGATTTACCGCCTTTATCACGCCGTTGTCATCGCGATAACGTTCCATCGCAAGTTGCGAATCTTCCTCCGGCATAAATCCAGATATTTGTCTCGAATACATGAGGTAATCATCGTCTACAGATGTATTCATATAGTTTATAGCCATAGCCGTGTTACCGGCTGTGTTATTAATCTCATCCGCACTTTCCCCATATATATCTCCGTAATCTCTCAACTTAAATTGTTTGAACGTTGTATGTGTGTCCGACGGTTCCATCGGTTTTTCGAACTCTACTGTAGCAAGTCCCGTTCCCTCTTGCCCTTCTCCCATTATCGTCACCGCAGAATACTCTACGCTTCCTTCAGCATATATATACGGGTCTATTACGAACTTATTCGAAAAGACCTCCGAGTCGAACAAAACTTCCATAGTTTCGTTTTCATATACCAAATCTCCATAATCGAATCCGTTCCCGTTTACCCTCGGTTTATCCATTCTAAAGACGGTATAATTCCCAATGGTTATCTTCGCTCCATCTTCCGTCTTATTGAATGTCGCATCTTCTATGTCTATTGACATCTCGATTCCAAATCTCGTAAAATTCGTTGGAACATAACCAGAATAGTCGATTTCAAAGTGCATTTTTAGTCCCGCGTTCGTCGCCTCTAATAGAACGAAATATCCTTTTGACGACTGATACGTTATCTTGTTCCTATCTACCGCAACAATCACCAAATCTCCATACGGGTCTCCATACATTTTTGTCTCGTTGTAAAACACCACTTCCTTTATCGCAATTGTTATGTTCCCACACCTCGTGTATCTAAAATCTGTATAGTCGGTGTCTCCATGTATCTCTACGAATGGTTGTCCCTGTAAAACGTTTTGTTTGAAATATATCTTGACGGGCATCTTCTCTATTTTATATCCGTCTTCGCAAGGAACTACCGTTTTATCGATTGGTTCGAACTGTTGTGTGTCTTCGTCGTAATAGTTCTTTATGTATGGCGACGAATCTATTGAACCGTCGTCGTAGTAGTCATTGAAAGCGTCTCTATATATAATTACTTTTTCGTTTCCCCTCGTATTTTTTGTTCCGTCCACGACACCATTATCTGAAACGATTTTATCGTCTACCACGGTATTTTTTGATATAGGGACGGCGAGCGTGCCATCCCCTACGAGCGCTATCAAATTTGGTGCGAATAATATTAAAACGAATAAAACTCCAAGAAATTTATTTCGCACCATACAGTCACCTCGTCTTTATGGTCATTTTCTTACCGTCCCATGTCTCTATCACAATCTCGTTTATTCTCTTCTCAATCACTTTCGCTGGAATACCCTCATATTCTATCGTGTCACCGACATTGAGTTCCGATAATTTCTCCTTATTGTCCGATTTTACTCTAACCATTCCTGACGCCTTGACAGGTTCTGCCGTCTTTCTCATTGCAAGTATTGTTTCGTATAATTCCTGCATGGTTGTCGCCGAAAAACTCCTGTATGTAAATCTCTTCGTTTTACTTTTAACTTTCTTTAGTATGTCGACAAGAGATGATTTTCTTTCGGGTAATATGAACACGTTTGTTGTCTGCTCGTGTGCTTTTCTCTCTGGCTCGAACATATGTATAATTCCTGTTCCCGGCGCACATACCGCCTCTTTTCCGATTCCCTCTATCTCCTCTACTACGCACCCATACTTCGGTCTATACTTCTCGTTTTTATCATACGGAAGTAAATCAACGAGTTTTCTCTCTATTTTTCCGCTATCTGTCTGTATCACAGCCATCGGAATTATTCTCGTACGAGTAACTTTCGGTTTGAACCGTATTATCTCACCTATTTCCCCGTCTCTCGTTATAACCATATCGCCTTTTCTGAGTTTATAATGTTCTCGCATCAGTTTCCTGACCTCTTCGTCGAATATAACGCTCGCTATCTTTTCGACTGGATTTCTGCTCTTCGTTTTCAGAACCCTATAGAACACGGGTTCTTTGCTTTTTCCGTAGAGTTTGTATATATTGTCTATGAACATTTAACCACCACCATTCATCGTTAAATCTCTTATTATCGTTCTCATCTCACCGTTTACCTCGATCGACTCTCCACCATGCATATTGGCGATTATCTCCATCGTTTTCATCGCTCTCTCTATTACTCTCCCACCGACCATTCTATACAATATACTATCTCGTTTCCCTCTATTTACTTTGAACACGACCGGATTGTCTCTATTCCTAACGTATTTAAGGTATATCTCTTTTGTCGTCGGCTCTTCAACTATATCTACTTTCGCGTCCATCACCGCTTTGACGAATCTCTCTTCCACGTTTTTATCCATTATAAATGCCGATGTGTGATAGAACACTTTGTCGCTCTTACTATCTGCATCTCCATAGACGACAGTCATCAACGGAGTGTTTATGACGGCTACTTTTCCTACCATTTGCCTCACCGAAACCAAGATTTAGCATCCGCTCTGGCACTTTTCTCACCGCGACAAAAGATATGACCATCATACCGATAGCATGTTGGCTATCTATTACCGTCTTCACGTAAAGAGTATTTATATGTTATGCCCACCATTTAGCGTTTTTCAGCGACAGAACATCTATTTTGTCGCCGAAATAACTGCAGACAACGTATCGAGTTTTACTCTACGAACATTTTTCGCGAAAACGACGCTCTTGTCTCCCAAATCTATGTAGAAATACGGCATCGCCTGTTTTTTTGCGTTCTTATACACGAATATCTTGCCGTCTTTTGTTCCAAATATTACCTCACCGTCTCCACAGTTTACCGACGTCGTCTCAACTACCTGTCCGCTCTTTGTCATAAGATATCTACGTTCCAACTTTGCTACCGCTGGAAATTCAGCGTGTATTATTTTCGCTGTTTCGCCCACTTTTCCGACGACTTTCAAAAACTTGTCCAGCGCCGCATCTTCCACAACAACTCCCTCGTTTTCTTTCTCCACAACATTTTCCGTTTTCTCTACACCAGTTTTCGTTTCTTCTCTCTCGTCTATTCTTATCGGCATCTATATCACCACCTATACCGTCTTTATTATCTCCTTTATTTTTTCGCTAACATAGTTAGCATAATAATCGACTTTCAACGGAACTTTTATCCACACGTGTATGTCATACATCGCCCTTCTTATAACCGACTCTTCGAACTCCTTTAAATCGGTTTTTCTGAGATGAAATCCGTCCTCAATCTGTCTTATCGCGGCTTTTATAAATAGCGTTTTTAGTGCATCGTTTATCATCTCGGGGTCTATTGAAAATCTCGCAAATTTCGCGAATATCTCCGACGGATATACATACTCTACCTCGCCTTGTATAAGAGAATTTATATAATCGGTTATGTCTCGTTTCATCATGTCGTACGTCTCTTTACTCAATGTCCCCGCGAACTTTCTATTCATTACTCGCACGACAACTATGTTTCCATACATCGTTATTTTTAACGGTATTCCCTTCGTAAACCTCTTCTCCGCGAAGAACTTTTTCATCTTTTTCTCGTATCTTCTTTTCTTATACATCGTAAATAGAAGATATATCGAACCGTATACGAGTATCGCTGGTATCAGAACGGAGTATGTGTATATCGCCGCGAGTGCTATGTAGAATATTATAAACCCGATTAATGCAACGAGTAATTTCTCGTCTTCCTCTGTTAACGACAATCTCATATTAATCACTCTCGTTACTCTCTTTCATTATCTTCTCGAGTTCTCCGATTACCGTATCGTCTACTATCTTATTTACTTTCTCGTTTATCTCACCCAAATTCGCGTCTTCTGTAAGTATCAAATTTACCGTCTTTATATAAACATTTTCCGCAGCGATTGACATCACGTCGAGAAAACTCCCGAGTTCCTGTCTCAACTTTTTTCTCGTCAACAAAAACGTCATTAGTATCGCCATGAATATTATTATGTGCCACATCGTTATTCCGAAGGTATATCTCCCATCGTATATCAAAGATTTGAATATTTCCACGCTATCTATCATCATTTCACCTCCTCATCTCCTTTTTTGAGCGATTTATACACATTTTCAAATGTCGATTTGACATCAAACTCTTTCGTTATCTCTTTCTCTGTTGTTATCCTACGGTTGTCGAGATAATCTTTGACGTTGTTTAGCACCGTTATATACGCCGCATATTTATATATGTTAAGCCACGTCACAACATAATCTATGACCGTTCTTATTGCGTCTACGTATTCAGACGGTTTGACATCCCGAGAAAAATGTCTCTCTTCCTGAACGAATTTTATGATGTTGTCTATTACGTCTCCTTTCCATTCCTTTGTCGTTTCATCTCTCTCAAGCGAAGATACGGCAGAACAAACGCTTCCTATTGTCGGATAACTCTCTGATATTGCGCGCGCAACCTCTCTTCTATATCCGTATGCTTCAAGTAGTTTTAGTGTTTCGGCCTGTAGCCCCTCTGTTTTTAGTTCGTCAAGTTTAGTCGATAACGCGAGTTCCGCTGTCGAAACGTTCACGTCTCCTACGAGGTTCATTAGTTCCCCGAGCCCCTTCTTTAGCGCACCCGCCGACTTTGCATACACTATCACGACTATCAGAAACACAACGAGCGCGAGAGATGGGTTTAATATTATGAAAAGCGCGCTTAACGCGAATTCACCTATGAAGTATTGCGGTCCTACTCTCAACGCAGTTACGTCGTCATAAGCCCTCTCCAATGCTTTCGACACACCTCCATTGTCATCGCTGTAATTCTCCGAATATATTTCAGCGAATTTATCCTTATATTCCAGCGCCGTATTTACTATCGCAACTTGGTCTTCGTATTTTTCTTTGTCTATTATTACATACGAACCATTGTTCCTTATTGTATATCGATAAGACATATATCCTATGTAGAACGTTAAATTATTCTCTACTCCGTTCGTATCTGTATAGAGATAACTCGTAACGTATATTGTATTGTTTGTCTCTCCCGTTTGCACATACCTATCCATAAACGATAACTTCGCAGAATAACTCGTCATTGAAACATAATCGACATATCCCTCGTCGGAATAAACGATTAATAAGAAATACATTCCGTCTACAACAGAGCATGTATCGTTTGAATACACCACAGAGTTGTCTATCGGTTCTATCTGTATCGTTGTCTCCGCCTCAACTACTCCAAAAACAACCGACATTATTAAAAACACAAATATCGTCGTCACAACGCATCTCATTTTATCGCCTCCTTTTTCTTTTCGCGCATCATCTCATACACCATCATCGCGATTTCCTCTTTCATCTCGTCTATCGGCGCAGGTATCGCTTCCGAAAGTTTTGTATCTACACGACTTTTCAATCTCCTTAATTGGACGGGCAATTGTGAAAACTCGCTAACTATTTGTTTCGCCTCGTTTTCAAGCGCCTTTGTCGCGTGAACATATTTTGTTATATCCCGTATGACATCCTTAATTCGTATCTTTGAACCCGCTAAATCACCGTTTTCTATCGCATCGTTCAAGTCGTTGACATGCTCTGTAAGTTCTTCGAATATATTTCGCAGTGTTAGTGACGAAACTGCCTCTATTCTGTCTCCCGCTGTCACCACCGATGCTTCTGTCGCGTTTGCTATAGCGTCTAATTCTAACGACATTTCTTTCATCGCTATTTCTATTTTTTCGTCTATTACTATTGGCACGTTATCACCTCTCTCCCAATATCTTCGACAAAAGTTGTTGCGCCGCATCTCCTTTCTCCTGCTCCTTTCTCGACGCCATAAACATGTCGAATATTGGAACGAGTCGTTTCAGAACCTCTATTTCTCTCTCGAGCGGTTCTGTAACTGTCTTTCCGTACAACTCCTTTATCTGGTTCTCGAAATGTTTGAGCAAGTTTTCGAGATATTTGTTCCTCTGCTCAACGCTTTTTATCCTATTTATCAAATCGACTATTTTCTCTCTTGGTATCAGCGTTGTATCTGGGTCTATCGCTATCGGTATCTCATCTCTACCCGTTGTTCTCGGAGTTCCTATTGTAACCATCCCGTAATCATTTTGCGTCGCTATGACGGGGTCTATGAGAACATACATCGGTCCACCTGTCCACGGATTTCTCACGTTAACATATCCACCGAAAGGTGTCTTCTTTACTAAACGAATTATGTAAAATCCATTTTCATCGGTTCCCTGCAGTATGTAATGGAACGCTCTGTTACTTTTTCGGTCCATCCATATAGGTAGGTTCGATTGCTCTATATTTTTCTTTGCGAATCTCATCGTCGTTACTGTCCCCACGAAAAGACCAAGCGAAACGAGTGTTATGTATATAAATTTATCGGTTGCTATACTCTTGTAATAACTCGCCGTTATAGCAACTATCAGCGCGATTAGGTAAGAGTAGTAATAAATATTCGCAAAGAACTCGTTCTTTATTTTCTCGGTTCTTGTCTTTGGAGTTTCGTATATTGTATTATCAACTATCTTCGCCAAAGTGTCAAAGGATGCCGTCGCTTTAAATCTTTTACCAGCGACTTTAGTTGGTTCTTCGACTTTTTTCTGCTCTTCTTTTACCGCTTCCCTATCCGTCTTTTCGGTTTCCGTCTTTACTTTTTTTCTTCTTTTAGCGATTTTCATGTTACGCACCTACCACAGCACTATTTTATCGTACATATTTATATCAACGTCTATATTGTTATCTCTTAATATACGAAGTTTCTTGCTATCAAGAACACCATAACTCTTAATTGTCATTCGTCTTCTATGCACCCCGCCAAATTTACCCGTCCCTTTGATAGACATCGTTGCGTATATCGTTTTCCCCTTATTTTTCGACAAAAACTCTATTGCCTCGTTATTTCCCAACCCTTCTTTTTCGAACGACAACAATAGATATTCGAGTATCTCTGGAGCAAAGTAATCTCGCGCAAACATCGCGAGTATGTACGAATTTCTTACAACAAAATCCCCCGTAGATATAGATGAAAATCTCCCGTCTTTTCTCTTCGTCGTGAATATCACCTTTACTACCGTACTTTCCATCAATCTATCACCTCGGTTATCTCTTCTCTCGATAGATACATAGATATCTCCGTTATTGCTGTCCTCACAAACGCTTTCGGTCCTATTTTCGCCTTTCTAACACGATTTGACAACTTAACCGTCGTCCCAACCCTAACAAATATGTTCGAGTCAAATAACGTTGCAAACTTCGATTTTAAAGTATCGACAAATTCTGGAAAATATTTTTCCGTATACTTCAGTATCTCGCTTTTATCGACTTCAACAGAAAATATATCCTGCGAAAAACCCATAATTGACTTCACGTGAATCGCAACCAAAGCCATTATCGTCGCTTTCGCCTTATCTTCGTTGAAAGTCCTAACTCCTATTTTCGCGAGGGTTGTTGGTATGTAATGAACGGACGAAATCTGTTTGTCCTCCGTTGTTGCTCTCTCTGTCATTGTCGTCTTAACTATCTCCGAATATTTCTCGTATATATCCTCCACTCTGATTTCCTCGCTACCTCTATATCTCTTAACGAGTTTTAGAATATCTAATCCTTCGGGTTTTATGAAATATGGTGGCGGTATAATTTTTATTTTTCTCGCTTCGAGATATATCGCTATTGCTTCACCGACTTTTAGCGAAGACAAGTCGTCTCTTATATCGACATACATATCTGCTGATTTAAGCGACGCGTATAGTTCGTCTTTGTCTCTCCTGTCTATTATACGATGAGAGATTACTATATGGACGTTTCTCTTTATTTCTCTCGTTAACTGTAATATCTGCTGTGTATCGGCTACAACTCTAACTCCAAGGTCGGCTCCTCTGGCAAATATTTCGATTAATGAATGCCTGCTATACCCAGCGAGATAGTGTCCGCCGCGAGATGGCGCGAGTTCGGCTAACTCTCTTACAAGTATCGCTACTTTTTTATCCATTTCTGACGTTCTTTTTGCAGACATTATGTAATCGAGTATATATGTGGTTATTAAAAAAGCGTATTCCTTTCTTATCCACTTATACGACATAACATGGATTATTCCTCTCTCGTTTACTATACCGTCTATATCGAGAACAAACGGGTTCTTTACCTTTTCGCCCTCTACTATTATATTCTCCGGAGCGAACATCTCTCTTGACGCGATTTGCGACAGTTTTCTTAGTAACGAAACAACTGTAGATTTTGTTACGCTTATCGTCTTCTCCTCTCCACCGACCACCAACTTTATTTTATCCGCTTCTATCCATTTCTCGAGCAAATTTATCAAATCACCGATTGTAAGAACTGTTATATCCTTCTCGTTTTCGAGGTAATTCAACGCGTATTCAAGGTAGTTTCTCTCGGGTATAGTTATAGAGAATATCCTCGTTAACACGTTGATAAAATTACCCGCTACCGACGAAAAGAACGCTGTAAATGGTATCTTATAAAAGACGAATTCTACCCTCCCTCTTATTGTCGGCAATGTTTCTGGAAGCGATGTGTCGGCGAACAATGGATGATATATCTTTACGCGTTGATGCCCGCCTATCTCTGACGGTATGTATTTTTCAACGGCATCTCTAACCGCCTCTATGTCCGACAATATTCTATCCCTCGTCTTAATATCATCTATCCCGACTCTTTCCCAATCGCGCTTAAGCACTCTATATAATTCTTCGTCGTCGAGCGAAAATGCCCATGCTACGCTCTCTAACCTTCCTGTATCGAACAAATCTATGACTGACCATCCGCTTTTTGTTAGAACGTATGCTATTCGCGCAAGTGTCGTTGATTTACCCGCTCGTGTTACCCCATATATCACGGTGTGTTTTGCATGTGTCGTCGGAAATTCATATCCTCTAAACCACGTCATAGACCTCTTTGATATCGTTTTTTCCGTTCTGGCTCTAACGTATATCCAATAAGCGTATCTCAAATCGATTCCAAACCTATCTGCAAATTCGTACACTGTGTATCCATCTGACAGTGCGGATATAGCGTATGATATTAGCGCTTCGTCTATCCTTTCTCTTATTTCCACCGGACTTTTCTCTAAAATCGCGTTAGCAAAATCTCTCAGTTTTGATACGTTTTGAAAAGCGCCTATTTCAACCCCGATTAATTCCCCACCAAACTCTTTTCCGAGTATCGCCTGTATAAGTTCCGACGACATCTTGGAAAAATCTGGCTTATCGAAAACAGTTGGATAGATTTTGTAGCGCGTCGCCTTATCACCACTTAAATTTTCAACATAATCAAAAAAATAATTACTACGAGTTCTTAACAACTTATTCACCCCGAATACTATCTCACAACGAAATCTATTTTCTACGCTTTATCTTTCCCATACCTTCTTTCGTCAACCTATAGTATATACTATCTCTCGGTATCTTTATAACTCCCATCTCGTCGCTCAATCTTATAAAATCCACGGTGGAAGTCGCAACATACACGAGAACAATCATCATTACGAGTATAAACGCTATTATTTGAGAACGTATTGTCATGCTTAAATATCCGTACGTTATCAAAAACGCGAACAATATTAGAACGAACAGAGTGCTTATTATTCTGAACACGAGCGAAGCATAAAGAAGTTTTGCCAACGCCCCCACACGCTTTTTCATTTTCGTTTTCCCTCCTTTAGAAGTTCTACGTAATCTTTGAGTTCGAGTATCCCCGTAGCAGAGTATAACTCGGAATATATCTGTTTCGATAAATCAGAGAGTATCGCAGCGGACATAAGAGTCGTCGCTATCGACACAGTTAAAACTAACACAATCGAATCTCCACTCAAAACTCCTACTACAACGAGAGAAATCGCTCCGATTAAATACATAAGGAATTTACCCGCCTCCATCTCCATTTCCTCCTCGCTTTCTCTGATATATTTTCCCGGGTATTTTAAACACTTTCCAAACCTCGAACACTTTCCCACTAAGTATCGCCGAATATGACATCGCAAGTATCACTCCGACAACCAACCCTATCACCGCGAAACAAACTATCCCGTACGGCGCGTACAGAATTGCACCTACCACGGTGAATATCACAAATGTCCAGAACGCTATTTTTGTGAGTTCTCCCGAACTAACTGTAGCCATTTCATCGCCTCCTAACCTACCGTGCTTACGGGCTCTGTCCAGCCAAACGCATCGCATATTGGCTGGGCTGTTATGTAGTCGATTACCCCTTTATTTAGAACGATATAAACATCTCCACTCAAATCGTAGAACCTTATGTTGAGAACGTATTTCCCATCTCTCTCGTATATTGTATAATATGGCTTTCTCCCGTCTATTTTATTTGGCATCGGATACTTAAAATCATGCTTTACGCGATAATAAACCCCTGTCTTTTCGGGTCTAACAACTATCGTTTTCCCGCCAACCTCTACTTTATCTGGTAACGTAAATTCGTACTCCTTTACTCCTCGCGGCAAATAAACCCAGAACGCGACTGAATTTCTCGCGAGTATCCCGCGAAGTTTATAGTTGAAATTCTCACTCCGTATCATAGAATTTGATATCTCGAGTTTTTCGTGATGATATTTCTTAACGAGAACTTTGATAAGCGTGTGATTATCGTCATAGGTGATTACCGCTGGCGAACCATCTTCCGTTAGTTTCGTCGCATAGAACCGAAAATCAACATACGTCTTTGAAAAATTTACGTGCATCACGTAGTTCTCGTCTTTCGAGAAAAACGTGAAAATTCTTTTCCCGAATTCTTTTTGACACGTTATCTCTACATGGTTATCTTCGTACACATAAACGCTATCATTCGTCAAAACAACTCTGTTTGTATCGAAAACAACATAATAATCCTCGTATTCAACGACGCTATCTTCTCTCGCTTTTTCCACCAAATCGTACGCCATAGTATTCGCCGTAGTCGTTAAAACAACTATTACTATAACGAATATTGATAGTGTTATCTTCGACAACATTCTTCCTATCAGAACGGAGAGTGGCCCAAATATCACGAACAGGAATGTCGCGACTTCATCATCGTGTAAATCGTCTCCGAAAACAACTTTTGACGACATTCCCGTCGTGTATAGCCCGATTGCTATTCCCAACAATATTACTACGAAAATCACCAATTCTATCATCGTATCACCTTCTCACGACGTGCTTCAGAATTATCTTCTCGACCGCCCTCGTTCCTCGACCAAGCGTATAGATTTTGTCGAGTTTATGTGGAACTTTGTCGTTCGGCGCATTCTTAACAACAATCACGGCTGTATCAAACATCGCCTTTACGTTAGCACAAACATCTATCGCATCGCTGTTTATACATGTATCTACGATTTCATCAACAACATCATCGAATTCGTTCATATCATCTGTCGCCAAAACAGCGTTCAGTGCCGACGCATTTTTAACAGTTAATTCCCGAACAGTTTTTATTCTTTTCGAAAATATATCTTTGAATGTTCCACGAACCGTCTTCCCAGCGAAGAGTATAGCAAACTCATCATACGCCTTTCTGACATCTTCAAGCGCGTCGTCCACCCTCGTCTTTGTCTCGATTTTTATCTTTGACATTTTTATCGGTCCCTCCGGTTTCACTACCGATATTATCTTTAAAACCTCTTCGAGCGCCTGCTCCATTTCCTCTCTCGCTTTTGACAAATTTTTATATACATCGTTTCTCACGCTAACTTTTCCTTTTTCGACCTCCATCTTTCCTATTATGTCGGGCTTAACTTCTCCTGTTATTTCACGAAGTTTTTTCGCTCTTGATGCGAGAAGTGACACCTTCGAAGAGAGTGTTCTCGGTCCACTCTTAACTCTTCTTCTCGGTATCTCGTCCACAACTTCCAATTCGTCCGCATTTTCAATTTGTTCTACGATAATCTCCTCCGCAACATCCCCCGAATAAACCCCACCTTCTCCAACGACTATTTCCCCCATCTCGACCTGTGCTTCCTCAAGTTCTTCGAAAATTTCATCCACATTCTCTTCGTTCTCTCCGCCACTTTTCACAACGAATTCCTGATAGTTTTTTTCGCCCGACATAGTGTCACCTACCTACACTCACGTCTTTCTTTTTTCTTTTTCTCGTTTTTTGCCCAAAGCAGTTTCTCACTTCGGAGTTTCCATTTTAGGTTTAAAATTTTTTACGATTTTTGGTTTTTTAGTTTCACTACGAAATTTCGCGCGCGCGCGAATAACTGAAATTTTGTGTTTTCGCAAGAAATTTGGGTATTTTTTTCAAAACGCTAAACGCCACTCCACTATCCAACCAAAAGGTTTATATATCTCCCAAGCCCATGTTCCAATTGGGCTTCGTGCCTCTTACTCCCCCTTCTCCCCCTGACAGGTGAAAAAGCACAACAGCCGTTATAATAAAATATAAAAATTATAAATAAATATAACGTTGTAGAAATACCGAAGGTATTATAAATAGAAACGGCATCGTTGGAATGGTTTTTATTGTTGCGAAAAAGGAAAAAATGCGATTTTCCCGCCCTATATATAACGAACAAACGTATATAACGAACAGAGTATATATAACGAACCGAGCATATATAACGAACAAATAAACATAACTTTATATACGAATATAACGCTATATTTACTTATACCGAGATATTTATATACTCTATACGAAAAAATAACATCCTATACGAAAACAAAAACACTCTATACGAAAAAACAATATATACGATAAACCTCTAATCCGAAAAACACGTAGAAACCCCTATACGCAAAAACACCGTTAAAACGCTCCGTGGTGTTGTTGCGACGAGAAAGTTGCCTTATGCTTTAAGCGGGATATAGAAAAAACCTACGTTAAAACGGGGTGATAAAAATCCTGTTTTTCTGCGATTTGTCTTGTTCTGATTTACGTTACCGTGTTCAATCTTAACCCAATAACCCAGAAGTAAATTACACCACATGGGTTAAAATTACACCAAAAATTATATATATAACCCATGCCTATGGGTGGGTGAAAACATGGGGGACGGTATAGCGATAAACAGGAATATTATGGTGGAGCGATGATAATATGGAACTCTACGAATACATAGAGTTTCTACGTGAATACGCGGAACAGGAAGCGATGCGAAATAATATGCACAATGCCAACGCACTAAAAGCGCTGGCAGACGAATTAGAATATGGATGTTGAGAGGCGATAAAATGAAAGATGTCTCAAAAGACGACGAAGCAAAATTTTTATACGCGATAAAAGAACATATAGAATACGTCATAAAAAATAAGTTCCCGCGCACGACATATATGTCAGAAAGCGGAAACATATATGTTGCAGAAGCGCGTTGGATAAGAGTTGTACGAGACAAACGGGTGAAATTCGTTCCGCCAATAAGAATAATCGAACTGATAAATCCTGAAATAGCGATAGAAGTAGAATATAGAGCGAACAAATTTTTACAACTTAAGCCGAATTCACCAACAAAGGTGTTGCGAATAGCAACACATAGGTGGATAATCGGCGACACAAAGCCCGTTTCGGACGGTGTATATTCTGTTGAAATAAGCGAAAGAGGTTTTGTTATTACAACGCCAATAACAACCGTGTGGAAAACGCCCAGACAATTCTTTAGCAATGGCGTGAAAAAAGATAGTAAAGAAGTAATCGAACAATACAGAAGTCTTCTAAACGGAGAAATACCAGATATAAACGATTTTTCAAATAGAGTAAAATCGTTGTTGAGAGAGATATTAATCGATTAATCACCATTATAGTCGCTCGGTGAGCGAAGAAATCGGAGGCGATAAAAATGGGAGAAAGGAAAAAATAATATTGAATACGAAAGCAAAAGTGGAAAGAGTTATCGATAAAATGTGGGGGGAGATAACGACACACCCTGTTGACTTGGGGTTCGTAGATAAGGAGAAGGGTGTGGCGGAGATAATAGTTGGTGAGGAAAACGGAATCGAAATGGTGGCTATGTGTTGTAATTTAAATATAGAAAAACTGCGGTTGGTAGAAGTGTCGTCAAAAGAGATAGGAGAAAAAACGAAGTTCGGTGACAGATATCCGTCATTATATATCGTTCCACAAACGATGGAAGTATATATAGAAAGATTAAACGGGAAAGATGTGAAGTTGTGCGAGTTACTCGTTGAGTGATGATTGTAATCATTATTACAGTCGCTCGGTGAGCGAAGAAATCGGAGGTGAAATAATGAAAACAGAAATAAAACTACACGAGATAGGACACGTAGAAAAATATATGAAATACGTGTTTAGAGAGATGAAAGAAGCAATCGAGGAAAATAAGCATCCTTTAGACCCGGCAATAGAAGAGTTGTCTAAAGACGTATTTATATACACGACACACTCGGGGAAAGGAAAATACACCTTCGATTTCAAAAAATCGAGGGTGTATTTCGAAGGATATAGGAATTCGTTTATATCCGGAACGAGTTTATTTATATTCGAATGGGATACGGCGCTTGTAACGGGAAGAAACGTGGTTTTACATTTCGCGCCTGGATATCCCTATCCAAACGTAACAATACACGGAAAGGTCGTTAGTGTAGAAACGAGTGCACCGGAAAAACCAATAACACAAGACGAAGAGTATAGTTTCGTGTGGATACATCAGATAAACGATGAGGGAGATTGTTTTCTGACGAGGATAAAAAGTGTGGATGAACTCGGGGAAACCCCTTTATGCGAACCTACCAAAACAAACAGAGAATACATTTTTGACGACAGAAACGACATGGTGTTGCTTACTACTGAAAACGGAGAGATAAAAATCATAGCAGGCGGAATAGAATATGACCTAATCGAACACGGAGATTGAAAGAAGAGGCGATAGTATGAAACTTGCGACAATAACATATGGAAACACGAAAATAGAGGCGGAGTTAAACCACGAGGGAAAAATACAGATACACGAAATAAAAACAAACGACGGAATAACCGAAATAAAAGAAGTGATAACCGACAAAATGCTGTTTGAAACGATAGCAACAAGTTTCAACTTTGAACTCGAAGAATTGTTCGACGCACACATAAAAAAGGCATCATCGAACAAGCACAAAAAGGATGGGATAAACGTAAGATATACGACTGACGGAATACAGATACTCACAATAACTCGTGATACAGATGAAATTACATTGCCCGTCAGAGAATTCGATTTTCAAACGCTCACATGGATATTCGAGGTTTTCGACGACATAAACGACGTGGAAATCGAATTAAACAAAGATTACAAAACGGTGTTTTTGTCAGAGAGAGCCGCGCAGGAATTCATACGGTTCGTAGCGAGTAGATTGTTGCAGACATCGATATTAATAGACCTATTTTTAAACGGAAGAAAACTCAAAGAACGTATGGAAATTAGTCCGAAAGAAGTGAAACTCGAACTCGATGACGGAACATACGAACTTGAGATGGTGTGCAACGTCGTTCTCTTCAGAAAGAGGTGATTAACGTGACAATAATAAAAGGACGAATATATGATGTCGTATTCGAGGGGACATACAATCATAGCGGATATATAATATTCACAGCAACGAACAGAAAAACAGGAGAGCACATCGAATTCGCACTAACTCCAAACGACTACCTATCAGACGCGCTAAATCGGATAATTAAAATACACTCGGACAAACCGACGACAAAACTAATCTGGCACGATAAAGAAATAGAAAAGAGCATCTTGGACGCGATAAGGTTATCGCCAGATACGCGACAATTCTACCCAATATTCTCGACGAACATAATTACGGATGTTGTAGACGGAGTTCCGAGATTGGTCTTAAACTTCGTCAAATCAACAGTTGTAATACCAGCGATATCATTCAATCCAATAGAAACGAAAGAAGATATAGCAAACGCGCTAACATCAATATCACTCGGATACAAAATAGGCGCAATCAAAATACCAATGGACGACCCGACAGCACTCATATCAGCGATAAAAGAAGAGATAGGAGACCGAGAGAAAATAGAGAAAATTGAAAACGGAATACTTGTGTTAAAAGACGAGATAGCATATGCACTGCTATCATTACGAGAAAACTCACAGAGATACTTTGCGATGTTCTGTATAGAGAAAACCGAAGATGAAGAGATAATAGAAAAAGCGAAGAAAATGGCTTCGGGCACAGAATGGAAAATGAACGGTGATTAGATGACACGATGCATAATTTGTGGTTCAGAATCGGATAGATTTATATGCTCACAAAAATGCGTGGATGTTTTCATCGAAAAGATTGTAGAAGGTGCGAAAGAAAAGTTTTCAAACGGGGACAAACATGAGAGCGGAAAAGAAACGGAAAAAGAGGAGGAATTGGCGTGACGGAAAAAGATATATACGAAAAAATAAGAGAGTCGTGTAAAAAAGATAGAATGACATTCGTAGTTGTTACGAGACACAAAGGAGCGATAGATTACATAAAAGAGACGCTCAAACTAAAAGAAGAAGACGTCATAACAATAGACCACATCGACGAACAAATGATACTGAGTATGAAACCGCACAAACACGTTGTAGTCGGAGTAATACCTATACACATCGTCTATATACTCAAGAAATTCGGAATAACGACAATCGTTCTGCAACTACCAAAAGTGTCGAAAGAAATGAGAGGTAAAGAACTGACGCCAGAACAAATGAGAGAATACGGAGCGACACTCTGGCAGGTTCTCGCAATAGAAATGAGGACAGTCGGGTGATATCATGATAGCGAAATCGAGAAACGTTTGGATGGAAATGAGCGATAAACTGTCAGAGCAAATATACAACGACTACGTTGAGACAGTCAAAAGAGACGCGGTCATGAGTCGTCGGGGAGAAACGAAAGTTTATGTTGATGACATAGACGCGAAGATGAGAATATCGCCTATATACGGAGCAGTCATAAACTTCAACAACCGATTGTGGGTAATCACACCATGCGAGATAATAACACATAGGATAAAAGACGTAAGAAATGTAATAAAAAACGCTAAAATTGAGACGAAATACGACTATCTGATGAAAACGTGGCTCGACGATAGCGAGGAACGCGACTATCCATTTGTTATAAGGTCGCCACAAAGAATATACATTAACGAGAAAACGTGCAATGGAATACGTGAAATGGGATACTCGGCGAGACAAATAATCACGGAAACAGCCGACAGCGAAAAATCAGATACAAAAACGTTGGCGAGAAGGTTGAGAGACGAATTCCAACTCTAACGGTGATAAAATACTCTAACGGTGATAAAATGTTAGAAGAGGCGAAAGGAAAAGCACTCATAATAATCGCAAACCATTATGGGATACCAACGTCGTCTCTGAGGTATGGAGCGGAGACAAGAAGCGACGGTTCAATCGTAGCAGATGTTCTTTTCACAGCGAAGGATGGGTATCAGTGTAGAATCGGGTATGTTACAATAACTGCGTCGAGAATAACATTCACCGAGGAAAACCCACTTATACGAGAGGGATATAAGGAGCAGAATCGGATGCCACAATATTATCAAACGATACACTTTACACATAGAGGCGAAATACTACAAATAACAAACAATTTCTATCCAATACTCTACAAATACGGACATAAAATATTCCAGAGGTGAAAACGTGAGAGCAATATGTGAATATACGGGTAGCGTGTGCTTGAATTCGTACGAAAGAGAAGACAGATATGAATGCGAGACATGTCCAGAGATGAAATACGCTATACTTGAAGCGGTCAGAAAAGGCGAAGAAACAGAGTTCCCAACATTCGTGATGGGAATAGCGGCGATAATATCCAAAAAAGAACAGGGAATACTCTACGAGAGCATAGTAAGTCAGCCATACACCGTGTTTGCACTTATGACGAACGAAACAAGCCACTACGCACTCATCGTAGCGATAAGGGATAGAACGCGAAGAGAGGAAGACATATATGACGAAGAAAGAGTAGACGTAGACGAAACGACAAAAGTAATAATAAGAAAAACGTTCAGAGAAGCACTATTTGTTTTAGACGAAATACTAACGCCCATCAAAACTCGTGCTGAACAACACTCCTCCGAGAGTGTATCCCGTCCCCCAGCGATGGTGTAGTGTGGGAAGCCTCCGGGTTCTTAATTAATGGGTTGAGTACGCAGTATGCCTGAAGCACTCTAACGCACTACCCACACTACACCATCGCAACAAATAGAGGTGGTAATATGACCGAAATAATAGAAGTGAAGATACCACGAGAAATATATGAGTTCATGGAAGACGTCATAGAAGAAGAGGTTTATGACGGAAAGAGTGTTCATATAAGCGAGAGAAAAATGATTAAAAAGGCGAGACCAATAGATGCACACGTGATAGTAAAAGGAATAAAAAGGCGAGTAACAGGGGCGGTGCAAATACGCACGCCAAAAAAGATAGAAATATCGTGGGGCATCTACTACGATAGAAGCAGAAAACCACTGAATTCCGAAATAGTAGAACAGATACTCGATTACATAGCACTCGGGAAAGGTGTGGTTATATGAACGAAGACATAGACATAGATGTTGTAGACGAGGTAATAGTGGAGCAACTTCCCGACTACAGACATGAAATATGCAAAACGTGTGGAATGTGTCATCCCGACAAAGCAAAAGAATTTGCAAACGAATGCAAAGAAACGTTAAACCCCGCCTTTCCATTCCCCGTAATGAACCCGCTACAAAGACGACTCGTGGAAGCCATAGACAACGGAAAATCAATACTTGCAGTTGCCGAGACAGGAACGGGAAAAACAGCGATAATACCATACATAGCAGAAAACGGATACAGAATAGCGTATGTATCACCGCTTAAAGAACTCTCCAGAGAAACGGGAGAAAAACTTCAGGCGCTCGGGCACTCTGTTGGTTTCATATACGGAGAAGCAGAGTTCGAAGACAAATATAGACACTACGTTTTTTCATACGAGAAGTTTGAGAGCGTAATAAGAAAACAAGATATAGACGTTGATTATGTAATATATGACGAAATACACGAGATAGCACAACCCGAAAGAGGACCGATAATAGACCTCGCACTAACAAGAATACTTAAATCGACCGACAAAAAAGTGATATTGTTGTCCGCGACAATGGACAATGATGATATCTACGAATGGCTAAAGAAATACAGAGATGCGGAACTAATAAGGACAGATTTCTCGCCAATAAAAAGGGACATAGCAATCGACACAATATACTCTTACAAATCATTCGTTGATTATGTGATAAACGAAATAACAAACTCGCCATATCACGATAACATCGCGGTTTTGGTGTATTCGCGAAAAATGGTAAAGCAGATAGCAAACGAACTAAATAGTAGGGGGATAAACGCAAACTACCACAGCGCAGAATTATCACTCGACGACAGGAAAAAGATAATAGACGAGTTCAAAAACGGTGGTGTCATAGTCGCGACGCCAACTATAGCCGCGGGAGTAAATCTTCCAATAAAGCGAATGATACTGCTCGCGGTGTATTACGACGGGGCAGGACTACGGGTTCTTCCAAAATCGTCAATAATGCAAATAGTTGGGCGTGCTGGAAGAGCGCCATACTTTACGTCTTGTAGAGTCGATATAGTCGTTCCAGCAGACTACGAAGAGACCCTCTACAGAGAACTCGACAAAAAGATAATTGTGAAGCCGAAACATTCTGGGTATGAGATACTCGCATGCATAAAGCACGGAGAACTCGAATTGGCAAGGGATTTATACGCCACATTTGTTGGGGACAACTACGAGGACACAATGAACTATCTAATCGAAACAAGATACATAACACGAAAACACTCACTCACGAACAAAGGATTACAGGCGTATAACTTAATGCTTGAACCAGAACCGACACAAAAAGCACTTGCAGTGCTCGCGAGTGCAATAGAGAAATTTGAAGTCGGGAGAAACAAGAATATAACACTCATCGAATACGTTGATATAATCGCACAGATATGCGAACAATACGGAATACAATATGTCGAGGAAAGATTAGAAAACGCGCTGACATATAAATACATTTCTGTCGACTTGTACGACATATCATCTACGATAACAAGATTTACAGAGTTCGTTAGAAGAACACAAAGATTGACGTCAAAAGATATGAAGATACTGCGGGACTTGGATGCAGTGTCGAAAGGAATATTCCCAAAGGTATACGATTATCTAAGAGGTAGAGTGCGAAAAGACAAACTCATAACTCGTGAATCGATAATTGCTACATTAGGAGACGTGGAAATCCCAGATTTACCGATGTCAAAACTTCAAGCGTGGATGTTAAGCAGGTTGATAGAAGCGTATCATAGAAAGAGAGAGGAAGCGATAAGAAAATCTACAAAAAAACGAAGGCGGTGAACATGAGATACGGAATATACGGAAGACCAGCGTGTCCAGGAATATGGCGCTCCAAAAACCCAAAGATAGCCGTAAAAAGAGCACTCGCAACACTATCATATCTATCACGACTAAAAATAGAAGTATGTGCGTTAGAGCCAATGCCATATTTCGCAACGAAGAAAGAATTCTTTATACCGAACATACAAGAAATAGAAGGCGACCTACGAATACTCAAACATATAATCGAAGACAAAAACATGACCGTCTATCTAACAATAAACAAACATAGCGACATATTCAATTTTCACTCCGAAGAAGTGGAAAGAGCAGTGCGAGAAATAGATTATGCGGTAACAGTCGCAAACTATCTGAACACATACGTAGATATAACAGCGAGACAACTACGAAGCGATTTCAGAGCAAAAATAGCGTTCAAAAAATTCATAGACATAGTGAACGAAATAAGCAATGAGAAAATACTCGAAAGAATAATATTCCACAATTCAAACGGACTGAGATTGAGAGAAATGCGAATGATAAGAGAGGAATTTGACTCGTATGACATACTCTTCAGGATATCCGTTCCAGCATTTTTGAAATTCGAAAAATTGACATATAGTTCGAAAGATTTTCTTGAGGATTTATCGACGAGCGTCGCAAGATTGCGCGAGTCGGGGATAACACCATTCGTCACACTTGGGGAAACACCACGAATGATAAAAGTTTTGGGAAAAATATCGGATTTAGACATACTTATATCAAGCGACAAAAAAGAATATTATCTCGCATACCTCTCAAATGCTCTCAAAGACGTAATCAAGTAATCACAGTCAGCGGTGCTGACACCAGAAGAAGAAAAACGGAGGTGATGGAAAAAATGAGCGAAAAAGAGGACAGAGGCGTGCCAATCCCGACAATAGATGTCGGGACGTTGGCTAAGGGTTTGGCGAACGTGATAGGGCTTCCGCCCGAAGAGGTAGAGAAAGCCGTGAAAGAAGGGGCCGTTTCGGAAGTGCTCCAGAAAGCGCGGGAGAAAACCAGCAAGAGGACAACGATATTTGTCCTCTCGGAGAGACCGACAAAAGGAGATGCGGAGAAGTCGGTGGTCTATTACATCGACTTCGAAGACGGACAGGTGAAGCGTGGCTTCGTCTACGGGGACACGAAACCAGAAAAGGCAAAGATGTACGAGGTTACGGAGTGGCCTCTCAAAGACGCGAAGGGAGAACCTATCATGAGAGGCGACGTCCATGTGATGGGGATGTGGATAAAAGAGCACAAAGAACTCGGAGAACAGGAGATAAACGAGATAAAGAAGATGCTTATCGAGCATCTCAAAGAGAGAAAGCCGATGGTCATCAGTGCGAGCGAAGAAATGAAAGACAACGCGTTGACAGAGTTTGTCGAGGAACTCACAAAAGAAATAGACCCCGAGAAAATAGTCGGTGCTTTTCTCGACTTTGTATCTACAAAACTCGTCGTGGTCACGCCGCCGAGGATGCGCGTCGAGGAAGGGAAGAGACCTTTCGTCGGGGTAGAGGGTCTCTGCGAGATAAAAGGTGTTCCAGAGTTCCGGAGCATGGTGATATTCGCAGAGACGCCAGAGGAACTTGCGGAGATTGCGGACGAGGAACCGCCGTTCATCATACAGTTTGCGGGAGAAATCCCGCCGAGAACGGATGACGACGGAGAGGTGATGACGGATGCGCGTGGGTGGGTTCAGTCATCTGCGAACATAACCAGAGTTGTCTCCGTGCACCGCAAGAAAGACCTCGAAAAAGAGTTCAAAGCGATGACAGAGATGAACATTGTCGCGCAATTGGCATCGGTCAACGACGACATGCGCTCATATGGGTTCGGAAAAGTCCCATATGTTGTGGCGATACCACATACATACCAGAAAAACGATGAAATCCACCCAGCACTCGACGGCATAGCGCTGGATGAAGACGGCAACGCGGTCAAAATACGTGCTGGGAGATGGAGCGCAATGAAAGCCATCGGTTTCAACGGGACAGAAGAGGAATTCGTCAAAAAATACGGGGATAACAGCGACTCGCTCCTCATCAAAAACGTGAGGGGCTTCTTCGCGCTGACCGTCAGGAAATCCCCAGAGAACGAGGAGAACATCTTCAGGGAACTCGTCCTCATAACGCCGATGTTCTACGACATCCCAACGGAAGAGGACGTCAAGAAAGTGCAGGAACTCCTGTCGTGAGCCAGACACCCCGAACCCCCTTCCTATTTATTTATGCGTGGTGATAAAATGAAGTTGAGAGCGATAACAACAATACCACAAACAACAACGAAAAAAGAGCAGAAGAAAGAAGAACCGAAAAAAGAGGTTCTTGACAAAAACGAAAAGATACTCATATCAAACGCGATAGAGGATGGCTACGAAGGAATAATAAGAGCAGGAGCCGTCCTCGGATATAACAATAATGCGGAAACAATAAACGAGGTAATAGGTGCGACGGTAAAAATTATAGATAGCACGATATATCATCATTCAAACACCGAGGTATTAAACAAGTTTGGGGAAGCGTTGTTAAGAGGGGAGATACTCGATGTTGATTTTGACGACGAAAAGAACAAAGCAAATCGTAGGAAAAAGGAGAAGTCAAAAAGCGTTGAGGAAATAGAAGAGCAAATACTCGGGGTTCTAAAAGATGGAAACGCATACCCCGTTCTATCAGCAATCACGCTCCTCGGGAAAGAAAACTTCGATGTATTTGTTAAGCAGAACAACCTCGAGATAAAAGGAATTGTAATTATGCCGATAAAGAGGAGGACGAAAGAATGATTGATTTACCCGAAGTAAATGCAATGCTACACGATATAGAAGAGAGGTATTCCGTGACCATAGAAGTTGTAGAAGCAAGAAAGAGGTTCAGGATATACGAAAACGGAAAAGAGTTGTGTGAGGTAATAATAGACCCCGATGCAATAGCAGTAGAACCTATAACGATAATAAAAGAAATAATCGAAAAAGCAATAATAGATAGTCGGAGGTGAAAAAAATGATAAAAACGCCCGCAATGTTACCAACAGTAGATACAACGAATGGGAAGAAAAAGAAAGTTGAAACGAAGAAAGTAGATGCAGACAAACTGCCGTTAGTAAAAATACAGACAGGAACGACACTCGATATATTCTTTCCGGAACAGGGAATAAACCCATGTCTCGTCATCTTCGCAGGGATACCAAACTCCGGAAAGACAACAGCCGCGCTCAAAGTGGCCAAAAGCGTCGCAGGAAAAAAGAAAGTTCTCGTCATAGATACAGAGGCGGCGACGACAACAAGTCCAGAGTACGACAAAACAAAATTCGAGGTGTATTATACGCAAGATTTGAAAGAAACCGAAGAATTCCTCAAGACAAAGATAGACGAGATTGGAAGGAAATACGGAGCACTAATAATAGACAGCATATCTGAACAGGGAGAAGACGACGACTATATGCCAGAAAAACTCGGAGACTTGAGAAATCTTGCGGATAGAAGCAAACATTTAAAAGCGATAAAAAAGATGATAAGAATAGCGACGATAGAGGCGCTTGAGGGGAAACGAGACCCGTTCATAGCAATCGGAACGAGTCATATACAGAAACTCGTGAGACCAGATATAGTGGATGCGGCGACAATCATAGACCCCGTTATAGACAAAAATGGTAATATAATCGGTGGATACTTGTGGCCCGCGTCGACGGGACAAGTTATGGAATATCTCGCGGGGACAATACTTCTTTTTAAACCCGATGAATTGCGCACAAAGTTAGACGCCAAAGGGAGAACATATATAACCGTGACAGCACTGAAAACAAGAGGCGTTCCAAAAAATCTCAAAGCGCATCTATACATTGATTCGACAGGGTTGCACACAGATAAATCGGTGAAAGGGTGAAAAGTAATCGAGTAGGTGAAACCATACCCGGTTACGCAATGGAAGAATGATTGCGGTGATAGGATGAACGTAAAAGAACTAAAGTTTCCTCACGACACGATGAGGAAAGGACAGCGAGAAATAATGGATGAATTAAACGAATTCATGGAAAGACCCGTTAAAAAAGTTGTCATGTTGCGAGCAGAAACAGGGTTTGGAAAAACCGCAACAGCAATATACGCGTCGGCGAGAGTAGCAAACAGAATATTTTACGTTGCGCCAAGAAAAAACCTACGAGAACAGGCAGAGATGACAGCACGACTTCTCGCTGAGAAGAACCCCGAATATGAATTTGAGATAATAACGTTGTTTGGAAGAAATAACTATCTATGCGTAGAGACAGGAGAGACGGCGGACACGTGTATAAACAGCATGATATATCGATGTCCAGCAGCGCCAACAAACGTTAAAAAAGGAGCGGAGATATACTACGAAGACATATATATCACGAGAGACGGAACAATAAGGGGATTTACACCCGGAGCGCCATATTGTGAGTATTATCGGACAAAGGCAAAAGTAGTATCGATGAACAACAACCCGAAGAAAATACAAATCATCATATTGACGACAGCATACTTTATATCCGAATTTATATATTCCAGAGAAATAACGCCAGCAGACATAGTCATTTTAGACGAGGCGCACAACATAGAACACGAGTTAGTAAATGCTGTGAAATTCGAGATATCGGAGAGGGCACTGTCGTCTATTTTTAGAGAGAAATATACGTTCCCAAAGAGAGCAGTCGAAGAAGACGAACTAAAAGTTGTTCTCGGACAATTGAGAATAGAATTAGAACGATATGTAGAGGATGCAAAGACGCAACTACAAACCACATATATGACGAAAAGAGAGCAAGAGAGATTGATACGGAACGCTATGAGAGCGATGAGATTGATATCAATCATCGAATACCTTCTCAAGAGAAACGACCTAATACCCGATTTCATCGAAAAAAGAACAAAGGGCGGAGAAACATACAAAATACTTCGTGTTAGAGTTCTCAATGTAGACGATATATTCAAAGAGATGATAAACGCGACAACAGCAAAAGACGGCACGATGTTTTTGATGTCCGCGACACTACCAGAAAAAGACGAAATGGGATTAGGTATAGATGCGTTCGAGAACAAATATTTTGTCGGGAAAAGCGGATGGAAAAAGAGCAGAAGACCCGTCATAATACTCAAAGGAAATCGCATAAACTATGCGAATCAAGACGACATAATGCCGACTGTTCTCGAACAGATAATCTATCTTCTAAACGAGGTCATTCCAGAAAATTGGAACGTGGTTATACATTCACACACGATAAAAAACACAAAGATGTTCGAAGCGGGAATATCCTCTCAAACGACAAGAACTGTTCTAACACACCGAATGGGAGATACCAATACAGGCGAAGAAAAAGCAGATGTTGTTCTTTCGCGCTTCAAGGAACTTAAAAACACCGGGGCGGTTCTAATATCGCCGTCGATGACAGAGGGTGTATCTTTCGACGACGATATATGTCGTTTACAATTCATTGTGAAAGCGCCGTTCCCATCTATGAACGATGTGTGGATAAAAAAGAAAACCGAGCAAGACAAGAATTTTCCGAAGAAAATAGCGAGAATAACGCTCGAACAGATGATAGGCAGGATAATACGAAATGAAAATGACTACGGGCTAACAGTAATATTCGATACGGCGGTGGCGATGTTGCTACCGAAAGGAGAAAAGCCGTTTGCATTCCAAAACGTTAAATTCGTAAACACGTTTTCGGATGTAGCGAAAATCATCAAGAAATTCGTGGAGATTGGTGCCGAGGAGAACAAGACGAAGACACCAACATTGATATCTTCCGTTAGGATAAAAATAGGGGCATGACGAGGTGAGAGAATGAAAATACGAGGAAATATATCTACGCTAACATACGCGCTAAAAGTGCTGAAGACATTCGGAGCAAAGGCAGATAGTAAAATAGCGATACAAGTTCCTGAGGAGTACGAAGACGCAAACATAATGTCAATAACCGCAATCATAGGAAGCAGAGCATCCGTCATGGCAAATGTGATAGTAGTCGGTGCATCGTGCATACCGGACGAAAATAAACATTACTCACCATTCGACCCATCATGGTTACACGACATAATAACAAAAACAATAGAAACGCTCGATACAGATGCCGATATAAAAATAGAGAATGGAATTCTCGAGATGGGCGATGGGACAGATTTCGTTCTGAAAAAGAGATATCAAAGCGCGACGCATCTTGATGTTCAAACGCATCTTAAAAGAATGAAACTCGATAAGATATACGATGAGAACCTACGGCTACAAATAGATGAAGAGAAAGGCGTAGAAAAAGACAGTGCGGACATGCTAATACCGTCTCTCAAAAAACATCTCGATAGAAGTAAAATAGTGAACGAAGAGGCGGTAATCATAAAATTCGGTGGAACAAAAGATGTCTCGCTCGTTACTATAAACGGTGCAGAAATATACGTTGGAGAAATACAAACAACAAAAGTCGAAATAAGCAAAGATGCAATGGGCGGGTTCTCAACAAAGAGAATCGAAGATGTTCTGTCGCTTAAACCCGATACAATTTCATTGGATATCCCGATAATAAATGGGATACCAGCGAAACTTGGGTTGTGGACTATACGGAAGACATTTGGGGAGAACAGCGAATATCTTGTTGATGCCTGTATAACGATGGCAAATAGCAGTAGAGCGCTCAAAATGATAGGACAAATAACGAAAAGTAGGTGATGGAAATGGATGCGAAAGAATATGCGAAGTATAGAATCGATATAGAGAGAACATTTGCAAACGTATCGCAAAACTATAGGAAGGGCGGATACATACTGATGAGATATGACGAGGCGTTTGAAAGATTGACGCCCAAACAAAGTAAAACGGGAGAAATACTACTCGTCAGAGGACTTCCGCCAGAGTTCGTATCTCTTGGGGTGGATGAAAGCGAGAACGAATACTATGAGCAGAGAGACGATATAGTCCATGTTACATCGACGCTCTCATATTGTCCAAGACGTAAGATACTTGAAGAGAAGGTCGTCAAAATCATAAATCCTGCGTACGAATGGTCAAGAAAACTCGGAGCATTCCTTCACGAGCAAATCGAAAAAATGGGAGAACAACCAACACTCGTAGAGGAAAAGTTTGTGTACGAAGTCCAAAAAGATGGTGTGAAATTCTTCGTTAGAGGAAAGATAGATATGTTTTACGAAATACTTGAGATAACAGGATACGAAAAACCAATAACGCTCAAAAACGCCATAGTAGATTTGAAAATAACCGACGCTGACCCGTTGAGATACGGAGTAAAAAGACAATACATATCGCAACTAACACACTATAAGTTCATAATCGAAGAAACTACAAAATACAGAGTCGATAATATAGTTCTTCGACACATAAAGAGGAGTAAAAACGGGGAAGCAATAGCCATCTTTACATTCGACGAGGATGTTGCGAGGGAATACGACTTCGTAACATTCCTTGAATACGATAAAGAGCAGGTAAGACGAGTCATAGAAGAAAATGCATACGAGATAGTAAGGCATAGATTGGACGGGACACTGCCAGAACACCCAAGAGACGAAACAGAATGTTCATGGTGTCCGGCGAGAGTGTTCTGTGAGGACCTACGAGACAATAATATAACAGATGTAGACGAGGCAAAAAAATTCTTCTTCGAGAAACACCTGAAGGTGTATGGAGCGTAGCCGTATGGCACTCCCAAAATACGTTCAGGATTTCATGAGCGGAAAAAATAGGCAGATAAACGTGATAGAAGGAGTTATATTCAACATCGATTACATAATAAAATTCCGAGGAAACAGAAAAATACCCGTAATAAGGATGTATGTCAAGAGAGACGATGGAAAGACATGCGTTGTGTACGACTCAAGATTTAGACCATATTTCCTCGTGGAGTTAGACGACGATGCTGATTTCGATGCGATAAGAGAAAAGATACTCGCATTAGATGGCGTTGTAGCAGTCGAGGAAATAGACAAGAAGAAAAACGCATATACAAACAAAAGGTTGGCGAAAGTAATAGTGGATATACCGCCGCAAGTCAAAAAACTACGAAATATATTCAGAAAAAGAAAAATACTCGGAGTGATAACCGCATATGAAGACGACATACTGTTTCCATACAGGTATGCGATAGACAACGGAGTGCCTCTCGCGAAGCATGTTAGAATACCGATAAAAACATATTCGACGAAAGAGGAAATGTGGTTAAACGGAAAAATAGAAGAGACGGGAAAAGAAGTTATACCGCCATATAAAGTCATGTCGTTCGACATTGAGAGTTTAGGAGACGAGATAATCATAATAGGATGCGTATACGGCGAAATAGGGAGAAAAGAATACGATGTAGTGCTATTTACGCAATCAAAAGAGGCAAGGATTGACGAAAGAGCAATCATAGCGAGGTTCGTGAATTTTATAAAACGACAAAAACCAGATATAATCGTGACATATAACGGAGATAGATACGATTGGATACAGATAATGAAACGCGCAAAAATGTATGGTATAAAAGTCGATATAGGTTTCTTTTCGCGAGAACCACAAATAAGAAGAAACGGAATAGTGCTCGAGGGGATTGTAAACGTAGACGTATATAATCTTGTAGTACGAGATACAGTAATAAACAAGAAAACGTTGAAAAATGTTTCAGAAGTTCTCGGGGTGATGAAACGCGAAGAGCGTATGGTTGTTCCATATATCAAAATGCGAGAATATTGGAATGGCGGAATAGCGACACAATTCGTGTTCAAACAATATTGTCTCGAAGACGCACTCGCTACATACAAGTTATTCGTAGAAAAGTTCTCTTTCATATCGTTCTCTGTCTCAAAGATCGTGAACGTCTCATTAGAAATAGGAGCAACGAAGACATATGGTGTTCTGAACTCGTACGGAATAATGAAGAGACAATACGAACAGGGATATATTATCGGGACTGTCGGTGCGAAAGACGAGAAGATAGAAGGTGCTTATGTCGTAGACCCAAAGCCAGGTCAGTATCGGAACGTGTATTGTCTCGACTTTAAGTCACTATATCCGTCAATCATAATAAGAGACAACTACTCGTTTGAAACATATGTGGACAGAAGCGAGTTAGAAAAGGTCCTCGAAAAACTCGGGACAACAGAATATAGTGTGTCGAGATACGATGAGAATGTTTGCTTCGTTAAAAAGCCAGAGGGAATACTCGCGAGATTTGCGAGGGAATATCTCGAAGCAAGAGCAAAGTATAAATATCGACTCAAAAAGATGAGAATGGACGACCCAGAATATCCATATATAGACGCTATTCAATATGCATTCAAACGACTCGCAAACGCTCTGTACGGAATGACGGGAAATGAAGGGAGATATTTCTTTCCGCAAATAGGAAACGCTATAACAGCCGCGGCGAGAGAGGCAATACACGAGGTAGAAAGGTTGGTCGAAGAAAAAGGATACAAAGTCATTTACGGAGACACAGACAGTGTCTATATACACGGAATAAAAACAGAGGAGGAGGCGAAAGAACTTATAGAAATCGTCAAAAAGAAACTAAATCTCGAATTAGAAATAGATTATATAATCGACTACATGTATATCCACGGAAAGAAGAAGAAGTATTTCTTCGTCAAACAATCGGGTGAGTTGGTCGTTAAAGGACTTGAGATAGTAAGAGGCGACTCACCAGATTATCTAAAAGACGCAATGAAAGAAATAATCATGAAACTCGCGGACGGAAAAGTGGAGGAAGCGAAAGAAATAGCGCATAAACGAATAATGGATTTATACGAAGGAAGATTTGAGGTAGACGACCTAATGTCAGGCAAAACATTAACGAAAGACCCAGGGGAGTATGCGGACAAAGAAAACAACATACATGTCGTAATAGCGCTGAGAGAGGAGAAACTCGGTAGAAAGATAATGCCAGGAGATACGATATATTACATAGTGGGAACACCCGAAGCAGTAAAACAGGTATACGGAGTAAAAAGACCAGATTACGAACTAAAAGAAAAGAAATCACTTCGGGGAATACATATAGATAGAGCAACCGAAGAACACGTCGACGTCAATCACTACGCAGAATTAATAAGCAATGCACTTGCGAGATTACTATCTTTGTTTGGCGTAACTAAAGATGAGTTGATGAGCGACGAAATAAGTTTGGTAGATGCGATATCGGGGTGAGAGAATGGAACGAGAATTGATGTGGGTGGATAAATACGAGCCCAAAAGTATAGACGAACTATTGTTGCCAGATGAATACGAAAAGGCGGGTTTCAGGAAACTCCTGAAGTCAATAGTCGAAACAGTAAAAGGTGGTGGACCGCAACTTCATTTGTTCTTCTACGGACCGCCCGGATGCGGAAAGACAACGACAGCAAGAGTAATAGCGAGAGAAATACTTGGAGAATACGTCGATACAGATTTCCACGAATTCAACGCGTCGTCAGAAGCGCGTGGAATAGACACGATAAGAACCGAAATACCAGAGGTTTGCGCACAAGTTCCAATGAGCGGAAAACTACACATCATACTTCTCGACGAATATGACTCGTCGTCACAAGCATCGCAGAAAGCACTTCGTGCAACAATGAACAAATATCAAAGCGAAGTGATGTTTATATTAACAGCGAACTACCCAGAGAAAATAGAAGCCGCAATATCAAAGAGTAGAGTTCTCGCAATACCATTCTTACCGTTGTCGTCACAGAAGATATACGAAAGATTAACATACATAGCAACCGAAGAAAAGGCGAGATTGAGCGACGAAGCAATAAGACACATAGCCGAGGAATGTGGTGGAGATGTGAGACGAGCAATAACTCAACTCCAAACATACGCGATGCTTGCGGAGAGTGGAACGGAATTCACAACAGAACTACTCGACATCCTGAAAGGTGCATCTGCGATAGACCCATATGCGATAATAGATAGATGTCTTGAATACGCGCAATCGACACAGATAACAAAAATCGAAGAGGAACTCGTATCGGCAATCGCTAACAATGTTAATCCAAGAGCCGTAATAACAGGAGCAATCAGGAGAGTCGTCAAAGAATATGACATAGGAACAGCGAGTGCATATGAACTCACAAAACTCGGAGCAGAAGCAATAGGACGACTAAACTCCGGAACAGACCCGTATATAGAACTCCTCGCGGTTTTCGCACTCATAACAAAACAGTTGCACAACGGAAAAACAAAGAGGAGAGGAGTCGAGAACATACTTGAAGATATAGCCGATATAACGGAAGAGAGGGTAGAAACGAAACAAGCGTCATCGACACCATCAATACCCAATGTTAACGACCTGTTGAAATCGTTGAAACCAATCGGAAATTAATGGTGGTACGATGATACTTCAACCACTAAAACTCGAAGAAGTAGAAAATGCGTCAAAAGAGATAAAAGATGTATACGTCAATATAAAACTACAACTCGAAGGAGAAAAAACACCGAAAAGATACAACGTTTTAGTCGGACCGCCTGGAACGGGAAAAACTGCGACATCGCTTCTAATAGCGAAACTGCTAAACGCTATCCCAATACTCGTCAACGCATCAAATGCCACAGAACACGACATAAAAAATGCGATAGAAGAGGCGACAACTCTAACATTTGATGGAAACGATAAATCAATAATAATACTCGATGAAATAGACGCGGGAGTAACGTCAAAAAAGTTCAAAAAAGCCATACGGGACATACCAGAAGACGTTCCAATAATAGCAACGGCAAACGACTTGTTCCTTGTTAGAAAAAGATACGAATTCATAACAAACAATGCAATAATCGCGAGGTTCTACAAGCCAAACAAACACGTCCTACAAAACATAATCGCAAGAGCAGCCAAGAGATTGAACGTAAAATTAACATATAGCGAGATAATAAAAATGGCTATGAAAGCCGATGGTGACATAAGAAACGTGGAAAAAATGTTCATAGTAAGACGGCTTGGAGAAAACGCGACAAAATTTATATACGTTCCGTTTGAAGAGTCGGATATGTTCAGCATACTAAACGATACATATACGGGGAAACAGCCATCGGTTCTATTAGAACGAACAAGAATAGCCAACCCAAATGCGAGATTGATATTGTCATTCCTCGAGTCAAATGTCAAGCAATTCGATAGATATATAGATGCATACACACGGAATGTAAAAAGATTGGCAGAAATCGCGCCATATGTTCTGCAATCCGAATTCTATGCGGAAGGAGAAACGATACCAAAAGACATAGCAATATTGTCGGCATTGTGCTCGCTTGAAGGCGGAGCAAACGTCTCATACATAAGATTCGAACTCAAAAACTTCAGAGCCGACAGAACGGTATACGACGTTCTAAAAAAAGCACTCTCAAAACGAGACATATCAAATGAGGATTTAGTCGACAGAATAGTTGTAGCACAAGCGATGGTAAAAACAACAAAGGGAGCGATGGCAATATTCACAAACATATACGATGTTATACAACAGATGGAGATAAGCGACGAGAGAAAAGTTAATCTATTCGTGAAGTGTGCCAAGATATTAACGCCAGAAACAAAAACGAGAATATTAGAGGAACTGTACGATTCGATAGACAATCCAGACGATTTAAACTATTCGGAGACAATACGTAAAGTTTCTGGAGAAGAACACGAAGAGATAGATGAGATAGAAGACGATATGGAATTTGGATTGGTATTAGACGAATGAGGTGATATGATGGACTATCCCGTAAAAGAAATAAACTACGGAAAGGACGTGGAGAAAAGGTATAGGACAGCATTCGGAACAGCATATCCGTATGCTGCGTCATTCCCGCCAGAAATACCTGCGATAGCGATAAAGGCATTCACGAAAGAAGGAGATGTTGTCCTCGAACCATTTAGTGGGAGAGGAACGACTGCACTTGAAGCGTTGTTACTCGATAGAAAAGTTGTTGCCAACGACCTTTCAAAAGTTGCGTTCACGTATACGCATAGCAGAACAAACGCACCAAATCTGAGAGATGTATTCGAGAAAATAAGGGAACTTGAAACGACCATAAAAGAAAATCCAGCCGACCCAAAAGAATGGCCTGTTCTCGCAATAATGTATCATAAAGACACGCTCAAAGAAATACTAACAATACGAAGAGAACTCATGTATAAATACGACGCAGTATCAATGTTTATAAAAGCGATGACAATGAGCATACTACACGGTAAAAAAGTCCTGTCAATCGACATGCCAAGACACATACCGTTAAACCTAACATCCCTCGCACGAAAAATAAAGAGGACAGGCGAACTACCACCATATAGACCAACAATCGAAATACTTGAGAAGACAATAAACGACAAAACAAAAAGTGGGTATCCATATCCGAAAAAAGGAATAGCATTGAACTACGATGCGAGAAAACTTGGAGAAGCAATCGAAAAAGAAAGCATTGATTTCGTCGTCACAAGTCCGCCATACATCGACCTAATGAGATATGGAGAAAAAACGTGGATACAACAGTGGTTCATAGGTTCGTCATATGTAGAATATGATGAAAAAACGACAGAAGAAATAGGTTCAACGAGCGGAAATGAAGAGATATACTTCAAAACGATGAGAGAAATATGTCAGGTGATATACGACCTACTAAAACCAGATGCATACGCGGTGTTCATAGTGGGTTCATCGAAAAAGGATGAGGATATTCTGCGCATACCAAAACTCTTCGCCAAGAACATGGAGAAAGTCGGTTTCAAAATAGACGCAATATATGCAAGAAAGTTCGATTCGCAGTTTAGAAGGACACTCGACAAAGATAAGAGAGACGACGAGGGAATACAATACACCGATGGATGGATAGTTGCCAAAAAAGGCGACCCAGAAAAAAGAACACTCGAAGATGGTTTGATAGATGCCGAAGACACAATATCTTTAGAGGAGGCGATAGTATGAAAGTATTGGACGAGGCAATAAAAAACGCAATAAAAACGATAAAAGAGCAGTATAAACAACCGATACAACCGCCAATCTACGAGTTAAAAACAAAGAGCACGGTAACCGTAGACTGTCCAATAATAGTAGTGTTCGCGACAGGAACAGATATAACTCTCGACACAGTTGTTTCCTGCGCAACGTACGAACCAGACAACGACGAGATAAAAATGGCTGTTACCGTCTATCCATATCCAGATGCTTACGACAAAATGAAAAAAGAAACACAAACACGGCTAAAAGAATTGCTGAACAAATACGATGAAGTAATAACACCGACCTACGACGAGAAAGATTTATTTGTGCTAAACGTTGAAGAGATATCGAAACTAAAATCGGTTAGAGAATTACTCGATGAAGAAAATAGTAGAGCGTCGCGGTTCTTTACCAAGACGCTCGAGGCAACGCTCCCAACGAGATACTATATACTGATGCAAGCGAGAGAATACGCGGTGGAAGAGGACGATGAAAAAAGGGCAGAGATACTCGAAAAACTTATGATAGATATGGCGAACGCGATAGAGTGCACAATGGCGTCGATAATCTTTGAGTAGGTGACGAACATGAAAAGATATATCTTGAGAACGCCACTAATAAGGGTGGCTTTCTACGGACAAAACAAAGAAGGAGAGTGGTTTAGACACGACAAACTCGTGACGCCAAATACACCAAAAGAAGCGGTAGACAAAGAAGCCGAAAAATTAAAAGAGAAGAACAAACTCGAATGGATATCTTACGGGATAGACAGCAGAATATACGTTCAAAAAAGAATGACGGGAGAGGTCGAAGAACTCGGAGCAGTCCTGTTTATCGATATAGATATAAGAGACATAGACGCGGGTCAATGGTACGAAATAATGAGTGTGATACTCGATATAGGAGTAGTTCCAGATATAGCGATAACAAAAAACGGAATGCATCTACGATTCTGGTTTATAGACGAACCAAAAAGACAAATAGAACGGATGGAAAAATTCAGACCGCTAATCGACGAGAAAGCGTTGAAAGTAGCGAAATCTCTCAACGCAGCGGTCCTACGGCTTTCAGAGAAGAAGAAGAACGAGATAAATGACATTATACTGATAAACGAAGGAAAGCCAAAGAACCACGAAGACGACCTGTATCTCGTCATGGGATTCGTCAGAAAATTCGAACAAGTAGTGTGTTGAGGGATAACGATGCTAACGCCACCGTTCCCAAAAATAGACGAAGGGCTTCGGAGAGAAGTTGAACAAAAACTAATCGGGAAAGTATTCTTCGTGAGAGAACTAAACGTGGTAATAGACGTGTATCATGCTACCAGAACAGACGAAGACCCAGAAAAAGACCTGAAAACGATGATAAGATTGTTCGAGGAAGTAGTCAAAGAAGTAGACGAGGCAAACGATTTCTATAGAAGCGGAGACAAACGATACCAGCAACTCGCAGTGACAAAAATAATGAGATTAATCGAACACCAGAACAAGATAAAACGGAGAATAATAATGGGGGCGTTCGGGATATGGTTTTGAGAATAAACCCCGAACTCCTGAATTCGCTAATACAAGCGCAAGTAGATTACTATGTTGAGAGACGTGGGAGAAAAAAGATAAAGATATACGAGGAAGAAGAGTATCCACTCGAAGAAGCACTTGAAGGACACGTGACGGGAAAAGAGATTGAGTCGAAGCCAACAAAATATACACACGGAATATACATGATATTGAAATCGAGAAACCCAAGACACGCAATAAAACGGGTTTTTCAATTCGCCGACAACGAAAAAGACATAGAAGAGATAATCGAGCGATACAAAGAGTTAGCACAACGCGAAGAAAACAAAGATGAGGCACAATACGTGATACTTGCTAAAGCGTTTGCCGAGCAATATGACCATGATTTCGAATATCAGAGACATGTCAAACCACACGTAGATAAAGTTAGGATATGGGCGGAAACAGGAAAGGAAGCAAACGAGGAATGGCAATGGGAAATAACTCGTGGTGAAGCAAGAAAGAGAAAATACGCAAGAAACTATGCCAAAGAATTCGGCAAACCACAACTCACAAAAGACGACATAAAGAAGTTGTCAAAATTATTCGACAAAATAAGAAAGATGAGGGAGAGTGAAACATGACGAAACAACGAAAAACAGCAACAATACCTCCCGAAATTATTGAGGATATACTCGATGAATTATTATCAGAAAATAACGAGGAGATAGAGTCGGAGCCATTAGAATTGCCAGAAACGAAAACACTTAATCTATCACACATAGCGACGCTAAAAAAAGATACAAGAAGGCGAAACAGAATAATAGCAAGAACAACGATGGACAAATCAGTCGTGGCGGCGATAGCCGAAGCAATAAAAGAAGCAGATAAAATCGAGATAGAAGACGATATACAAATCGCACACCTTATAGGAGAAGAACGCAAAAAACATAGGATAAGAAGACGGAAGAAAGTTAGGTGGGATGAAACCGAGATAAAAGAGCCGACGGAAATACTACGGGACATAAGAGGAAACTACGTTGCAAAGGTTAAAGTTCTTGCCGATAGAAGAAAGATAAACATGATAACGACCTTGAGGAAATTCGACTTACTATTCAACTCACCAGAATACGCGCTAAACATAGGGCTTGTAACGAGAGAGCCACCATTACTCAAACTCGACACAAACCCAACGACATACTACTACGGATACAAACTGTTCGAGCACACGAAGGACAAAGAGTATGAGAAAATAGTCGTGGTTGGGTGGATAAGATGACGAAAGAAAATGAGAGACATCAAGTCGTTCTGTGGAGAAAACTTGGGTTCGGAGCAATACCCCTCAGACAACCCGTCAAAAAAATAAGGAGATGGGACGCGGAAAAAGGTGGCTGGAGATATATCGAAGTTAGACCAAAACAACCAATCGACTACGCAGTATTTGGGTTAACACCCGTATTATCAGAGAAGACACACGAAGCAATAGTGATACCAATATTTCTCGGTGTAGAAGAGAAAACGACGTCTTCAAGAGAGTTTTCGATGAGTAGAATTAAGAGACACAGATACGATAACATGGTGTCGTTCTGCATACAAAATAAACTTGTTCCGATAATAATAGTCACATTTACCGGTGGGACAAGAAAGTTATATTCGTATAACATGCTTTTCAGAAACCCGAAAGAAAGAATGTTCAGGTCAAACGCAAAGCCATTCGACGAGATGGTAGATGACCTAATAAACGACTACATAAAAATATACCCACTCGTAGCAGCGGAATTCGCGCGAGGTGTGAAAGTATGAGCGTAGACGAAAATGACAAAGAGGTCATAAAACGAAAAATAGAGCAGATATTAGGAGAAGAAATAGATGAACTTCCCGAAGAAATAATAGCACAAGTAAAAATCGCGAAGAAAAGAAAGCGGGCAAATAGTAAGTCGCCTATCGATTACAAAGAAATAATGAGGCGTCTAACAAAAGTTCTGAACAGAGCCGTTAAGGTGTCAGACCTATTAGCGATGTTTCCAGAATTCAAGTTCGGGCTCGGCGGAAGGGGTGGAATCGTATCACTGCCGCAGGCATTCAGAACCGCAGTAAGACAAGAGATGCCAGGCGCGACACTAAAATATGCAAACACGACGATAGGCGGGGAGAAATACGTCTATCTATACATAGAAAATGATACCGTAGACGAAACTACACAGATACCAACGAATAGAGTGATATGTCCATCGTGCGGAAGAAGTGTTAAAGTTAGACAACGAAAAGGACAAGTTATATTAGTATGCGAATGTTCAATGCTTGAACTCGGAATAAGTCCTTCAGATTGGGCCGATATGTCTGTGAAAATAGCGCACGCGCCACAAAACAAACAAAAACGAGAGGTGGAACTAATCGAAAAAATAGAGAGTGTCGAATGGTAGGTGATAGAAGTGAGACCGACAGAAATAATAGACAAAGTGTTTTCGAAAATAGAAATGACGAGAAAGAACTCGGGAGTAATATATATGTTTACGTCCCCAAAGTGTGCTGGGTGTAAAACGATAAAGGAGATGATAGCGAGAAACAAACCAAAAGAACTCGAGAAAGTTAGATTGGTAGAAATAGACGTGACGAAAGAATTGAGAGAGCACGAGAAAAAGTTGTACGAGAAAGCATCCAGAAAAGTCGTCAGGACATACAACGTGAACCCCGTTATAAAAGCGGTGGTAGAAAAATCGCCAATAGAAGCGAAACTAACACCCGTCATAACAACGGAAAACGCGAAAAAAGTGGGTGTGTCATATAACGACCTGATAAGGATAGCCAGAGAAATCGGGTGATAAAATGCCTGTAGATTTCGTTTCAAAACTAAACAAAGAAAATTCGCATGCAAGAATGGCGATGAGCGAAGCGATGAAAATACACCGAATACTCAGAATAGCGCATAAAACATGTATGGAGTGCGAAAAAACAATAATGGAACACATAGCGAACTCTGCTACATATACAAACGACTGTGATGATTGTCATGGATTCGTCTGTCAAAGATGCCCGAGAGGAGTCGGAGTGGCGCTGATGGCAATAAACCCCGTTTTCAAAGATTTCGTCTATAATGACGAAAGATACACATATCTAACGAAGTCGTACATGATGGCTATAGACGTAGTAATAAAAATAAGATAGGAGGCGAAATAGATGGTAACGGAACAAGAACTTGAGGAATTCGTAGTGCCAATAGAAAAAACAAGATTCGTTGTAGAGTTTCCGATGATAGCGGAGATGAAAGGAAAGAAATCGAAATTAGTCCCAAAACCATACACGATAATGAAGTTTGGGGACATATACGTGGAAACATCTCTCGAACAAATAGTAGACAACGCGGCGAGAACAAAATCGCTGGTGAAATCAACGAAAAATAAAAGGACGAGAGTGTATGAACCGATATTAGCGAAACATCCACTCGACGAGACAAAGGACGTAGTAATAGGACACAACACGCCCGCAGGGTTGTTCTCGTATCTACGTGGCAGAACATATTTGACGGACAGACAGGAAGAAATACTCGAATTTATGTCTTCAAATATGGCGCCAGAAATTGGCATATTCGACGAAGAGAAAAAAAGGAGACCAAAATACGTATGGGTTGGAGATATAGAGTACGTCTCGCCAAAGAAATATGCGAGATATCTTGCGGAAAGAATAGCGATAGAAACACAGGACATAGACGACGACATTGAGAGGTTCAAAAAAGCCGACGAAATAGTTAAGAAGTTCATATCGACATTCAGAACGATAGACGGGGAAGAACTCATAGAAACCGAACATAGAATGAGAATATTGGCCGAGCCAAAAGTTATAAGAGACGGAAAGAAAATAAAGAGCATTTTAACCGCGAGAGAAATAGACCTAAACTACGGAAAAAGATTGAGAGGAAACGAAAAATACGAAAAACTCATAAAAGCGCTCAAAAAAGGGATGTCAAAGACGATATTTTTGAGAACAAAGACGCCGCTCGAAGTTAAGGAAACCATAAAGTTCGAAGAAGAAGAAGACAAGATAGTTGGCGTAGTAAAGTTTCCAGATTTCACCGTTATAGTAGAAGAGGAACCGACGATAGCAAAAGACCCCGTTTATCTCGCGAGAAGTATCCACAGAAAAATCGAAGAGTTCCTTGGGAAGATACAGTCGTTGGCAACAAGAACAAAAGACGTGATGTTACCAACATCTGGAAGTTACGTTCCATCAAAAATGAAGGAGTTCTACGAAAAGAAGCCAATGTACGGAAAACTTACTCCGATAGTAATCGAGAACAAAGGAAGGATACTAACCGCAGAGGAACTATTCGAACAGATAGGAGACGAGGAGGCGAACGAATGAGAAGATACGACGTCATAGTTCTCGAACCAGGAGAAACGATAACAATAACGAGAGTAGACGAAATAAACAGAGGAAAAGCGACTGTAAAATATATAGACGTGGATATAAGAGGAAAAGAATATCGAGTTCCTGGAAAACGCATGGAAAAATTCAAGCAATTCTTCGGGATAGAAATGTCGACAAGACCCGGGAAAATAATAAAAATAAGAAAACCGACGACACTCGTCTATTTCCATGATTCGGTAAACGCCTATGGGAGGAGATACGTAATAGATGATGTCTTCGAGACAGACGATGCTATAGAGAGCGAAAAAGAAGCGCAATTAATAACAGACATAATAATATCCAACATACCAGACGGACAGGCAATAAAGAAAGGAGAACGAGTCAACAGGTTCAGAAAACTCGTTGGAAAAGTGATAGATGCAAAACGGCTACAAAACAGAGAGATATTCTACGAACCTAATGTCCTTGCTAAAGTCGTTATAACAAAGAAACGAGTCAACGACAAAGATGTCTACCTGTCCCTATCGATAAGAGAGAAAAGAAAACGAATAACAAAGAACCAAATGGACGTAGACACAAGAGGCGTCATACAACTCGTGCCAGAAATAATAGTTGGAGACGAAAAATACTGTCTCGAACCACTAACAGAGATAACATCAATCGAACAGAAAGAAGAGATGAATACAGCGATAAGAGCGGTCAAAGAAATGGCCGAAAACCTGACACTCACAACAGATATCGGCGAGATAAAGATAGTTACGGAAAACATAAGGAAGGCACTTGCACCGAAGAACTTACGTGGTTACAACGAAAAAATAAGAAAGATAATCGTTAAATCAATATCAAACAAGGTAAACGAATTAATAAATAGGTCAAAAAGACGGAAACCAATAATAACATTCGTACAAGAACTACAGGAGTTGAAGACGGGCTGTGTATATGAAGAAGCCGGAATGTGCTATATGGTTCCGAAACCGATTAGAGAAACAATAGACGAGTCCATAAAGGAGATTTTAACGAAGTCCGTAGAGGAAACAGCGAAAAAAAACGTTAAACACTAAACCAAAAGTTTAAATACCCCATAACAAAACAACGGACACAAAAAAGAGCGAGGTGAAAAAATATGCCGAGAAAAAAGAAAGAAGAGATAGGTTTCGATGACCTCTTCTCGGAACTCGAAGAGTATGCCGTGGAAGAGGTCGTGAAAGTTAGGGCAGGTGGACCGAGAAAGTTTATAAACACGGAGACGGGAGAAGAGATAACCCGCAAAGAGTACGAAGCACTTCCGCCAGAGGAGAAAGCCAAGTTCGTGCCCGTTTCCAGCGTGCGGAAAACCAAGAGAGTCGACCCCAGAGAGACAATCGAGGCATACAGGAAGAAATACGAGAAAGTGCAGTCCCTCATAAAAGCGGTGAGAGCAAAGGCGAAGAAGATACCGGTGCGCAACAAAGAGGGAGAAGTAATCGGAGAGATGAAGTCCTTCTGTGTCGATAAAGACGCGATGGTGCGCATCCTGGAGAAATACGGACTGCACTCTTTCAAAAAGGCGCGCAAACAGTACGGCGATGACATACCAGCCAAAGTTGTCGTCGCGGCACTCAGGGGTGTTCTCGGTGCAGGTGGATACGTCGCGAAAGAAGATGTGCACATGAGCGGCGATGTCATCTGCATTGACCCCGAGATAAAACAGGCCCCACCCGCCGGACTCGGACTGCCCAAGAACTACGAGTGGGTTGAGCGCGTGGTCTCCGCGAAGCGCATCAACTGGGGCAGCGCGAAGGGCAAATTCAAAGTGTCCGGAGACCGTCTGATAAACGCCGTCTATTCGGTCATCGGTAAGAAGACCAAATAGACGGAGTGACCTAATCAGACAACTCGAACCCCCTTCCTTCTTTTTTTCTACGATTTCAAATTTAGCATACATTTTACGTGATATAAACACACTATTACCCAATAATTCAGGCACAAATTACACCAGCATATTACAAATTACACCAAAAAACTTATATACCACTACACCTTTATCGGTGGTAGAGATTGGGGGAGATTATGCGACGCCAACACACAAACAGACAACAGTCGCGCAATCAACCCCAATCAATAAAATCGGAGGTGATGAAGTATGCCGAAGAAAAAGAAGACAGAGGAAGAGACGATGGAAGAGGAAGACCTGTTCGATGACCTCTTCGCCGACCTTGAGGTTGTGGAAGAGGTTCGAAAGGCAAGGAGAGTTGTGGGACCGAGGAAATACAAGCACAAGGAAACGGGAGAGATTATAACCCGTGAAGAGTATAATTCTCTCCCCGATGAGGAGAAAGAGAAATACGAGCCCTACAGGAAGGAGAGGACATCGAAGAAACTCTCTCCAGAGGAAATCGTCCAGAAGAAGAAAGACGCCTACGAGAAAGCAAAGAAATTCGTCGAGAAACTTCTGGAGAGAGCGAGAGAGATAAAGATACGGACAGGGGACAAGACGACGGTGATAGAAGGAATAGCAGTGCCAATCGAAAAGATGGCACAGGCACTTGTCCGGGCGGAACTCCATGGTGAGTTCACGAAGACGCTCGGATATGAGCATGTCGAAACAGGAGACACCATCAGCGTCAAGGAATACAGGGAACTCGACGAGGAAGAAAAGGAGCACTACCGAGTGATAAAAGAGGAGAACGCGAACATCACAAATGTCAGCCGCGCGCTGGCAAAGGTGTTCGCGGAAGCAGGGTATAACCCCTTCTGCGTGAGAACTGCTCCCGGAGTTGTTCTGGTGGACAAAGACGATGCCTATGAGATAGAGGTCGACCTCCCAGAGAACCTCAGTGAATACGAGTGGCTTGCAAAGATGCGCGTGGCAAAAGCCCTTCTGTGGACGCTCCCCAAAGCCAGAGAGGAGCGCGTCATGGAAGCCCTGAAGGAACTCGGAGTGGACACAGAGAAACTCGAAGAAATCGTCGAAAGTGAATACGAGAGCAGAAGGAAGTGAAGCATCGGCTACATACACCAAACCCCCTTCCCGTTTTTATTTTTTAATCTGGAGGCGAAAAAATGAAAGTTGTCTATCTTCTCGTAATACCTGACGAAGAAGAAAAATACGTCATTCTGAGGAATGGAAAAACGAATGAGTTTGAACTACCAATACTCGAGACAGCAAAACATTCACAAGACGTAACAGAAGAGGAGCAATACGCGACAAAGTTATTAAAGGCGATAACAGAAAAACTTGAACTCGGAGAAAAATCAGCGATGAAACTCGAAGAGGACACAATACTCTTTGTCGGGCAAATAGATGAACTCAAATTCACCGATGAAATAATCAAATCAAACGACTACAAAATGTATATAATACCCGCTGAAAAACTCAAACAATCGCTCTCATCAAAAAATGTAAAAATCGAAGAAACAACAAGAAACATATTCGAAATGATTTTCTCTGAAGACAACGAAGAAGAAATAGAGCAGGAAAGCGAAACACCAAAAGGAGATGAATTCGACTTTGTGGAAACAGTCGAACTCATACTCGAGAGACTGATGACGATAGAAACGCACATGAAGGAAATCGACGAAAAAATAAAGAAGTTGTCGAAACAACACAAAGCGATATTCGAAAAACTCAACTCTCAAAACAACGAGGAGAGGGGGAAGGAAGACGTATAAAGAGTTTTTCGCGATATCATTAATCTTCTCGTTAACGGTATATTTATCAACACCCGAAACAAAAACAAAAATAGAGACGGTGCTAATTTTTATCCCAATAATCGGTCCGATACTATACTTATCGATGAGGTGAGAATATGAAAGTATTCGTAGAGAACAAATACTATAAACTCGAAAAAGCCACTCCAGGCAGCGCGGGGATAGACCTTGCACTGATACGAGATGAAACAATTTATCCTCTCGATAGGATATTCAACAAGATACAGTCGAAAATACCACTCTACAGAACGGGAACAAGAGTTCAGTTCCCGCCAAACACATTTGGAATAGTCGCACTCAGGAGTGGAATAGCACGAAAAGGCATACACCTCGCCAACCACATAGGCATTATAGACAACGACTACAGAGGAGAAATATATCTCGCACTATACACAAGCAGACCACACGAAATAAAACTCGAGAAGTATACGCGAGTAGCACAACTAATCATATTGCCGACAATAAACTATGATATAGCACAAGTCGAACAAATAAATAGAAATACAGCGAGGGGAGAAAATGGCTTCAATTCGACAGGAGAAAAAGCAAAACCGATACGTGATTGAAGAATTCGTTCTCCTATTACTATTAATCGCGACGTTCTTTATAACAATGGTCGGGTTTATATTTTTCAAGATATACGAGGTGTTATTATATGAATTACGAGGAAGAGATGAGAGTAGTAACAGCGCTCAAAAACACGCTGGAAATGATACGATGGACAAAACCAAAACACATACCGAAAACAGATGAACAAAAATTCGACTTCATACGCACATATTTCCTTTCGATGAAACCAGCATCTTGTGAATACGCAACAATATGGATACTGAAAAACGAAAAACCAGAAATTGTCGAAGAATACCTAAAAGGAACATTCGAAAACAGAATATATGATTTCCTCGTAATGGCAGAACTTGAGATGAGAAACGGGAAAAGAATATCTGGTACGACGAGTATAGGAGCATTCACAGAACGATACACACCACTATTCACAAAAGACGGAATATATCTCATACCGCATACCGAAGTAAAAATGATAAAGATAGAAGCGACAAAAGAAAAAGTTGAACACGCAAAACACGACATAAAATTACACGCAGAATATATTTATAATAAATTCCGAAAAGAAATATTCGATGCAGAAAAGAAAAGAATTCGGAGGTAACAACATGGACTACGACGACGAGATGGAAGCAGTCGCAATGATAAAAAACGCAATAGAAGAACTGAAAATAACGAACCCAGAATACCTCCCAAAAACCGAAGAAGAGAAAATACAATTCGCAGAAATATGGTTTAACTTCGCAAAAGATTCGTCAATGATAGTATCGCTCTGGGTAACAAAGAAAATCGATACAGAAGAATACGAAAAAATGATAGACAAAAGCATCGCCCTCGCAATACTTGATGACCTCGTACCAGCAAAAATATACATAAGAAACGGACAAACAATAGAAGCCGAAGTATCAATATCCGACAAAGAAAGTTCATTCATACCCGCATTTGATTTCAAAAACAACGAAATAAAAATACTTATGCCAGAAGACGTAGATAAAATAATATACGAAATACCAAAATCCGACACAGAATTTATAAGAAGGTCGATAAGAAGGAAAGCCGAATATATAGTAAAAAAGCATTCGAAAATTTTCAACCACAAATAACGCCAGACGAACTCAACTCGCGAAAAAGATATTCGA
>Ga0190313_1000063_pt1 | contig 71504 bp, 68 predicted proteins | sample 4870071011_MG_FD_169989 | JGI IMG/M metagenome (GOLD analysis project Ga0190313, IMG submission 169989) | Hydrothermal vent sediment bacterial communities from Southern Trench, Guaymas Basin, Mexico - 4870-07-10-11_MG | ecosystem: Environmental > Aquatic > Marine > Hydrothermal vents > Sediment ...
CAAATTTATCTCGAGACCATCCTATTTTCTTCTCGTCAATTGTGATAACGTAAAGGTAGTAAACATGCTTCCCATATGCTGGATCAGTAGGTGTTTTTATCCCGGGAACATCTTCAAGTATTTCAGTGAGAATTCTGGCATACTTTCTTCTAATTTCAATGAATTTGTCAAGTTTCCTGAGTTGATAATACGCCACTGCTGCCTCGATATTAGACATTCTCATGTTATAACCAATTCGAGCAAATTCATAAGCAGTTTTAGTTCCGCGAACCTCGCGAAGTTCTCCCTGTAGAGCAATAAGTCTCGCAGTTTCTGCTAATTCATCATTATTAGTGACTATAACACCGCCCCAACCTCCGGCAACAAGTATTTTTGCTGGATAAAGGGAAAATGCTGCTATATCACCTAAACTTCCGACTTTTTTTCCTTTATATTCTGCACCATGAGCATGACTTGCATCTTCGATTACAGGAATATTGTATTCTCGTGCCATTGAAAGTATTTCCTCCATTCTGCAAGGTTTTCCATACATGTGTACAACACAGATTCCATCAATGTGTTCTTTCTCAAGCACTTTAGAGATTTCTTCAGGAGAAATATTTGCGTCTTCTTCTACATCAGCAAAAATAGGAATTGCACCAGTACAAATTGCTGCTGATGCGGTTGCAATGAAGGTCAAAGGCGTAGTTAGAATTTTCTTATTAAATGTTAAATCAAGAGACAGATAGGATATGAAGAGAGCATCAGTTCCACAAGAGGTTGCTATTGCATGCTTAACACCAATATATCTCGCAAATTCCTTCTCAAATTTCTCTATAAATTCTCCAGAAGCTAATGCACCTTTTTCAAGAGCTTCCATGACCGCTTGCTTTTCTTCATCTCCGATTATTGGTTTTGCTATTGGAATCCAATGTTTTGATGCTGGTTCTCCTCCTATTATCGCTGGTTTTTCTTTTATTGACATAAATATCTCACCCAAATCAATTATTTCAGAATAAACATGTCAAGAGTTCATGGGATGAAAAAATGAAAGCACTCTCGCCCGATGATGTTAAGGCCCTTGACGACAATTCCCAATGGTTAGGCATCTCCGTATTGCAATTAATGGAAAATGCAGGAAAGAATATTGCAGAAGTAGTTGAACAGTTAACGAATGGAAAAAGAGCAAAAATTGCTGTAGTTGCTGGTCTTGGCAATAATGGTGGAGATAGTTTTGTTGCTGCAAGGCACTTAGGGAGAAATCATGAAGTAACTGTAATTCTCGTCGGAAAAGCGAAAAATATTACGACAGAAGAAGCAAAGAAGAACTTTGAAATTATCTCGCAAATGACATGGAGCATAAAAATAATTGAATTTCGGTACCCAGAGCAATCCAACGATATTCTCAAAACACTACTTGATGCTGACATCATCATTGATGGAATACTCGGAGTCGGTACAAAGGGAAGGGTTAAAGGATTACCCGCGCTAGCCATTCGTTTAATTAATCAAGCAAAGAACCAAAAAGGAGACATCAAAATAATATCAGTGGATGTTCCAAGCGGTTTAGATTGCTTCGCTGGAAAAACATTTGGTGAAGTAGTTAAAGCAGATATTACGGTAACTTTTCATGGAATTAAGAAAGGAATGAATGAACATATTTGTGGAAAAATCATCGTCAAAGATATTGGAATTCCTCCTGAAGCAGAATTGTTTGTAGGCCCTGGGGATTTGAGAGCATATGTTCTCAAGAAACGAGATCCCTGGTCATACAAAGGAATTCATGGTAGAATAATGATAATCGGTGGTTCTAAAGAATATTCTGGTGCACCAGCATTAGCAGGACTGGCTGCTCTTCATACGGGTGCTGATATTGTTGTGATATATGCACCATCCTCAGTTGCAAAAGTAATCAGAAGTTTTTCACCCAATTTAATCGTGAGAGAGCTTAATGGTGAATACATAACAGTAGAGCATCTTGATTATCTCATTGATGAGGCACAGAAATACACAGCAATCATAATTGGACCAGGATTAAGCACAAAAGATGAATGTCTTGATTTTGTATTAGAATTTTTAAAGCGAGTTAATAGTTTAGACAAAGTCGTAGTGGATGCAGATGCATTAAAAGCCCTAACTGTGGACAAAATACCTAAGGGTATAATTATTACACCACATGCTGGAGAATTTGCAAAGATTTTTGGAGAAAAACCAAGAGATTTAAATCAGAGAATTCAACTGACTCAGGAATATGCTAAAAAATGCGGATGTGTAATCCTCCTGAAAGGACATATAGATGTGATAAGTGATGGAGAAAGGATCAAACTGAATGTAACTGGTAATCCTGGAATGACCGTAGGAGGAACAGGGGATGTTTTAGATGGAATAATAGCTACATTTCTTGCACAAGAAGTCGATCGATTTTGGTCAGCATGCGCTGGCGCATTTATTAACGGTGTTGCCGGGGATCTCGCATTCTTAGAATGTGGTTATTCTCTCACAGCTACAGATGTTATTAATGAAATTCCAACAGTGCTTAAAATGCTGTATGATGGAAAAATAAATGAACTTCGCGAAATATATTTAAGAACTCACCAGTAAAAGTGAAAAAAATGAAGATCCAAGTCACAAAGACGATCGGCGTTAAACCTAAGCGTATTGATGTAATTATAAAAGATAACAAATTGTATGTCATTGGAAGTATTCCAATTCCAAATCCCTGCTATGAGATTAGAGCGCAGGCAAAGATTGATGAGAAAAATCACGAACTTAAAATTTACATCCGGCGAGTTAGAACTCCTAAAATTTGTGTTCAAGTTCTTGCAACGGCATTTGTTGAAATAGATACTGAAATTCAACTCAAAGGATTGTGGCAAATTCGTGTGTATCTTGACGGAAAAGAAGAAAAATATGTTTCTCTTCGTTTTCCATGATGAAATAGAATGAACAAAATTTGCTAAAAGTTCAAATTATTTCATTTTGGAGAAATTTTCTACATTATGGTAAAATTACTAATCTTTAAATATTTTTTAACATTCTGTAAAAATTCATGGAGATTAACTGGTGTAAGATATGAAGATCATGATTATTTGGAATGGAAGGAAATTGAAGGAAATTAGTGATGAGCAAATAATATCAGCAGAAAAAGCTGCACAACACATAAGCGAGATAATAGAATCTTTCGGAGAAAAGGTATTACATAATAAATACGTTCCAGTACTGAATGGGAAAGTAATTCAGCATGGACAGCAGTTATACAAGGAGCTATTAAAGGCAATTAAAAACAAGCGAAATTGTGTTATTACACTTATAGAACCAGAAATGCTAATGCGCAAAGAGAAAGTTGTAAATGAATCAGTCTTAGTGTTCGCTACTCCATTACTGACAAGAGTAGGATAAACCACCATAAATTTTGGGTATTCTCTACTTCTGTTTGGAAATTAAAGGGTCTGATTTCTTTTTTCATCATTTATTCAGTGGATCACCTCTTCTTCATCCCCAATAATTTTTTCTCTGAGCCTTTAAAATTTTTCCCTTAAAAGAGGAGAAAGTATATTTCCATGTTACATAGATAATCTCAGTCTCTTTTCTCTCTCAAAATTTTCTCTCACCGTTTCATGCATGGGTTAAAATGATGTCTATTGTTGACAAAATATTCGATGAAGTTCTTAACCGCAAATCAATTTTCAAGAATCGTCGTGTTCTTAGTATTGACTACGTTCCCGAAACGCTTCCTCACCGTGAAAAGGAAATTGAAAAATTGGCAAAAATCTTAGCAACAGCATTGAAGGGAGGAAAGCCATCAAATGTATTTGAATATGGTAAGACTGGCACAGGAAAAACAGCTGTTACTCTCTACGTTCTCAACAAGTTGATTCAAAAAGCTAAACAATATAATCTTCATTTTGCTGCCGCCTATGTTAACACCCGAATGTATAACACTCCTTACAAAGTCTTGTACAAAACAGCAACTGAGCTAGGAATTAAAGTGCCGAGAACAGGACTTGCCGTGGCCGACATATTTGAGAAGGTCTTACGTCGAATAGATATGCTCGAAAGCTTTGTTGTAATCGTACTGGATGAAATTGATTATTTAGTCAAGAAAAAAGAGGGAAATGATATATTGTATAGACTAACTAGGATTAACAATGAATTAGAAAATTCTCAAGTGAGCGTCATCGGTATTACAAATGATCTCAGATTCAAAGAATTTTTAGATGCTCGTGTTTTATCAAGCCTATCCGAGGAAAGCATTGTTTTCGAGCCGTATACAGTTGAACAACTTTATGACATTCTCAAACAAAGAGCAGAATTGGCATTCGTTGATGGGGCAATTGATGATTCAACATTAAGGCTGATTGCAGCATTATCTGCGAGAGAAAGCGGTGATGCTAGAAAGGCTATAGATTTATTACGTATTGCAGGTGAAATTGCAGAAAGAGAAGGTGCTGAAAAGATAACAGAACAACATGTGAGAATGGCATATGAGGAGGTCGAGCGTGATATAATCAAGGCGGCAATAAAGTCATTGCCATATCAAGAAAAATTAGTATTACTCGCAATTGCATTACTTTTCACAAAAAGTAAAAAAGTGACTACTGGGGTAGTGAAGAAAATGTATGAAAAATTATGCGAACTCACGGGCACACCGCCTGTCACACTTAGACGAATGAATGATTTCATAAACGATTTAGAGACTCTCGGCTTAGTTTCATGTCAGATAGTATCATTTGGTCGTTACGGACGCACTAAGGTAATTTCCCTCGAAATTCCTTCTCAAACAGTTTTCTTGGTATTAACTGAAGCTGATCCTTTGCTTGCTGAAATCTTAAAGGATTGGTCCTCATTTAAATTTGACGCATGATAATCAATTAGGCATCAAATCAACCATACAACACATAAATGAAAATCGATATGTGAAAATCTGCAAGTATTTCAAATCACTTTATTATTCTGGGTTCAAAAATGTCAGAGAAAATCTCAGCAGAAAAGCCACTTTTCCAAGAGCGTGTTTATCATCTTGGAATAAAACCAGGAGAAATACCACCTTATGTCCTTTTACCTGGAGATCCAAAGAGAGTGGACATAATTGCATCTCTTCTTTCTAATCCGAGAGAAATTGCATATGTAAGACAATACAAGACTATTGTAGGAACCTACAAGGGCGTTGAAGTGGCGGCAACATCAACGGGAATAGGTTGTCCTGCAACAGAAATAGCAGTCATTGAGCTTTATTACGTTGGTGCAAGAACTTTGATAAGAGTTGGATCTACAGGATCATTACATGAAAATGTGAAAATTGGAGATTTAGTAATTTCCTTAGGTGCTGTACGTCTGGATGGAGCATCAAGAAACTATGCACGAATAGAATATCCAGCAGTTGCGGATTTGGAAGTGACATTAGCTTTAATCAAAGCAGCAGATTCTCTTGGTTATAGATATCACGTTGGGATAACCGCATCGAGTGATTCTTTTTATGCTGGACAAGAACGTAAAATTGATGGTTTCTTGCCCAGACACATGGAAGGACTAATTAATGAATTAAAGCAATTAAAAGTTCTCAATTTCGAAATGGAAGCCTCAACTCTCTTTGTTCTAAGTAGAATCCTTGGATTACGAGCCGGAGCAGTTTGCGTTGTTTTTGCCAATAGAGTTACAAATGAATTTATCTCACCAGAAGAGAAAAAGAGCGCTGAAAAAGCAGTATGTCATGTTGGTTGCGAGGCAGTAAAAATTCTCAAGGAATGGGATGACGAAAAAGCAAAAGGAAATAGGCTTCCCTATCTAAGGTGAAAACTATTCAAATAATAGTGAAATCTCTTGATGAGATTAACGCCAAAGAATTGGACGAATTTGATGCTGTTTCCTTTATTTCAGACGATGAAACCTTTAGAGAAATCCTAAAGCGGGATCGTAAATTACGAGAGCTTTACTCTCAAATTCTCAACAAGAGGATTCAAATTATTTTGATAAAAAGCAAGAATATTCAATGCGCAAAGAAATTATTACTCAGGTTTGGAAAAGTTAGTGGAATTAGAAGAGTTCTCTTGATAAAGTACTTCAATCTTAAGAAGTAAAATATTATGGTTTTTCGTTAACATAAGATAGATGATAAGAATGAGGTATCGAGGAACTGCAGAGTTTGTATTGAGCAAACCGCTTCCAAGGGAAGCAATTAATGAAATTCCGAAACTTATTGATGAATTCAATAAGAATATTTTAAGACGGGGTGCTAAAAAAGAAGAGGAAGCTGCCAAAATCAAAAGCTGGACTACAAAAGATAACACTCTTGCTTTTGAAATAGTAAGTGGGACGAAGGTTCGCGTGCATGTTGCGACGCTAAGAATAAGAAAAGCACTTGTAAAATTCCTTGGACAGCATAGGATTGGAATAAGAAAAACACGATTAGTTGATGCGGAAATAATTTTAGATGGAGATTATAACATAACAGCTCAAATTCCATTTGTTAAGGAGGTTGTTAAAGAAGGAGGAAAAACAATAGTAAAATTAGAAGTGCTTGAGGAAACTGAGCTCGAAAAACCCTACATTGACAGAATGATAAAACTATTTGAATTAAAAGAGCTTCGAGCAAAATGGGGCGGAAAAGCCGAACATTGGATCTTGATAAAATCATCCCCACCACGAGAATACACATTCAAGGAAGATCCAAACATAATACTTGAAAAGTCTGGGCTAATGAAACGATATGCTGTCGGACAATACGTCTATACGCCGCCATTAGCATGGATGTTCAATAAACTGCAAGAACTCTTTATTAATGAGGTTCTAAAACCCTTAGGTTTCATTGAAGTAATTCTTCCAAAGGTTTCTCCATTAGAAGTAGCATTAAGATCCGGACACCTTAAAGGTGCCGCACATAATATGGTTTTCGTATGCACGCCCGTTTCATCTGACCCAAGCGAGTTAGAGAGCTGGTATGACTGGGTATACATAACAGAAAATCCAGACGGCAAAATGTTGCAAAGATACTTAGATCCAGTAAGTTACTATATGGAATATGCACAATGCCCACCATTTTACGCATTTCTTAGCAAAGAGGTCATAGATCCCAAAAAACCACTCAAATGGTATGATAAGTCAGGTCCATCATTTAGATTCGAACCAGTAGGAGGCGTACGTGGATTAGAGAGACTTTTCGAATTTCATCGAATCGAAATCATATGGTTAGGAGAACCAGAACAAGTTATTCAAATTCGAAACGAACTCCTCGAAAAATATGAATACTTCATGCAAAAAGTTCTAGACCTAGAATACCGATTCGCTTGGGTCACTCCATGGTTCCTAGTTCACGCAGGTGAAATTCGCGAAGAAAAACTCGATTTAAATCAACCAGGAACAATAGACTTTGAAGCATACTTACCATACAAAGGACCACGCGAAGATCCTCACTCATGGCTTGAAATCGGAAATATTAGCATACACGGAACTAAATTCACAAAACCATTTTTAATCAAACACAAAAATCCGAAGAAGATCGTATGGACAGGATGTTCTGGATTCGGAACAGAAAGATGGTTATTAGCCTTCCTTGCACAGCATGGGTTTGACCCCGACAATTGGCCAGAAAAAGTAAGAAACGCATTCAAAGGAATTCCAGAGCCACTTGAGATAGTCACATATCCCAAGCCCGAAGGAAAGAAGATTTTAGAAGATCTCAAGAAAACGTTATTCGCAAAACTAAGAGCATGATTTGATTTAGAATTACTCAATGTTTTTGGAATGAATACTTTTCATATTCTTTACAATTTTTGTTTAAGCACACCGTCAACTATTCTTTTGAATCTTTTCTATGCGTCTAATAAATTCATCCCTAGAGCATAAAATCCATCGTCCATTCCTCCTTATGATTATTCCTTTTCTAATTAATTCATCAAGTGCAATTTTGAGTTCTTTGAGTAAGTGTAATTCGTCTAGCAAGATTCTTCCATCAGAGACAGCATCTAATAATAATCCCCAAAATGATGAAAACGCTCCAAGAAATTCGTCAGGAGTAAACCAAAGTGCTTCTATGATAGCCGGCTTTAATTTTGCTATCTTCTTTTTCAGTTGAGAGAACTCAAGTCTGTTAAAATCACGTGAGATGACAATAAGATCAATATCACTCCCCCACCGGATTTTTCCTCTAGCTACCGAACCAAAAAGTAATAAACCATCAATTTTAACATATTTTCCAAGAACTTCAACATATTTGATTATTTTCTCCGCGAAGACTTCTGGAATTCCCTCCTTCTTTAAGGCTACTCTAACTTTCCTGACCTGAGAGTTCACTTCTAATTTCCCTGAGACGCGCGCACACTTCCCGCAATTCATCGTCAACGCCTTTGATTTCTATTAAATCTGCTACAAGCCCAGCCAAATAACGTGCATCATTTAAAAATTCATTAATTTGGTCAACTGAGTAATATTCATTTGGTGGAATTATTCGATCATGATGTCTAACTCCATACCTCGGTCTCGTTGCCTCATCCTCAAAAGTTTTTGCAAGAGAGGATATTGCAATTAATATGTTTCTCTCCTCCCTTCCCATTCTAATTTGACCTACCTCGGCTTCTGCTATAATCTGATCAATAATTGTTGATGGACGGTGCGTTCTAGGAGGTTCTTGAGAATAAAGACATATAACAGCCTTACAAAGTTTCTCCACAAACTGTTGAAGATGATAAACAATTGCTCCCCTATGTCTATGAATATTGAGACTCCCTACGACATCATAGTCTTCTAGTGCTAAAATAATCCAGTCTTTTGCGGAACTAAGCACTTCAAGCCCCAAATACTACTAAGGTGAAGAAGAAATAAATGATAAGTTTCACTATTTCTATCCACAAACATTTCTCTAAAGTCCTCTTTGATAATTAATTATTTATAGCCTCAACTTTTAAGCGTAAGACAAGTCCTAAAACCTCCAACAACATATTATTGGTTCCCATTTTTCTCAGTAAAATTCATCTAAGAATTCATTCAACATTTTAATCTCATGAGATTCAATCTTTTAAGGGAATATAAATGTGGTTTTTTGGACCAAGCTTTGGCGTTGAGAAAGGAATCCCAGTAGTTTACGAGAGACCCGACTCGATTTCGATACTAAGTGACCAAGAAGCATTAAGCAAACTCCCACGATACTTTGCTATCTTGCAGAGAAAAGCTATTGCTAAGTTTCAACTTGCAAAACTTATACCCTGCGACTACAAAAGCTCAGACGATCTAGAAGCACTTTGGAATATTCATGATGACGCATTAAAAGAATTCTTGGAGATCTTAGAAAGCAAGACTGAAGAAGCCTTAAAAGAGGAATGGAAAAGAAAAAAGGATAACTTACCTAAAAAGAACCTTCTTACATTGAAAAGAGATATTGCATGGCGTCTGTTAGAATCATGCATCTTTTGTGAAAGAAAGTGCAGGGTTAATAGATTGAAGGGCCAGCGAGGATTTTGCGGACTCGATGAGAAGGCCTACATAGCAAGCGTTTTTCACCACATTGGGGAAGAACCAGAGCTTGTTCCGAGTTTCACGATATTCTTCAGCAGATGTACAATGGTCTGTGTTTATTGTCAAAACTGGGATATTTCTCAATTCCTACGAGGTGAGAATATATCAGCAGCAAGACTAGCACAAGTCATCGATGAAGAATGGAGAGCAAATCGCATTAGAAATACAAATTGGGTAGGAGGAGAACCAACTCCTAATCTCCATTACATTCTTGATGTACTCGTTCTTCAAAGAGAATCAGTTCCTGTGGTTTGGAATAGTAATTTCTACATGAGCGAGGAAACAATGAAGCTACTAATTGGAGTAGTTGATGTATGGTTACCTGACTTCAAATACGGGAAGGATGAATGTGCCATACGTTTATCTGCAGCACCAAGATATTTCGAGGTTGTTTCACGCAATCATAAGATCGCAAATCAATACGGTGAAATGATCATACGACATCTAGTACTTCCAAATCACGTAGAATGTTGCACTAAACCAATATTGAAGTGGATTGCAGAAAATTTGGACTTATCTCGCGTCAGAGTAAATGTGATGAAACAGTACCGCCCTGAGTATCAAGCTCATCGCTACAAAGAAATCGCCCGTAGGCTAACACATGAAGAATGGAGAGAAGCTATCACTTATGCGAGAAATCTCGGTCTTAGTTTAACTATGTGAATTCTTTATTTAAGCAGTTAGAAACAATTAGAAAGAGTATACATCTAATTGGCTCTCCACTGGTAATTCGCGAGGCTTCTTAATGGTTTTTAAGAGTTCTTCAATCGTTGTTTGAATACCACCCATGATCAAAGTAACTCTTAGGCCGGGGAACTTCTCGTCAACTCTCACTCCGAGTATCAATTCATAATCAAGTCGGCCGAAAACTGCTTGTAGTCTGCGCATAATTCTGTGAGTTTCTTGCAATGTTAAGTCTTTCCCTCCAGTGATATTCACCAAACATCCTCTCGCTCGGGCAGGCTCAAATACCAGGAGGGGATGTCTTAGTGCTTGTATTAAAGCTGAGTCTGTTCTATTTTCAGTTGTTCCGTCTGCTTCACCAATTCCAACGAATCCAAACCCCCCGAGTGTTAAAACTTTTGCAACGTCATTAAAATCTACATGGATTAATCCTGGTTTTGTGACTAGGTCTGTTATTCCTATTATCGTTTTTATTAAAATGTCATCGCATAAGTTGAAAGCATCTGAAATAGTCAAATTGCTAGCAATTTCTAGGAGTTTATCGTTTGGAATAACTATTAAAGTGTGTGCGTATTTAGATAATTTTTCAAGAGCATTAATAGCATTTTGCATTCTAACAGATCCCTCGGCGGTAAACGGAAGGGTAAAGATACCAACAACAACACTATTCATTTCTCGAGCTATTTTAGCAATGACTGGAGAAGCACCGCTTCCAGTACCACCCCCCAGCGTCGCCGTTATGATAACTAGATCTCTATCTGACAAAATTTTCCTTATTTGATCCTCTACTTCATATGTGGCCCGTTCTCCCAATTCCGGTCTATTTCCGGCTCCTCTTCCTCTAAGCAGTTTAGGTCCAAGTAATAATCGGATATGAGCGCGTGAATGGTAAAGTTGCCAAGCATCCGTATTTGCTGCGACTATTTTTATTAAACTTGAGCTTCCGATAAGATTTGTAAGCCTTGTGCAAGCGTTGTTTCCCCCGCCGCCGACGCCGATGACCACAATCTTGGGTAATGCTTGTTGAAGAATTCTTTCTATATCTTCTCTTTGGAGCTTCTTTTCGATATTTTCAACCTTTTCAGAAAGGGAGTACATAATCTTCACTCAAGTTTTTTAGTGCTTTCGGGCAAAAAACTGGAAATAATACTTGAAAAACATTGGGAAATTCTATGGAAATTTTTCTATTTATGAGGTTTCTGCTCGTTGAGTTTCATGCGTGCGGTTAGGGTAGTATTCTTTTTGTGTATCATCATCTTGTTAATGATCACCAATATTTTCCTCACTGTTGTGATGATAAAGAATCCTAGTGCTGTGGTGAGTACGGAGAGAAAGTTTGGGGTAGTAAGTAATGCGGGTTATATAGTTATCACGAAAGAGAAGATTCATGTTGAGGGAATGTATGAATTGTTGTGTTGTGATAAATTTGCGATATTTTTTACTATGAGACCGCCTAATTTTGATGGTGTAAAGGTTTTTCCGAATAGGATTTTTAGGCTTGAAAAGATTAGAAGGAGTGGGGGAATTTATCTTAATTCGTTGGAAACATGTAGGATTGTTAATGTTACGCCTTTATGGAATAAATCCTATTATGGCGAGGGAATAATTGTTGCGGTCGTGGATTCTGGAATTTCTCCTCATGTTGAGCTTCGTGGAAAAATTTTGAAAAGCAAGTCATTTGTGAGTAAGAAATATGGTTTTCCTAGGGATGAACCGTACACTACGGATCCTCTTAGACACGGTACTGCTGTTGCTGGGATTATTGCTGGTGAGGGTAAAAAACCAGAGGGTAAGGGGATTGCACCATTGGTTAAGTTGCTGAATGCGAGAGTATTTAATTCTTCGGGAATTGCAACGGAAGCGGCTATAATCGCGGCGATAAAGTGGAGTGTAGAAAATGGTGCAGATGTAATTAATTTATCTCTTGGTGCTGAAGCAAAGCGAGAGAAAACGCCTCTTCAACTTGTTCTTGAGTGGGCGGTAAAAAATGGTGTTATTGTTGTATGTGCTGCGGGTAATAATGGTTTCATGAATGTTGCAACATCAAGTATTACGGATCCTGCAGTTAATCCAATGGTAATTACGGTTGGAGCATCATATGGTGACTTTTTTGTGGCTTTCTATAGTGGAACGGGACCAACTCATGATTTTCTTGTTAAGCCAGATTTGGTAGCGCCTGGTAATGTAATTGCGCCTGTTGGTTTAGATGATTATGAATATGTGATGGGAACATCCTTTGCAGCGCCTCATGTTTCTGGGGTGTGTGCTCTTCTTTTGGAGGTTTTATGGAAAGAATTTAATCTAACGAAAAGTGCATGGAAAAAGCTTGGTGCGAAATTAACTGCAATCATTTTAGGAATCCTAAGAAGATCTGCTAAGGATTTGGGTGAATCTGTTCTTCGTCAAGGTGCAGGGCTCGTAAATGCTGGATTAGCATATCATTACTTAAAGAAGCTTCCACTTACTGCTGTCGAAAATATGACGTTACCGGCGATATTGGATGTGTTTCCGTATCAGATACCTGACGAACTTGGTTTTCCTTGGAAGATGAAGGTATTTATTGGGGCGAAAATAGTATTCAATTTTTCGATTGCAACAACATTTGATGAAATTAAAGTATCTCTTGAGAATTTATCCGATATTTTCGAGGAACACTTTCAAAAGGAAATTCATGTTGATGGAATAAGTGTTTTTGAGTTTAACGTATCTGTAAAAAATGCGACAGAGGGATTAAAACGAGGAGCTATAATTTTTTCTCATAGGAATTTTACTTTAAGAATACCTATTGTATTTCTTCTACGAAAACCTGATGCAAAAGTGCTTCTCGATATTGGGTACACAAATTGGGCGATTGATACCATTTATGGACAATTTTTCTATCTCAGACTTTTTGCTGAAGAGATAGATGTTTACATCGAACAACTTTTTTCAAAGCAAAATTATCACGCTCACTTTTTACAGAAATTTGACGTAGTAATAATTCCAGATCCAGCAACGTTCGACAATAATAGAACGATTAGAATTCCAGATGAAAATATAAATGTTCTCTATGAATACGTGAAATGCGGGGGAATCATAGTAGTTATGGCAATGTTTCCATCAAGCGATTTTCATATGATCCATAATATTAAGCCTACGAATAATATAACTGAGTTGAACAAATTAGCGGAGAAATTTAACGTGAAATTTCTAACAATTAATGAATATGTAACGTTGCTTAATAAGAAAATAATCATTAACCAAGGCAGTTGGCTACTTAATGGTCTGAGAAAATTACCTATTGTAGGAACAGGGTTAGAAGCTTTAGGAAATAGCGTGGAGTCCCTTGCCTGGACGGGCGATGATGTTGACGTTATACTCTTGTCACGTGTAGACATGGGTTTTGCTCTATTTATTGCAACGAACTTCCTTGCTGATAATTTTGCATTTAATGGCATTTATGGAAATCTTGCTCAAGATATAAAGAGCTTCTGGTCTCGTTTATTTCTGTTTCGCAGAGTGGTCTTTTCGCCCATATATGAAGAAATAGGTAGGGAAATGTGTGAAATACATTTAAAAATTATTCAACCAAAGCCCGAAAGAATTGTTATCTATCAAGCAGATGTACTTGGCGTAAGAAGAGTAGATTATACGGGGGAGAAGAACGAAATTATTGTTCGTTTTTCTCCAAGATGTGGGGGAGAACAAAAACTAATTGTTTTAATGACGGGTGATACCAAAGAATACGGATTTGAACACACATTTTGGGTAAGTGATGCGGAGCGTGAACCGCCAAGGATAATTTATCCACATAATTATTCAATAATTTGTGACGGACGCATTTATATGAAAATCATAGATGAATCAGAAATCATACCCTTTATCAGAATAAAGGTCAAATCGGAATTTCGTGTTCTCTCTCGATCTTACGATGTTAAATTTTCAAATGAGAATAAAACATTGTTCCTACTCATCTTTGTCTCAAGGAATTATACTTACATAGAGATTTATGGGGAAATTTTCGATATAAATGGAAATAAATTAAGGTTTCAACTCCTATTAAGACAATCAAAAATGATGCTTAAGCAGATAATTACAATTATTGTTTTTGCCGGCATTGTAGCAGTTGCGGTGGTGGTCATTAGAAGGCTACGCAATGCGCGCAAGAAGAATATTATCTTTTGTCCAAGTAATTCGAACAAAAACCTTTTGGTCTAGTAATGATAAAGGATTTTGAATTCCAACGATCGTGAGAGCCCATCCTTTTGATACAGCTAGGGCTTCACCTTTTCTCCATCCGGGTGCGATTATTCTTGCGATAGTTTTCTCACCTATCCTAAAAGGAGCTCTAATTTGTGGTCGTCTATGCATTCCAAAGTCTTCTGGTGAAAGAATTAATTTTATGTTGTATTTTTTCTCCCATTCACGTAATTTCTGGTAAAAAGTCCTCCAAGACATTTCTCTGACACCTTTGGGTTTTCTTCCCCTCTTGTGGGCAACAAATTTTTGAATGCCTAGTGGAGGCCATTTTTTTCCAGCACCAATCTTAATTGCATATTCAATGATTTTTGGAATTTCTTGGTCATTATAACCAGGAACCCAAACAGGTGCGATGAGAAGATCTATATTTGTATTTTGAACAATATACTCAGCCATACTCAAGATGTGATGTAAATCGTACCAAGGCATTCCAGCGAGTTTTTTTGCTTTTTGTGGATTCATGGAATCTATTGACAAATTTATGCGTGATAATCCAGCATCATTTAATTCATCAATGAGTTTTTCCTTTAGAAGAACACCATGTGTTTGCATAGAAATAATTTCAACGCCAGGAATATCAGCAAGCATTTGAATCAAGTCTACGATTTTTGGATATGTTAATGGATCTCCAACAGTATCAATATGTGCTTCAAGTTTCCTTTGCCCTTTGAATTTTGCTATTTCAAGGAACTTCTCTATGATAAGTTCAGGATTTACTATAATATATTCTGCTTGCCTTGTCTTTGAGAAAGGACCAGCATCTACTGAGCAGTAAATACAGTTGAGAACACATAATGATGTTGGACGTACCTGAATTAAGTTCCATCCACGATCGATCAAGCCATATGCGATACACCCCATTAATGGGAATGTTTCATCTACTTTAACTAAAATTCTTCTAGTGATCTTCATCTTTTTTACTACCTATAAACGACTTTGCCATGGATAACAAGATTATAATCAACGAGTTCAATTTTAAAAATGTCAATCCAAGGGGCTTCATCTATTTTGCCCCAAAATACATCATGTGCTAAGTTAACAGCTTTCTTTATTCCACCGAGTATTACTGGAGTAATGCTTATTCTCACTAAGTCAATTAGCCTTTCCTTTAAGAGGCTTCCAATAATTTTTCCACCTCCTTCGACCATAAGTTTACTGACTTCGAATTTTTCATATAAGATTCGTAGCAACTTCTTTAAATCTACCTTATTCCCCTCATTTACAATTAAGACTTTTGCACCTGCTTTTTCTAATTCCTCTATTTTCTCCCTCGGTGCTAAATTTGTAACAGCGATTATTGTTGGAACATGAGAACGATAAGTTATACACTTTGCATTAGGAGGTGTTCTGGCCTTTGAATCAACAATCACACGTATTGGATGTTTTTCACTCTTGTAATATTTATCACTTATTGTAAGATGAGGATCATCTTTTAGGACTGTGTTCACACCAACCATAATAGCATCTACTTGACTTCGTAGTTTATGTACTTCAACTTTATCCTCATAACTCGATAATTTTGTATCGCCTTCTTCTGATGCTAATTTTCCATCAAGAGAAATTGCACACGAGAGTATTACGAGAGGTCTGTTTTTAGGTTGGGAAATGTCAATTTTTTTCTCCCAAAGTATAGTCATATGTTCATCCCGTTAATTTTTTAGAGAAAAATAATTTACACTTATTGTGATAAGATTTGAGTGAAACACATGCAGAGAACAAGACGAAGACGATGGTATGTATTGAAGATGAAACTTGCGGGAACGGATCATAAAACTCTCGATCAATATATTAACGATTTGAAGAGAACCCTCGAACAACATAAGATAAAAGTATATGGTCCAATTTATTTACCAACAAAGACTCTCGTGCTAGGAGTTCGACGTACACCTTGTGGCCAAGGAAGTGAAACATACGATCATTTTGAATTAAGAATACATAGGAGACTTATCATTTTGCGTTTAAGATCTCCAAAAGACTTAATGTTTGTATCCTCTGTGAAAATACCACGTGGAATTGTTTGTGTGGTCGGAGCTGCTGGTTAAAAACAGTCATATTCGTCCGATAATGATTATAAAAATCCTTCTATCTCTAGTCGGTTGATTAATTCATCAATAATTGTGTTTAGAACATTAACTAAGTTTCTTCTCAGGATTCTCGGAAGAAAAATGTTTTCACCAGCAACAATAGCGCCATAACGTTGAAGAGCTAGTATAAGTGATTCAGAGAGCAAATGTAAATTTTCATCAGGGACTTTCAAATTTATGTACTTAAATGTCCAATGCAATGTTTCGAATACGTTCTTTCTTTTTATCATGATTTTTTCATAAAGTGTTTGGTAAAGTTTCGAAAATAGACAACATGCTAGAGTTTCTTTCATTCTTTTCTGTGAGAGTAAGTTTTCACTGATTTCGTCTAAAATTACAAAAACTAATGAAGAATGTATTTTATCTGCTACTTTTATTAAGTGTAAATAGTCTATGATGCATTTTTCGGGCATGTATGAGCAGTTTCTTAGGATTTTCTTTTCAAGTATCATTAAATGGTGCTTTTTAAGAGAGGAGGGAATGTCTTGTTTTTTTCCGAATATTATTGCAAATATTGGGTTTTTTTCCTTGTTTATCATTTCAAGTTTTTTCTTAGAAATGGGTAATTCTTCAATTACGATTCCAAGTTTTCCCTTAGCATCCTTCAACTGATATTCTATATATCCAATAATTGGTGAGGAAATTTCGCTTTTTCTGAAATTAATGTAAATTTCTTCATCAAGTGGGATTGATATTGTTTTATCAGAGAAATACTCACTAATTAGCTTAATAATGGCATTCTTAGTATTTAGTTTTTCTGGTGCAGAAAGAATCTTTGTTAGAAATTTTTCAATGAAATTAGTCAGTATTTGTATTGTTTCTCGTATGTTTTTCCTTTGATACAAAAACTGATTTTTTGCTATTTCCTCTACTATGCTTATGGCAATGTTTTCCTTAGTAAGTGTAAGATTTCTGAGCTTCTTATAGCAAAGGATGCTTTTATATGACATGGATCTAACTAATTTCTCCTTGTCCATAAACATATCGAGATTGATTAATAAACGAAAGTTCTCGAACAAAGGAGCATATTTCGTTTTCTTTACTTTAAGAAGCGTTAAATTACTCATGGTTAGTATAATTACTCTCTTTCGTGAGAAAGAATCTGATAAAAGTTTTTCCAATACTGCCAACACAGATTCTATTCCGTAATACGAAATAGACTGGTCTATTTCATCTAATATGATAACGTCAACATTCTCAAATTCTCTCTTGTTTTTTCTTTCTTTTATATAATCAACGAGAGAGAGATATTTACTCTTGATGTTTTTCTTTTGTAAACCATAAAGGAGCATAAATACGAACTGTGTTTTTCCATTTCCACGCATGCTTGTGATTAAAAAATTTCCAGATAGACCATACTGATATATTTTTTGAAGGCACAATCTTATTGCAGTATCAGTATCGAATTCAAATACAAAAGGGTACGTTGTTTCGTTTACTTCAAAGGCTTGACCTTTTTTCCAACTATTCCATATCATTTCGTAGACGTTAGAAGACAAATTCAATCACCGCATTATCAGGTATAACCAGTCTTGCGCGAATTTCTCCGGTTTCAACATCCTCCTCGAATTCTATAAAGTTGCTTTGCTCTTTTATTATGTCCAATGGAATGTTATCTGGGTCGGTTAATGTTGAAGGAGTAATTCCCGTTTTTTCGATTCCATGAATTTTTACTTCACCTTTTTTCCAAAGTGATAATATTAGATCCCTCGCATTTGGGAATTTTCTCTTAATCTCTTTGAATAAAACATAACCTTTTTTAATTAATATTTCTCTTACCAAATCTTCATCAGTTTCAACAAAAATACCAATTCTCCTAAACTCTAGAATTTCTAATTCCTTTGCTAAATTAATTAAGTCTCTAGCTAAATTTTCATCAACACTAAGCTTAAATCTGCTGAGTACTTTTGCGAGGAAGTATGGTGTGACAGGTAACAATTTTTTAGTTAACCATGAAATAGCATCTTTTATATGTAATTTGTCGCGTAAAATCGTGACTAACAAATATTTGAATTCATCTATTGATTCCGGCTTTTGAGCTATGTACGGTAATATCAATTTAATCAAATTTAATCTTCTTTTTGCGGTTGATTTAGATACACCGAGAATATTCATAATTGTTTCTATAGTGAAGCTTTCATTAGTAATAATTCTAAATAGATCGTATGTGATACTCTGACTGCTCACTAACAGCACCACAATATTAAGAAAGAAAAATCAGCACTTAATGGGTTCTTCATCGCCGAGCTCTGAGATCACCTCCTTCATCATTTAACTTGCCAAATTAAATCTAATATATCATTACATAAGAAACTTTCAGATTCTCGGGAAGCTACCGTTATGTACCACGAAACCATACCGCATTTACAATACATTAAATAACGTGAGGATTAGTATGTATTAAAAAATTGCTAGAAAAATAATGGTAAGGCGATTATTTTAATCTACAAAAACTACATTTGTGGTTTTTGCTGGATTTTAAGATCTTCAATAACTCCTACAGCGATTAGTCGACCCATGTCACGAATAGCGAATCTACCTAGTGGTGGAATATCTCGGAATTTTTCGACGCAGCAGAGTTTTTGTGGTTCTAATTCGACAAGAGCTGCATCGCCTTTTCTTATGAATTGTGGATTTTCTTCTACAGTTTGACCTGTTCTTGGGTCGATCTTTGATAATATCCTTACAAATTTCACTGGTACTTGAAGTGTGTGTGCGTGCATAACAGGCGTATAACCGGGTGCTATGCTTGTTGGGTGCCAGATAACGATTATTCGTGCAATGATTGTTCCGTAAACAGTATCTCCAGCACGTCCAACTACCGGTGGGGGTGATGTTGGATGTGCCATAACTTGTCCGCGTGTAACTTCGTCTCTTCTAATGCCTTTAACGTTCACGCCAACGTTGTCTCCGGGGCGTGCTTCTTCTAGTCTTGTGTGATGCATTTCAATGCTAAATGCTTTGGATTTCTTTCCGAGTGGTAAGATTATTACGTCATCCCCAGCTTTGAGTACACCGCTTTCAACTCTACCAGTTACGACAGTACCTACTCCCTTTATGCTGTATGCCTTTTGAATTGGTAATCTGAATGGTTTGTCAACTAATGGCTTTGGTGGCTCCACGGAATCCAATGCTTCTAGTAATGTTGGACCCTCATACCAAGGAGTCTTTGGACTCTTCTTAACCAAGTTGGTGGCTTCTGCATCAAGACCGGATGTTGGGATAAATGGAATTTTATCAACCTTGTATCCGATTCCAGCTAAGAACTTCTTTAGTTCTGCAACGTACTTATCATAAAGACCTTTATCATAATTAATGGCATCCATCTTGTTTATACATACTATTAGTTGATCGATTCCCAAGACCTTGCAAAGAATAGCGTGTTCTCTTGTTTGGCCACCCTCAGACATTCCGGCCTCATATTCGTTTGGTTTTGCACTAACGACCAAAATAGCAACGTCTGCTTGGCTTGCACCAGTAATCATGTTCTTTATGAAGTCTCTATGACCTGGAGCATCAATTAGTGTGTAGAAGTATTTCCTTGTTTCGAATTTGTTGTATCCTAAGTCAATAGTAAGACCTCTTTGTCTTTCTTCCTTTAATTTGTCCAATACCCAAGCATAAGCCCAGGATTCTCGTCCAAGTGCTCTTGCTTCTTCGCGGTATTTTTCAACTAAACGTGGGTCGACGGCACCTAGTTCTACTAGAAATCTCCCCATCATTGTTGATTTTCCGTGGTCTACGTGTCCTACTACCACTAAGTTAAGATGCGGCTTTTTGGCTGTCATCATACATCCCTAATATGAATTCCTACGTATTGAAGATTTTAAATTTAAAATATTTTTAATGTTAACATCACTGGCTTATTGCAGCCTGTGACGAGTTTTAGTTTCATCACAAATTTATTTAAGAATATCTAATTCTAAATATTAGTTTTGCACTACTTTTTTACTGGAATTGAAATCTCTAGGGTCATCATTACCTATCTGCATATTTCAGCGCTTCTCTTAAGCTAACTGAAAATCAATTAACATAAGAAAGAATTTTTTTAACAGTATTTTAGATATCTTCTTTTTTAGTGAATGGATATGTTCAAAAAACCTCTGTTATTCGGTTGTTTCTTGCATTTCTAGTGTTTCGCTATGTAATATTTCTCGCATTACTTCATCCAGCGACACAAGGAGACGTTTTCTTCGTAGTTTCCTTAATATGATCATCGTTAAGCCCGATACAAATATACCGCTGAATAAACCATAGATGAAAATGTATGTTCTTTCGGACGTTTGTATTGATTCTGGAGTGCTTAAGAATTGATATTCCTCTAAGCCTCTCATTGAGATTTTGAGGATAATTGTAGGGTTTTCTGATGAGAAGGTGACAGACGCGTTAGTTAATGTATCATTAGGTGAAATTCGTACTATAACAAAATATGTACCATTAATCGGTAGATATATTTTCTGAGCGGTGAATGGGGGTATTAATAAAGTAAAAGATTTTTCTGAGGAATTTAATCGTATTTGAGTTTCAATGCTGTCTTTTCTTTCATTTACGATAATTAAACTGCCAAAAGGAATTCTTATTATGACGAGGGTTTCATTAATCACACGTGACCATAGTCGTCTGTTCCAATAGTCAATCAATGTAATATTGACACATTTTGCTACTGTAAAGAAAACATTCCCTACTATAGGTGTTCCATTTACGAGAATCCTGTATAAATTATTTATTTCAACTAACTCATTTGTGAAAGTGTTATAAACTCTAATTTCATATATTCTCAACGCTGAAAGTATCGCTTCAGCTAGATTTTTTGTTTCATTTAAGTTAACTAGTATCACTGTAGTGAGATTAAATAAGCAATCATAAACTACTGCTAATAATGTGCAATTAAGCAGATTTATCTGAGCATTTAGCAGCATTATTCCCGCTGAAATATTTGCTAAAAATTCATTAAATGTGGAATTAATGGATAAAACCTTATTATTTAAGTCAACAAACAACGTATAAACGCTTGTATTTATCATAATTATGGAGTCTAAAACTTTCCAGGTAATATTGTAAAATGTGGAATTCATTGAGGAAATAAGATTTGTAATTTCGTTTAGAAGTAGTGTAATTGAAGAATTAGATGCTAAAATATATGATAACACAGTGTTTGCAAACTTACTCATGTTAGATGAAATCATAATTATTGATTCATTAAGCAAAAGTTTAAGTGTACCAAGTGTCGTATTAATTAGCATCATATACGATGAAATATTCATAATTATTTTATTAATCGTTGCATTTGATGCCAATATTATGTCGCATAAATTTTTAATTGATTTGAGCAAAGTTGAATTTATCAATGTTAATGTTGCTGTGATATTTTCTTGAAATTCTCCCAGGGTTGTATTTATTACCATTATATTATTGCGTAAGTCAACAATCAAAGAACAGATGCTCGAATTAGTATTAATTATTGTTTGCATTAGTGTCGAATTTATTGTATTTAGTATTGAATTCATATTTTTGACGTTACTTGAGATATTCACAAGTAATGTTTCTATTGTTGCATTAATTGATGAGATGTTTGATTTCAATTTTAAAAGCATCTCATGGATAGATGCGTTCAAATTCTCTATTTGCAGATTAATTATCATCGTTTGATTCTTTATTGTAGCGTTTACATTTTCTATCTTTATGTCGATTTTGTGAATCATATTAACTAGTGTGCTATTAATATTTTGCAAACTAGCTATAACATCTCCTATGACAGTTCCATTTAAGAGAAAGAACATATCTCCATGCACGGACAAGTTGTATGTTAATGTTTCACCTGTTTGATATGTTATTTTAAGCTGGTATTCTCTTGGTTGAAGTAAATATGTTACAATTTCTTGAGGTGCAACCCATTCGCTAATTATGATGTTAGGATTATCGGTAGGAGTTAATTGAATATGAACAAAAATGTCATCTCTATTATTCTTAAACTTCCAGGAGCAGACGTCGAGGATTATAACATATAATTCAGAAGAATTAAAGGTAGAATTAGACAGAGTGTTATTAAAGATGTCCTTAATAACAATATTAATTTTGGCATTTTTAGGCGACAAAAAAACAGGATAATACAGTTGAGTATAGTTTGTACATTCAACGTAAAATGTTGATAGGAATGATTTTGAAAAACTTTCATCAGAAATGTTTCCGTCAATGAAAATTGGATCAAAATTAGATAAAATATGAACTTTGTACAATTCAAAGCTAAGATTATAAAACGATATTCCAAAGGACGCTAAGTCGAATGGGTAATTAACACTTATGTTAGAGAGGCTCTTACTTAAACACCTTGTGGTAGAACCCCATGGAGAGACTTGGTAAACCATGATTGAAAGAGTATTATTATAGAGAGTCATGTTTAGCCTAACAATGAATAGATATGAAATATATGCGAGATTTAAACCTGTAGAATAGAGTGTTGTATTTCCGCTAACGTTTTCATATAAAATCTTGAAATTTGCAGAACGAGTATCAAGAAACTCAAAAATAAAATGCAATGTAGCGTTTTGTTTATGTATTTTCAGAAATATATCCAAATAATTTTCCGTTAGATTTTTTACGAAAAAGAATTCAGAAATGTTAATCCTAAATGTTATCTCTAGTGTGATATTATCGGACCACGTTTTAAAAATGTTTTCTAATCGTGATTTATTTTCTGTACGTATGTGCCAAATTGCATAGCTCTCATAGTCTTCGACATATATCTTTCGCCACATGTTATCAGATGTATTCCATGCACGCAAGAAATTATCTTGGGTGAAATCATCATAAAATAATGTTTCATTCGTGAAATAAGTAAGTGACAAATCTTGAAATGTGGGATTTCCATACTGCATGATTATTTGTGAATGATTATTGATTAATAATGGTCGTAGAAAAATTACTGCATATTCTCCATTCCATGTTTTAATAAAATGCGGAATTAAATAAAATGACCCATTAATTTCCTGTAAAAATCTAAGATCAGATAAATCACTCTTTGTAGCTAAAAAATTAAAGTTATTAGACGTCAGATTAAGCCGTAGTATTGGTGAAATAATAGTTTTTGAAAGATTATTCAGTAGAACTTCTCTTTCAAATGCAGGAAAGGCAGTCTTTTTTGAGTTAGGTACTTCTCTTAATGTTCGATAATATACACGAAAAGCATCAAAAGGTAGGTATTCTCCTCTCTTATTAATGATAACTAGTTTAGATAAAACATAATCAGGGCAATTCCATTTATCAAGTCCTTCAAAATACAATCGATACACACCAAAGTCTCTCGCCAAAAAACTACGCTCGGTAAAATTCCATTCTATCTCTGGTTCTGCATAGAGAAAACGCCAGAAATATGACAAATTTAATAAGTAGATTTTTGCCGGAATGAAGCAAACATCAATTTCAACTTTATGAAGTAATACATTCTCTGAGGCAATATATTTGTAATAAACTGGTGCGAGGTATTTAATTGGATCTTCCGAAAAAATGGCATATGAGATGTATATTGTTCCTTCTCGACGCCCCCACAATTTTAAGATTAAGCGTCCATCTGCTGTTATATAGTTTTCATCAACATGTATTGTTGAGTTTGCGAATCCAAGGTAAGTAAACTTGCACATAATCGAATCATATATTGAGATGTTAAGTGGTATCGTAGTATTTGATGATGTATTCACATAAAATGCATCTACTTTTAGAGTTCCTCCATTTTGAATTCCAGCGAATTCAAGGAGTATATCAACATAAATCCCCGTCGAATTTACCACTAAAAAATCAGAGTCATTAGAAAACAAAGATGTAAGTGATCCCGATAGCTTAGTACCGTTTATTATCAGAACGGAAGATGGAACAATGCTTTGTAATTTTTTGAGAAGAACATTAATTAATCCCTCCTCCTGCCAAGATGAATTTAAGCTTGTCTCCTGGTAATAATTTCCTTGAGGAATTGCGGAAATAGAGAGAATGCCTGTTTTCAGTGTTGGCGCTAAAATTAAAATGAAGATTATAAGCGTTATTCTGCATGTGTTATACGTCCTTCTCATATTCTTAGCCTTGTTATCATTTCTTTCTTTCATTGAAATGAAAAATGCGCACAAAAACTGGATAACCAATGAATCAAAATTTTACAATTTTTGTTGTGATGTATTTTTTGAGGGTGTTTTGAATTGGCAAGTGTGGTTAATGTAAAAGAAAAATTCCCTGGAGTCTTTTGGATTGAATTTGAAGATGGAACAAAAATACTTGCTACTAAAAACTTAACACCTGGATTCAAAGTTTATGATGAAAAACTTATCAAATATAAAGGCATTGAATATCGATCCTGGAATCCATACAGGAGCAAATTAGCAGCAGCAATAATAAAGGGATTAAAAGAATTCCCCATAAAAGAAGGTCAAAGAATACTTTATTTAGGAATAGCATCAGGAACAACAGCATCTCACATAAGTGATATCATTGGGAAATCAGGGATAATATATGGGATAGAGTTTGCACATAGACCCTTGCGAGACCTGTTGAGAGTTGCACGTATTCGACGAAATATAATTCCGTTGCTTAAAGATGCAAGGTTGCCTGGAATGTATGACTACATTGGTGAATGTGTTGATGGAATCTATTGTGATGTAGCCCAGCCGGATCAAGCGAGAATCTTAGCAGATAATGCGAAAATGTTTCTTAGACCCGGTGGTTGGTTTATGATTGCAATAAAGGCACGAAGTATAGATGTTACAAGACCACCAGAGGAGATATATAAAGAGCAAGCAGAGTTTCTAAAAAATGAAGGACTAAAAGTGGTAGAACAAATAAATATAGAACCATACTCTCGAGATCACGTGATGTTTATCGGTTATAGGGAGTAGCCATTTTTTAATATTCAAGTTTTTGATTATTTTCATCAAGATAATTAAAGCAGGATATTTCTGGATTTATTATTTCTTTGAGTTACACTTTGAGAATAACTGAAATAAAAATATTTGGTGAAGAAATTTTGTACATCTTACTAGAAAACCCAGATATACACCGTGTTGCTGAGGAGTTTAACAAGCTTAAGAGCAAATACGTAATAATCATGTATCTAAAATGTAGCGTCGAGTATGAAGGAAGAGCAAAATCATACATAGATTTTGCAGATAGATTACTGATTTCAAAGCCAGACGGAACATTGATGATACACGGAGCTATCAAACGAGAGCCAATAAATTGGCAACCGCCAGGATCAATACCATATGCTATGGTAAGGGACAATCTATTAATAATCCGGAGTGTAAGACCTAGACCACGTGAAATAATAATTGTGAAATCAAAAAACGTTTATATTTTTTTGGCTGTAAAATTAGAAACAAGGATTTTTAGTATCTGGGCTACGCATGAATCAATGGTGAAACTCGTAGAAAAGAATCCTTCAATCATTGAGGAAGGACTAAAAATAATAGGTAAGGAAGTTCCAACACCCTTTGGTAATGTAGATCTCCTTTGCAAAGATAGCAGTAATAATCTAGTCGTATTAGAATTTAAGAGAGCACAAGCACATCTTGATGCCGTATCTCAACTTAAAAGATACGTAGAGTATTTCTCTGAGAAGTATAAGGAAAGAGTACGAGGTATTCTTGTAGCTCCAGCAATTTCTGATAAGGCTTTGAAACTACTTAAAAAATATAATTTGGAATTCAAGCAACTTCTTCCACCAAAGGAAGAAGGACCAGCTACTAAGTTTATTCGATAAGATAAAATCTAAAATGAATTTGTAAAATTACGAGAAGTAATGGTTAAAAGAAATGGTGATCTACGAGAGATCTGCAGGTGCTATAGTTTTCAGAATTGATGAAAAGACCGGAGAGCCACTCTTTCTTCTTCTCCAATATCCATCAGGCTATTGGGAGTTTCCTCGTGGTAATGTTGAGCCGGGAGAATCTGACATTGATGCTGCGAAAAGGGAAATTTACGAGGAAACGGGAATAAAAAATCTCGACTTTATATTTGGTTTTCGCTATGAAATAAGCTTTTTTTATCGCCGCAATAATAAGCTAGTTCGAAAAACGATAGTATTTTTCTTAGCAAAAACAAATGAAGTAAATGTGAAATTATCTTTTGAACATAAAGGATTTGCATGGTTGCCGTATAAGAAGGCATTGGCTAGAATCAAGTTTAAAAATTCGCGAATCGCATTGGAGAAGGCCTATTCATACTTGAAGTCAATGGGAATTGTAAAGTGAATATTGCTAGAAATTAGTTGTTTTTTTCAGAATTATTCTTTTCCTTGAATTTACTAAAAAGAACTCGAGAAACTTTTTCTACGGTAGCCGGACCAATACCATCAATGTCTACAGACCATCGTTGAACGTTTTTAATAGCATCAAAGGGTGTTTTATACTTCGCTAATAATTTTTTAGCTCGCGCAACAGAAATTCCTGGAAGTCCACTAAGGAAAAATAATTGCCAATCATAGATTGTTTTTAATTTTGGTTTTGCGCGAACAATTGCATACTTTTTTGATGGTTCCTCCTTTAATAACCCGCGTATTTGTAGATAAATTTTCTTTAGTATCTCTGCACCATGTCGAGCATCAAAACTCAAAATGACCTTAACACCCATTTCTTCAATTTTTTCAATAGCAGAATCAAATGCTTTTGGGCTTACATTTATTTGTTCTTCCACAACCCACCACAAACGTTCCTTCCAAGGACGTCTAACTTTTGGAATAAATATGCATCTATTATTGGGATCCTTCCTTATTGCTAATCCACCCTCAATCAGCAATATAGGATGCTTATATGCTTTAACCATCGCAGCAAGTTGATCATAAAGTCTGAGCCTTCCAGAGGGATTCTTACCAAACAAGCTATTCAAAAAATCTCTAATTGTCTTTCTCTCAATAACATACTCATCAGGCAGAATTAGGTCGCCAACGTCTAATTTTTTTACAGCGTACGCGATATCATGAGTTTTCGCCCAACGGAGAAACAATGTTATTGATGTATCTTTTTCTCTTTTTGCTTCGTGAATATCTACAACAATCTCGGGTGCTCTTCCAAATAAATCAACTTGAACCAATCTTATACACAATTCTTCTCAAAATGCTATTTTTCTTTTAAGCTTAAATTTTTGGTTATTCTTATGATGAGAAACACAAAATTTTTTGTATACTTTCACAGCAAAATACCGGAAATTGTAAAGAGTGTTGTTGTCAGAACTGCAGAAAATACTTTTACTGGAGTAAATTTTAAAGCACGTGAAAATATACCATTTGACATACAATTTGCCTATGATCCATATCGTGGTCAATTTAACGGAAGCAAAATACTTGAAAAAGCAATTGAATATGGGCATAGATTCTTTTTAATAGTTATTCCCTATGACCTGTTTGTTCCGCATCTTAATTTTGTATTTGGGGTAGCAGAGCCATACTACGGGGCAGTAATCAGCATATGGAGATTACAAATTACAGACAGTACGACAATCTTTTTAGAACGAATTCAGAAGACAGTTAAACACGAACTTGGTCACGTATTTGGACTTCCGCATTGTAAAAATGAATGTGTAATGCGTTTTGCAAACTCTCTATTTGAGCTCGATTTGAAATATCCTGATTTCTGTGATAAATGTAAGAAAATGTTAATGAGAATTGGGGTTATTAAGTCTTAATTTTATAGGGGAAGAAAAATGAAACAGTACTCGATATTTTTAGCAGGCGTTGGTGGACAAGGAATACTTACTGCAGGTTCCATAATATCAACTGCAGCACTTATTGAAGGAAAAAATGTATTACTAAGCGAAATTCATGGAATGAGTCAGCGTTTAGGAAGTGTCTATATGACAGTGAGAATCGGAGAAGTTACGTCACCGCTTATACCAAAAGGAGAGGCCGACATGATGATTGCACTGGAGCTTATAGAAGCCACAAGATACGCACACATGCTTAAGTCAGAAGGATGGTTAATACTAAATGAAAATCTAATTCCGCCTCCCGGAGCTATGATTGGAAGTGAAAAAGTTCCTTCAGAAACCGAAATTATCAAATCATTGGAGACCAATTTTAAAAGGATTATTAAAGTAAATGCTCTCAAAATCGCAGAAGAACTAGGTAGTTATCTCTTACAAAATACAATTTTACTGGGTATTGCCTTTGCAGTACCTGAATTTCCGCTTAGACCACAATCTGGCGAAGAGGCAATCAAAAGAGTTTTTGCTAAGAAACAAAAAATTATTGAGCTAAACATAAGAGCATTCAGAACAGGACTTGAATTTGGGAAAAAATTAATTCAAAAAATTTGCTAAACAAGAATTTAATGAAAAAGCCGCGAAGTCAGTATGTAGAAATTGTTTTCTAGAGAACATGAAAGTATAATGCTTTTAATTTTGGAAATGTAACCAAAACTCATAGAGGGGTGTATTTGGAGAAACTTCAAAAATGTTTGTTTAATCCAAATTTTTGAATATAAACAGTTATTTATATCTGCGAAGCGGAGGATTATTATGGCAATGAGATTGCCATCCATCCAAATAAAAGCAAAAGTTGTAGTAGTTGGCAATAAAAATGTTGGAAAGTCATCTATTTGCACAAAGATTTTTGGTCCAAGTAAAAGTAATGCACTACTTGTTAATACAAAAATTGATTTTTTTATGATGGATAAAACATACGAGCTTGATGGTCTTCGTTTACTAATAAAGTATCTGGTTTGGACGCTCACCGGGGAGGCTCGTCCTGAGGATGCACAACCACTACTGTTTGCAGGCGCAGATTCTGTGATTACCATGTTCGCTGTCGATGATAAAAGTAGTTTCAATGACGCAAAGAGATGGGTAGAAAGACTTTTCTCCATGATGGGTCCAATGCCTGTCATCTTAGTAGCAAATAAAATTGATTTAAGAAATACAAAGCCGGATTGTATAAGGACCGAAGAAGGCGAAAAAATGGCGGAAGAATTATCCAAGAAATACGACATGCCATGTTTTTATGTAGAAACTTCAACAGAAACTGGTGAAGGTTTACAAAAACTTGAACGTCTTCTTTCGCAGATAATAATATGGAAAAAACTTAGCACTGAAGAGAGATAATGACTATAAGACTCCTTGCTTTTTCCAGAAGATTACATCAAAGGACTTTAGTCCTGTGAGTTTTTCAACGATTTCCCGTACTTTCATAGCGATTTTACGTGCTCCTCGAGCCTTGGATATAGCTTGCTCGATCGTATTTTCTGTTACTAATTCGTAAATATATGCAACTTTCTTACCAGGAGAACGCCTTAAAACTCTTCCAATTCTTTGAATAAATTCACGCTCTTGTTTTGAGCCTCCTGCAATTATTGCAACACTTGCGTCTGGTAAATCAACTCCCTCTTCTGCCTTCTTAACCAGAACCAATACCCGTATTTTCCCAGTTTCAAAAGCTTTTCTTAATCTTTCCTCCTGCTCAGTAGTAACCTTTGAAGTTAGGATGGCAGAATTTGTGATCTCCCGTACGGCCTTATAGACTTTCTCTGCAAATGCAATACTACCACAGAATACGAATACTTTTTCGTTTTTATGTCTTCTTAACAGTTCTTTAATTACTTCGATTTTAATAGGATTATCACTTGCCAATCTTAATGCTTTATTAATCCATCGTGCTTTTTCAACATCATCTTCAGCATTATCCGCTTTTTCTATAGCTTCTTGATACTGTATTTTCAAATCGTCAGGTAATGGAACGAGAATTATTCTAATCACAAATGGGGATATTACTCCTTTTTCAATTAATTCAGGATAATCTGCCTCGTAAATTATCTTCCCTGCCAATTTGAAAAGTAATTCTTCATTTCCATCTGCTCGTTTTGGTGTTGCGGAAAGAGCCATGCGATATGGTGCACGGAGATAAAGAGCTGTTTTCATGAATGTCCGTGCAGGAACATGATGTGCCTCGTCAAATACTGCTAACATGAACTTGTCTGCAAGTTTTTCTATATACTTCGAAGCAGACTGGTATGTAGCTACAGTTATGTGTTTAATTGTTTGCGAGCCACCACCAAATTTGCCTATCATGCCTTTCTTTATACCAAGGTATCTAGATATTCTTTCAATCCATTGATCAAGCAACCAGGTGTTTGGGACAAAAATAATTGATGGTTTTCTTAGTACGCTAATTGCTGCAAGAGCTACAAAAGTTTTCCCAGCACCTGTTGGAAGAACAATCGTACCTTTTTTATTTCCCTCAGTTAACCATTTTTCTAGCGCTTTCTGCTGATAGTCATACAGTTTTAAACTGGGATTTAATTGAAGCTCAACATTCTTTGTTCCATAATCAATTTCATACTCTACTCCATAAGATTTTAAAATGTCTTCAACGAAAGCAATTGCATAAGAAGGCAGGAGTATCTTCACTCCAAAACCTTTCTCATAAATTTTACCCAAGGAAATTTCTTTTTCTTCTACATCTCCTCCAATTTTTTTCAATTTTATTCTAATTCTCCCAAGTTCCAAAAGGTCACTAACTAGTGCATCATTTGTCTCTGGAATGAGTATTTCGATGTATTTTGCACTATACGGCCTAATCCTTACTTTCGCTTCGGATATAGCAATTTTCTTTATCCTCTCAATTAGATTCTCAGGAAGATCGATTTCTTGCAGTTTTTTCTTTAAAATCGCCAGTGTTTCTTGGCTAATAACTATGACAGGAATCTCTATAGGCCCCACTTCCGTATCAAAAACTATTTTTTCAAATTTTCCTCCAAACTTTCTAAGAGTACGCCAAACATTAATAGCATCACAATCAATAAGTGGAAACGCATATGATGAATCCTGTTTAATATATGGAGGAATCGATTTAATTACCTTATCAATAGCTTCTTTTAATTGCGTGGCATAATCAGAATCGTATGCTTGCAAAATATTTATCAAACGATATGCAATGGTCAATTTTGGAAGAAGTCGCCAAGTTACACTCCAAGTCTGTTCTTTTGGATTCCACTTGCAGAATTCCTTTAGAAACTGCGATGCAATCCTGATTACATCCCACGTGAGTTCCTTGCTTAAGATCGTTACATTACCTATCTTTATTCTTTGAATTGGCATTCTACTCCTAATGATATTCTAAATTCATCAATTAAATTTCTTTGAAGACTCGCGAAAAATCGTTTGCCGACCATACCATGTGTAATTCAAGAAGATAACCAAATGGGGTCACATGAACATTAAAACCGCGGTCTTTCAGTTTTTCGGCAGTTTTTAGAAGAATCTCTTTAGCAAAATCAGGGGAAGCACTATTTCCTTCCGCTAAATGAGTAAAGGAATGCAAAACAATGTTCTGTAAACTAAGTTGTCTTGCATGCCAGGCAACAATTTTACGCAATTTACGTACAAGTTTCGCAGGAGATTCTTTTTCATCTTCCTTAAGAATATGAATGAACGCAATGGACGCATTTTCAACAGAAAATTCTGTTCCCAACGGTATATTTTCTACATTCTCCAGAAGTTTTCGGCGAACAATATACTTAAATTCAAGTGCATGAATAAGAAGAACACGCATCCTTAACACCATTTAGACTAAGCGGCCTAACTTATTTTTGATTCTATAATAAACACAAAGGTGGGCAATAATAGCGCCTCTCCAATGACCCCACGCATCCCAGGTGATTATATCAAATTCAGAGAAGTTTTTAATCCTTTTCCCAAGAAATTCACTACAGATTTTGCGTATTAAACCATCATAAAGTGGAGCATCATATCTTTTCAAACCATACAATAGAAACGATGTGGCGGTGTAATTACCGATGCCCTTAACACTAGTTAATTGATGAAGCAGCTTACTCGTGGACTCGCTAAGATTAATTGATTTTGCATTTCTAATCAACCAATCTGAAACGTATGCTACGTATTTTGCGCGGTATCCGAATCCCAACTTCTTCAATATTTCTTCACTTGTAGCAATTTTTTGAAGAGGTGGAAAGACATAGAATTCTCCGAATTTTTCACCAAGAGTTTTGGTCATTTTTTCAAGAAGATTACGGAATTTTTCAGCCTTGATATTTTGAGAGACAATCGCGGAAATGAGAATTTCAAATGGATTTATGGATCCAATGAAGTGGTAACCTTTCGTTTGTTCTAGAACTTTGTAGACTTTGTCCTCAGAAAATTCTTTTCTCATCTTTTCAAGATTTTCAAAAATCCCAATTGCATGAGCCCATTTCGTAGCAAGGTCTTTAATCTCATTTTCCTTCGCACTTTCTGGATAAAAAACCCGTATAATCACTTCCTCATTTTGTTGAAAAATTTCGATGCCAAATAATTTTCCTCTAAATTTTTCTCCACGTTGAATGCTATGTTCTTTTCCAATAAAGAATGGAAAGAAATAACCGTGTCTCATAATTTCTAATGAAAATACATCTTTTGGTCGAAAATGGAAATCTTTGAATAACACAATTTTTCACGTTTTTTCTCGAATTATATTATATGAACAAGGTGATAATTTTGATAGCTGAGAGCTTAAAACTTCCAGAACCTGAGAAACCTCGAGTGAGAATTCGTGGAATCTACGCTACAGCACTAACTAAGCTATTTTATGATAATGGATTCGAAATCATTCAGCCAAGTGAGAAAATCTCGAAGAGATTTAATTTAAAACCTGAGATGAAATCACCATACGTTGACATCGAAGATACTGAAGATAAGCAAGGAGTGAAAATCGAATCACATCCACGACTAACCAATCGAGTAAAAGAGATATTATTTAATAATCTACATGACGTGATAATTTTTCAATCAGAATTGCAATTACATTCGATTTGGAAAGGAATTGTCTTTAGAGCGGCTCCTCAAGGAGGATGGATTGTAAGATTGACACCAGAGAAAGAAGGTATCCTTCCGCTCAAGGAAATTAAAATTGGTCCTATAAACGTTGAAGATGTGATTCTGGTCCAGGTCAGAGACTTTTCAAATGGATATCCCGTTTTAACAACATCACTTACTATTCCCGGGGAGAATATTGTTCTAATGTTGCACGACACACGTGTTCATGTTTCCCACAAAATAAAAGGCGAAAAACGCAAAGAACTATTTGCACTTGGGAATGAAATAAAACCGAAAGAATATGGACTAATTATGAGAACAAGCGCGATTGCAGCGACTAAGGAGGAACTCATTGAGGAAATAGAAATGCTTAAAAAACAAGCTGATGAACTACTCAAGAAAGCAGAGAGAGCTCCTGCTCTTTCAATGGTTCGTGAAGGATATGATATTCTGACTGTATATTTTCCAGGAAAAGCAAAACAAAAACTAGACGAAATCAGAAGCCAAGTTTTTCCAACCGTGAAATATCATCATTACATGAAATCTTTTCTATCACAAGATGGAATAACGAGTTTAATAGATTTTGTTGAGGGATATATTCTCTCAAAATATGAGCTTGATCGTGATAAAGTCAGTGATGATTTACTACAATATTTGGTTGAGGAGAAGTTTCCTAAAGAAGGAAATATTGTATCAATTCAACACAAAAAACTAACTGGCAGAACCGTAATTCTTGGTCCCGCAACAGTAGTTGAAGTCGAAAAAGACACACTGACATGGTATCTTTTCAGACGATTCAAGCCAGGAGGCATGTATGATGGACTCTTTGTTCCAAAAGAACCAGGTGATTTTGGATTTACAATTGTAAAATGGATGTCTAATTCTCTGATAACAGTGTACTTCAACGTACATGGAGAATTAAAGGGAATGTATCTAAACATTAACACACCGATAGAAGTTATCCCGCAACAAGGTTTCACATATTGGGACTTAGAAATTGATGTTGTTAAGAGACCAGAAGAAGAACCTGTTATAATTGATCGTGAAAAGATAGATGAATTCATACGGAGAGGATGGATCTCGCAGAGATACGGCGAGGCTATAAAGAGGTACGCAGAAACACTCTGTAAATGGATTAAGGATAACGAGAAAAAAATACTCAATAAATGCCAGAAGCTCATGCAAAAGATTAAAGCTCCCTAAAAATGAAGTTCCTCTTCACTTATTTCCTCAGCAATAATCGGTTTTTCTTCTTTCATATATTCTTTGAAGTAGTTCTCTTCAAGCCACTTCTTGAGCTCTGGCCAAATTTCATCAAAGTTCTTTCCGATAAAAATACCATCCAGATTCTTTACTTTCACATTAGGTTTCTGATCGTCCGTAGCAACGAAAATACATTTAATATTTCTCTTAATTTCCTTGATTGCCCCCGCTAATCTATCAATGTTTTTAATTAGCGATTTCGGAGCTTCAGTATGTGCGAAGATTATGAGGACTGGATCACCCCTAAAATACAGCACATTACTCATTCTATCTAATGCTTTTCGCATTGATTTTAAGTCTTGAGATGGAAGAGCAATTTCTATTTCCGAACGGAATACTCTACCGCGATCAATTTTGAATTTTGACTTAATCTCTACATAAGGCTCGAAAAACTCATCTTTGATCGAATACATAATCATATGCTCTAGATCACGACGAGGACGTTCCACAGGTGGTTTTTTGATGAACGACATTTTGTACCTCACTCTTACATATACTTATTTTCAGAAAGAAAATATATAAAAAATCGGTGTATGAGAATGGTAAACGTAGAAAGAACATTTGTATTTGTCAAACCAGATGGTGTCCTACGTGGACTTATTGGAGAAATCATAAAGAGACTTGAGCAAGCCGGATTAAAGATAATAGCGCTAAAAATGCTTAAGCTCACCAGAGAACAAGCAGAGAAACTATATGATATTCACAAAGGAAAGCACTTCTTTGAACCTCTTGTTAATTATGTAACAAGCGGCCCCATCGTGGCAATGATTCTCGAAGGACCAGATGCTGTGAAAAAAGTGAGAAAACTCATTGGAAAAACAAACCCCGTTGAAGCGGATGCCGGAACGATCAGAGGCGATTTCGCATTAACTATTTCAAGAAACGTCATTCATGCTGCCGATTCAAAGGAGAGAGCAGAATATGAAATGAAAATCATTTTCAAGGATGATGAAATAGTCTCATACAAGAGAGTTGATGAAGACATCGTTTGGTTTACTGAATAGAAAAGCTGATTCAATCCTCTTTATATTTTTTACATGTATTCACACTGAGTGTTCAAGGAAACTTTTTTAGTTTATCTCTTGTTTCTCACAGTGTTTCTTTTCTTTCGTATTTTCATGTAGCATTAACTTTTACGAATACCTTTTGATAAACAAAATTATCATAATTATGTTTATCATAATTCTAATTATTATAGTGATACAAGTGTATGATCGCGAGGTTGAATTTCGAGTATTAGAGGATGCGTATAAGAGTAACAAAGCGGAAATGGTGATCATTTACGGTCGGAGGAGAATGGGAAAAACCACACTGGTACAAGAGTTCCTAAATAAGGTAGGCGGTGTATACCTTTTTACTCCTCGAGCAAACATTGACATGATTCTTGAGATGTTCTCTAGAGATCTTTCAGAGCAGCTTGGTGAATTTATTAGATTTAGAGACTGGAAAGACTTCTTGGAATTCCTCGTATTTAAATCAAAAAAAGAGCGGTTCGTTATTGCTATTGATGAGTTTCAGAGAATTTCTAAAGCAGACGAGCCAGCAATTTCTATGCTTCAGCATTATTGGGATAATTACCTATCAAAGACAAAGATAGTACTTATCCTAATTGGGTCACTTGTAGGAATGGTGGAGAAACTAGCGCTTACTGGAGATGCACCTCTGTGTGGAAGAAAAACTAGGGAGCTAAAATTATCACAAATTCCTTATATTGTGCTGAGAGATTATTGGAAGAATTATGATGAGGAACAAAGAGTTGAAATTTATGGCTTCTTTGGAGGAACCCCTGCATATTTTTCATTAACATCAGACGAAATGTCTCCAATTGAAAACGTAGCAAAGCTTGTTTTAGAACCAGGAGCAAAGCTAGCAAGGGAACCAGAGGAATTACTTTCTGAAGAATTAAGAGCTCCTCATACATATATGTCAATTCTAGGACAAATCGCTAGATTAAAGGTTGGGGCGCCTTTGTCTAAAATAAAAGTGCGAAAAGGATCCCCCATGTCATATTTATATACTTTAATGAAAATGGACATAATTGAACCTCTTGAGTCGCTCGCTCAAGGGAGCAAAATCTACACAATTAAGGACGATTTCTTCCGTTTTTGGTTCAAGTTTATATATCCACGTCAAACGCTTCTTGAGCTTAAGAGGGGCTTATTGCTAGTTAATAAGATTGAAAGAAGCAAAGATGAGTTCCTTGCATTTACATTTGAAAAAATTCTACGAGAATTTATTGTTTTTGCATCCGGCTTTGAAATAAAGGGAGTTGAAATTCCATGTATTCATAAGATAGGAGCATTTTGGAAGAAAGACGTAGAGATTGATGCATGCGCATTAGCGAATGATACAGTTATTTGTGGAGAAGCTAAATGGGAAAAAAGAAAGGTAGACAGAACAGAAGTTGAGAAACTCATTGCTAAAATGAATTTTGTCAAAAAAGAGTTAAGAGTAAAGGAATCAATAGGAATAATCTTATCTCGTTCCGGATTTACAAACTCAGCACGTGCTCTAGAAGGCAAAAACCTGATTTTATTAGATTTAGAAGACTTTGCAGCCGAGGCAAAGAAAATCAAAAAACGCATTTCATCACTACACCTATAGGAACGAATCTCACAATCATACTTACCTCATAAATTACAAATCAATTTTCCAGGTTTACTGGAAGCGATTTATAAACTTCACTAACTTTGGTCATTCCTGGTAAACTAATTGTGAGTACCTATACTGAATTATTCGGCCCGCGGAAGTATAAAATTGCGTGAGGTTCAGCAATGGTGATTTTGCTAAACTAATGAGAAAAGAAACTCGAAATTATTTTACTCGTTTTATTGCTTTCACTGGGCAGATTTGCCAACAAACGCCGCATCCTGTACAAATATCCTGACGAATCTTTGGTTTCCCTCCTTCTAAAACAATCGCGGGACAGTTAAAGTCCCTGTAACAGATTCCACAGTTCACACATTTTTCGCGATCGATTTCGAATACTCCACCTATACCCGCACGTCCCTTCATTCTGCGCTCAACTAATGCGCAAGGATGTCTGAAGATGAACACGACTACCTTTCCTTCTTGATATTTCTTGAATGCTTCCTTGAATAGTTCCTTTGTTTTTGCCCATTCTAGAACTTGATCCCCAACATATACTTCTGCACCTATTGCTTTTGCAATATTTTCAATTGATATTACTGGCGCTTTTTCTCTCATAACAGAAACTCCTGTTCCCGGATCAGGTTGGAAGCCGGTCATTGCTGTCCACTGATTATCGAGTACGCATAACATGAATGGATGGTTGTTCCATACGGCGTTAATTATACCGGGGATTCCTGCGTGATAGAATGTGGAATCACCAATAAATGCGATAACATATTGGTCTTTGGCTACCGCACTAAAACCAGATGAGCTACCGCTGCTTGAACCCATGCAGAGTAGGAAGTCACCCATATTATATGGTGGCAGGAATCCCAAAGTGTAGCAACCGATATCTGTGGGGAATATAACTTTCTTTGGATCAATTCCTAGTTCTCTTAGGGCTCTTTTAACGACGTAGTACGAAGCTCTGTGTGGGCAACCTGGACAAAGCACAGGTAGTCGTTTTGGAATTCTTATGCCACTGAATTCTTGTGGTTCTGTAGGTAGTTGTACTGGTTTCTCTTCGCCATTTGCTACTCTAATTATTGCTTCCCTTACTTGCTCCGGTCGTAATTCAAAAACACGTGGGAGAATTTTCTTTCCAAGAATCTTCGTTTTTATGTCATACTCTTTCGCTATTGCTTTGATATCTGTTTCTAAAACGGGATCGACTTCTTCAACAATAAGCGCCGTATCTACATTCTCGAGGAACTTTACAATTGTTTTCTCAGGAAGAGGATGTGTAAAACCTAACTTTAGCACCTTTGCAGTAATTCCTAATTCTTGAAGAGCATCATGAACATATGTGAAGGCTACGCCAGATGTAATTATTCCTAATCTTCCACATTTGGTAGATTTTCCAGAGTAATCAATGACTTTATTTATTCCTATTTCCTCTGCTACTTGCTTTGCTTTTTCTAATCTTTCGATAAGCCATACATGATTTTTTCTGGCCACTGCTGGAACGACAACGAACCTAAATGGATCTTTTTCAAAGAAACCAACAGTTTTTCGCTCTCTTATTGGACCAAATGTAACTACTCCTCTTGAGTGTGCTAATCTTGTTGTTTCGCGTATCATTACTGGAAGTTTTGTTTTTTCAGAAATATCGTATCCCATAATTACGAAATCTTTCGCTTCTTGGGGAGTACTCGGCTCTAAACAAATTAAACCAAAAAGTCGTGCATACCATCTAGTGTCCTGTTCGTTCTGGCTTGAATGACAATAAGGATCGTCCGCAGAAACAAAAACGAAACCTGCACGAGTTCCAACATAGGCAGAAGTTGCAATTGCATCCGCAGCAACATTAACTCCAACGTGCTTGCAGGAGAAGAATGCTCTCACTCCACATACACTCGCCGCGAAAGCAGATTCATAGGCTGTTTTTTCATTAGTACTCCATTCAACATGTATCCCATAAACTTTCGCGACTTCAGCTAATGTATCTACAATTTCTGTTGATGGTGTTCCTGGATATGAGGCAACAAATCCAACACCAGCTTCGACAACGCCTCGTGCAATCGCCTCATTTCCAAGGAGAACTCTTTTTTCTCCTGCCTCTCCAACGATGATAGACATCATTATCACATGTTCTTCCACAAATACAATAATATTTGTGTAGATGTTGAAGAATAATACTATCTATGTTCTTTTAGATTATGATGCTGGTCGTAGAAGACTATCTAAATGATGATTTTTAGAAATACATCGGCAGAAGAAGCGCTTTAAGTTTTTATCTCAGCGTCATCTGTTTCAAGCGCTTTTTTGTATTCAAGTGAGTATTTAGATAGTTCCTTTAAAATTTCTGGATTCTCCTTAATGAGTTTATCAACAATATGCAAATATCGAGCAACTCTAATTGCTTCTCGAGAAATTCTTATCATTTTATCGTTTAGGACAACGTAGTGTTCGTGCGGAATGCTTTCTCCCAAGATATACATCGCTTCATTAACGGCAGCATGCATAGTAAAGCAATGTGGGCTTCCTTCAATTGTTACCACTACTATCTTCTTTGGATGCGTACTCCGAATGATGCTCGCGAGTTTCCCATAAAGTGCTGCTTGTCCATGTAATTCGGGGCAAAAAACAAACACTACGTACTTCTTTTTAAGTTCTTCCCATATGCTAGGTGAGACTGTTTTTAAACAAGAGCTAACTAATGCAATTTCAGCATTTTTGAATACTGGTGCTTTAACATACGTTGCAACGATGTTTTGTTCTTCCATTTTTTAACACCAACGAATTATTTTGCACTAAACAATTTCTAAGTCATTATATATTACGATTCCTTTCTTGACTTTTTGAAAGAGTATTAGTGTTTAGGGGATATTACTAGATTATTTGAATTTAACGGGATAATACCTTAATGGAAATTCCTCTTTTGTGCATAGTCCTAGTTCGTATAATCTTTCAAGTGCAATAATTGCCTTAGCAAGACTCCAACCGAGTTCTTTTACAACATCCGCGGGAGTTAGGAAATCAAATTTGGAAAAGAGATTGATGATGTTTTTTATTTGTTCATCGAGGATGTGCGTGAAAACTACGTATTCATCCGTATCTATTCGTACAATTCTTACTAGATTTCTTTTCTCAAGAATTTTAATAGCTTTCGTGAGATCTTTCTTCTTAATATCAAGCCCCATGCTCGTTTTAAGTCTAACAATTATCTCTGGGATTGATAAGACTGATTCTCGATGCTTTGATGCGAGCCATTCTATTTCGAGTGCTAAGCGAAAATAAAAACGCCCAGATAACTTTTCATATAAGGATGACTTAAATGATCTTACCCCAAGGAGATCTTCTATTGAAACAATCTCTTGTAATAGTTCCTCGGGAAGCCCCCATTTTTTCTCAAATTCTTCAAGCGCCTTAACAGCTTCTAGGTATTTCTCAACAACTTTCTTGAAATCTTTAATCATTTGCTCTTTGCCTTTTAGTTTCTTCAATGTTCGTAATTTCTTATCAATGAGAATATCAACAATTGGCATCGTAGTCCCAAATTTATTTTTCTACGTCTTTTTTCTTTAAAGGTGCTGTTAATGTCAGAAGAAACAAAAATTGAAGAGAGCAAAAAAGAGGAAGAAGAAACAATACCTGATTCTGTCGAGGCATACTTAGGGAAAACACCTTGGTGGCGCCCAAGAACTAGGAAACTCAAAGCGCAAATAATTGAATCAAAACCCAATAAACTAAAATTCTTATTGGATGGAGAGACCCACACGCTTTTGCAACCGCTCCAAGTTGAATTACTTAAAGATCCTCGAGTGAAATTCGCGGCTTATTCAGTAACTCACCCACTTGAAGAAAAAGCAGAGTTCGTAGTAGAAACAGATGGTTCCATAGATCCTTTAACAGTAATAAAAGAAGCATTAGAGCGAATTAGAACTACTCTTCATGAACTGCGTGATAAGCTTATTAAAAGTCTTAAGGAAGGGACATCCGACTAAATGAATGTTAGTGGTAAGAAGTCAAATAATGAGTGTTCCATATGTAATTTCAGATGAATTTCCTAATAGGGAGTATGAATAATAGACAAATTCCGTAAATACTACTAGTAAAAGTTAGTGTCATTTCATCTTACGTGGTTCTTCTTTGGAGCAAAATAAACTCTAATCATCCTGAAATCGAAAGCGTCTCTAATGTGTGCTTACTAGAACGAACTAAGAAGCGAATTACTGCCAATTTTAAATCTTTAATTATTTTAGCGCCTCTATGTTTCATAGCAGAAGATAATTAGCAGAGTGATGAAAGATGGGAAAGCGAGTAAAAAAGAAACAACGTATTAGGAAACGTCAGAGAAAAGCACCACCCAAGAAAAAGCCAAAATTTGCACATGCAATTTGGAAACTATACAAAGTTGAAAATGGCAAAATTGTGCGACTTCGTCCCACGTGTCCCAAATGCGGACCCGGCGTATTTTTAGCTGATCATGGAGATCGTTTCGCCTGCGGAAGATGTGGATACACTGTATTTAAGGCGGCTGCTGCATCGAAATAGTGATTATTCACCGATTATTTCTCTTCTTTTGGTTGTATAATTTTATTTCGAATTAGAATATGCTCAGGTTCTATCTTAAGCATCTTTTCCTTATCCGTATAAACAAAAACTTCAGCTAGACTTACATTCACGCCATATTCAGTTCTAATCTTTCTAACCACAATCAAATCAAATGGAACACCAAGTCTCTCACTTACTGTCTTTCTCACTTCCTCTCGAGAGGGGGTCGAGTGACCTTCATGATCTATACGGAAGACATACTCCGTTCGATACAGTAATGGATTTTCGAATTTAGAAACAAGTTCTATCTTCTTAATTGGCATATCACATACACCTTATTACCCATTCTCTTACGGAAACAAAATATAGAGTTCTTTATTTTTTAAAACATAGACATGATGAGATGGGCTTCGTCAGAAAGATGAAGAAAAGAGGGTCAGCTGATTTTTAATTCTAGTCTACGATTCTAAGTATTTCCTTAAGAGAATGTACACGCAGAGTTCTCCGCACATTGAGCACCCAATGCTTGGTGCTGGTCCAAATTGATTTCTTACTTTTTCTGCCTCTTCTGGTGAGATTGCTAAAGAGATTGCTTTTTTCCAATCTTGTCTGGCTCGAGCTAAAGTGATTTCATCATCCAATTTCCTAGCTTTTCTTCCTAATTTTATAATGTCACCAGCATGCGCTGCAATCCTTGCACCAATTACACCAAGTTTTACTTGTTCTTCATTAGGCAAGCTCAGATGCTCTGATGGAGTTACATAACATATGAGATCGGCTCCTGCCGCCGCAGCTAAGGCAGCTCCAATGGCACTAGCTATGTGATCATAAGGTTGTGCAATATCTGTGACTATCGGACCTAATACATAATACGGTGCTCCATGACATAATCTTTTTTCTAATCGTATATTATCTTGGATTATATCCAACGGCATGTGACCTGGCCCCTCAACCATGACTTGAACGTTGTATTCCCAAGCTCGTTTAACTAGCTCTGAAACTACAAGCATTTCTGCAATTTGATAATAATCGTGCGCATCACTTAACCCACCAGGTCGTAGAGCATCGCCTATTGAGATAGTAGCATCGTATTCAGCAAACATTTCACACATGTAGTCCCAATTTTTGTAAAGTGGGTTTTCTTGTTCATTATGTAACATCCATGCTGCTAAAATAGCTCCTCCCCTACTAACGATTCCGGCTGCGCGTTTTATTTTTTTCATCTTTTTAACATGCTGTAAGAGAATTCCTGCATGAATTGTCATGAAGTCAACTCCGTCCTTTAAATGCTTTTCGATTGTCCTGAGAATATCATCTTCTGTCATGTAAATAGGAGAGCGCCTTTTTTGAGCAGTTTCAATCGCTGCTTGATATATTGGAACGGTGCCAAATGGGATATCAGCTATAGCAATAAGTTCTCGTCTGATTTTGTCTAAGTCTCCTCCAGTACTTAGATCCATTACAGTGTCTGCGCCATATCTTATCGCTGTTTTTAATTTTCTTTTCTCCATTTCTAAATCTACCACTAAGGTTGATGTTCCTATATTTGCATTCACTTTTGTAAACAAACCAGTTCCGACGCCAACAAATCTTCGTAATTTATCTCTTCTTTTGACATTGCTTACGATAATTATTTGACCTTCGGCTAGATGTCTCCTAATAAAATCAACGCTTACTTTTTCATATTCTGCTACAGCCTTCATTTCGGGTGTGATCTTTCCTAATTTTGCTTCTTTCATCAACATGGAAATCCCCCTTTAAGAATATGTCTGCATATATTATTTGTCTTTGTAAAAGCATATTGTAATCGCAAGAAGAATTTTTACTTTTGTAATCTTCAGAAAGATAAATTCTGGTATATGAAATCGAATGGTAAACAGCGTATTACATAAATCTGTAGGCGAATTTGCTTAAAAGATAATTAATAAGAATTTAAGAGAGAAGGTTTCCAAAATATGTTAGCGATAATTCCAGCAGCAGGATTCGGAACTCGACTCTTGCCGATTACAAAAGCGATTCCTAAAGTTCTCCTTCCATTAGGGCCTTATCCATTGTTGCATTTTATATTTGAAGAGGCGTATAATGCTGGTATTCGTGAAGTTGTTATCATTACAAACTGGAGGGAGGAAGCAATAAAGTGGTATTTCGAGGATTTCCCAGAGGAGGCTAAAAATGAATTGAAGCGATTAGGTAAGGAGCATGTGCTTGAAAAAATAAAGTTCTTTGAGGATGCAAATATACATTTTGTTCATCAAGAGAAATTAACTGGGTTAGCGGGAGCAATTCTGGAAGCAAAGAAATTTATTAACGATACATTTGTAGTACTTCTTGGTGATAACCTTCTCATTGAACAAAACCCAGGAGATTTTCTTAAGAAATTGATAAGGGTACATGTTAGTGGAAAAAGCACAGCAAGTTTTGGAGTTTCGCCAGTTAAAGATGTGACGCGCGTTGGAGTTATTGACGTTATTAAAACACTTAAAATAGATGATGCGAAAGCATACCTTGTTAGACGTGTAGTTGAAAAACCAAAGCCTGAAGAAGCACCATCAAATCTTGGCGTCATGGGTAGGTATGTTTTTGAACCAGAGGTATTGGATTATTTAAGAAAAGCTCCTATGGTTTCTGGTGAGCTAAGTGAAACTGATGCTTTTACAGAAATGGTGAAGGACGGAAAAAAAGTAATTGGAGTTGAGTATACAGGGAGATGGTATGATATTGGTCATCCAGACGCATATATAATTTCTTTCTTCGAAATATGCCTAAGAAAATATGATTGGTTGCGAAATTTTGTAAGACAATTGTTAAATAAGTAAATATGTTTCAAATTACTGATGATTACATAGTAATGTGACATGTCTCATAGAAAATGGCATATTATACACAAAAAAGGTTGGCGTGCAATCGTTATAGCAATTCCAGATATAAAAATAGCTCTTAAGATTTTTCCAAAAGAAAACCTAAAAGCCGCAGAAAGAGAAGCAAATGTTTTAAAAATGCTGCAAGATATACCAAATGTTCCTCGTTTTTATTACTTCATTACATCGCCAGTTCCAATTTTAATCCGTGAATTCATTCCAGGCGAACCAGTAATTGATTATTTTCTGAAAGCATCCATTGATGAGATAAAACATATTCTAAAAGAAATGATAATTCTAGCCAAACAGTTAGATGAAAGAGGAATAATAGTAGAGGAACTATCACGTGCAAAAGATAATGTTATCATTTATAACAGACGACCTTATATAATCGACTTGGAGAGAGTTTCATTTACGGTGACGAGGTCAAATATTACGCAAATTCTCGCATGGATTTTGTTTATATCAAAAATCAATGGAATAGCTGAGAAAATTCACTGTATAGTAAATATAGACACAGTGAAAGATATTGCCAGAGAATACAAAAGAACAAGAAATTTTCAAAAGATCATGGAAATCTTCAAGGACTCATTTCTTTATTCGTGATGCAATGGTTTTAGCAAGAGAAAAAACATGATTGAATAGTTCTATAACGCCTTCTCCAGTTAGAGCACTTGTTTCAAAGTAACCCAGAAATATAAATGGAGGTTTCTTAAGCTCTTCTATTACCTGTGAAATCAATTCATCATCAACAGTTTTAGGTAAGTCCTTCTTATTTCCCACGAGAAAAACAAATGCGCGCTTTACATACTGCTTTGCCATATCCAGCCATCGGTGTATATTTACTAGAGTGGATGGTCTGTTCAAATCAAAGACAAAAATTATGATTAGAGATCCTTGTAAGAGTTTTGGAATGAGGGGTGTAAAAATATCTTGACCAGACATATCCCAGACCTGCAAGGTTGTTTTTTCATTAACTTTTGTAGCAAATATATTGAAACCAACAGTAACTTGAACCTCTCCTAAAATCTTTCCTCCTTCTTTAAAAGCTTTAATAAGGGTTGTTTTACCGACACCACCATCTCCGACTAGTGAGGCCTTTAAAACAATCATCAATTCAACCCGTATATTCAAATAAATAATACCGATTAAATGTAATTAAGAATATATCTCTTTCAACGCAAATTCAACTAATTACTTTTGGCTGCGATGAAAATCAAAATAATAATCTCTTGCTCTGATTAATATTGAACTTTTATTAGTTTTCTTATTAGATTTATAACATCATCAATGTTTTCGACAGATTTATGAAAGTATGGTGGATGTTCAATTAAAATCTTTTCGTTTATTCGTATCCTAAATGGCAAATCTTTTTCAATTATATCCTTAATCAATGGTAATAGCTTCAAAAAATAATTTAGATTCCCCTCATACATAACCTCTGAAATCTTTTGAGCCACAAAAGAGACATAATTATCGTTGATTTCTATGAAAACGTTCTTAGCAATTATGTTCATCAAATGAGGATAATACTCCGAGGGAAAACCCTTTACATGAATTCTGTCGATAATTTTAGTTTCAATGATATTACGAATGAAATCAAGATCGTCCATTACTATTTCTTTTCCAGCAAGGAAAAGCATTTTAGATTCGCTGTCATATAAAATCTCCTTTATAGGGGACTCATGCAGATATAAACGTTCTATGGGGAGTTTACATAAGACGTCAAGAGTCTCATTGGACATCATTAGATTTCCTCGTATTACAAGTGATGTTAATGTCATTGTCTTTATGATCTTTTTAACCAATGGCAGGGAGACTAAGTTGTAAACTTTAATAGAGCAGTTTTTCTTAACAGCAGAAAGAATATCACATATGCTCTGCAAAATTTCATCCGAAACAATTTCAGGTAAAATTATTGTTACTGTATTTCTAAAACTCATGAATACGCTATTCTCTATAGTCTTTTCAAGTACTACATATGTTGATATGTTCGAGAAAATATTACAAACAATGCTCAACAATTTCTTAATAAACTCAAGTCTTATCCTATCAGAATATACCTCCATAAGTATATTTCGTGCTCTTACATTAAGATTCTCTAGCTCTTTAGCATCCCCACGAAGAACCCTAAGTCCTCCTTTAGAAACTTTAATCTTGAGAATTGGTTGCACTTTTTCCACCCATTTCAAATAATTCTATAAAATCACAAAACCAGAATTTTAGCAATACGCTGTAGAAAAACATATCAGAAACAAATCTATAAAAAATAAAAATCTGCCAATATAAAACGCGTTTATGAAATAAACTATTGTAAAAATACTATATATTATTTTTCTATAGAGAGGAGGTCTCCTTCATGGCAGAGAAAAAACCGATCGTAGTCAAGATGGATGGTAGAGAAGAACCCTTTGATAGAAACAAGATAAAAAGAAGTATCATGAACGCAGGAGCAAGTGAAGAAGTCGCTGAGGAGATCACTCGCCAGGTTGAAGAATTCGTCAAGGGAAGAGACAAAATAACATCTAGAGAAATAAGGAGAAAGGTATTCGTAGAATTAAGAAAAGAGGATCCTCAAGCAGCAGCCAATTGGGCATATTATGATAGGCTCGTAAAAGGACGAATTACATTCGAAGATGGAAAATTTATTATTGTTCCAAAAGGCGCAAAGGTTTATCTCGGTTGGCAAGTTAGAGATATTCCACCGCCTGGTCTTTCACATGTTGATGAAGTAAAAGGAATTCTCGAAGAATTAGAGGAAGACTTAAAGATGGGAATACCTCGTAGGACTATTCATTCGCGCACTTGGGTTCTATTCCACGCCGTACTGAAGACCAAAAAAATGAAGCCTGAAGATAAATTGAAAGCTATAGAGTTAATTAATGAATTTCGAAAAAAACTAGGATGGAAACCGTTTAAGTTGAAGTATCCAGTCACCTAAATGTTCTTTGGAAGATAAATAAATTAGTATTTTTTCTAATCACTATCTTCACATTGCATTAAACGAAAACATAATGTTAGAAGATATAATATCCTTTGGGTATCTTATCTTTGTGATGCTTTTAGGGATTCATATGGTGGTTATTGAACGATATGATTTCGGCGAAATAGTTATCGATGGTAAAACTTACACACGCGATCTGATTGTTTTCTGGACGGGAGAAGTATGGCCTAACTGGTGGAGAAAAGAAGGACACAACGTTTGCATTGAGGATGTGTCAGAGTTACTTAAGAGAGGTGACTTTGAAATCGTTATATTTGGAACGGGAGCATATGGTGTGTGTAGAGTATCAGAAGAGGTAATAGATGAACTAAAGAAGAGAGGAGTTGATATTATTGTTTGTAATACACATGATGCTGTTCAAAAGTTTAATGAATTAGTCAAGCAAGGCAAAAAAGTTGTGGCATGCTTACATCTAACCTGTTAATGCGTGCTAGATAATGGCGGAATTCGACGTAAAGGAGAAGTTAAGAAAATTTCTAAGGGGTGCAAAAAAGATTGCAATTCTTTGTATTGGAAATCCGTTACGTGGAGATGATGGTGTTGGTATCTACATTGGAGAAAAATTAGAGGAACGTGTAAGCAATGCAACAGTGTTTTTAGGTTATAATGCTCCAGAAAGTGTGCTTTTTAAAATTATAGATGGTGATTATTCGCACGTTATAATTATTGATTCTGGATTTATTGGAGAGAAAGCTGGTGATATTAGGATTGCTGATGAGAATCGATTACCAGATGACATTATAACAACTCACTATTTTTCGCCAGGTTTATTGGTGAAATTGCTTAAAGAATATGGAAAAAAAGTGCTTATAATAACGATTTATCCAAAAAAGATTGATTTTAATGAATGTTTATCAGATGTTGTCAAGAACGCAGCGGATAATTTAGTTCGCATAATAGAGGAAGTTCTTAGTGAAGTCAAATAATTCCTCTTATTGCTGAAATCCATTCGTAAGTCTTATTCATGACCATATATCCGAATTCTTTTGTTGGCTCAATTACTTCGCCGTTCATGTAATCATTCCATGCGTAAATTAAAACTATTTTGATATCATCATTCTGTGTTTTTATACGATTATATGTAAGATTCCATAATTCATCATAGATATATGCGTTTTGCCAGTTCTTATTTATCCACCATCCAGGTTCAAATGGAAACACGGTTATTAGCGTGGACTTTAGTATATATTCTTTGAATTCTTTTTCTATGAAAATTGGTAAGTAAATTGATGCGTTAAAAACTTTGAAAACTGTGTCCAATTCGAGCCATGGATTGTCTTTAAACCAATCACCAATGATGAGATATGGATTGTTTGTTTTGTTCTTTAGTTCAAGCCAAAACTTTATCCAAGCATATTTAAATGCTTGTCGCCAGTAATATGCTATAAGAGAATTTGATAGGAATTCACTGTCATTTCTTGGATATAATTCAATAAGATCGTTTACATCATCAATTGTTGTGTTTAATATTTTTGATAGAAAATGAAATGTCTCAGTGATGTTAGTTAAATTATACGTAGTTTGAATTAATTCAATCAACGAGTTGGCTAAATATATTTTTTCCTCTTCACTGTATCCAGGTCTTGTATTCATTACATTTATGAATATTATTGCTGACGTGTTTTTAATTTTTAGATTAATGTCATTTGTTATGCTTATGAGCTTGTTTATTCGATCGATGAAGTATAATAAAGTATCTAACTTAAGTGCGTAATAACCTTTAATGGTAGTTCCATTGAATGATTTTACCTCTAGTGATGCTGGGGCATCCATTAGAAACATGGAAAGATTAACACATGGCAAAATTGTTAAATTATATCTCGCCGCGGCAGTGAGGACGAACGTGAATCTTACACCTAATGCTGGGTAATATTCTATTGCGATAAAATTAGCGCCTAAATCACGAATCCTTTTGAAATCTGAGAAGAGTTTCATGCGATTTACATCATAATATCCATCAATTGGCGTAAATTTTGCATTGACCCAACTGCCTTCCTTTTGAGTTATGTCATGTGATGGATTAAAAATCCAACTATAGTAGATGCCAACTAAGAGATTTGATTCCTTAATGACATGAGAACCTGTGGTCGAGCTTGCTGCCATAAGCGCGCTTGGAATTTTGATTATTGATGCAAATAACAATAATATCACTAGAAAGTAGCTGAGTTTCATTTGATGTAATTTTCTAATCAAAGCACTTAATGCCTTGTTGAAATACCTAATGTTTGTTAGATACCCTAAAATGAATCCAGGAAGCAAATGTAATTGTCTAATTTTTTCGAAGACTAAGCGGTATATTTCGGAAAGTACAGGAATTAAAATCAAGATAGCGATTATAGCACTTACTTTTATTATCATACTGTATTCGCCCATAACATAGGTATAATAGAGGAAGGAATATGGATTGAGTTGTAGGAATCTTATAACGTAGGGGGGCAAAAATGATAATATTCGTAATCCACCGATTAATGTGCAGAGGAGCATTCTTAATGATAATTCCTTGCCAAATTTAGAAAACTCTTGATTTTTGGTTATTCCCTTGATAAAAAGAAGAGCTATGGGATATACAAAATATTGTTCATTCGTAACTTTATTGAACGCTAAGAAGACAAGAAATGAGTAAAATAAATAATCTAGTAAACGATCAAATGACAGAGAATGCTCGTCAAAAGTTGCGGCTATTAATCTTAACAGGATAACTCCTACCAACAAGAAAGAGGTAAATGAGAAAAATGCCTTAAGAATTTCTAGCATTGGAAGAGGATTAATCCCTAATTGCAAGGAGGCGTACATTACACCGAATGTTATAAAGGAGAAAATATTATAGCCCGCGGGTATTCTATTTGCATGCATCTTTAAAACGGCGTACAAAAGTCCGTCGAATGAGTATAGCAAGAATGGTGATAGAATCATGAGACCGAATGTTGAGGAATAAACCAAAATTTTGATTGTAGTTTTTAGTTTGAATCTTCGAAGTAAGTATACTAATATGAAGGGAACTGAAATCCAAACGGTTTGCTTAAGTAAAACACTTACTGCCAAAAGCAATGAACCATGTACTATTTTCTTTTCATGAAGTAGTATCACTGCCCAGAGAAAAATTCCAAAAACTAGAGCATCAAACATTCCCCAGCCTGCAGAAAGCCAAATAATGAATGGATTCAATAGTATGCTTATTTCTCCTATTTCGGCTTTTCTTTTGTTTTTAGTTATAAGAAGAATTATTTTTCTTACGGCCAATGCAAGTATGAAATCACCAATTACCATTGGTATTTTAACACATACGTTTTCAAGAATTATATTACACAATCCGAATTTGCTCAAAATGAAGCAAGGGAAATAGAAAATAATCAGGAGAATAAAAAGCATTGGTGGATATGCATACCATTGTGGTTCATAAGGAAATCCGACGGGATATATCCGACTATCGTTAGTCAAAATTACATCATAAGGAGTGAGACCCTTATAATACCAGTCACGAGCAACTTCTCTCCAGACGTAGACGTCCCAGTCATGAGTAAACCAAGGAAGTATTAATATGTGGATTATGATGGAAATTATGTACGCTTGTCTTCGTGAAAATCGCATTTTATTTCACATTCATTGAATTCATAAAAGAAAATTAGAATTAAAGTTAGCATTACTCGCATTTACACACTAACTAGCATCTTATACATTATTTAATCGAGTTTTTAGTAATTTCCATTAAATAATCAAATGCATAATCTATACTATGGAGTTTCCAGGGATTTTATGTCTTATCGTATCGTATACCTAATAACATATCGAGTGTATCAAGAAAGCATTATTGCTAAGAGCCTTACACGTGCGTTTTTTGCCATAGTTTCTCGTGAATATTGGCCAGGTAAGAAAATATTCTTATGTAAGGCATTACTAAAAAAACGAAGAACTTGGGGATTCGAAGTAACTCCAAAAGAATTTCCACAAGATATTCCACCACCTCCGGAGGTTCGCAAAGATTTTAATAAGCTTAAGGAGTTGATCAAGAAACATGCTGGTTTTGAATGTATTGTTGAGATTCTTCGCAAGTTGGAGAATTTCGGTTTTATGTCCAAAGAACTCGAGGAACTTTTAAACAAGTGGTGGCAAGAGGAAGAATTTGCACTTCTTGAAGGGTATCGTTATAAATGCGCCTGGCTATTAAAATGGCTTGAGAGGAATCCAATTAATTTAAAAGCACATATTCGACGCGTTTACACAAAAGAGTGGAAAGGGATCAGAAAGCTTGTAGTTGAATTCAAAGAGAGCGTTTTAAATGAGCCCAAAATCCTTTGGCTAATGAGACGACTTTGTTTTAGAAACGCGCGAATTAGGCTTGGATATAAAGTAATGTATAGCCCAACGACATTTGAAATAGTTGAAGATCATCTAGCAAATCACTTTCCAGTAATAGCGATTCTATTCCCACAAGTACATCAACATCTTTCATATTTTCCATTTGCACAGGAGAAAATAAAATTAATGTGGGGCAGTACTACATCTTGGAATTTACCAAAAATAGATTTTGAATCACCAAAAGCACCATCATTGTCATTAAACATAAATCCCTTAATACACATAATTGTAGAAGTTGATTTAGCACGTGTCGCGTATTTCTCAATCATTGGTCAAGCATTTCAGGATTGGGACGAAAGTGGTTACCCTCGTCGTGTTTGGTATTTTTCCAGAGATTATCCTCTTAGCTTCTTATTACGCCCAGGAGATATAGTTGTTGCACAGATTGTTTTTGCTCACGGAAAAAATACATTCATTATAAAACCAGTGCAGAAGATAAGCGTTGATGATGCATTGGAGATAATAGCTAAGTATCCAAATATAAGAGTAATTTGCTTTGACAAGCCGCTTGATTTGTATCAAGAATTGCTCAATAATATTACCAGTATTCGTAGACACGAACAAATTAGACAAAAATTGAAGGAAAGAAAACCAATTTTGGATGAGCACAACTTTAATAAGGTCGTGATGAAAATAAACGAACTCATGTCCAAGTATCAAATTGAATTAGAAAAGAGGAATTTAGAGTTCCTTTTGGATGCTGCAAAAAGAGCTCGTAATTTATGGGAACAACCGTACGTCATTGATGTATTAAAAGCAATTTTTAGATATGAATTAGAAATTCTCAAAGAAATTGGTTTTTCCGAGGACGAATCGATAAAAATAATATCTGATGTAGTTATCTCTGCAGGAACGAGAGAAGAATTAAAGGAAAAGTTTTGGGAAATAGCAAAACCGAGTGTTATGAGATATGTTGTTTCCGAACGGCAGCGAGAGTGGAATATCTCTTTGTTAAACTCTATCTACCCGGAAATAGCAAAAGAGCTTGTACGAAAAAGACTCGAAGATTTAAAGAAAAGTGTAATTTTAAAGAGAAGAGTTGTAGCAACGAATGAAATCTATTGGGACGCGACTTTTCTAAAGGAGACATACTATGGACGAAAGATTTTATCAGCATTTCATATCAAAGATGCCAGCAAAATAGATGCAACAACAATGAAGCAAATTCGTAATGCTCTTGAAAAAATTGCTGAAATTCGTGAAATTGATTTAACAAAATTTGAAGTGATTGCCTTATCTCACAATGAAATAAGGTCCGCTCTGAAATCTAATAATCTAGAAAATTCTTTATGTAATGTTATTGCACAAAAGATTTTTTCATTAGCAAGGCTTTCATCAACGATTTATTTAAGAAAAATTGACACTAGAGGAATTTCACGAAAATTCCTGAACAAACTTCAGCTAAAATTACTTCACATGCAGCGAAATTATGCAAGTAAAATAATTGAAAAAATAGTGTCATCGTATGTTAATTCGAAAGAAAAACGACATGAAATAGAACTAATTCTTAGTGAAATTTTAGCTATACGGCATCCTTACGAACCAACCATAAATATAATGCCAACGATAAGGAATCTCTTTTTTACACTAAAACCTCAAGAGTTATTGTTCATGATAAATGAGCTCGAATTACCCGCTGCAGATGAATGGATTAAAATAGAAGATGCCGAAAACATATTAGAAAAAGTAACAAACATTGTATCAACGAAGCTTGTCTTTATAAAGTGGGATGATTGGATAAGGCTCACTCCATTTTATGTCATCAAAGAAGGAAAATTATATAACATAGTACATATCAAATCAGTTCTTGGAATACCTGAAATACGCAGAGTTAAATTAAGATTAAACAAAGAAAAACTGATAGAATTGTGCAAAAAATATCATCTACACATAAAGATAGTTGATGCAAAGGAGATCCCAGATGAGATTCCAGAAGTCATTTTGATTACAAGACAAGCAATTACGATATCTTTTCCTACACTTCCTTTTATGAATTCAACGAAAGAAATTAGTGGTGATTTAACAGAAATAATTCAACAACTTAAAAACAAAGGAATTAAGACGCGAAAATATTTTTCGATAGGAGCACAGTATAGAGGAAAAGCGCGAGAGTACGTCTTCAAAATTGCTGAAATAATCTAAAATGCTTTTGGCTTTAAATTAAATGATAACGAAAGCTAAAATATAGGGAGCAAAATGGATTCTAGTTTTTTACTTCTGTTAAAACAAAAGAAAATAAGAGAAGAAAAGACTGAAAAAATAAAGATTGTGCTAGAAGGCCAGTATAAAACAGCTTATGAAATCCTAATGGATGCTTACAATGCAGGCTTGCACGCATGCCTAGTAGGGCCTCCCGGTGTTGGAAAAACATTGTTAGTTAGAAAATTTGCGCAAGATCTCGGAAAGCCATTCTACTGGGTTACCTTTACGGAGATTGTCCGTTCAAGTACCCTAATTGGAGCATTTGATCCTGTTCTAGTTTTTCAAAAAGGTTTTTCTGAAGAAGCATTTATTCCAGGGCCTTTTCTTCTAGCTTGTCTCAAAGGTGGAATTTTCTTTGCAAATGAAATAAATCGTGCTGATGAGTTTACACTTAATGTTATGCTCGATGCACTTGAGGAACGGAGACTATATATTCCACAACTCCGGACATGGATAAAGGTTGACGATGGGTTCTATATGGTTGCAGCAATGAATCCCTATGAGATGAAAGGTACGCGCAAATTATCTGAAGCAATACGAGATAGAATCCGTGTTTGGATTCATCTTGATTATCCATCTCCAGAACTTGAGAAAAGGATTGTTCTTGCTAATTGTCCAGAATACAAAATTCCTTATCAAATTCTTGAATGTATAATAGAGATTATCTCAAAACTACGTACTCATCCTGATATTGAGAAACCACCTTCTATCCGAGCAAGTATCGCTTTGGCACGTTTTGTTGGAGAGCGTGCTAAGAGAAAAGGAGAAGTAACATTTGAAGATGTAATTGATGGAGTAAAATATGTAATTCTCGATACAATTGATGTACGTGCTGGTACTGATGCGAAAAGTGTGGTAAATAGTGTTTTGCGTGAAATCGGTTTGGGCGAAATTCCATGAGTCTCAAAAAGGTATATGTGCCAATAAATCCAGTAGACTTTGCTATTGAGTTTATTAATGCTTTGCGTCAACAGAAAAATGTAACGCCACCTTCTGTTCGTCAAGCAATAAGTATCGCAAAGATACTCATGGTTAGACTCCTTAAATATCATACTTTAATTCCTCAAGATTATGTTAATGCTGCAGTCTTAACAACATACTATGAGGATCAAGATATTGCACAAAAAATTGCGGAGGACATTGTTGAGAAATTCTTGATTGGAGAAAAACCAGATAGAGATATAGAAGAAGCATTAAGGGAAGTTCCTCCCTCAGCACGTGAGGCTTTGATGGAAATATGGAACCAGATAAAACTTTTACAAGAAGAGCCAAAAACAGATGTTCAAGAATTCATTAGTAAGTTTCGCAAGCATGTTTTAATGAAGGAGGATCCCTGGTATTCCATATCAAAAGTTGTTTCAGAGAAAGAAATCTTATTGCAAGGAATATCATCTTTGGAGGAATTAATTAAGTATACACGAATGAAATTCCTTAAAAAACTGGGTTCTCTTTCTCCTGAAGATGTCAAAATATGTATCAAACTGGGATGGATGGATATTCTTAAGAAATCTCCAGCACCGTGGGAGTCAATAATTCCAGAATGGATTCAATCAAAAGATACTGAAATCTTAAGGGGAATAAAGGATTTAAGTCTTCTTGCAAAAACAATAAATTTCTTAAGAAGAGCAGAATTAATTGATAACAAAACTTTCGAAGAATTTGCTCAGTTTATTATTGAAAACATTGTTACATTAAAGCATTTAATTGAAGTCATGAGACATCTGGGAGAAATCGATAAAAAGGTAATTAATGAGGATCTAATTTGGAAAACGATAGATGAAAGCTTAGGGAGAATGCCGCTAAAGGAAGTATTTAAGTATACTAGAATCATAGATTCGATACTTGGAACTGATGTTACTAGTGAACTTTTTAGGAGATTAATTAAGCAAAAGAAAATCAAACTTGATGAACTTGTGGAGCTTCCTGTGTTTACGCAAGAATGGAGAGAGGAAATAGTATCACAAATTGAGGAAATGATAGATAATATTGATAAATTGAGCGAAGATAAAGCAGTTAAATATCGCAAGTATATTCAATTACATGAAAAGTTAAAAACATTATCGGCGAGAATCCCAATAGCGTATGCACGACATTTCTTCTTGATGCAGTTATCGAAGCTTAAAAAACTAATTTTACTTCATGCACCAACCCCAAGGGACTTCCTAGAGCATTTATACCGTTTTTACAAAAGCGAGCCAATGTTCGCACCGACACTCGAGGAGGCACTTTTCTTAGCAAAGTATCATAATGTTTCTGAAGAGCAAATTTATGCAATTTATGGTTCAAAATGGCATCAGCTTAAATATTACTACAAAACAGCCACCGGAGGCTTTAATGACTTGCTCGAATTACTTAATGAAATAAAACCAAGTCTTGAAGAGATTAGGGAATTGATGAAATTTGCAATTAGAAATAACAGCAGGATACACTTAGCGGCTTTGCTTTACTATGATTTCAATATGGCATTAAATGTTGCTTTAACTTTTGGATTAAGTGCTGAACAACTCTTACCATGCTTGAGTGCGGGACCAGGTTTAAATTTGATTCAGTTCTGGTTTGAGCACAAGAATCGTCTCCCCTCAGAATGTTTAAGGAAGCTAAATGAAATGGTTAAGAAAGTATGCTTAGACCTTGCTGCCGAGTACAGCTTTAAACTATTTGGATCCGTGGAACACGGAGGAATTGTTCCCTCAACTGAGACAAGAATGTTTCTTTCTGATGAAGATTTTGAGTACATCGATGTAGAGAGTACTCTAGAAAATTTGATTTTATCAGGGAAGAATCCCATTAAAATGCCAGTAATCTTACAAGATTTGATCGTTTACAAAAGAAAAAAGAGGCGTATTCCATTCATATTTATCCTAGATTTCAGTGGAAGCATGGCTGGCGAGAAGCTTGCATTGTGTGCAATTTCTGTTGCAATGCTAGCAATGAAATTAAAGCCAGAGGAATTTGCATGCGCACTTTTTGAAAGCAATACATATATTGTCAAAAACTTGAACGAGAAAAAAGATATTGAGCAAATTGTAAGCGATATACTTCAACTCGAAGCGCGGGGAGGAACAATGGTAAGTGGTGCATTAAGATGGGCGAAGGAACAGATTGAGAGAGCTCAAGAGGCTCCATTAATAGTTTTAGTTATTCTATCAGATTTTGAATTCTTTGACGAAGAGTTGGCTGTGAAAGTATGCAAGGAGATAATTCAGTTTCGTAATATTCGTACAATTCTAATCGCTCCATATATACTTTACAATCGCGATGCATTGTTCCGATTTAGGCAAATACTCAAGGCCGAGTGCATTATCTTACGAAAAATAAGAGAAATACCGCGAGTGTTAAGTGAAGTAATAAGAAAATTCCTAAGATGATGGTAAGTATCTGCTGTGTATTAATGAAGGGAAAATTGAATTCCTTAATGTGAGGAGGATATGCGAAAAACATAAATTACAACCGCCCTATTTTTGGTATAGACATAAAGTGTATGAAAATGACAGTGATAGTTAAAAAAGTTGACGAAATCCCTTGGATTATTCCTCCAATGCCAGGAGCTAAGAAGGTATTTTATAAAGTACTTCTTGGCGGGCCAGAAAATGTTCCGAATTTTATTATGAGAATTTTTAAAATTGAACCAAATGGAGAGATACCAATTCATCAGCATGATTGGGAACACGAAATATATGTTTTACAAGGTCGTGGCAAGGTCATTTGGATTGAAAATAATGAGCAAAAAGAAGTGATTTTAGAACCGAACATGTGTTGTTATGTGCCACCGAATCTTAAACACGGATTTAAGAACATAGGAGAAGAAGACTGGATATTTCTTTGCTTGATTCCTCGTCGTGATTAGTGTTAATTAAATTCCCTCTTAATATATTCTGAAAAATTTGAACATACGATATTATTTATTTTGTATTTGTGATTGGTGTAATGGATGTTGCCAGAAATACAGCCGTTTATACAACCATTTTATTTCTTAGTAATCATAACATCATTTGTCGTAATTCTTTCACTTATATCAGCTTGGAGAAGAGCTATTAAACTATCAATTGCATTAGCAATTTTATCACAAATTTTACCACTTATTTTACTTCCAGTGGTTTCTATTGGCATTTTTGGCGATGGATTTTTAATTTTGGATAATCTCGCTAAATATGGAGCATTAATAATACTACTATCCGCGTTTTTAGTGCTAATTTTGTTCGTAGGTTACTTTTCAAAGTTCGAATGGTTACCGTATTTGAACAATGCAGTAGTCCTCTCAGTTTTTGGTGCAATGATACTAATAATGGCATCGGATTTCATAGTTTTTTATATCGGCTGGGTCGCAATGTCACTTCCGCTTTATGCAATGATTTCTATATCTAAGGAGAAACTACGCAGTTTGGAAGCAGCAGTAAAGTTTTTTGTAATGGATGCAATGGATAGCATATTATTAGTATTTGGAATCGCTTTGCTCTTTGGAATGACGCAATCAACGGTTTTCTCAGAAATTAAAATATCATTAACAACACAGAATACAAACCCATATATACTACTCGCGACAGTATTCATTGTAGCAGCATTTTCAATAAAATTTGCACTCATTCCATTCCACATGTACCTACCAGATCTAGCCGATGGCGCAGCACCCGTGGTAACAGCATTCATAATTTCAGCAGAGAAAGCTGCAACATACATTGGTCTCATTAGGCTTGCAACACTAGTACTTTATCCCCTTCGAGATTTCTTATTCATTATTCTCTCAGGATTAGCCGTAATATCTATCATTATAGGAAATATAATGGCTCTTAATCAACGAAATCTATTAAGACTGTTTGCATACTCATCAATTGCACATTCGGGTTATATAATTGCTGGAGTCTCATTATTCACAGTATATGGTTTTGCTGCAGCATTGTTCCATGTACTAACAGTTTCCTTATCAGACATACTAGTTTTTGGATCACTAGCAATATTCTCTGGCACATTTAATATACGTACACTTGATGAGATAAATGGTGCTGGAAGACTAATTCCATCAGCCTCTGCTGGACTAACATTTGGATTACTCAGCTTACTTGGTTTTCCGCCTCTAGCCGCATTTTGGTCAAAATTATTAATCCTCTTTGCGGTTTGGGACGCTGGCGTTTTATGGCTCGCGGTAATAGTTATAATCGGAATTGCAATTAGCGTGGGTTATTATGCGCGAGTCTTTAAACACATCTGGATTGATGCGCCTATAAAAGAAATTAAAGCAAAGCCAATTCATGATGCATACTACATTGCGATTCTATCGTTAATCTTATTAATAATTGGAATCGGCTTAATGCCTTATCTCTTTTTCGGGTTAGCAAGTCTTGCAGTTCCTATTCTTTCATAATTTTTCTGAATATCCCCTAATATTCCCCGCGAATTCTTTGTAAATAAATGACCTTAAGAACTAATAAGAACTAATATTATCTTTGGGGCGTAATGTCTGAGAACAAACTTCTAGTTCGCAAGATAAAAGATGGCATAGTCATCGATCACATTCCAGCTGGATTTGGTGTGATTGTTGCTAAGGTGCTAGGATTAATAACATCGCAGGGGACTCTTAATAAAAAATTAAAGACACCTATTGTCATTTTAATGAATGTTGAAAGCAAAAAACTCGGAAGAAAGGATTTACTTAAGATTGAGGGATTCTTTCTTAACGAGCAACAAATAAACAAAATAGTACTCATCGCTCCAATGGTTACGATCAACATAATCAAGGACTGGAACGTTAAACGGAAGTTTCGTGCAATACCACCAAAAACCATAAAAGGACTGCTTCGGTGTCCAAATCATCGCTGTATTACGAATCGAAAGAATGAACCAATTAAACCAACTTTCGAACTAATCAATGATAATCCACTAATCTATAAATGCATATACTGCGATACAACACTGAATCGTGATGAGATAATTTCTCAATTACTCACGTGATTTCATCTCTCGCGCAGAGATCAAAGTAATTGTATCCACCACATCAGGAAGCTTGCGTATGTAAGATACGATTTCTTCAAGTTCGCTTGTACTAGAACATTCAATTTCTGCTAGTAAATCATAGGGTCCAAATGTTTTAAAAACTCTCTGGACACGGCTTTCCTCTAAAATCAATTCAGCCAGACGATCTTCCATTCCTGGTCTACTTTTTATTAAGATAAATGCCTTCATGTTTCTCCAAAAATCAAAATCTAATTGAAAAATTCGATGTTAGAACATTGTGTGTTCTTGTCTAAAGAAATGAATCAGAGAGGGAGGGTTTCTTCACTGTTCAGCGTCCCTGGGTTTCATCATTCTAAAAAAGTTAATTTGATTAGGAATAAAAGGATAAAATAAGCAATCAGTTCAGGGGATTTTCCTCAGTTATTCAGGCGTCCTGGCTGTTCATCATCCATATTTATATGAAATATTTGTGGAATTATTTATCTTTGCCCTTAATTCGAGATATCCATTCTGAAACAACATCATAACCGAAGATCTCCTTTAATTTTTCTCTCCCCTCTTCCGTGATCCGTTCCGGCGACCATGGTGGATTAAAAGTAAGTTCCACGACGATTTTCCATCCTGGAAACTCACTTTTAAGTGCCTCGACAGCACCATAATAAAGAATTCTACCGAGCGGACACATTGGTGAAGTCAAAGTCATTAGAACAGAGATTTTTTTCTCTTTTTCATCAACATTAATATCGTAAATGAGCCCCAGATCGACGAGATTCAATCCAATTTCGGGATCTTCTACTTTCTTGAGTGCATTTAAGACTCTTTGCTTAATTTCACTCATTTTTTTCTCCTTATAAAAATAGTGAACAAGTTTATCTCAAAATATTTGCTCTAACAAATAGTTTGTAAGAAAAAAGAATTTAGGAAGTTTCCTCTCTGAGCTCCTTTAGCTTGCTCACATCAATGCTTCCTGTTTCACGGTTCAGGAGAATTGCTAGAGCAGCGCTCATGGCGGTTTCGGCAGCAGAAACAAAAAGAACGAGTAATCCTAGAACATGCGCGTATGGAACTCCAGATATTGATGCAAATAGCACTATTAATATTATCGATGCAAGTATTGCAATCTCAATGGAAATCAATATTTTTAGCATATCTTTTGATGAAATTAAACCATAAAGTCCGATTGCAAGTAATGTAAGAGCAAGACCAATATATATGTTTAACGTCATACACATCACCTACTTTGAACGAAGTGTAAAGACAACAATCATCAGAGCACTAGCAATTATTGTAAAAACTAATAGTGAAAGTAAGATCGCTATAAATGCGTGTGTACCCCACAATGCGTGTGCAAAATCTCTAAATGTTATTTCAACTGGAGCGGCTAGTGTTTCTGGAGGAAGTGACATCACGAGTAGAACAGTAATTATTAAAAATATGATTAATACAATTATTCCTCCTTTTATTCTTCCAGCAGCCTCCGTTGCACCTGCAATGTTCATTATCGCGACACTAAATGCAACTATAGCTCCCGCATAAACCCATAAAAGGATGAACCCAATAATTAATGCGAGTCTGTGAATACAGAATAAAACTATTAGTAAATTTGTTATTGTAAATGCAAAAATGGCGCGAGGATATCTTTTTGGAAAAATAGAAAACACCGCAGAGACGCAAGCGCCCACTAGTAAGATGATGTCTATGATAGTTGCAATGTCTAGTGTCACTTGTATTCACCAACTCAAAAAACTAAATTAAATAATGATTGATGTTAATACTTGGTGTGGTCGTTAATACATAGCATATATCTTAATCTTTAATTGAATTGAGTGCAAAGTGAGAGAAAATGGGAATATTTGCAACGTTCGTAATACCCGCTGTGTGTATAGTTGTTTTAGTCTTTATTATATTCTTGCTTGGCAATCGAAGAAAGAGAGTAGATGAATCTCCCTTCGGAAGTGGATGGAAGGTTAAGAGTGAGTTTGCAAAACGCCGAGTTCACTGGTTATTTTTCATAGCACTATTCTTCATAGCGGACATTGCTTTTCTATTGCTTTTATTTAGCGAATATGCAGCATCAATATACTATGTTCTAACGTACATAGTATTGCTAATTTTTGCATGGATTCTGGTTATGGTAGAAGCTCTAAGATATGTTTAGCGAATTTTTGTTTATGCAATGGAAGAAATATGTTATAAAATAAGCTATGGGGTGATGTAAATGAATTTAGCTTACCTAGCATTATCATCTATAATCATTTCCTTAGTAGCAATCTTCTTTTCTTTCATTGTAGGATGGCTCAACAGAAAGCTAATTGCACATTTTCAGCATAGAGTAGGCCCGTTTCTAGCGGGTCCTCATGGGATCTTACAAGAATTTGCTGACTTCATAAAACTAATGTCTAAAGAGGTCGTAGAGCCCGCAGGGAGTGATAGTTTTCTTATGGATATTGGCCCAGTTTTAGCAGTAGCAGCATTACTTTATGCAATGTTGTTTATCCCATTTACCAGCACTAAAGGGCTTCTCGGATTTTCAGGAGATCTAATTTTCCTAATAGCACTTGAGACAATTATTACTCTTCTAATTTTACTTACGGGATACGCATCCGTTGGGCCCTTTGCGACTGTAGGTACTGGTCGTCTTGGTGAACAAGTAATTTCATACGAAATTCCTTTTGCATCATCTATGATTGCAGCAATGATCGTGGCTGGAACTGCAACTATATCCGAAATAGTGAGATTTCAAAGTAATATATGGATAATAGCATTAAATCCAATAGCTTTTATTGTGTTCATAATAGGTCTCCTCGGAGAATTTCACGTACAACCATTTGCTCCGCCAGTAGTTGAAACCGAGATTGCTGCAGGATATGAAGTAGAGGTTTCTGCTCGTAGACTAGCCTTCTTTAAACTCGCACACAATATAGAACTTTTATGGTTTTCTCTTCTCGGTGCGATACTGTTCTTGGGAGGCCCGCAACCATTAATTCCTGGATATGAGTGGCTTGGAATAATATGGATTTCGCTCAAAGCATTATTTATAATCTTTATTGTGAGCCTTTTAGAATCAGTATTTGCAACTTACAGAATAGATCAAGTAGTACGTATTTTCTGGAAATGGTACATACCTCTAGGTATTGTGAGCATTCTGCTATCCGTGTTTGTTCGCTTTTATGTTTTCTAAGTGAATAACATTTGCAATCAACATTTTTATTAAAATACTCTCCAAGCTTTTACTAGATATTTTCTGAGCTTATTTTCGTTTATGTGAACTCCGATTCCTGCATCTTTAAATGTTTTCATTCTCCCTTTTCTTAGTTCGAAGTCTTCATCAACGATATCTTCTTTTAAATATCTTGTTGGTGGTGTTATATCTGACGCATATTTAATGTTGGGTAATGTTGCCATTGCTACTAAAACAGATCGACCAATACCTGTTTCTAACATTCCCCCAATCCAGTTTCCAATATTATTTTGCATGCATATGTCATGAATCTTCTTCGCCTCAACTATGCCTCCAACACGTCCAGGTTTAATGTTCACTATTTTGCATGATCCAAGTTTAATTGCTGCTTTCATATTGTATACGTTCTTTATGCTTTCGTCTAAACATATTGGTGTTTTTAAGATTTTTTGTAGCTCTGCGTGATCCGATAAGTCTTCGTAATGAAGCGGCTGTTCAATCATTATCAAATGATATTTGTCCAATTCCTTGAACATTTTTGCGTGTTCTAGTGTATAAGCACCGTTTGCATCTACTTGTAGGGGGATGTCCCCAAGGTCTTTGCGAATTTTCTTGACTATTTCAACATCCCATCCAGGTTTTATTTTGATTTTAATTCTAGCATAATTATTTAGCTCTCTGCTTATTTCACTAATTAATTCATCAACAGAATCTTTTATCCCGATGGAAACTCCGCATATTATTTCATCCCTAATTCCCCCCAGCATTTTCCAGAGAGGTACATTTAGGATTTTACAATAAGCATCCCAAATCGCTGTTTCAATAGCGTGTTTCGCCATGTTCCATCCACGAATTTTTTCAAGCTCCATACGAATTTCCTCTGGTTTGGAGAATTCCCTATCTACTATCAACGGTGCTAGAAATCTGCGAATTGTAATTGCATCTGCCTCCACATGCTCGTATGCATAATAAGGACCGCTTCCCGCAGTGCATTCTCCCCATCCTTCAACATCATCAATTTTGATTTTCACAAGCAAAACATCCTTCTCTGGAATCCTTTCAACGGATGTTTCAAATACGAATTTCATAGGAATTCTCAAGCGATACATCCAAAATTCTTTTATTTTCATCACTTTCACACCAAAAATCCTAGCTAAAAATGAAAAATTCTTTTTATCACCATGCTACTATGTCTTCATGATGTGCTTTTAGGTACGGTAAAAGTTCAGCAGAGACTTTAATAAGCAGCACTATAGAAATACTACAGGATTATATGTTCAATTGCTTTGTTTCCTTCAAAATTTCATCATACCACTTAGGTCTAACTAAAGCTTTTCTTGCAATGATTATGTATGCAGAAAAAACGTACGCCTTAAGTTCCGGCCTCACTGCATATGGTAAAGGTTGAATTTCCCTAATAAATCCCTCGTAAATATGTATATCAACAAATGGTAAGGAGTACATTTTTTCCAAAGTTCTCGCAATCTGATTAGCAGTTGGCACATAAATGACGACTCGTCCTCCCGGTCGCAGCAAATTATATGCAGCATCTAAAATATTCCACGGATCAGGAATATCAATAAGCACAATGTCCGCATTCTTTTCATCAACACCCTTAGAAACATCACGAACTTTAATCACATAATTCTTTTTCAAACTCAACTTTTCTAGATTTTTCTCAGCAACTTTCGCACGATCTGCCTCTTTCTCATAAGAATAAATAAATCCATCCCGCAAAGACTTAGCAAGAAACGCCAGAATGCCACCAGAACCAGTACCAATTTCAATAATCTTAGAATCCGGTGTAATATCAGCAAAAACATAAATTAAACCCCAATCACGAGGACGAATAATCTGCGTAACATGCTTAAATTCCCCACGACATTCAACATACTCATGAAGCATTGCCCTAAATATAAGAAATTCCTCACCAAGATGAGTACGAACAACAGATCCCTCCTCCGCTTTTGCAAGCTCATCATGATTAAAAACACCCCACATAGTATTGGTCTTCCCGCCTGGTCTAAGCCGTATTATAATTTTCCGATCACTATACTTTTTCCTCAACGGAATAAGCACAACAAGGCAATAACCTATCACAAAAATCCCCATACTCACAAAGAGAACAATCAATTAGTTAGTTTGAAAAAAGAAACAGAGAGGTAATACACAGGAGTATTTCCAGTTATTTCATGACAAAATTAGTTGTGGGCCCGCGGGGATTTGAACCCCGGACCTTCGGGTTATTGGCCCGCCACCCACAAAAACGACGTGGCGGTGAGCCCGACGCGCTAACCTGGCTACGCCACGGGCCCATTCCAGCGAATTTTAATTATGGTTTACTAATCTCCATATTATTTTACTTAGGACTATTTTTAAATTTTAAGCTAATGTGCTGTTAAAAATGAACCGTGGAGAGATTATGCTTCATTGGGTTCTTATTCATGGTGCTTAAGTCTTTTGTTTGGTAAACTTGTTTTGCTATTATTATATATGAAAATTTGCTTATTCTGGTCATTAAAGCAATCGATTTGAGGATCTCTTTAAGCTTGGAAGAGAATATTTTGCATGAACTAACGTTATTGGAGTTTTGTCGTGAAAATTGTCTTTAAGTGACACAGAATGTGTAAAAATTACGTTTTAGACTAGGATGAAGTTTATTGATGGATTTCATTATTTAGTAATTAGACTAATTGTTAATACTATTCTTTTTATCTTACTTATAATATTATGTTATGCAAGATACATAGAGTTACAAGGTATTGTGATATGCATGGTACTTCAGTTAGATGTGTGGAAAAAAGAAATGCGAAGGGGAGTAATAGAAATGTGTATTCTTATGCTTTTGAGCAAGAAAGAGATGTATGGATACGAGATTTCAAAGACATTGCGTCATTTTGGCTCTTCATTACATATCGAGGAAGGGACATTGTATCCTCTGTTGCGGCGTTTGGAGCAACGGGGGTATATAATAGGAGAATGGAAAATTACTTGTGGACGTGCGAGGAAATACTACCGAATTTCGCAAAAAGGCCGGATTATTTTGAACGAGATGCTGAAGTTCTGGAATGATTTGGTTAAGACTGTGAATATGTTGATGAGGGGTGAGAAAAATGAGTGAGGATGCGATTCGATTGATAGATTTGTATTTAGATGATGTGCGTAGATATCTTCCAAAAGATATTGCTGCTGATGTTGTTGAGGAATTGAGAACTCATATTCTTGATAAGTGTGAAGAATTAGGCGGACTAACTGTTGAAAACGTGTATAAAGTGATTAGAGAATTGGGATCGCCTGAGGGGCTTGCTCGGAGATATGTAAGTTCAAGTTCTGAGAGAAGTGAAATTGTTATTCGGCTTGGGATAAGTGAGGATTTGTATCCTTATTTTGCGAGGCTTCTTGCTTTGGAGTTACTTGTGATGCTTTTCTTCTTTTCTATTTCATTAATTCATGCTGTAACTACTGGAATAACTGAACATGTTATTAGTGTTACGTTTGGTGCTGTTATATCGATGATCGCAATTTTGATCTTCACATACCTTATGTTTCTCGTTATTTCGAATATTCCCGAGGTTAAGGAGGCATTCAAACGAATTCTTGATGAAATTTTAAGTTGGTTTGGTCTGTCGCCAAGAGAATATAGAAAAGGCCCTCGTAAGGTTCGGATTAAGCAAGTAAGACGCCCAGAACGGTATGCCTTTGTTAAGCGTGAACCATTGATTTCTGTGGAAGTTCCACGAGTGAAGGTGGTTAGTTCCTTTGTAGCTGGAACTAAGGTTGCACTTGGATTATTTTTAATAGCTATTGCATATTGGATTTACTTGTTACCAACTAAATTATCATTAAATGATCTTACATCATTGTGTTTTGTAAGTTTAACTGTGTTTTTGACGCTTAGGAGTATTCTTATAATTTCAGAAGGTCTTTATGAACTTTACACAGAAAGAAAAAGTAAAGTTGTTGGCGTACTTAGCTCAGTAACGTGGTTTGTGTTTATTCCAGTACTAATCCTAATTAACTTGTATACAGAGCAATTACAAGTGCCAAAAGTAACGCATACTGATGGTTTGCAAGTAACTTTCATTTTAATTCCCTCGGAATACATTCCTCTCGTACGAATATTGTGCTTAATAATCTTGATTTTAATTATCGTTGATTTTGTGATAGCGGCTCTTAAGATAAGGAAAGAACGAGAATTATTCTAAGCTTTAGCATGAAAAAATACAAAAAACTACAACAGCGCTAACGCGTATTTTGATGCACGAGAAATTTTTGCGCGTGCCTTTAATTCGATTTCTTCAATAACGGAGCCAGGAGCTTGTTTTATCGTTATATAACCTTCATCGGCGACCTGTTTTATAATTTCCAATCCTTTCTTTGTTCTTGCAATTAATACGGTCCATCCCAGATAGTTTTCAGAAATCCCAGCCGAAATATCTCCAAAAACGCCAGTATAGTCTGGGCATACAAGGCATCCGACTTGCATATATGAAATTACTTCTTTAGTTGGAATTTTTACTTCTTTCTTATCATAATGGATTGTAAGTACGTCTCCTACGAGTCTAATGTCTTGTATTTGCTCCGCGGAAATGTTATATTTGCTTTTTAGGTAACTCAAAAAAGCTTCGTGAGCAAATGTACCAAAACAGAAGAGCGAGATTATCAAATCGAGTCTTTTTCCAAATTCTGTTTCTAGAAGCGGGAAATCTCTCATTTGTCTCAAGAAATATGCTTGACATGGGAGGGCAACTATTGCAATTTTCTCAAGTGCACTATGTTCAATAACATCTTTCAATTTTGCGGTAAAGGGAACCAATTGCCATTTATTTCCAGAAGCTTTAATAACTTCATCTTTTGTCCGAGCAATTACAACCTTGCCCTCAAAACCACGTATGCGTCTTATAGCAACGACAGCATCTATCTTCCTCTTTTCTAGAAGCCAGCATAACATTGATGTAACCGCACCGCCGCTTCCGATTCGTCTAGAACGAATTTCCTTAATCGTTGATTGAGCTAAAAAAACATCAATGTAGTCTCCAATTGGTTTCTCCGGGGGAATTGCAAAGATGCTCATTTTTATCCCCAATATAATTACGACTTAGATTTTATCTTCTCAAGATATCGTCTTACTAGGAGCTGAGATGCGCGAGGACATCTCACATAACAAGTTCCACATCTAATGCACTTTTCTACAATTAACTCTGGTCTTCTCTCAATAAGTATCAGTGCTTGTGTTGGGCATGATAATGTACATGCACCACAACCTATGCATAGTCCAGAGAATACTACATCGTCAAGTAAATCAAATCCAGATAAGGGTTTCTCAAGACTAGCCACGGCTTTAAATAAAAGTAACTGCTGCTCCTTTCCCGTGATAAGAAAACGCAAAAATGATACTACGGTTACTGGTGGCGGAGGACATCCAGGAATCGCATATTCTATTGTAACTACTCGCGAAATAGGTGAAAATACTCGATGTTCTGGTTTAGGCATTTGTCCTCCTCGGGAAAATCTTGTAATTCCTCCAAAAACAGCGCAACTTCCAAGTGCTACTAGGATTTTGGCTTTGTTTCTTGCTTCTTTAAGAAGTTCTATTGCGTGCGGATCATTCATGCATACACTTCCTGTAACAAAGATTACATCAGCATCAGAAATTTCAAAGTCTTCCTCAACAATATAACGGGAGATGAAGTCCCCGAATTGAGATATTTGTGGAAGTGCTCTAAAAAGGGATACACAGCAGCCTTCACATCCTCCGAGATCAACATTAATGATCTTTATACGTTTCACATCTATCACCTTTAAACTCTTATAAAATGCGTGGCGCATGGAATACAAGGATCATAAATTCGAGCTACAAGAGGCGCTAAATCTGGTGGGAGTTGTTCTGCGGCTTTTTCTATAATTGGTATATTAAACATTGTTGGAACCACTACTTTAAAGTTTTTAACTCTCCCCATGGAATCCAGTTCAATAAAATGGAATAATGTTCCCCTTGGTGCCTCATATACACCAACTCCCTTTCCCTCATGAAATGTTAGTTCAGGAGCTCTTACGGGTTCTTTAATATCGAGTGTATCGATGATTTCAAGAGTTCGCTCTAAGCATAATTCAACTTCAAGAATTCTCGCAAGGTGTACTCCGATTAACCGATAATCATTGAAATCTCTATAAACTACCAATCTCGCTCTTGGGCCTACTTCAACAAAATCATTTCCATATTTGGCAATACACGCAGAACTTTCTTTTCCTATTTCCTTAGCATCGGGTCTATATTCGTCATATACAAGGACTTTAACTTGTGTGGGATTCACATTATATCTATCTCCATAAAACGGGTGTGATGCCAGAAATTTAGGGGTTAATTTTACTTCTGCAAGCCTTTTTACTTTCTCTGACCACTTATCTTCATCAAAGTGAAGCTCCTTTATTTTCTGAAAATCACTTAATACTGCCGTAAGGTTATCTTTCATAAACTTGATTACCTGCGGCGTAGGGGGTCTTAAGACTCCACCAATTGTCAAATATGGTGGATGCGTTGGAGCGCCTCCAAGACGTGTAAGAACACGATTTACTTTCTCAAGATTCTGAATAGTTTTTATAAGCAATTCCTTTTGTAGTTCTTTCCCTTCGAACACATCTTTTAAAATCAATGCTATAACGAATAGATGTGATTGAACTCTATTTAAAAGTCCAATTGCCTCACGAAGAAGACGACCAGTAAATGGGGGGGCTAAACCCAAAGCATGCTCTAAAGCCTCGCAACAACAAATCCCATGAGCAGCATGGCACACTCCACAAATTCTCATTGCGGCTTCTATCAAAAGAAAAGGATGTTTTCCTATTGCTAATTTTTCAAAGCCTCTAACTGGTGCCGTTGCAATGAAGTGAGCTTTTAGCACTTTTTCTCCATCATGAAAAATTACAAACTTTGCTTCGCCTGCAATTCGAACAAGACTGTTTATTTTTGATTCCATCATTTTTCTCATCACAAACAAAACATATACATTCAATCAATGTTCATATTTACTTATGTATGTGATTTACACATAAGCTCTAAAAATATTCAAGATAAAAGAAACACATAAAGAACTACAAAACGTGTGGTGCTAAAAAATGCAAGAAATTGCTTTCATAATATGTTGTACAAAAAAGAAAATATGGAATGTCAATCCGAATTCTCCAAAGAAGGTTAAGGCAAAAGATGCTTACGTTGGAAACCTTTTCAAATTAGCTAAAGAACTCGTTATTAAACTCAATGCGCCGTGGTGGATTATCAGTGCGAAATATGGAATTCTAGCACCAGATGAAGAAATTGAAAATTATAATATGCATATCAAGCAAAGTAAATTAACTCCAGAAATTATCAAAAAGCAATTGATAGAGAAGGGGATAGTGAATTATAAGAAAATAGTCATTCTAGCTGGTACTGACTACTGCAAGCTAATCGAAAAAGCTGCCAAGGATTTAGGAATTCATGTTGAAACACCACTTAAAGGCTTACCGCTTGGAAAAATGCTTGCTAAGCTTAAGGAGATGATTAGCACTATTGATGAATCATCGAAATACAAAAAACTTACAGAATTTCTTTTTTGATGACTTATGATTAACATCTTCGAATACTATTCGCGAGATTATGTAAAAAAACATCTCGTTGAATTTTTACGCAGACGATGGGTAGCAATTCATATGGAAAAAACAGATGAGTCTGGAGCAAACATATTTGTAAGATACATTCGTGGAAAACCAATCACTATAAATAATGAGAAGGATCTAAAACGCGTTTTGTTTGTTTTTAGAGATCTACGCCCAAGGACTTTCTATGGAACTGTTAATGTTTACAAAAAATTAGAAACAAAAGAAGACGCATTAAATTATGAAAAAAATGTGATAAAACGAACATGTGCATGGGATATAGACAGTGAATTAGAAAACTGGCAAAACACAATTAAAGTGGCAAAAATCATTGCAGATGCGCTGGAAAAATATGGGGTTGTAAAGTCCGTATATTTCGTTTGGAGTGGCCGTGGAATGCATATCAGAATTCATGAGAACGCATTTTCTAACGAATTGCTTGCAAAATATAAACCGCTCGATATAAGTTATTCGATTGTCAAGTTCATCATTGATGAAGTGCGTGAAGAAATAAGGAGAATTCCTAAAATTGCTGTTGAAAACCTAATGGATCCACAGAGAGTTTTTACTGCACCCTTATCCCTTCATAGGAAACTGGACGTAGTATGTATTCCATTGAAATATGATGATCTCAATAGTTTTAGTCCTGACTGGTTGAA